>ERZ724512.1083-NODE-1083-length-12802-cov-3.615360_pt1 | contig 12802 bp, 8 predicted proteins | sample MGYA00376045_ERZ724512 | MGnify/ENA primary metagenome ERZ724512 (study PRJEB28724, sample SAMN07190883) | activated sludge metagenome | isolation source: activated sludge of sewage treatment plant in Hong Hong | place: Hong Kong | collected 2016-03-17 ... | reverse complement strand
TCCAATGCATTAACAAGTTGAACAGTCTCATTAAGATTTCCTCTCGCATGAAGTATCTTGATGTTTTTCATTTCAGGGTAATGTCGGGAGATTACTTTACTTAGAAATTCTACTTCAGTCTGCCCCTCAACGATAATGAAGTTCGAGGGAAGCAAGAGGTCTGATGGACTTCCGCCCAGCAAGTCATAAACTATATTTTGTTTAGCAAAATCATCTTGAGGATCAATCTGAGTAACTCCATCATCAAATTTCTCGACCTTAAAAACTGTTTGGTTTAGCATATCCACCCCGTCTGTGATAAGTACTGATGAGTGTGTAGTTAAGAATATTTGGTCACCATTTTCAGATAAATCCTCCAGGGCACGTTTCAGGTGTCTTTGTGCACCAGGGTGCAGGTGAAGCTCACCTTCGTCAATCAAAAACACAAAACTTTTTATGTCCGCATTGTCTCTACGATAATCGGCAAAGGTTTGAATAATTGCAAGCATTAGTGCTCTTTGCATACCATCACCCTTTTCATATGCCTCCGTTACAACACCATCATCAACTTTTGCTGAAAAGTTCTTAAAAAGGTCTGTAAGTTCGGGGCTCTTTACCTCAAACTCTACGTGAGTAGTTTCAGGAAACTGTTTTTGTATGTACTTCTGAACGCTGTCAGCAAGCTTTCTCAGCTCTTCATAAATTTTAGACTCCTTTGAGCCAAATAATTCGTAGAACTGATCGACAAAGTCTTTATATTTTTTATCTCCGCTTGCTAATATTTCGTTCAATACTCCTGAAAGCATCGTCCCTATTTGAGTTGTCTTCCCGTATTTCAATGCTTCTTTTAAGTTGTTTTCCGTCTGTACAAACTCAATATTTGGCAAAAAGTCGTTCAGTGCTTTATCGAAACCAGTACCAGGGTCTATAAGCTCGCCTTTGTCATTCAAAATACATCTTGAGCTTTTCCCCTTGTCATCAACCACTCTTACGAGAGTAACTTTATCCGCATCACCAATCTTTTTCGAGAGAGTCGTTCGGTTTTTCTCGTTTTTCATTTTTTCTAGTGCACCTGCGACATCATCAAGGGTTATTTGAACTTCTGGCTGATCTGAGCACCCCTTACGCTGGTGTGCCTCAGTAGATCCACCATTATAAAACCAGTCCAATGCTGTAAGAAAATTCGTTTTTCCGTGGTTATTTTGCCCAACAAAAATGTTGATCTTGGAAACTTCTATGACTACGTCTTCCAAGGATCTGAAATTTTTGATCTTAACAGTAGTTATCCTCATTTTTATGCCTCTTCGATAGCCTTAATCTCAGAGTCTTCCAGATCGTATAATTTATACACTTCACGATCAATTTCATCATCTAACTTTTTGAATTCATCTGCCGATAGATTAGTATTCATTATATTTTTGCTTAATTCTACGATCTTATCTACTGCCGCCTCATTATCTAAGGAAGGTATCTTAATAGGTAGTGTGCCTAGTGTTGAGGCTGTAAGGGAAATTGTTGTAAATCGATTAGTAAAGTAGGTATTTAAGAGTTTCGAGTTTATTAATGCCAGAATATAATATGGTTCGTATTTGCTGTCGTTTATTATTACCGAGTTTAGTGTACCAATAAAACAATGACTCTCCTGGTCAAGTGTTGCTATTATCCTGCGTTTAAGACTAAGGTTCCGAATTGCTTGAATAAAAATCTTTGGCTTATGAAGTTGAATTTGTCTGTTTTTTGTACCTCCGATAATGACTGCCGTATCGAAATTGAAAAAATTTTGAGGAATAATTTGACTATATCTTGATATATCTTTGCCGAAGATGATAGGATCTGGAAAATCTTCAGTTTGAATACCGGTAGTATACTTATCATTAGACTTTAATTTCATACCGAGTGATATTTTCGAGATTTGTCCAAGCTGCGTTGTATTCTTTTCTATACGAGATTTGATTAACTTCCACCCATCGTCGTACGGACTTACTTCATATCTAGGTTCATCTCGTACCTCATCATATGATCGCTCAGTATACTTAGCATCTAGTGTACTCGCATCTATGATCTTCCAGAGGTACTTCGAATTTTCGACAGAGTTTTTCTTCAAAACAATTATTGAGTTATCGACATTGGCACTCTCGAAAACCTTTCCTTTTACTAAAGCAGCAATATGTAAGCTGTTTGAATCGACAAGAAACTTTCTGAGTTTCATATAATAATGATTTGTCATCCAGCTCAGTGGGGTAATGTAGGTTAGAATGCCACCCTGGGAAGCACAGTTCAAGCCCATCTCTATGAATATGGCATATGGATCACATTTATATTCAACATAATTATAAAAGGGCAACAGTTCTTTAGTCTTTTTTGATTGCTTTGAGCTATAAGGCGGGTTTCCAATTACAATCCTGAAACCTTCACTCAGGCCGAACATATGCTCCTCGTCAAAGAAATTTGCGGGCTGTGAGTTTTTGAATGGGTCAAAGCTTTTTAGCTGTTTAGTGCGGTTATCATCCGTAATTAAAGAAGTTTGTTCTGAGCTAGTGAGTTTATAGTATTCATCCTGTAATGCCTTTTTAGTATGTTTCTTACGTGCATTGAAGTATTTGGTGCGTATGTCCTTGAGCTTTTGGTGTAACGAACTATCAGAGAACAACCCCATTTCCTTATCAAGCGGGACAAGACTGTTTGCACAAACAAATTTAAAGTCTAGGTTTGGTAGTGGATCAACACTTCGGGGGTCGTCTTCATCAACAATTAAGGACAGCCAAGCTCGTAGTCTTGATATTTCTACTGCCATAGGCTCTATGTCCACACCAAAGATATTGTTTTGTATTACAGACAGCTTTGTCTTATACGGATCAAAACGACTCTCGAGTCTTTCATAGGTCTTAAGCATCAACTGAAGCATACCCATAGGGAATGCACCCGAGCCACACGCAGGGTCTAGGATAGTGACGGCATCAAGGGCGTCAATTATCTGTGTACGATTGTCTTTTACTTTATCTCGGAGTGTATTGCTTTTTGATTTTGCCCATTCGCTGTCGGTGATGTCTAGTAAGCTATCAATTGACTCTCTGGTGCCTTCGTCATTATTAACTGCATTGTATAGATAATTACGGAGTGATTCCTTGCACATATAGCTAACGATTTCTCGTGGTGTATAAAATGCACCTTTCGCCTTACGTGCTTGCTGACCAGTTTCGTCAACCTGAGTTGCTAGCAAACTTTCAAAGACACGTCCAAGCATCTCAGGGTCAATGGCGATTTGCTCATACTCTGGACTAGATTCATCGGTTGTGAAATTAAACTCTTCAAAGTGATCATATAAATTCGTAAAGAAACCCTCTGGCAATGTCAGTGAATCATCTTTGTACCAATCGTTCTCGTGAGGTTCAAAAAGACCACCGTTTAGGTATGGTGTTTTCTGATCTGTCTTGAATAAGCTTGGTTGATCATCAACAAGCAACTCTGGGAACAGTGCCTTCTGGTGCTGTTTAGTTAGTTCGTCTCGTTCATCAACAGGCGTGTTGAGGGTTAGAAAGAAAAGTCGCTCTAGTGATTGCTTGTAGTAAGCGGTTGCGTCAGCACCGTGGGCGTTAAAATAGCCAATACTCTCATCAATAATCCCTTTCTTACGCAAGAACCAACAGAACAACAAGCGTCCCAGTAGTCTACTAGCAAACAACTTGGCTTCTTCTTCGTCTTTATCAATAGATTTGAGATGCTGGAGAAGTTCTGTAAAGCTATTAGATACGCCATCGTAAAACTTCTGATTAACACTCTTGAGCTTGAAGCTTTCCCAGAGGGTTGTGTGTAATGCTTCCTGAGTGTTTAGCGATCCTGCACCTAGCCATTTTTCAAAGATTTCTTTCTGAGTGTTGTTAAGTCGTCCAGCTAATTCAACAATACGTAGGTTTCCACGATTACTAAGAACAACTTGAAGCGACTTGCCGTTAGGGGAGAGGAAGAAGTCTAGTCCAACTTTGTACCGTTCGTTATGCGTAAACTCTTCGTCTTCATAGTTTGGCGTAAAGTGGACACCACCAGCGATAATTTGCCTAGAGCGTTTCTTGAGCCAGTAAAACTTAGCTTGCAGTAATGGTGAGTCAGCAAGATCAAAACAAGCTCTGTCGCTCTTAAATATCGGGTGCGGTTGGAACCAGCTATCGTACCGCTCTGCGTTTGGCAGCTCGATGCTTGATTCAAAAACATCTTCAACAGACTTTGTGTGCACGTCACCAAATAATGAAACAATCTGATTCGCCAGCTCTATACCCGTGTCAACAGTAGGGTTATCTTCAAGCTTAGCGAGAAGTTCATTAACGGATGCTACGAAGGGGCTGCTATTTGGCATAGAACAACACTCCCTCGACACTGCTAACCTCTTTTTCGTCAGACTTGTGTGCCTCAAGCTTGGCAACAGCTTTCTCAAAACCGTTAATAGTGTTAGGGAGAAGTTGTTGATGGGTTTTTAGATCTTGGTTTGCTTTGCGGAATAGATCTCGCATCCGCTTATCATCTTGTTTGGTAACAATGTGTTCTAGGCTAGTATCTACTGCGACTCCAGGAAGTACTTTTGTAAGCTCGTTCAATACGTTCTTGATAGAAGGAGTGATCTTAAATGAGCTTTTCTTTTTCACTGCTTGACGTTTAGCAAGTGCAAGGATGTACTTCTTTGCCTGCTCACGGTCATAACTAATGCGATCAGCTTTACGCTCATTGTCTTCGGCAGTTGTACGTAGGTGTTTCAATGCTTCGATTGTTTCAACTGCATCAACCATATAGCCACTGAGTGCATCGGACTCAACAAAAATATGTGTCTCAAAATCTACACCTGTTTCACTTGTTGTGCCTCGTGAACGAGTTAATGACAAGATTGTTGGTGTATTAATGTCTTTTTTGGCAGATTCGGGTACATAGCCCCATTTTCCTACGGGGATATTCTGTACACGCTCTTTGTCTTCTTCTGACGCATCACTCAAGAATTTACGTAGATCGAGTACATATTCATCTATGCTCAAAAACTCTTCATCATCTGCATCGAGCTCGCTAAACGTTTCGGTAGCTTTGTCGGCATCGTATAGGTCAAGTACTGCGTTTTCACGTTCGTCAGATTTTTCAGCTTCCTCAATTTCGTCAATATATTCAATTGGGTTTTCTGTTTCACCAAGTACCGACTGATCAGTACCAACAGTAAATTTGATTCTATCAATCTTCTGCTCAAGGCGAGCAACGAGCTTTAGGTAGCTTTCCAGATTAGTTTCTGGATGCATATTATAGATGTAAACGTTGGGGTGTTCTGAACCTAGACGGTTTATACGACCGTTTCTCTGTATCATACGCACAGGATTCCAGTGCAGATCAAAGTTTATCAGCGTGCCACAGTCTTGAAGGTTTTGTCCTTCACTGAGCACATCAGTCGCAAACAAATAATCAATTTGTTGATCTTCGGCAAGTTCCTTGCCAGTTTTAGACTTGGGTGAAAAGCGATTCACTATCTCTTCCGCTTGAGACTTCGTCTCTCCAGTCAGAAATGCAGATTTTTGCCCAAAGTCTGGTGTAGACATCAAGCTTGGAAGCTTTTCGCTCAAGTATTTAATGGTGTCAGCGTAGTAGCTAAAGACAAGAACTTTCTTGCCAGCTTTTTGCTGGGAAACAATTTTAGTGAGTAGCTCACTAAATGAGTTGAGCTTGTCGTCGTTGTCTTCAAGTGCACGGCAAACTTCAATAAGCACAGAGAGAAGCTGTTGATCTTTTTGTATATCCTCTTTAAGAGCTTGGACGTTGTACTTCTCGGCATCAGCAGGTGTGATGTCTATTTGATCGTCTTGTTCGGCATTTACGTTATGATCTGCTACAAGCTCAAGATCGTCGCCAAACAATGATTGGATGGCTTGAATATCCTTGAACTTAATAATGTAGCCTTCATCTAGCTTGCTAGAGAAGTAATAGAGCTTTTCTTGGTAGTTCTCAAGGGATTTACGGAGTGCGTATTGTGAGCTTTCAAGACGCTTGAGTAGGGTTACACGAAGCATATTATGCACGCTCATTTGACTTTGAAGAGTAAATGACTGTTCGGGCGGAAGCTTGAACTGCTTTATGTCGTCTGGAGTTTTTCCGTAAAAACGATGTTGATACGTTTCAGAACGATACGGCGAGAAGCCGAGTAGCAACAATACCTGAAACACGTTTACAAACACGTTACCTGTATATTCATCGTCAGTCGTTTCAATACCAGTAATAAGGTCGAGCGGATGTTTTGTGCGTTGTGTTTGCTCAAGAAGTGAGTCTACGTCTAGCGTACGTGGGTCTTTGCCTGAAAACACATTGATATTGTTGTTTATCACATTATTGACGCTTGATCCGAGATTATCACTGAAGCTATATGGGGAAGGCTTAACTTCACTGACTGGGAAACGACGTACGTTTCCGTCGTTGCCAATTAAGCCACCTTCCTGCTCGATACCACGACGTGTAGTTCGAACTAGGAAATGGCGAAGCCCTTGTCTCATAATTCGATTCACTTTATTGAAATCTGGCTTTTCGCCCTTGTTTTCTGCTTTAGCCATTTCATTAGAAAGTCGCTTTACGGCCTCGAAGAAGTCAATAACTTCGTTTTTCTTAGTGGTCGGATAAACCACTGGGAATGACTCAAGACTACCTTTGGCGGCTAATTGGATCTGATTTACAAAATCGGTAAGTGAGTTGTTGATCGGTGTAGCAGTAAGGAGTAATACTTTGCTTTCTGGGTTATCGCTAAACCATTCGAGTAGCTCTTGATGTCGTTTACTGCCGTCGTTTCGTAGGTTGTGGGCTTCATCAATAACAAACATATCTACTTCTGCGTAACGATCTAGCTCTCGTGCACGCTGAATAGCATTGCTGTCTTGCATTGAAAGGATCTCAAAGTCGCTCGGTAGTAAGCCATATACTCCAGCAAGTTCATCTCGCCATTGTTGAGTAAGGCTAGCAGGAGCGATGACGTAAATACGTCTCTTCTGCTTTTCGTGAGCATAATGCTTGATAACCGCACCAGCGGTGATTGTTTTACCGAGACCAACAGAATCGGCAAGCATCGCTAAACCATATTTATTGAGTTTTTTAAGCAGCAATTGGGCGTTACGTTGCTGAAAGGCATAAAGAATGTCTGAAGTTTCTTCCGACAACTTTTCATCCTCAACAATTTCATCTTGGTATAACTCCCATAGAGTCTTTATGTACATATCGTAAGGACTGTACATAAGATCGCCGACAGGAGAATCACCAAGTAATTCAGAGAATCTTCCATCCCATTTTTCAGTAAGTTCGTCATTCCAGACTTTATCAAACCAGCTTAAATGACCGTGATCGTCAGATTCAGCTCGAGGAGTAGACTTCACGATACGATAGTCATCTTCTAGGGCGTTAAGCTCAGTGTTAGCAGTCAGACCAGCTCTTGTGAAGTTTGATGATCCAATAATTCCGATAGCTGATTCGCTTTCGTAATTTCCAAAGATATAGCACTTTGAGTGCAAGAAGCTTCGACGATATACTCGGACCTCTAAACGATCATCAGCAATCAACTGCTTTATATCTGTTACCAATTGGCGGTAGTTTTCGTCTTGGGGGAGGGTTGCAAGATCGAAACTAATATCTTTGTCAGGAAACGCTTGCTCGGGTTCTTCAAGTTTGAGTTTTGCTTTGTAGCGAGGCATTAACGGCTCTTGACCAATAAGCAAGCGAATAGATTTATAGTTTTTTATTTCATCAAACAAAATTTGCGTGCCAGGAAGATCCCAGTACCCTGTGGCAATTGAGAGATGCTCGTGAGTTTTACTAAGCTCCCTGAGCGTGTCTCCCAATTGTTTACGCTCATTGTCTATAATTTTTGGTAACATCTGTTATAGTATACATCTTTTACTTCTTAAATCTCTAGCCAAAATCAGCTTTTGCAACAAAACAATCAACAAATTTTCCGCTGACACTAAATGCCAATCAGTACGCTATAAAAAACCAGAGAAACGAACGATGTGAGTAGAGCAATTAAAACAATGCTCGTTATTCTTAAAACACCCTTTGCTTTAATCCCAAAAACACGAACTTGCGAGCTTGCTTCTCCCCATTTGTTATCTTCGTTCTTAGCAGGAGATACAAAGGCATAAATCAAGAAGAATAATGTTGCTGGTGGTATGAGTAATAACGAGAACCATCCAGATCGTCCAGCATCGTGGAGTCTACGGATAGTCCATACTACCACTACAACCATCAGTGCAAGAGCGACCATCCGTGCCATTGATGCAAAACCTTGCTCGGTTTCGTATGGTGCAGAATCGTATGCTCGACCAAGTGCCGTGCTGATAATAAATAGCGGGAATAGGAAAAGCATACTGATTGCGTAGGATTTTCTATCCATTCGTTTCTTGTTAAGAGTTTTACTAGACAACTTGCACCTCCTTTTTAGTTGAGAGAAGTCGTCATAATAAAAAGGACAACCCCTCTAGGTTGTCTAGTCCAGCACAAGGCACGGTTGCACCCTGAGTTTTCGAGGAGTTGCCCATTTTTGAGTGCAACCAACTCGAAATTTGTTGGTTTTTTCGTACTTTGTACTGAACTAGACTCTCTTATAGTATCAAAATGTAGCGTGCTATTAACATAGGAGAGAATATAAATGACAGAATCATCAAACTTAGTTGAACTAGTGGAGCTATTGTTATCAATAGATGAAAACGATCCCAGTAACGAACAGAACGCATTTGTTGTTTTTGATAAAGACGGAAATAAAATCCTGCTTTAAACAGACAACAGGGGTAGATCACCTCAGAACTAGCTGTCTCTCTATATGTGCGAGCTATACCCCCCTACATTTAAAATGAGTATCCTAGCCCCGCAGGGAAAGGCGTCGTACATTGTCGAATAATGTGCGATGACTCTATGAAGCTACTGGTATGTCGCACAAGAACTTGTGCGATCGTACGCCTGTAGGTGGTTGAGTATCTAATACTATTAATTCTCTGGTTATATCAACCACCCCCACCACCCCTTTTGCCCTCCGTGTTTCTGTACCTAGTGCTCACGCAAAATTTTTTTGAAATTTTCCCCTATACTTAATCTAGGAAGACGTGATGAAAACTCTCAATGTAGATGCTTATGAAAGAATATATTCAGATCAGGAATATCTTGAAACTGATGATTATTCTGATTTAACTACTCTACTTGCTGATGAGTATCAACGTGCCTACGATAGGTACTATAAGGAATTCAAGCTTGATAAGCGTAGGAAAAAGATTGGCAATGACGAACAACAAAGTGTACTTCATAAACTAGCTCTTCAAATTGAAGTAGGCTTAGACTCATCTGTAAGACAGTTCTATGCACGATTACAGCCACCTGATCAAACATTTATGAACGAGAGATACTTCATTAAAGAGTTCATTAAGCCCGATGAAGATAAGAGCTCTGCCAACTCTCTAAAGAATAAGTTAATTCAGATACGTAAATTCATTGATGATTTCCAGAAGCGTGACCCTATAGAGCTTAGGAAATCGTACCGTTACACGCACACAAGACTTTATTACAATCCGTCTAGCTATATTGAATTTAGAGAAAATAGCTACCCGAATGCACTGCTGACAGAATTATTCAGAGACTTTACAAGAATTCACGACAGCTATGACTTCTTTGAAGAAATAGCAAAAAAATATCCACATCTTTATATCAATGCTGATTCTGATAGTTTGGTTAAAATGAAGAAAGCCAGCGAATTGATTAATGAGCGAGTTAGAAAAGAAATTAAATCAAATGTTAAGCTCGTACTTCATAACACCAAGACTACAGCGTTAAATCCGATGGCATTTCACAAAATAGATCGCATCCAGTTCGATAAAAACAGATAGGAATTAACGGGGCTCTGGACGGCTTGCTACCTACGTAAAGTAAGTAGTATGGATCAAACAGAGCAACTAACCGAACAGGACTACCAGACACTGGCAGAGTTCTTTGAGCTGCTTGCAGAAATGGAGGAGAGACTCGGTGAAAAAGGTCAGTGAAGTTACGGTTGTACCCGTCAAACCAAAGTTTGGACTAATAGCGTTTGCTAGTTTTGTGTTGTTTGAGAGCTTCTATGTTACTGGCGTGGCGGTGTATACACGCCCTATGGGCGGAATACGCCTTGTCTATCCACGCAGAAAAAATGTCGATACGTGTTACCCAATACTCAAGGATCTAGGACAAGAAATACAGGATGCAGTAGCTGATTATATTCAGAGATATGAATTGATGACATAGACATACAAAATTGAGGATGTGATGAACGGTAACAGTGATAAATCAACACAGGTTTTTGAAAAGATATGGGGTAAGACAGTATTGAGTGGAGGTTTTACTCAATTACCTAACGATCTTTTGCGTGGAGCTAATCAATTAAAGCTAAGTACTTATGACCTTGCTGTACTTGAGCATATTATGAGTGTCGGTACTGGATATGCATCGGCTAAGGCTATTGCAGACGCACAAGGCATATCAATTGGAACTGTAAGAAAATCATTCAAGTATTTGAGACGAATAGGCTACGTAAGGTTCATTTACAAAACGGGCGAAGCCAATAGATTTGATCTTCAGGGTTTAGTCGCTGCTGTTCGTCAAGTTGCTTCAGACAGACAGAGGGGTGTATACGAGGAGCATAGGGGTGTGGTTGTTTCAGATGACACCCCTATGCGAGAAACTAGCACCAATAAAGACTCTATAAATACTAATGAAGATACAAAAGACGGGGATGGATATAAAAGCTTCCTAAAGGCAAAGGAAAGGCTAAAGCAGAAGAAAGGCAAGCCACCATAAACGACCAATTTGAGTTATAATAAAAGAGCTTTCCCGAATCATAACAATACGCACGATTTTTATTTTCTGCCTTAATGGGCGGTTGTGCCGAGAAAAGCATCGTGCGATGTCTGATTTCGGGAAAGCCACAACCGTCCATTTAAGTTTTAGGAGGTAGAAATATGCAAGCCTACATACTTGCCCGAGTATCAACTAAAGAGCAGGAAGACACCAATTCACTGCCATCACAACTTCGCCGTATGCAGGAGTATTCTGCCCGTAACGATTTTGAAATAATCGAGACATTTAAATTTGCTGAATCCTCCACGAAACAAGATCGTAAACAGTTTCAGCAAATGATCAAGCAGATTGAAAAGTCTAAGCAAAAGATTGCTATCATCACCGACACGGTAGACCGAATGCAACGGGATTTCAAAGAGTCAGTATTACTGGATGATCTGCGAAAGCGGGATAAAATAATCATACATTTTATACGTGAGAATTTAATACTTCACCAAAATTCAAACAGCTCAGAACTTATGCGTTGGGATATGGCTGTGATGTTTGCGAAGAGTTACGTAACTCAACTTAGTGACAATGTGAAGCGAAGTTTTGAACAAAAAGTTAAGAACGGTGAATGGCTTAGCAAAGCTCCTTATGGCTACCGAAACGTACGAACCGAGGATGACAAAAGCTGGATTGAGCAAGATTCCAGTCAGGCATTAATTGTTCTTGAAATGTATCGTTGGTATGCAACTGGATCTTATTCAATGATTGAAATTCGTAAAAAACTTAAAAAAGAGCACAACGTAAAAATGGGCATTAGTCTCATCGCAAAAATACTGAACAACCCGTTCTATTACGGCGAGATGATAATCAAGGGTAAATTGTACCCTCACAAGTATGAGCCAATAATTTCTAAGGATCTGTTCGAAAAGGTAGAGGCAGTTATTAAAGGTTTCAACAAAAAGAGCTTTAAGTACGCTGGTATTCCGTTCTTGTACCGAGGTCTTATTCGCTGTGCGGTTTGTGGCTGTAGTGTCTCGCCCGAGCGAAAGAAAGGGTTTCATTACTATCATTGCACTGAATTTAAGGGTAAGCACAAGACGCCCTATGTCCGTGAAGAAACCATCTCCGACCAAGTAGCCAAAGCGTTTGAAGCAATCGTCTTATCTGAGGATGATTACAAGAAAGTGAGCGAAATGCTCAAGAAAGCACACCAAGATAAAGTAGGTTATAAATCACGCCGTGTGAATCGCTTAAACATTGAACTATCACGCTACATTCAGCGTCTCGAAAAGCTGTACGAGGATCACCTTGATGGAGTAGTTGACGATACGTTCTACGAGCGTAAGGCGTCCGAGTATCGTGGTATGCGTGATAGTATCAAGTCAAAACTAGACGCAATCGACAAGGCAGATGACGCTTTTTACCTGACTGTTGATCGGATGCTTAAACTTACGCAAAAAGCTCCCTCACTACTGTTACGTTCGGAAATGGAGTACTCAAGACGACTTTTTAACTTCGTACTTCAGAACGCAACGCTCGATCAGAGTTTACTTCGGTGGGAATACAAAGAGCCGTTCGATATTCTGGCTCGAACGGCTAAAAATGCAAACTGGCTGGCGAGGAGGGATTCGAATACTTTTCTCCTGGCTGGGGATGAGGGATTCGAACCCCCGATCATGGGACCAGAACCCACTGCCTTACCACTTGGCTAATCCCCAGCGTAAGCCAGGAGAGAAATATTCGAATTATTAATGTAGGGATTCGACTCACGTTCCGCGAGCCCGCAACTTCACTACTGACAACCAGTTGTCATCGGAAGGTTGCCTTGCGAACTGCCACTGGCAGTTCTCACCCCGAATGCTGGGACCAGAACCCACTGCCTTACCGCTTGGCTAATCCCCAATATTCCTCACAAATTGTACACGAAAACATCGTTCACCTCAAGGGCGGTAACAAAAAAAGGATGAGTTTATCGTCCGAGTTTCAATTTTTGCGATTTTGCTTTTTTCTTCAAAAGTCGCTT
>ERZ724512.1080-NODE-1080-length-12805-cov-6.863059_pt1 | contig 12805 bp, 14 predicted proteins | sample MGYA00376045_ERZ724512 | MGnify/ENA primary metagenome ERZ724512 (study PRJEB28724, sample SAMN07190883) | activated sludge metagenome | isolation source: activated sludge of sewage treatment plant in Hong Hong | place: Hong Kong | collected 2016-03-17 ... | reverse complement strand
GGGGGTTTTCTCATGCAAGGTCCATGTATCTTCCGTGCAACTTCTCCGGCTCTGACCGCCGTCCCTTCTGGAGCTCACGAGCGCTTTCAGGCGGCCCGGCCGCACGATGGGCCACCCGCGATCGGTGGGCGACGCGACCGCCTACAGCTGATACACCCGACGGGCGTTCTCGGACGCCAGGAGGGTCAGCACGCGGCGGGCGTCCGAGTCCGACCACTGGCCGTCCGCCACCCACTCCCCGACGACGGACGCCACCCCGCGGCGCCAGAGTCGCGCGCCGAGGTAGTGCAGCTCAGCCGGACCCCAGGCGTCCGAGGAGAACATCTGCTTGTGGAAGGGGCCGAGCTCGAGGGATTCGGCGATGAGTCGCGGGCTGGCCGCGCCGAGGTAGTTCACGGCGAGCCCCACGTCGAAGTACACGTTGGAGAAGACCTGCGCCAGGTAGCCCGCCTCGCGGTGGTACGGGTAGTTGTGCAGCAGGACTACCGGGACGTGACTAGGTTCGACGGCCCGCAGCCAGGGCATGAGGGCCACGGGGTTGGCGGCGTCCAGGTCGAGGTCGGGATCCCCGTACCCGCAGTGGATCTGCAGCGGCAGGCCGAGGTCGATGGCGCACCACTGCAGGTGCCGCAGTAGCAGGGGGTCGGTGATCCGGGGCCGTTCGCCCTGGGCACGGCGCAACTCGCGGCCCACGGCGTCCACGACGTCGCGAAGGGACGGGCGCTCGGCCGAGACCCGGAAACCCGAGCGGTAGGCCATCACGCTCTTGGTCCCGACCGAGCCGCGCGCCGCATCCGCCAGCACGGAGGGGTAGGACGCCACGAAGGCGGCGGCGTCGCGACTGTGAAGGAGGAGTCCCTCGGCGATGGTCTCCAGGCGGACGACCTCGTGGGCGTCCGCCCGTGAGGCTTGCGCCATCTCGCCGACCCCCATCACCTGATCACCCAGATAACCGGTCTCGACGATCCAGGCGGCCGTGCCGCTCGCGGCCAGCAGCCGCCGGTTGACCTCCTCTTCGCCGAGCTCGCAGCGCCGCGACCAGTAGGCGTCCGCGTCGACATGCTCGGGAAGATCCAGCAGGGGCGGGCACCAGCGCCGGATCGCCAATCCCACCTGCGAATCCCAGATGGTGCCGTCGACCGGGACCGTGGGCGCCTCGGTCAGCATCGTCTCGAAGCTCGTCCGCGGCACGGACGCCCGCAGCGCACCGTGGACGTGGTGGTCGACGAGCCCCAGGCCCTCGACGAATCCGGCGAGACCGCCGACCGTTTCACCAGCCTGCATAGGGGGCGACCTCCTCCTCATTCACCCGGCCGGCGGTCGCGATGGCGCCGGTCAGAAGCTCCACGGCCCGATCCACCTCAGCATCGGTGATGACGAGGGGCGGGGTGACCTCCAGCACGTTTCCCCCCACGTAGTGCACGACACAGCCCAGTTGCCAGGCTCGGTACGCCGCGCGCGCAGCGAGCCGCCCAGCGCGGGCCTTCGACTGCCGATCCTCGACCAGGTCGATCCCGATGGCCAGCCCACGCCCGCGGACGTCACCGACGGCGTCCAGGCCTGCGATCGCCTGCTGCAGCCCGGAGCGCAGGCGGGCCCCGGCGGCTGCAGCCCTCTCGGCCAGGCCCTCGTCGCTGATCGTCCGCAAGACAGCCCGACCCACCGCCGCCGACCACGGGTTGCCGGCCGTCGTCAGCAGCGCGCCGGCCGACGGGGCGTCGAGCACCGTCGCGGGGCCGACGATGGCGGAGAGGGGGACGCCGGCGCCGAGCGACTTGCCGAAGGTGACGAGGTCGGGACTGATCCGGTCGTGCTGGAAGGCGTGCAGCAGGCCGGTCCGCCCCAGTCCGACCTTCACCTCGTCGCAGATGAGCAGCGTCCCGGTCTCCCTGCAGCGATCGGCCACCTCACGCAAGAACCCGTCCGGCGGCACCACGAGCCCGCCGTCCGACATGATGGGCTCGACCAGGAGGCAGGCGACGTCCCGGTCCACAAGCACCTGGCCCAGCGACGCCAGCACCTCGGCGTAGCGCCCCTCCGGGTCGCGGTACGGCTCGGGGTAGGGCGTGAACGCGATCTCCTGGGAGACGCCCACGTTGCCCGTTGCCACGTGCACCCCCGACGCGCGCATCGCGATGCCGAGACCGCCGTGATAGCTCCCCTCGAAGGCGGCGACGCGGGGGCGTCCGGTCGCATGCAGGGCGCACCGGATCGCCACGTCGTTGGCGTCCGAGCCCGCGTGCCCGAGGTAGACGCGGCGCTCCCCGGCGCCGGGCAGGACCTCGAGCAGCTCCTCGGCCAAGGCGACGGCCTCCGGGTGGACCGCCGACAGGATGCTCGCTCCGGGAGCCGCGGCCGACGCGCGAGCGAGGGCGGCGGCGACGGCGGGATGACCGTGACCGAGCCCGCAGGCCGTCCACGAGGCGCTGAGGTCGAGCAGTTCTCGGCCACCGGCCTCCACGAGCCACGAACCGTGTCCACGCTCGACCGCCAGCGGGAAGAAGCGCAGCTTCTCCACGCCGGCGATCACGCGATCCCGGGCCAGCAGGTTGGCTGCGCTCGCTTGCACGTCAGGCCTGGCTTCCGTGGTGCTCGATCTGAACCAGGGTCGCCTCATCAAGCTCGGGGTTGAGCGCGGTGTGCCCGGACTCCACCTCGTCCAGTTCGACAGCGAGGCTCTCGCCGATGCGCCGGGTCAGCCGGCCCGCGACGAGGGCGATGACCACACCGATGAGCACCCAGGCGATTGCCACGAAGGCGGGGGAGAGGCCGGAGGCGTCCTTCACGTTGTAGAAGATGACCACCAAGATGAACAGGCCGCCGAGGCCGGGCAGGATCATCTCGGCCGCGCCGGCCTTCACCAGTCCCTTGCGCCACCCCACGATCACGGCCACCTCCATGAGGAGGTAGACGACCAGCACGCACACGGCGCCCACCACCGCGAAGAAGAAGTACGAGTCGATCGCGGGGTTCCCGGTGCCCATCACCGGCCAGCCGGTGGCCCACGAGAGCAGGTTGACGATGGCGCCGACGGCCGCCGCCACAAGCGCCGCGTTGCGGGGCGTGTGATGCCGATGATCCACGCGGGCGAGGACGCTGGGGCCGAAACCGTCTCGGGCCAGCGCCATCGTCAGCCGCGCTGCAGCGGCCACCGACGACAGATTGGACGCGAAAGCGGACATCACGGCGGTGGTGAGCAGGACCAGCCCGAACCAGCCGCCGACGTAGGTACCGGCCAGGTCGCCGAGAGTGTTGCCAGAGCCCTGGAACGCCTTGAGGCCCTCCTCGTCGGTGCCGAACCCGATCGTCTGAGCGAACATGACGAGCACGAACAGGAAGCCGGTCAGAAGGACCGATCCGAACAGCGCCCGGGGGATGTTGCGCCGCGGGTTGTCGGTCTCCTCCCCCAGGGACGCGCAGGCCTCGAACCCAGCCCACGACAGGAACGCCGCGACCACGGCCGCCAGGACGGGGTCGAGGCCGATGCCCGACGGGTCGAACACGGAGAAGTCGATGTGCGTCGTCGGCGCTCCGCCCTTGGCGAAGATCACGGCGACCAGCACGATCATGCCGGCGATGCCCAGACCCTCGATGGCGAGCAGCAGCCTGGAGACCGTGCTGGTGTCCCGCGTGTTCAGGTACCCGTTCACCAGCAAGCAGATCAGCGCCGACAGGCCGAAGCCGATCTGGGGCCCGTTCAAGCTCGCCAGCAGGGCGTTGAGGAAGGCCCCGAAGACCGCTGCGGTGCAGATGAGGAAGAACAGGTAGGTGCCGAGCAGCGCGAAGCCGGCGACGAACCCGGCGCGCGGCCCGACCGCCTTGCCCACCAGGGCATAGGCGCTGCCGGCGTGGTTGTAGCGCTGCGTGAGCCGGACGAACCCGTAGGCGACGAGCATCACGCCGGCGAAGCCCAGCAGGAATACCAGCGGGACGGCCTTCCCGACCGTGCCGATGATGCCCTGGCCGTTGCCCGCCATCGCCAGGGTGGGGCCCATGAGGCCGAGGGAGAGGGCGAGTGCCTCCCAGAGCTTGAGCTTGCGTTTGGTCATGACGATCTGTCTCCTGAGTTCGTGGCTGGTGGCTCGGGACGCTTGGTCGGGTCTGCAGGGGAACGGGGACGCCGCCGCGCGACGGCCCCGACGGCTCAGGAGGACCAGGCGAAGCGGGTGTGCGCGTGGACGTCCTTGCCTTCGTACGCGTTCTCCTCGCGCCGCCGGATGGCGAGAACCGCTTCGTGCAGCGGAGCGCCCAGGATGTCGCGGACGACCTCGTCGGACTCGAAGAGGGCGAGGCGCTCCCTCGAGGTGCTGGGCAGCCGGACGACCGCGGCGGCGGCCTTCTCGGCGTCCGTGAGCAGCGCAGGGTCCGTCGTCACTTCCTGGGGCAGCGGGAGCTGGTTCTCGATGCCATGCCTGGCCAGACCGAGGATCAGGCCCGTCGAGAGCCAGGGGTTGGCCCCGGCGTCCACGCATTTCACCTCGACGTTGGCGCCGTGGGGGTTGCCGTTGTTCGCGCTCAGGACCCGGACGGCGGCCTCGCGGTTCTCGACCCCCCAACAGGCCCACGCGCCCGACCAGTGCCCGGGCTGCATGCGCTCGCCCGACACGACGGTTCCCGCGACGACGGCGATCGTCGATGGCAGGTGGGACACGATGCCGGAGATCGCCTGCGCCCCTTCAGGGTGCAGACCGCGTGCCTGGCCACCCCCACTCAACAGGGGGACGCCGTCGCGCGAGAACGACAGGTGGAGGTGGGCCCCGTTGCCGGACCCCCCCGCGAACGGAACCGGCGAGAACGAGACGAGCATTCCGTGCTCGCGGGCGACCATGCCGATGACCGAGCGCGCGAGCAGAACGCTGTCCCCAGCCGCGAGCGGTGCGAGCGGGGGCAGGGACAGCTCGAACTGGCCGAGGCCGTATTCGGCGTGGATCTGCTCGATGGCGATGCCGACCTCCTGCAGCCGATCGCAGAGATCCGCGGCGAACTCGCCGAGCTCCAGGTAGACCCCCGCGCCGTAGCAGGGCCACCCGCTGTGCTCGCCGAGGGCGCGGCCGTCCAGGTCGGTCAGGACGAACTCCATCTCGTGCCCGACCCTGCACTCGATGCCCGTCGTGGACAGCGCCTGGGTTTGGCGGCGCAGCACGTCTCGCCAGCAGAAGGGCGAGCGCTGACCCTCCTGATCGCGGACGTCCGCGACGGCCCAGCCGATGCCCTTTCCGAGGATGACGGCGGTCGAGAGGTCTGCGGTGAGCCGCAGGTCCCCGACCACCCCCACCTCCTCGGTCATGGCGACGCCGTTGTCGACGCAGAACTGTGGCCACGTAAGGGACGCCCCCATGCCCGAGAGGGCGAACGACTCGATCCGCGCCGCCGGCACGCTCTTCGCGCGCATGACCCCGCCGGTGTCGCTGATCACGCCGGTGAGCGTGCGAAGCCCTCGGGCACGCAGTTCATCGGCGCGCTGGGTGACCTCTGTGACGTCCATCTCTCTCCTGCCGCTTCGCGGGGCAACCGCGGCCCCGGATGACATGTCTGTTACGGACCGCTAACATCGGCATACTTTGTAACGAAACGGAAGGATGGCATACGGCCCCAGACGAAGGCAACGGCCTTCACCTGCGGATCCGATCCACTTCCCGGCCCGAACTCTCAGGAGGGATCCGAGCATGTGCCGCTTGCTTGGCTACGTGGGTGACTCGCCGCTGTCAGCCGAGGACGCCCTCGGGCCGGACCAGTTCGCAGCGTTCACCGGATTGAGTCGCGTGCATCGGGACGGCTGGGGAATGGCCTGGCGGACCCCGGGCGGCATCGCGGTCGCGACGTCCCCGCGAACGGCAGCGGAGGACCCACGCTTCCACGAGTTGGCAGCCACACCGTTGTCGGACGCCGGCGTGGTGCATCTGCGGTGGGCCACCGACGGATTGCTGGTGGGTCCGGAGAACACGCATCCGTTCACCGCTCAGGGCCTCGCCCTGGCCCACAACGGCAGCATCCAGCCCGTCCCGGCCCTTGAGGCTCTGTTGTCGGACCGTGCCCGCGCCGCCCTACAAGGGACGACGGACAGCGAGCGCTACTTCCAGTTCGTCCTCGACCGGATCAACGCCAGCGGCGACGAGGCGGAGGGGCTTCACGATGCCATTCGACGACTGGCCACCGCATTCCCGCGGGCGAGCCTGAACGCGCTCGTCCTGAGCAGCACGGCCCTGTATTGCGTGCATGTCAACAGCCTCGCCCAGCCGCCGCTCGCTGACCTTCGCGAGGTCTTCGGCTCCGATGAGCGAATGCCGGCCGGGCACGCGACCGCCTACTTCGCCCTTTCCTATCGATCGGACGACCGGGGCGTCAGAGTCGCGTCCACCGGCCTGAGTGAGCCGGGGTGGACGCCGCTTCCCCAGAATGCGATCCTCACGATCGACCTCGCCACGAAGGCCATCGAGATCATGCGCTTGTCGCTCCCCGATCACGGCACCGTGCGCGCGTGATGTCGATCGCTGAGGCGCTGCGCGGGCAACTGCAGCAGTTCACCCCTCAGGAGCGCCGCGTGGCTCGGGTTCTCCTCGCCGGCTACCCGCGCGCCGGCCTTGGGTCGGCGGCCGAACTCGCCGCATCCGCTGGGGTCAGCGCGCCGACCGTCGTCCGGTTCGCGCGGGCCCTGGGCTTCGGCGGATATGCCGAACTGCAGGCCGCGCTGATCGAGGAGGTCTCGGAGCGGCACGCGTCGCCGTTGTCGCAGGCCGAGCAGCGGCGGCTCGCGGGGCCGGTCCCCGGCAACTGGCTGAGCGACGGCGTCCGGACGGCCGCGACGGCGATCGAGGAGTCACTCGGGGCGATCCCGCTCTCCGAACTGGAGACCGCGGTTGCCCTGCTCGCCAACCCGAAGCTGCGCGTCACCGCGTTCGGAGGGCGCTTCTCCGGGTTCATCGCGCGCTACCTCATCCTGCACCTGCAGCAGGTGCGCTCCGGCGTCCGGCCCCAGGACCCGATGCTCGCCGCCACCGACCTGATCGACGCGGACGCCCGCGACGTCGTCGTCATCTACGACTTCCGGCGCCACCAGCTCTCCACCATTCACCACGCGCGACGCCTGGCGGACGCCGGGGCGAAGATCATCTGTATCACCGACCCTTGGCTCTCCCCGGTCGCCCAGGTGTCGACCGCCGTGCTGCCGACCTCCGTGCAGTCGACGACGCCTTTCGACTCCGCCGCGCCGGCCTTCGTCCTGACCGAGCTGCTCGTCGGTGCCGTTTTGGATCGCATCGGCGATCCGGCCATCGAGCGGATGCGTCGCTGGGACGAGGTCACGTCCTCCGAAACGGAGTAGCCCCGGCGCCCGAGCCAAGGCGCTGAGGTCATCGGCGGCCCGCACCGACTCAGCACCGCCCGGGGCGTTTCTCAGCGCAGCGGGTGCTCCTGAAAGAATTCCCACATGACCCGGGTGGCGTCGATGGCGTCCGAGGTGAGCCCGGTGATGAACGCCGGCAGCGGACGCCCACCCGGCCAGGTGTGGCCGCCGCCGGCGACGGTGTAGAGGACGACATCGGCGAAGCCGCCCTCGGGACGGGTCCAGCGCGTCCCGGTCACGTCCCCCTGCGCAGGGAGTTGCTGCTCGACGGTGCACCCGTTCCGGGCCGCGTAGCCAGCGACCCACGCGCGCACATCGGGAGCCGCGCCCAGTGAGCCGCGCAGCGGGCCGCCCTGGTACGGCACGATCGGGTCGGCCGTGCCGTGGAACGCGATCAGGGGTACGGGTCGGACGGGCCGGCAGGCGTCCGAGGGGTAGGTGAACAGGCCGGCGACCGTGCCGATGGCCGCGACCCGGTCAGACAGAAGGCACGACAGCACGAAGGCCATGCCGCCGCCGTTGCTGAGGCCGCTGACGTACACGCGAGCGGGGTCGATGGCGTAGTCCCGGCTCAGGTGGTCGAGCAGGTCGGTGAGGAACCGGACGTCGGCTGTCGTGTCCGGGGCCCCGGGAGTGTGGGAGGCCCACCGCAGCGGCAGCCCGCTGCCCAGGGGGTGTACGAGGATGAAGCCCTCCTGGTCGGCAAGGTCGCTCCAGCGGGAGACCTTCTGCTGGTTGGCGGGCCGCTGCGCGAAGCCGTGGATGTCGAGGACCAGTGGTACCGGGTGCGTCCCGTCGTAGGACGGGGGCACGTGCAGCAGGTACCGCCGACGCCGGCCCGATACGGTGATCGATCCGTTCGTCCGATTGGCCACCACGAAGGTTCTCGAGGACCCTCGCATGGTCATCGCCGTAGACCGACGTTCCCGCGACCATCTCGGAGGTGCTGAACTCGCCCCAGTCGATGGTGCCCCGCACGATCCGCTCGATCGTGGCGGCGTCCATGGTGGTCGAGTACTCGCGCATCGGCTTGTGGAGGCGCGTGATCTGCGCGGTGCTGCTGTCGCGGACGACGATCCTCCCCTGGTCGCCGAGGATCTCCAGGTGGTCCGATCCCATCATGTCGTGGGTCGCGGCGATGAAGACGCCCGTGCCGTGACGCCCGTAGTTGAACACGGCGGTGACGTCGTCGTCCACGGCGATGTCGTGCGCGAAGCCGAAGGGCGCCTTGGCGTAGACGCTCCGGGGCGTCCCGCAGAGCCACTGCCACAGGTCGATCTGGTGGGCCGCCTGATTGACGAGGACGCCGCCCCCCTCGCCTCCCCACGTGCCCCGCAAGGGCGCGCTGTCGAAGTACCGCTGGAGCCGGAACCAGTTGGTGATCACCCAGGTGCCGCGGCGCAGGTCGCCGATCTCGCCGTTCGCGATGACCTGCTTCAGCCGGGCGAAGAGCGGGTTGGCGCGCTGGTTGAACATGGCGCCCACGACCACGGACGGGGTCTGCTCGGCCATCTCGAGCATCCGGCGCACCTGTTTGGTGTAGACGCCGAGCGGCTTCTCCACCAGCACGTGCAGTCCGCGCGCCATCGCCGCCATCGCGACCTCCGCGTGGGCGTAGTGGGGGACCGTCGTGACGACGGCGTCCACGGTGCCGCTCTCCATCATCGCGACGGGGTCGGTGAAGTAGGGCACGTCACCGAAGCGCTCCTTCGCGGCCGCTTCGGTCTCCGGGCTGCGGCCGCTGAGGGCGCCGAGGGTCATGTGAGGCACCTGCCCGGACCGGATGAGCCCGGCGTAGAAGGCCCCCTGGCCACGAGCCCCGATGATGCCCAGGCGGACCGTCACCGGGCCTCTTTGGTGCGCTCGGCCGCTGCCCGAACCTGCGTCAGGAAGCCCTCCACCTGGTCCCACGGGACGACGTCACGCTTCGAGGGGTGGTCGGGGTCGTCGTCCTCCCAGATCATCTCGAACGGCAGCGGGCTGCGGTAGGCGCTCGACCGGATCCTGACGAACAGCTCGTCGAGGTCCAGCGTCGCCACGTCGAAGGCGCGGTTCCCGGGATCCGGACGGGCGAAGTCGTTCCGGACGCCTGTGCCGCTGACCCGGACGCCGAGCACTTGGCACAGCGCCCGGATGTCGCGGGCGTAGCGCACGATCGCGTCTCGCGGGCGTCCGGTGTCGACGGGATCACCCATGGGGACGTGCCCGTCGAAGCCCGGGATGTAGTACGACGTGACGTCGACGGTGTCGAATCCCAGCCGGTGCGCCGTGCGGATCGCCTCCAGGGTGTCCAGGGGCGTGGCCCCGTCGCCCCCGTGCAGCCAGGCCATCAGGTTGTGGTGGAGGCTGTAGAAGTTGAGCCCGATCTCGTAGTCGCCTCGGTAGACGCGCCGGTGCGGCTCTCGGCCAGGTAGTCGGCGGTGGGCCGGGCGACGTAGGCGTCGTCCCTGGTCGCGACGTGGTCTCGGATCAGCATGGTGAGGTCCTTGGTCTCGCGTCGGTTCGTGTGTTCATGGTCGGTGCGGTGGGGGCAGGATCGCCATCCAAGTTGCGTCGACGACCGTCGCCCGCGGGAGCCGGGACTCGGCGTCCCCGTTCTCGAGTCAGCCGAGCAGGCCGTGAGTCCGTGCAACAGCCACGGCGGAGGTTCGGCTGTCGCATCGGAGTTTCGCGAAGATGTGCACGAGGTGGGTCTTGACCGTTGCCTCGGAAATGAAGAGTTCACGCGCTATTTCCTTGTTCGCCAGTCCCCGGGCGACGAGGCGCAGGACGTCGCGTTCCCGCTCGCTGAGTTGCGGGACGCCGCGGGTCATGCGGTCGGTGACGCGCCGCTCCAGGTCGGGTGTGAGGACGAGACGCCCCGCCACGGCGTCGATGATGCCTTGGACGATCACCTCAGGTTCGGCGTCCTTCAGCAGGTAACCCGCGGCCCCGGCCATCACGGCCCGGACGATGTCGGCGTCGTTGTCGTACGTCGTCAGAATGAGCACGGCCGGCCGGGACCCGCCACGCCGCAGCGTGTCGGTCACGGCCACCCCGTCGATCCCGTCGCCGAGCCGCAGATCGCAGAGCACCAGGTCGGGGTCGAGGACGCCGGCGAGGGCGAGCGCCTCCTCTCCCGACGCGGCTAACCCCACCACGGTGAGTTCTGGCTCCCCTTCGAGGAGAGCCCTTAGGCCGGAGCGGACGACGGGGTGGTCGTCCACGAGCAGGACGCGGATCACGGCGTCCGCCCCACGGCCGGCACGAACGGAATCGTGACCGAGACTGCGGTGCCGTGCCCGGGTTCGCTCTCGACCGCGAGCCCGCCGCCGAGCGGGACCAGGCGGTCACGCAGCGCCTTGAGTCCGTAGCCCCCCTCAAGGGTGGGTTCGGAGTCCGCGAGTGAAGCCGGGTCGAAGCCCACCCCGTCGTCAACCACATCGAGTCGGACCAGTCCGTCCACGCGGGCCACCGACACGCTCACCTGGCGTGCTGCGGAATGTCGCCGGACGTTGGCGAGCGCCCCCTGCGCGGCACGCAGCAAGGCGACCTCGCAGGCCGTGTCCAGCCGAGGCAGCTCCGGGTCGACGTCGAGCACGACGTCCGCCCCGAGTTGGGCGGCCAACTCGCTCGTCAAGCGTCCCAACGGCGCGGTGAGCCCTCCGGCTTCGAGGTCCTCGGGCGCCAGCGCGTAGACCACGCGCCTGGATTCGGCCAGGTTCTCGGACGCGGCCGCCTGGATCTGCGCGATCAGGTCCTGGACGCTGCCCGGGTCGGCTTCGCGGGCGGCGGCTCGGGCGAGGAGCAGGATCGAGGAGAAGCCCTGCGCGACCGTGTCGTGGAGGTCGTGGCTCAGCCGGGTGCGTTCGGCCAGGACGCCTGCCTCCCGCTGGGCCCGGACGAGTTCGTCGGACAGGGCGGCGGCCTCGGCCTGCGACGCCAGCACCCGCGCCAGCAGGCGAAGGTGTTCCTCGCCCTCGCGCTGCAGGCGCAGAGCCCCGCGCGACAGGCCGACCGCAACCAACGCTCCGACGATCGGGCCGAGGACGGCGGCCGGCGAGCTCTGGTCCTGCTGTTGGAACCTGACGATCACCGCCGTCACGCTGACTCCCGTGAGCGTCAGGGCCGCTGGCAGAGGCAGTAGCTGAGCCACCCACATCCACACCGGGAAGGCGAGCCAGACGAAGTCGGGCCAAACCTGCATCAGGGCGACCGCCCCGACCAGCAGCGCGACGGCCCAGGCGCCCCGGCCGGCGGCTCCGATCTGCCGGTGCGTGAGCAGCCCGGCGCCGAACAGCAGGGCGACGCTGCCGGCAGAGGCGACGAGCGGCCAGCCGCCGTCGGCCAGGACGCCGCGGGCGAGCCCGATGAGCAGCAGCCCGAGGAACAGGACGCCCTGACCGACCCGCAGCAGTCTCGCCGCCACGGACGCCGGCGGCGTCGCTCTCACCCCGGCCACCTCCACCGGAGCACCGTAGCCGCGGTCACCCTCTCCGGGCGGACGCCGCGGGCTCTGCAATCTCCGCTTCGGTCTTGACGGCGCCTCGCAGGATCAGGAAGAACAGGACGAACGCACCCGAGAGCACCATGTGCCCCAACCCGGAGATTCCGGCGAGCATCGGCGACGTCGCGAAGGGCGCGCCCAGCACCTGGAGCGACCCCTTGACGAGCATCATCGCGAAGGTGAGCCCGAGGCCAGCGTTCCAGAACACCAGGAACAGCTGCAGGCGTCGGTCCCTGTCTAGGGAGAACGCCTTGGTGAGGGCCAGGACCACCAGCAGGATCGTCGTGCCGAGCGCCAGCGCGTGGGTGTGCGCCACGGAGAGTTGGGTGGCCCCGACGAAGCGGGACTGGCGGGTGAACTCGCGGTAGAACAGCCCGGACGCCAGGCCCAGACCGGTCCAGATCGCGGCCGAGGTGAACAGCTTGGAGATCATGGGGTTCCTTTCTTTCGACCACCATGCTCGCCAAGCGCGTCCGAGACATCGACACGCGGGCATCCATCGTTCGGTTGACCTCGTGCTCCGGTGGCGGGTCACCGACCTCGGTTCCCTGGGATCCGGGACCTCGGCGAGCAGGCGGTCAGCCATCGCCCCCCGATGCACCGGACGCCGCGTGCTCAGCCCAGGCTGACGCCGGCGTGCATCTCCCACAGCAGGATCTCGGCGGGCTCCGCCGCGGTGACGCGGTGCCCGCCGGTGCCGGTGAACCGCACGGCGTCCCCGGTCTCCAGGCGGCCGGCCCCCTCGAGCTCGACGCTGCCCACGGGGACGAACAGGTGGAGGTAGGGCGCGTCGGGCAGGGTGACCGACTGGCCTGGCTGCAGCCGGGCGGCGTGCAGGGCCGCTTATCGGTTCTTGATCCGGATCGCGGCGGCGTCGGCATAGCGGTCCATGCCCGTGGCGACCACCGCGAACCGGCCGGCGATCAACTATTCCAACGGACCGGTGACCGCGGCCTGCGGCCGGCCGACTCGAGAGC
>ERZ724512.1079-NODE-1079-length-12808-cov-5.620795_pt1 | contig 12808 bp, 12 predicted proteins | sample MGYA00376045_ERZ724512 | MGnify/ENA primary metagenome ERZ724512 (study PRJEB28724, sample SAMN07190883) | activated sludge metagenome | isolation source: activated sludge of sewage treatment plant in Hong Hong | place: Hong Kong | collected 2016-03-17 ... | reverse complement strand
CGAGGTCCTGCGCCGGGCGGCGGCGTATCTGTCGCAGGCGAACCTGCCGGGAAAATGATGTACCCGCTCGTCAAGGAGCTGGCTGCCGATGGGATCCCCGTGGTGGTCGCGTGCCGGGTGCTGAAGCTCGCCCGCCAGCCCTGCTACCGCTGGCTCGCCCATCCGATCACCGACCGGGAACTCGATCAGGCATACCTGGCGAATGCGCTGTTCGACGCCCACCGCGATGATCCGGAGTTCGGTTACCGGCTGCTGGCCGATGAGGCCCGCGAAGCGGGCCTGACCGGCTGTGACCGGACGGTATGGCGGATCTGTGCGTCGAACCGGTGGTGGTCGGTGTTCGGCAAGCCACGCGGCCGTAACGGTAAGCGGCCCGGCCCACCAGCCCACGACGACCTGGTGAAGCGGGACTTCACCGCCAAGGGTTCGAACCAGCTGTGGCTGACCGAAATCACCGAGCACTGGACAGGGCAGGGCAAGGTGTACCTGTGCGCGATCAAACACGAGTGGTCCAACCGGATTGTGGGCTACTCGATCAGTGACCGGATGAAGTCGCGGATCGCGGTCGACGCGCTCAACATGGCCGTCGCCCGCCGCGGCAAAGTGGCTGGCTGCATCGTGCATTCCGATCGTGGGTCACCCAATTTCGCTCCAGAACACTCCTGGCCGCGCTCCGCCACCACCAGCTCAGTGGCTCGATGGGCCAGGTCGCCTCGGCCTGCGACAACGCCGCCATGGAAATCCTTCTTCGCCCTGCTCCAGAAGAACGTCCTCGACAAGCACCACTGGGCCACCCGGCACGAGCTGCGGCTGGCGATCATCACCTAAATCGAGCGCACCTACCATCGCCGCCGCCGCCAAACCCGTCTCGGACGATTGACCCCCGTCGAATACGAGACCGCCATGACCACACCGGCCACCCAAGCCGCCTAACCAAACCTGTCACCTAGAAGTGCAGCAGTCCCTCATGACCGTGCCCATGGCAAGTGAACTCAGCCACTTTCAGCAGAATGCAGTGCGGTTCGCCCGACCACGGATCAGCGTTTGGGTACTGTGTCTCCGTGAAGCAAGCGCCACGCCTCCCAAAGAACGCCCTAGCCAACTTGAATATTGGACAGTCCTTTGCCGAGTATGATCAGCTATTAGTAGACAGAAACGTTTTCGTAGTCACTCCGGCCGTGCGTGCTGCGGGCGATTCGCAAAGTTCTCAGTGCTTCTTTGTCGGCAGAAGAGGGACGGGAAAGACTACGATTACCCGATTTCTTGAAGTGGGTGGCAGGCCAACTCTTCTGATTCGACCCGAGATATTTTCGCCTAGCCAAGCCTACTATACCGTGGATCTCTTGAAGGAAGGCAATCAGCGACCCTTCAAGTCTTTGGTTGCCGCATTCCGTCGCGCTCTGCAAGCCACCTTCCTGGAATGGTGGCACTCGCAGCGATCTGGTAGCGCGCGACTCAACTCGATCTTGAGTGATGAGCTATCAGCGAGCCAGGGAGATTTCGATTTATCGACGACAGTGTTCGTGGATGAAATCTTGGCGAGTCTGAAAGATGGCAACGAAGCGGATTGGCTACTTGCCATTAAGCGCCCTAAGACCGTCTCGAGCGAGATAAATGACGCCAAACTATTGACCGCAAGCCAAACAATCCTGCTAGATGCCATCGACGAGTCTTGGGACGGCAGCGAAATGGCTGTTATGTACCTTGCTGCCCTGATGCACGCTGCGCTTGAGATTAATACTCAAGTGCATAACTTGAGAGTACTAGTCTTCATTCGTGAGAACATCTTTGAACGCGTGCGTCGGGCCGACTCTGAGTTTTCCCGCTTAGAGACGTGTGTTGTAGGGCTGGATTGGACTCGTGAGCAATTAATGGAGATGATCGAGAAGAGGTTAAATCACAAACTCGTCAGCAAGCTAGCACTCGGTGGACCCACTTGGGATGCGTTCTTTGAGGAGACTGCCGCGAAGGAAATGATATTCGGCTTTTGCCAAGAGCGCCCTCGAGATGTGCTGACCTACGTGGCGTTAGCAATAGAGAATGCTAAGAGTAGAAACCACCACATCATAACAAGACTCGACGTACTCGATGCCCGCCGGAGGTTCTCAACTAGTCGCCTGGGCGACTTGGGTGACGAGTACCAGGAGAACTATCCGCAAATATCCCTGGTCATTGGCAAATTCTACGGCCTTGGGCAAAGATGGACGGTGCGGGGGGTACGCGGTCTCCTCGAGAGGATGTTGGCGGATCGAGAAATAACAACTGCATGTGCCAAGTGGATACACCAGTATCGAAGTGCAGAGCAGTTTTGCCGCTTGTTATACGACATCGGGTTCTTTGGTTTCTCCGATGTAAGGAGGGGCGGGGAACGTGTCACGCGCTTTCGTTCTTTAGGCCCCAGCGACACAACACCTCCCCCAATTAGCTCGGGCATGGACTTGGCCGTACACCCCACGTATTGGGACGCCCTAGATTTGCAGGACGTGCTCATGGCGGATTTTTCCGACGGAGATTTTCCAGCAGAAGGCGTGGTGGCCGACCTACCGGGATCTTATGACTTGGAAACTTACAATGCGTTGCTGGACGCCACCATAACAGAGTTGCGGGACATGCCGACGGGACGCGAGGCGGCCCAATCGTTCGAAAATCTTGTTGGTGATGTCTTGGAACTGTGCTTCTTTCGGTGGTTGGCCAACGTGGAAGGTCAGGTGCGCGATGTCGACGGAGCGACCCGCAAGGACTGGATCGCCAGCAATCGAGCGGAAACAGGCTTCTGGCAACTTGCGAGGCAGCGATATGCAGCGGATCAAGTTATCTTCGAGTGCAAGAATTACGAAGAATTGCATGCCTCCGATTTTCAGCAACTCGCCTACTATATGCAGGACTTCTCGGGAAGACTCGGATTCTTGGTCTATCGAGGAGAACCGTCCCCTGCGTACATCGCGCATCAGAAGCGCGTGCTGCATAACCAGGGGGCTGCGCTTCTCTTATTGAACGACAAGGACTTGATGGTGTTTCTTCGGCAAGCGAGGAATGGCAAGGCGAAGGACTCGCACTTGATGGACAGGCTCGACTCCCTTCAGCGTGCGTCTGGGTAGTTGCACCACCGGGGACTAGAAAGCTAAGCACGACCGCTTCTGCCGCGGTGTGCGAGGGTAGCCTTCGGCTTCGGCCTCCCGAGCACGACCGCCCTCTTCTGCCGCGCTGTGCGCGGACGCTACCCTGCGGGTCGGCCGCGCACTCAATGCGGCTATTCACACTTGGCCGTGGTGTCTTGGCTGGTCAAGCGGTGTTTGTTGGCGAGCCATCTACTCCGCACATTATACAACATGAGCGTAATGGCGGATATGTTTAAGCGTCCGTGACATATGCCAACATGTGGATATCCCGCCAGCGTCCGCCGTCCAGATACCGGCGACGCAGGACGCCCTCGTAAACAAACCCCAGGGAGAGAACCAGGCGCATCGACGGTTCGTTGCCGTCAAGGACCCTCGCCTCCAGCCGATGCAGCCCGAGGTAGCCGGTCGCCCACGACATCAGCTGGCGCAGACAGTCGTGCCCACGGCCATGACCGCGATGAGCCGGCCGCCAGATGCAGACCGCCACCTCGCCCACCCGGTTACGCCAATCGATCGCATGGATCGAGCACTCGCCGATCAGGACACCGTCCTCGACGATGACCAGGGAATACTCGGAGGCCAGGCTCGGGCCGGCCGTGGCCGCGATGCGGCGCTGGAGCTCTGCCGGGCTGCGCGGACGCCAGTACGGTGCACCATACGGCGCCAGCTCCTCCCAGTCGGCGCAGGCCTCCACGACGGCGTGGATGTGAGCCTCCGCCAGCGCCCGAAGCGCAACCCCAGGCATAGCCCATCCTCACTTCGGGAACCCGGACCACGCATGCTACTTATAGGTGTGCAGGCCTGCAAGTAGCGCCGGCCAATACACGCGGCCTCGGCCGACGTCTAAGACAGCATGCCTGTCAAGACTCCGGGTGTAGTTTCCTAAGTCTGACAGTCGTTGCTAGAAACCTTCTGCACGCCAGTCCCTGAAAACCGACCTTCCGTTCGCCGACTACGTCTGAACGTCAGCCTAGCGAGACTGAATAGCGCTACGACCAGGGAAGTTGCTGCCGCGCACCAGCCAACAACAAGACTTACCTGTTCCATCACCGGGTCCACAGGAATCGACAGTCCGTGAAGCGCGGCATGGAGCGAGAGCGCGCTGTAGGCGATGTAACCAGGCACAACTATGCGTGAAACCAAGCCAATGAAGTCGACCCGTCGTGAGAGAAAGGCAACCAACCCCAAGCCGCCAGCAGCGATTGTTGCCACGATCAAATAGCCGAAGGCGTCCACAATGGCGCCGCCATAGGAAACCTGAACGACTCCGTCCCCAAGGTCCGAGGCGTAGACTCCTGCAACAATGTCCGCGACATAGTAGGCCATCACTGCGGATGCCAGAAACGCAAGAGTGGATTCAAAAGCCGCTCGCAGTTCCCTCGACATGAGCGCCACGGCGACTCCTGCGGCGAGCCAACCCCAGTCAGCGCCCACTACCTTTGAGGCATAAATGGCGACCATGGACGTCCCATGATTTAGCGCCGAGCTCAGCCATCCGAACGCAAGCCCGACGGCCGACAAGGACAATAGGCGGCCGCCGGGCAGAGTGCTCATCACGTCTTGATCCTACTAGTGTCCCTGGTTCTTCCTAATCATAGGCACAGACGTGATGAGGCACATACGCCATCGGTCGGCTAGCTGGTTCGCCAGTACGCGTAGCAGGTTGCTCCGGTCCATCCAGTAACGCTCGTGTACGCCACCGTCCCCGCCGGCCGATCGCTACGATCGACCATGCCGTTCATGCTCGAAGTGGCACCGTGCGAGCGGCTGTAATGCTGGTACTGAGAGGTACAGACCTTCTGCCCGATAAGGTTGAAGGTTGAACCGTAACTCCAGACACCACCTCCGACGTTCACGGTGGTGATAGCCATCGGTACGATACCCTTGCGGGTGATTCGCTTCGTCCCGTCGATCTTCACCTCGCCGGTCCCGGTGTATGCGACCCATCCGCCATCCTCGGTAACACCCGATGCAATGACGCGGATCCCCTCTGGCTCTGATGGCACTGGCTTAGCGGCGTGAGCGGGCGCTACCGCCAAGAAGGACGCCGCCACCCCGAGTGCGAGCGCGACAATTACAGATTTACTACTCATTGTTCCAATCCTTCGGGACACGGCATACGCACCTCTTGCGCACACTTAGATACTGATGCAGGTGCCATCGGACGTCAACCATCATGTCCAGGTATCGCGATGTCGGCACGCATGTTTGCACTAGATCGATGCTATCCCGCTCAGAGAAACCTCATTGCTCGGATCCCTTTTAGTGGGCTGGAGCCTACGGACACTCGTTTCCGAGGGGGGTTCCATAACACATCACCCCCAAGGCATGCCATTATGATGCAAGAGATTGGTCCAGTTGGCCTACTCGCGACGGACGGTCTGCCCAGACGGTCAAACTTGTCGCCCGCGTAGTCGACATGGCTAAGAAGTGAGCGAGATCCGGCTGCTGTCTCGGATGCCGCCAACGGTCGGATGGCCGTGATTAGCCGGCGCACCATGGGCACAGGAAAGGGGTGGGGCCAGCCCCGCGATGGGCTTGGCAGCGCCTCCACCAAGCGCGTCTCCTCTTAAAGAGAGGGGCGAACGATCCCTCGACCGCTCTGCACTGGTGGCAGGTATGACCTCGCGACCGGCGCCAACCCCGGCGACGACGGTTCAAGCCCCGGGCGCCAGGAGCCGCGGGCGCGGAGGGGCGGCACCATGACCGTCGAGTCAGCGTCCACACGGTAGTTGTCCACCGGGACGCCCCAGCGCTGACGGTGACTTCGTCGCCGGGCCGGCCGCCAGCCAGGTCAAGTTCGCGACGCGTTCAGTTCCTCGCGGGTTGATAGGCGAGAGGTTGCGGTTGCACCCCACAGCGACCTCGCCCCGTCCGGCATGCTCAAGCCATGGACTTCTTCCACAGCGCAGCGCAGCGTCGGCCCGGTGGTCTCCGATGGCCAGGCCCCGAGAGCGACCTGAGTTCGCTGACGATCCGAGTGGATCTGGGACCTCGGATCTCCATGATGAAACTCGCCGACTCAGTGTCTGATCTCGCATCCGTGGTGGAGCTGGGCACCAAGTGGGGAGAATCGCTTGCCCAGTCCGCAGCCGCCTGGGACGTTGCCTACGTCCTGCGCCGCGGGGACCGTCATGGCCTGGAGCGTCTGCTCGAGCGAGAGTTGGGCGGTGGTCCAGAGTCCGAGGAACTGCTCCACTTCGTGTACGACCCTCCACCGCCATATCGGTGGATGTCGGCCGGTCATCCCGCGTGGGAGCTCGCTCGGGACCGGCGAGCCGTCAATATCCGCGGCCAAGCGGCGCGACCGACGAGCATTCGCTACGAGAATCCGCTTGAGTTGATCCTCTGCGGTGCGGGATCGCTCCTGATGGGTGCCATCCTTGTTGCCCGTCTGGTGGTGATTGGAGTAGCCAACGCCGAATAGCGGCGGCTGCGGCCACGCAAGCCGAGGGGGAGGCCCGGAAGGCGCACGCCGAGGCGGAGCGCGCTGAGATTGCAACCGACTTCGCGCGCTGGATGGCCGAGGAGGCAAGGGCCGGCCGCGGCGCCCTTCCGCAACTCGAACTACTGAAAGCCATCACTCCTGACGAAGCACGTGCGATCGACCGACTGGCCGAGCAGGACGTGCAGCTTTCCCTCCCCCCGGGGTTCGGTAGCACGGAGTAGCGATAGGGGTCGAGTCGTTACGACTCCGAGAGGCCCGGCTCGGGCCGGCCGGCCGTGGCGGCGATGCGACGTTGGAGCTCTGCCGGGCTGCGTGGACGCCAATACGGTGCGCCAAAGGGGCTATTCACACTTGGCCGTGGTGTCTTGGCTGGTCAAGCGGTGTTGACGGCTATTCACACTTGGCCGTGGTGCCTTGGCTGGTCAAGCGGTGTTGACGCGCCCGGTGGGCGCTTCTGAGCAGGATACGGGCTTGGTAGTGCTGGTTGTTTCGGTAGCCGCGCCCGGTCCGTTTGATGTGTTTGATGGCGGTGTTCGCCGCTTCGGTGCGAGCGTTGGTGACCCGGGTGGTGATGAACACCTCGATGGCGGGCCACCACGCGTTGAGGGTGTCCCACAGCCTGGTGGTCTCGTCGGTGTCGGCGTCTTTCACCCAGCCTTCGAGCCGCTGTTTGGCGTCACGGGCCTGGTCGAGGGATGGGCTGGCGAGGACGAGCCGGAGGCCTTCCTTGACGCCCCAGGCGGCGCCGAGTTCGCCGGTGGGGTCGTCGCTGGTGAACACTTCCTCGAGCCGGTGGCGGGCCCGTTCCGAGAGGGTGTCGTAGCCGCGGAGCAGCAGGGTGCGGTGGGCCCAGGCCGGGTCGATCTTCCGGCCCCGCCGCTGGTGGAGGTCCTGGACCAGGCGCTGCCGTACCCGGGTCAGGCACAGGTTCGCCAACTGGACCAGGTGGAACGGATCGACCGCGATCTTGGCGTGCGGGAGGCTGGTGGTGATGGCCTTCGTGAACGCTGCTGAGGGGTCGATCGCAACGATCTGGATTCGGTCCCGCCACGGCTGGCTACGGGCGTTCAGCCAGCCCTCGACGGCGGCACTGTCACGGCCGTCGACGACCCCCAGCACCTGCCCGGAGGCCGTGTTGACGAGGGTCGTCATCCACGGCTCGACCCGCCGCCAGCCGCTGCTGTCGGGGTCGCGGAACCAGCGCACCCGGCGGTAGCGGTGCTCGTCGATACCCAGGTGCTTTACGTGCAGGGCGTCGACGTCGGGCAACGTGTCGACCGCGTCGTTCACCGTCTTGTGGGTGGTCCACCACGCCACCTGATGGGTCTTGGCGACCTGGGCGACCGGCTGACCCTGGTCGATGACCGCGGTCAGCAACGCCTGACGCAAGCGCGTCGTGCACCGAGCCCGTCGCGGCAACTCGCTCGTGGTCTGGGTGAACGTCCGTCGCGGGCACCCCTGCTCGGCGCACACCAACCGTGGCTTCACCACCAACACCTCCACACCGCCGGCGTGCGGGACGTCCTTGACCCGTTGCCGACACCACGCATGCACCCGCGCCGACACCACCCCGCAGTCGGGGCAGCCGCCGGCGATGGTGTCGGCCTTCACGATCACCCGCCGACCACCCAGGGGCAGGTCGATCGCGTCGATCACGTGGTAGTCAGACAGGTTGAAAATCACGCTCGCAGCGTCACGCAGCGAGCACATAGGCTCGATCACAGCTCGTGGTCCTTGTCCGGTTGGATGCTTCGCAACACCCATCCCAGCGCAAGGCCACGAGCCCTTGCATCAACGACCCACCACGCTCAACTACGAGTAGCCCTCAATGCCGCGCTGCGCGGTCGGTCGCGCTCAGTACGCCGCTTCAGGAACGTCATCCTTCATGTGGTTCGCGGACGCAAGGATGGCTTGGATGCCGCTGAGCAGCGTCACCTCAAGGGGGAGTCGAGAGACTGATACGTTCGAGCCATGGATTGGGTCGCGCTCCTGAGTACACCGGGAGCCATAGCCTTGTTCACAGGGACCGCATCGGTCGTCACGCTCTGGCTGGCGAACCACCACGCCGACAGGCTTGCAGACAAGCGCGTGGTCGAACGTCGCGAGGAGCTTAGCTTGGAAAGCAGAGAGCGACGGTACGAGGATCGGCGCGACGCAGTCGTCGAGCTTGACCGCGTCGCGGAGCGCGAGACTGATCGCATCAGTGACTCCGAGGAGGATCCTCAGACTGGGTACAGCAGTCCTGGCGCCATCTACCCCGAGTACCGATTCCCCGAGCTGTCCGCTGCACACGCGCGCGTCGTCATGTTGGCGACGCCCGAGGTCGTCTCAGCGGCCGATGAGCTTCGGGAGGCCGTTATCGCGGCCTTTCACGGGGAGAAGGGGCACTGGGACCGCTACCGGGAAAGCCTCACGAAGTTCCGAACAGCTAGCCGAGCCATGCTAACTAGGGACGAGCAGAGTGGCCGCACCGCAGCGGTCGAGAAGGCCATTCCTCCGCGCCGCGGCGTCCTTAAAGCAGGCAAGTCCTAGCTTCTAGGATCGCCTGCGAGCACCACTGGGCTAGGCGGCGGGCAGCGCAGCAGCGGCGGCGGCGATCTTGGCCGCCACATCATCAAGGGACGTCTCCGCCGTGCTGAGTCCAGCGTGCGACGCGAGCATCGGGCTGACGTCGTACAACTCGTCGAAGGTGACGCCGTGGGTCACGGGAACGACCCGCCTGCTATTGAGGAGCACTGCAAGCTCCTTCTCTGCGATGCCCTCATTTCTGAGGCTGTTGAGCAGAGCGGGTGTCACCAGCACAATCCCGATGCGGGAGTTCCGGAGGCCCTTATCAATCTCGCGAGTCATCAGTGAACCGAGCGGAATGTCCTCCTCGCTGAACCACACAGTCGCGCCGTTCGCCTTCAACTGACGATGGAGCTCAGCTGCACTTCCTTGTCGGTCATCCCAGGCATGGCACAGGAAGAGGTCGCGACGTTCCGGGTGGGCGCGAGCTTGCTCTGCTGCTTTCTCAGCGTATGGCGCAACTGCCCGCCATTCGCTGGGACTGTAGGAGACTGATCTTCCCGCTCTGGTGCGTCGCGAGCGGGAGCCGCCAAACAACGCCGACCCGTATGTCGATCCCCGCACTCCTCCGTACGACGTCGAACCGCTGTAGGACGAGCTAGAGGACCGGTACCCGGATCGGCCGCCGCACGCAGGGCAGTTGGCAGCCGCAGCAGATGAGCGATGACCGTAGACGGGAGCTGTGCATTGCGCCATGAGGCGATGGTATCGGCGCCCTCCGACATTCACGCGGGGGAACCTCGCGTCGCACGCTCATGCCGCACCCGGTGCGCGCACCCTTGGTTTGCCCAGGTGGGTTCGTGTCGGATAGGGGGCGACCGTGGTGGACCGGCGACTGGGAGGAAGGCGGTGTTCAGGTGAGCATGAGGCCGAGCAGGATGGCTGGGGGGACTGCCTGGCCGAGTGCGCTCGCCCAGAGTCGCCGCTCGGAGACCAAGAGCACGGCTCCCAGGAAGACGTGGGCGGCGGCGACGAACAGCACCAGGGTTCGTCCTTCGGTGAGGTAGCCACGGGAGACGAGGAAGAGCCCGGTCGCGAGGCCGGCGGCCATGGTGATGTTGTAGAACCCGACGTTCACGGTCCACAGCCGGACCGCGTCACGGTCGCCGGGTTCGATCAGGAAGATCGGGTGGAGCCGGGGATCGCGGTACCGGAATGCTTCCAGCAGCCCGACGATGGTCAGGACCGCCGCGATGACGGCAGCCAGCACGTATTCGAGTGTGGTGGGCTCTTGCCTCCTCCGGGGCGGGTGGTTGGCGGCCTTGTCGTGTGTCCCTGTTCGGGGGTGCCTGATCGGCTCAGCGTGGGGATGGGGATGAGGTGAGCAGGGGGACGCCGGGGCCGTGCAGGAGCGGGAGGGCGGCGTTGACCCGGCCGGTGGCGAGCAGGAGAAGCGCCACGGTCGTCCCGGCGATGAGGGGGCCGTCGCCGGCGGCCCAGTCGGCGTCCGTGGCCGTGAGCCGGTAGCCGGCCAGCCTCCGGCGGGCGTGGAACGGCCAGCCCATGGACCAGGCGCGCTGCAGGGCGTTGCGGGCGGCGTCCGGTGGTACGGGCAGGTCACGGTGCAGCGGCAGGGCCATGTCCTGGCCGTGCACGACGATGTCCATCGCCAGGTTCTGCACGGTGGTGACGCTGGGGAGTTCGCACGACGCCGCCTGGTCGCGCAGTTCGGCGACGAGTTCGCTCGTGCTGTGCTGTTGGGCGTAGTGGCAGGCGATGTCGTGGTTGACCTGGTCGAGGGAGCCCCGGGCGCGGAGGACCATCGGCAGCATCCGCCCCAAGGACGGGGCGTGCGGCACCACGGCGAGGTGCGCGGCGACGTCCTTGACCGTCCAGCCGTCGCACAGTGACGGGTGGGCCCATGCGTCGTCGGTGAGCGGCTCGAGGAAGGCGGCGACGCGGAGGCGCTGGTCCTCGACGACACCCCACAGCTGGTTGGTGTTCATGGCGACCCCCTCACAAGGTTGGTCAGAGTGTCTGACCAGAATGATAGTCAGAGAGACTGTCGATGTGCAAGGATGATCTTCGTGCCCCCTGACTACGACGTGATGAACACCGGGTTGTTGCTCTACCTCCCGTACCGGTACCTGGAGGAGAGGGTGTTGGAGGCGCTGCGCGAGCAGGGGTATCCGATCACGGCGTCCCAAGCGCGGGTGTTCCAGCGGATCGGGCCGCACGGGAGCCGTCTGGTCGACCTGGCGGCGGCGACGTCCCTCACCAAACAGTCGGTCGGTTTCCTGGTCGACCAACTCGAGACCGCCGGGTACGTGACCCGCGAGCCGGACGCCCGGGACGCCCGCGCCCGCCTGGTGACGATCACCCCGACCGGCCGCACGCTCGTCGAGGAAGGCGCCCGCATCGGCGCCGAGGTCGAACGGGAATGGGCCGACCTGCTGGGGGCCGACGACCTCGCCCAAATGCGCCGTGCCCTGGCGCGGCTGAGCGAGCACACCGACCGCCACCCCGACCGCGCCTGATCGGTCCAACGCCATCAAGGACCGCGCCTGACGAAGGACGCCAGCGGCACCGCTGCCCCCCACGGCCGCGTACTGGCCCCAGCCCAAGGATCCGATCGAGCACCCACCACAACTCGGCGGACATCCTGAATTGGTGCAGAGTACGTGAGGGTAGCCTGTCGTCCGGTTCCCAAGCGCACGACCGACTTTGCCCCAAGCAGCGACGCCTGGACAACGTGGCCGGGGGATAGAAGGGCTCCATCGCTTCAGATGCCGGAGCCCCGATGAGCAAGTTCGCCAGGAGGTTCCCCACGCCAGACAGCGCACTTGGTGCCGATTGGATGACCCGAGACCGCCTTCAGCGCCAGGGTTCGCCGTGTCGGCGCCACCTGCCATGATGCCTGCCATGGTGAACCCGACCTGGGCCGACATTCTCTCGGCGGTCAGCACGGCGGCGTCGGCGCTTCTCACACTCGGTCTCGTGGTCCTCGCTCTCGTCGCTTGGCGTACGGCCAGTGACGCGTTGGAAGAGTCCCGAAAGGCGAGTCTGGCTGCGCAGAAGTCGGCGGCAGCCGCGGAGGCCGCCAACGAGCAACTCCGGCGGGACAGCGCTGAGCAGACTCGCCCCTACGTCTTCGCCGAGGTGCTCCCAGGCCTCGCTGGGTCCCCCACGTGGGACATCAGGATCTCGAACTCCGGAAAGTCGTCAGCGCGAGAGTTGACCCTGAAGCCAACTTGCTGGCCCGATCGACACGACATGGCCATCCGGTCGCTTCGGGAGTTGTGCGAGACCCCTCGTACGCTCCCACCCGGCTGCTCGATCCGCGCGCTGTGGAGAGTTGGGAATGCCGCCGCCGGCGATTCGGTTGACGGGCCCGATGGACTCGGGATGCCAGATCGCGCATCGATCTTGGTCTCCTACCGAGGCGATGACACCGAAGGCGCGCAGTTTGAGGACCAGTTCGACATGAACACCCACGGGTCTGGCCTGTGGCCCATTCCCGAGGACGGCCCCGAGGCGAGCGGTCTCAGTGCTGACAATCGGAAGTTCTACCTCGTCGCACAGGCGCTCACCCGCCGAGTGGGCGAGTTGGGTCGCTAGAGCGGAGCATCGCGATCCCAACGTTGGGTACCTCCACCCTCACCGACGGGACACCCGGACATGCCGCATTGGGTTGCGTGCTGTTGCCAGTCAATGGAGCGGCAGGGGATGCGCA
>ERZ724512.1075-NODE-1075-length-12817-cov-5.559552_pt1 | contig 12817 bp, 10 predicted proteins | sample MGYA00376045_ERZ724512 | MGnify/ENA primary metagenome ERZ724512 (study PRJEB28724, sample SAMN07190883) | activated sludge metagenome | isolation source: activated sludge of sewage treatment plant in Hong Hong | place: Hong Kong | collected 2016-03-17 ... | reverse complement strand
ATGCGCCAGGCGCCAATTCGGGCACCTTCGAGTCATTCACCGAGGTGGTTGTCGGTACCTCGAAGTCCAGCCGCAGCGATGTCAGCCGGACTGAAGACCATGGCGTTCTGGCGCAGCGGATCGCTGAAGACAAGGATGGCCTGGGCTATCTGAGCCTCGACTATTACGTCGAAAACCAGAAGAAGCTGAAGGCCGTGGCGATCAGTGACGGCAAGGGAGCCGTAATGCCGACGGTTGAGAACATTCGCGATGGCAGCTATCAGCCGCTGTCGCGTCCGGTCTTCATCTATGTCAACGAGAAGTCGCTGGAGAAACCCGCAGTCAAGGAGTTTGTCGAATACTTCATGAAGAATGGCGCGCGTCTGGTCCAGGAGGCGAATTACCTGCCTTTGCCGGCCAAGGCATACACCAGCAATCTCGAACGGATGAATGCGAAGAAGGTGGGCTCGGTGCACGGTGGCGAGAACAAGGCACGCCCGCGTACCGGCGAAATGATGAAGCTGCTCGACACATTGACGTTCTGAGGCTCGCTTTCCTGCCCCGAAGGCGCTGATGCGATTTCGGAGCAGAGTCGCTGCGGCAAGCAGACTTCGCGTGCGACCTGCATGGGCTCAACCCGGCAGGCCGGGAAAGCCGCCCGAATCCCGGGCGGCTTTTTTTCGTCGCCGAGCAGGATGAGCCGACGCCCCTCCGGTTTCTCTCCGGCGGAATGCGGAAATCGGGAAAGTATGCCGGATTGATCCATGTCAATACTGGCCGGGCAGGCGGGCGCATAATCTTCCGCTAATGATTGAGGCGTGACAGCGAATAACACGTCTCTCCGGGCTCGACAGCTTGCGAGGAAACGATGGGCGATGAAAGTGGCGGTGCCTGGCTGAGAGGCTTCAGGGACGATTACGAGAAGATTTTCGTCAAGGAATGGTCGCCTTTCATCGGCGCTGTGCTGCTGGTCCTTGTGATAGTCGGCCTGATGGTCAGTGGCCTGTTCTGGGGGGTCTTCGGGGGCGTCAAGTTCTGGGGTGACTGGATCAACAATCTGATCGGCCTCGGCCCAGCGCTCGGGATTCCCGGGGATCTCGAAGGGTTCCTCTCGCACCGGATGTCGCTGATGAACATATTGCTGGTTCTGGGGGCGTTCACCGCAGCCTTGCTGTCGCGACAGTTTTCCCCCAACCGGCCGCCCCGGCTGGAATATGTCTGGGCCGCCTTCGGTGGCGCCATGATGGGCATCGGTGCCGCGCTGGCGGGCGGTTGCACCACCGGCGGCTTCTTCAATCCGGTACTGCATTCGTCTCCGGCGGGCTGGGCGATGTGGGCCGGCCTGATGCTCGGTGCGGCGCTCGGCGTCAAGCTCCTGCTCTGGACGCTGGAAAACATCGAGTGGGGAATGGAGCCACCGCCGTCGATCAGTGTCTCTCCGGCGGTCAGGAAGGCCTTTCCCTTCGCCGGTCTCGTCGTCGTCATCGGCGTCCTGCTGTGGGCCACACGCTGGTACGGGTCGGGCAACGAGCAGCTGGCTGCCCGTGCGATCATCGTCCTGGCCGGATTCGCGATCGGTTTCATCATGCACCGCTCGCGCCTGTGCTTTGCCCGCTCCTTCCGCGAGCCATTCGTCACCGGCGAGGGCGAGATGACCAAGGCGGTGATCCTGGCCCTGGCGATCGGCATCCCGATTGCCGCCCTGCTGTTCCAGAAGAAGGTCATCGATCCCTATGTCGCCATTCCGCCGACTTTCTGGGTTGGTTCGCTGCTCGGTGGCTTCCTTTTCGGCATCGGCATGGTCTTTGCCGGCGGCTGCGCGTCGGGAGGGCTGTGGCGGATGGGCGAGGGGCATTTCAAACTTTGGGTGGCGATGCTCTTCTTTGCCTGGATCGGCTCGGTGGCCAGCGCACTGTTCAAGAGATTCAATATCACCGCCATTGACGAAACCAACGTCGAGACCTACGAGATGACGAATGTCGGCTTCCAGGCCTTCCTGCCCGACATGATCGGCGGCTGGGGGCTGACACTGCTGCTTGGCGGTGGGTTGCTGCTGTTGTGGTATGCACTGGTCCGCTATAACGAATCCAGCGAAAGATTTACCCTGCTCTGATTTGATGTCCTGGAGAATAACCATGAACGTTAAGCGTCTTACACTGCTTGCGGCGGTCCTGACCGGTCTCGGTGTCGCGCAACTGGTCTGCTACCCGATCACCGCCCGGGCTGGCGAGGCAGTCGTCCTGCAGCCAAAGGAAGGCTGGTACGGCAAGCTGGTCCAGTTCGATGCGCTCCGTCCGCTCGTGGATATTCCGCCGGTGAAGGGCGTAATGATCATCGATTCACGGCCGGTGGCGAGGCAGTACGACCCCGGTCATATCTCCGGCGCTATCAGTATTCCCGACTCGCAGTTCGACAAGATGGTCGACAAACTGCCAGCCGACAAGGCGACGCAACTCGTCTTCTACTGCGGCGGCCTTGAATGCATGCTCAGCCACAATTCCGCGTTCAAGGCCGAGAAGCTTGGTTACAGCAATATCAAGGTCTACGCTGAAGGCATGCCCGACTGGAAGGCCAGGGGTGGGCCGATATCGGTGTCCGCCGCATTCATCAGGAAGCTGATCGATGAGAAGGCGACCTATACGCTGATTGACGCGCGGCCGAAACGGGTTGCCGACAAGGGCATGATTCCAAGCGCGATCAACATTTCCGATACCGATTTCGACAGGAACGTCGACAAGCTTCCCGCCGACCGGGCGGTACTGCTGATCTATTACTGTGGCGGCCTCGAATGCGTGCTTTCCGACAAGTCGGCCGACAAGGCGCGCAAACTCGGCTATACGAACGTTGTCACCTATCCGCCGGGCTATCCGGAATGGGAAAAGGTCCATGGCGCAGCGCCGGCGGCGGGTTCGACCGCGGCAGGAGCGAGAGCCGCCGGTGCGTCGCTGATGCCGGGGAAGGAAAAGGGGACGGTGACGGTGGCTTCATTCGAGAAGGTGTGGAAAGAAAATCCTTCGTCGATCATGGTTGTCGATGTGCGTGATGTGAAGGAGTTTGCTGCCGGCACGATGAAGGGCGCGGTGAACCTTCCGATCAACGATCTGGAGAAGAAAGTGGACACGCTTCCGAAGAACAAACCGGTCGTTTTCGTCTGCGGTACCGGCGCGCGCTCGGGAGAGGCCTACGACATGGTGAAACTGCTGGCCGGCGATGTGCAGGCGTACTTCATCGATGCCGAAATCAAGTTCGGCGGCGATGGCACCTACACCATGGTGGAGAAGAAGTGACCGCAAGGATTGCCGGTTACTGCTCAAGAGGGTAGCAAGGCTCTCTGCAAGCTGCTCGAGCGGGACCGAAGCACTGCGAGAAACGGCAACCCGCCGCTACGGCGAACTTCCCGAACGGTTGCCTGCCGGGTATCCAGCCGTGAGCCGCGCCAGCAAGCCGCATCGGCGTCATCGATACGGGCAAGCCCAGTCGGGCTAAGAAACGATTCGCCGGGGCTCGCCTCCGGCCAGTGCGCCAGCGCTCCTGCCTTTTCCCTAGAACAATACGCCCATCAGCTTTTTCAGTAGCTCTTCCAGCGACATCATGGTCAGCGCGAGCGGCACGATCGGTGCCAGCGTGGCGCCCACCAGCCGCAGGACATCGTCCCGTTTGATCGGCACGATGCGCATATTCTGGACAACCGCGAAGCTGTTGCCCATGTCGGCGAGGGACTGGATGTCGGCGTTGCCCACGAGCGGTTCATCCCCCGGGGCGCCGCCGCGAACCCATTTGGCATCGAATTCGCGGACGTAGCGCTCGGCCAGCACGCCATATTCGCGGGATCCCGTCCGCTTCGCCTGCGCGAGTTGCGGCGCAAAAACCAGCAGCGGGCAGAGAACCACGCACAGCATGAAGATGACCACAAGGGCAATTTCGACCTTGAAATCGGTCAGCGCGGCTCCCAGAAAGAAGATGCGGTTGGCCAGGTTTCCGGCAAGCAGGGCGCCATGCGCGACAGCGAGGACAGAGAAGGCATAGACCTGGCCGGAAATGAAACTCAAACCGCCGAGAGAATCGGGATGGGTGGGAACCAGGCTCAACTCAATGCGCGACACCTGCCAGAGAAAGCGCGCCCAGATGGCCAGTCGAAAATACCAGCGCAACAACAGGAACTGGAAGATCGGCACACTCACGTAGCCATACCACATGCCGGCGAGCGAAAGTCGCGAGCCCGCGGCGGACGGGGACGCGTACCACGTCGCGGTGTCGAGTGCGATGTACTGGCGCCAGACGATCAGGATGCCGACCCCGTACACGACGGCGATCAGCAGCACCTCGGCGAGTACCGAGTTGCGCAGCCTGAACGCCGACTCGACGGCTGCCTCGAATCGCGCCATGGCGTTCCCGGGAATCATGTTTCGTTCGAGGAACTGCTGCAGGAGGGGGCGCATGCGCCGGTGTACCACCAGTTCGGCAACGATCAGCAGCGGCAGCGCCACCAGGAAGCGTACGTGGACTTCAATGTCGAACAGGAACGGCACGTTCGTGCCGCCCCATAGCTGCTCTTGCAGCGCCGAAAGCAAAAGCAGCGGCAGCCAGGCAAGCAGCGCGATGACGATGATACGTTGGCGCACCATCATCAGCGCGTCGTCGGTCAGGTGCGCCCGACGGAAAAGCTGGAAGAGCGGACCGCCGAGGACGAGCGAAAACTCGGGCGGATTGCGGAGCAGATCCCAGTTGCGGGAACGTTCTGTCGTGCGGGCGTTCATTTCTGGCCATCCTCTTTTTGGGAAAGGCACATGTCGTATATTGCTCCTTGCGAATTCTTCTGCATAGCCATGTCGACATGGCGGGTGGTTCCCCGGACCTTTCCGATTTCGCCCGCAAGAATGCGAATCCTGCGTGACGGAATTTGTGGAGAGGGGAACGATGATCTAGGATAAATGCGCAGGTTGAGGCTCTGCGTGGCGTGCCTTTTTCGGGGCGCGAGCGAGAGTGGGTTGAGTGCTTTGTTGGGAGAACAGGCCATGGCTGAAATCACACCGCGTTGGGAATGGCGTTCATTTGGTCAGCGCTTCGGCGAGGCGGAGGGGCAGTTGGCACAACTCGCGCCGGGTGGCGCCCAGGAAAGCGACGAGATCTACCTGCTCTCCGGCGCTGGTGACAACGTCAAGGTCCGCGACGCGCTGATGGACATCAAGGTGCTGCGCGAGGTTAATGCCGACGGCCTCGAGCAGTGGACGCCGGTCATGAAGGCCGGCTTCCCGTTGCAGGCGCCCGAAGCGGCAAGCGTGTTTGAATCGCTGCAGTTGCCGGCGCCTTCGATGTCCCGCGCGAGCTACACCCTCGACGAGTTCATTGAAGAGTTCGCCAAGCCGGGCGGGGCGATTCGCATGGTGAAAGTCCACAAGCGGCGGACCCGCTATACGGTCGGCGGCTGCATGGCCGAACTGTCCGAGGTGGTGGCGAACGGCAAGCCTACCCGCACGATCGCCGTCGAGTCGGCCGATGCGGAAGCGGTCATCCGCGCCGTCCGGGAACTCGGCCTCGGCGGCTACACGAATACCAGCTATCCGCGCGCCCTGGCAGCCCTGATCGATGACGAGCCGGAGCGCTACGCCATCATCGATGCCGGCACCAATTCCATCAAGTTTCACATCGGCGAACGCGGCGTCGGCGGCATGTGGCGAACCGTCGTCGACCGCGCCGAGATGACCCGCCTCGGCGAGGGGCTCGCGCAAGAGGGCGTCATCATCGCCGCCGCGCTGGAACGGACGGCGGCAGCGATCGCCGGCATGGTCGACGAGGCAAAACGGCACGGCGTGCGGGCGATTGCCGCCGTCGGTACGGCCGGCCTGCGCAGCGCAGCGAACGGCAGCGAAGTCGTGGCAGCCATCGCGGCGCGCACCGGAGTCCGCATCGAGGTGATCTCGGGCGAAGAGGAGGGACGGCTGGCCTACGTGGCCGCCAAGGCCGGTCTCGGCTTGAACAAGGGCTCGCTGGTTGTCTTCGACACGGGCGGCGGCAGTTCCCAGTTTACCTTCGGGCACGACGCCAGCGTGGATGAGCGTTTCAGCGTCGACGTCGGTGCCGTGCGGTATACCGAGCGTTACGGGCTCGACCGCGCCGTTTCACCCGAGGTGCTGAGCGAGGCCATGGCGACGATTTCGGCCGACCTCGCGCGCATCGACTGGCGCCCGGTTCCTGATGCGCTGGTGGCGATGGGCGGCGCGGTGACCAATATCACCGCGGTCAGCCATCGCCTTGCCACCTATGACCCTGCGGTCGTTCAGGGCAGCGTCCTCGATCGCGCCGAAATCGATCGCCAGATCGAGCTCTACCGCTCGCTCGATGCCGATGCCCGCCGCGCCATCGTCGGCCTGCAGCCGAAGCGGGCCGAAGTCATCCTTGCCGGCGCCTGCATCGTCCGCACGGTCATGGAGAAGCTGGGCAAGGAGAGCTTCGCCGTCAGCGACCGCGGCCTGCGCCACGGCGTGCTGGCCGAGCGCTTCGCAGCCTGAACGAGGCGCTGCCGGACAAGGATTTCTTGACCATCTTCAAAGAAAAGGATGGAGACCATGACTACCACGACACCCACAACCACCGCGAAACCTGCGGCCCGTGCAAAGCCCGCGAGGGCAGCGAAGGTTCAACAGCCAGCACTGGCGAAACCGATTTCGCAGGAGGGTCTGATGGAGATCCTCAAACTTGCCAAAGGGTCGACCAGCATCGAACTCAAGTTGTCCGTACCAGACACCGGCAAGCGCGCGGCGCTCAAGAGCATCGGCCTCGACCCGGTCGAAGCGCAGCCGCGGCAGGCATTCTTCTTCGATACGCCCGACCTGGACTTGTACCGGGCCGGCGTCGTTGTCCGCGCCCGGCGCATCCAGGGCGGCGACGGCGATACGGTCATCAAGCTGCGACCCGTGGATCCCGCGACCATCGACCCGGAACTGCGCCGTTCGGCGTCCTTCAAGATCGAGGTGGACGTGATGCCGGGCGGGTTCGTCTGCTCGGCTTCGTTTAAGGGCGTCTGCACCGGGCGGGAGGTGCTCGACGTGGCCGCGGGCAAGCTGCCCCTGCGCAAGCTGTTCTCCAGGGGACAGCGTGCCTTTTTTGACGCGCACGCGCCGGCGGGCATCACGATGGACAAACTGGTCCTCCTCGGCCCCACGTTCCTGCTCAAGGCCAAGCACTGGGCGAAAGACTTCGACCGCCCGATCACGGTCGAGATGTGGCTCTATCCCGATGGGTCGCGCATCCTGGAGATTTCCACCAAGTGCCTGCCGAAAGAAGCCTTCCACCCGAGTTCGACAATTCGGGGCCAAAAACAGCGTTTTTCGGAAGGTGCCCCACGTAACCATGCGGGTTTCCGGGCGTTTTCTGTAAAAGGCGTGTAGTGGCACGTTCTCTTGTTTTATGTCTCCACTTGACAGGGCGTTATTGGGTGATAAAGTCGAGGCATGTTCCTCAAGATCACCCGCTCCGGGCCGCGCCAGTATCTGCAACTGGTCGAGGCGTTTCGTGACGACGCCGGCAAGGCCAAACATCGCACCCTGGTTACGCTGGGTCGCCTGGACCAACTGACCGACAGCCTTGATTCGGTGATCTCCCGTCTGTCGGAAACCCACAACCGCGTGTTTGCCGCCCTCAATCTGAAAAAACCCACTCAGCCACAGCAACTTTCTCTGTTGTAGTACACGTTTTTGAACTCGGGTTCATAAATATCAATAACTTACACGATTAACTGTCGAACTCGGGCTTCCAGGCCGCCGCCGAGTTCAAGGACTACCTCGCCCGCCACGGCATCGCGCTCGCCGCCGAGCAGGCGCCGAAGACCAAGACGTCGCTGGAGTTTTTCAGCGCCAGGCTCAAGAAGGAGGGACTGGCCGGCTGAGCAACTTCGCCGGCCGCAAGAAGCACAAAGCCACCGGAAACCGGTGGCTTTTTTCTTGTCGACCGCGACAACCGGTCAGACCACGGCGCCTTCCTCGTTGGCGCCCTCGACGACTTTCTTCTGCTTGGCGATGAACTGCTCGCGCGAAACGCCGAGCCACATGACCAGCGGGCTGGCGACCAGCACCGAGGAATAGATGCCGAAGCAGATGCCGATGGTCAGTGCCAGCGCGAAGTAGTAGAGGGTTTCGCCGCCGAAGATCAGCATCGACAGGACCATCATCTGCGTGCTGCCGTGGGTGATGATGGTCCGGCTGATGGTGCTGGTGATGGCGTGGTCAAGCACTTCCGGCGTCGACAGGCCGCGCACTTTCTTGAAGGTTTCGCGGACGCGGTCGAAGACGACGACCGACTCATTGACCGAGTAGCCGAGAACGGCGAGCACGGCGGCCAGCACCGACAGCGAGAACTCCCACTGGAAGGCGGCGAAGAAGCCGAGGATGATGATGACGTCGTGCAGGTTGGCGATGATCGCCGAGACCGAGAAGCGCCACTCGAAGCGGAAGGCGAGGTAGATCATGATGCCGACGACGACGAGAAGGAGTGCCATCGCGCCGTTCTCGGCCAGTTCCTTGCCGACCTGCGGACCGACGAACTCGACCCGGCGCAAGCTGGCCCCGGGCGTTTCGGCAGTCAGCGCCTGCATCACCGTTTCGCCTTGCTTCGCCGTATCCTGGGCGTCGCGCAAGGGAAGGCGGATCAACACGTCCCGCGATGAGCCGAAGTTCTGCACGGAGAAGTCGCTGAAGCCGGACTTACCCAGCGCGCCACGAATCTTCTCAAGGTCGGCGGCCTGCTGGTAGTTCACCTCGATCAGCGTGCCCCCCGTGAATTCCACCGACAGATGTAGGCCCTTGGTCAGCAGGAAGAAGACGGCGAGCAGGAAGGTGATCAGCGAGATGATGTTGAACTTCAGCGCATGGCGCATGAAGGGGATGTCTTTTCTGATGCGGAAGAATTCCATGACCGTTTTCCCTTATTTCTGGCCGTTGACCGCGACAGCGCCGGGTTTCCACACCTGGCCGATGGCGACCTTGGTCAGCTTCCGCTGGCGGCCGTAGATCAGGTTCACCAGCGAGCGCGAGACGACCACCGACGAAAAGATCGAGGTCAGGATGCCGAGGCAGTGCACCACGGCGAAGCCGCGAATCGGTCCGGAGCCGAAGATGAGCAGGGCGAGGCCGGCGATCAGCGTGGTGATGTTGGAGTCGAGAATGGTGCCGAAAGCGCGTTCGTAGCCTTCCGAGATCGCCGCCTGCGGCGGCATGCCGGCACGCAGTTCCTCGCGGATTCGTTCGTTGATCAGCACGTTCGAGTCGATCGCCATGCCCAGCGTCAGCGCGATGGCAGCGATGCCAGGCAGGGTCAGCGTGGCCTGGAGCATCGACAGGATGGCGATCAGGAACAGCAGGTTGGAGGCCAGTGCCAGTACCGAAACGACGCCGAACATCTGGTAGTAGAGGATCATGAACACGGCAATGGCGGCAAAGCCCCACATCGTCGAGTGGAAGCCCTTCCTGATGTTGTCGGCGCCGAGGCTGGGGCCGATGGTGCGCTCCTCGATGATGTCCATCGGCGCCGCTAGCGATCCGGCGCGCAGCAGCAGGGCGGTGTCGTTGGCTTCCATGCTGCTCATGCGGCCGGAAATCTGCACGCGGCCGCCGCCGATTTCGGTGCGGATCACCGGCGCGGTGACGACTTCGCCCTTGCCCTTCTCGATCAGCAAGATGGCCATGCGCTTGCCGACGTTGTCGCGCGTGATGTCCTTGAAGATGCGGGCGCCGGCCGAATCGAGGGTCAGGTGGACGGCCGGTTCCTGGGTCTGGTTGTCGAAGCCGGGCTGGGCGTCGGTCAGGCGGTCGCCGGTCAGGACGACCTGCTTCTTGACCAGCAGTGGCTGGCCGCCGCGCTCGGTATACACCTCGGTGCCGAACGGCGGGTTGCCGGCCAGCGCCGCTTCCAGCGCGCCAGGCGAATCGTCGACCATGCGGATTTCCAGGGTCGCGGTGCGGCCGAGGATGTCCTTGGCCTTGGCCGTGTCCTGGACGCCGGGCAACTGGACGACAATGCGGTCGGCGCCCTGCTGCTGGATGACCGGCTCGGCGACGCCGAGTTCGTTGATCCGGTTGTGCAGCGTCGTGATGTTCTGCTTGAGCGCGAATTCGCCGATCTTCTTCTGCGCTTCCGGTTTCAGCGTGGCGACCAGCCGCAGGTCGCCGCCTTCACCCTGCTCGGTAACGAGCAGATCAGGCTGACTGTCTACGATGGCGTTGCGCGCCTTGTCGCGGGTTTCGGCCTCGCGGAACTTGATGACCAGGCGATCGCCCTCGCGGCCGATGCCGGCGTGGCGCAGGTTCTTGTCGCGCAGCACGGTGCGCAGATCGGCCGAAAGCGAGTCGAGACGCTTGGTCAGCGCACCCTTCATGTCGACCTGCAACAGGAAGTGCACGCCGCCGCGCAGGTCGAGGCCGAGGTACATCGGTAGCGCGTGCAGCGCGGTCAACCATTGCGGCGAGGCCGAAAGCAGGTTGAGGGCGACGACGTATTGCGGGTCGACGGGGTCCGGGTTGAAGGTCCGTTCCAGGATGTCTTTGGCCTTCAGCTGGGTGTCGGTATCGCGGAGGCGGGTCTTGACGCCGTTGAAGTCGAGCTGGATACCGTCGTGCGTGATGCCGGCCCCCTTCAAGGCTTCCTCGACACGGGCCAGCGTCTTCGGGTCGACCTTGAGCGTGGCCTTGGCGCTCGAAACCTGCACGGCCGGCGATTCGCCGAAGAAATTGGGCAGGGTGTAGACGAAGCCCAGCACCAGTGCGATGGCGACGGTGATGTACTTCCAGAGGGGGTAGCGATTCATGGCGGCTTCAAGGTGAAAACGGCGGCCAATGGCCGCCTTCCGGGGTGGATTACAGTGTTTTCAGCGTGCCCTTGGGCAGAACCAGGCCGATCGACGGCTTCTGCACGATCACTTCGGTGCCGGCGGCGATTTCAACGGTCACATAATTCTCGTCAACCTTGACGATGCGGCCCAGGATGCCGCCCTGGGTGACCACTTCGTCGCCCTTGGCCAGCGCGGCGATCAGGGCCTTGTGCTCCTTGGCCTTCTTCATCTGCGGGCGGACCATCAGGAACCAGAGGACAGCGAACATCAGGATCATCGGCAGAAACTGCATCAGGCCGCCGGTCGGATCCGAGGAAGCGGCGGCGGTCTGGGCGTGGGCGAGGCTAATCATGGTTCAAACTCCCGAAAGCTGAAAATCAAAACGCGTGATTCTAACACTGCCCGGACGTTCGATCATGCGCAAAGCTCGCCGCCCATGCGTCGAGGCTGCCCCCCGCGATGGCATCGCGCATTTCGGCCATGATCGTCTGGTAGAAACGCAGGTTGTGGATGGTGTTGAGCATGCTGCCGAGAATTTCCCGGGCGCGGAACAGGTGGTGCAGGTAGGCGCGGCTGAAATGGGTGCAGGTATAGCAGGTGCAACTCGGGTCGAGCGGGCCGGTGTCGGTCCTGTGCCGGGCGTTCTTGATCCTGAGGTCGCCGTAGCGGGTGAACAGGTGGCCGTTGCGCGCGTTGCGCGTCGGCATCACGCAGTCGAACATGTCGATGCCGGCCTGGACCGCTTGGACAAGGTCTTCGGGCGTGCCGACGCCCATCAGGTAGCGCGGCCGGTCGACCGGCAATTTCGGGGCGACGTGGGCGAGGATGCGCGCCATGTCTTCCTTCGGCTCGCCGACCGACAGGCCGCCGATGGCCATGCCGTCGAAGCCGATCTGGTCGAGACCGGCCAGTGACTCGTCGCGCAGATCCTCGACCATGCCGCCCTGGACGATGCCGAACAGGGCGTTGCGGTTTTCCAGCTTATTGTGCTCGTCGCGCGAACGTTGCGCCCAGCGCAGTGACAGGCGCATCGACCTCGCGACTTCGTCGCGCGTCGCCGGATAGGGGGTGCATTCATCGAAGATCATGACGATGTCCGAATTCAGCACGTGCTGGATCCGCATCGAGATTTCCGGCGTCAGGAAAAGCTTGGCACCGTCGATCGGCGAGCTGAACTTGACGCCTTCCTCGCTGATCTTGCGCATGGCGCCGAGCGAGAATACCTGAAAGCCGCCGGAGTCGGTGAGGATCGGCTTCTGCCAGCCCATGAAGTCGTGCAGGCCGCCGTGGGCGTGGACGACGTCGAGCCCCGGGCGCAGCCACAGGTGGAAGGTGTTGCCGAGGCAGATTTGCGCGCCGATGTCGTTCAGCGCTTGCGGCGTCATCGCCTTGACCGTGCCGTAGGTACCGACTGGCATGAAGACCGGGGTCTGGACGATGCCGTGGGCCAGCGTCAGCATGCCACGACGGGCGGCGCCGTCGGTCTTGAGTAGTTCAAACTGCATCGGATCGTTCCAGAAGCATGGCGTCGCCGTAGCTGAAGAAGTGGTAACGCTCGGCGACCGCGTGAGCGTAGGCGGCGCGGATGGCATCGTAACCGGCGAAGGCCGAGACCAGCATCAGCAGCGTCGATTTCGGCAGGTGGAAGTTGGTGATCAGGCGGTCGACGACCTTGAAGCGATAGCCGGGGGTGATGAAGATGTCGGTCTCGGCCGGACCGGGACGCACCCTGCCAGCGATCAGAGCGGCTGACTCGAGCGCGCGCAGGCTGGTCGTGCCGACAGCAACGACGCGCCCGCCGGCGACTCGGGTGGCGTCGATGGCGGCGGCGGTGGCGGGCGGAATGTCAAAGTGCTCACTGTGCATCCGGTGCTCGGCGATCTTGTCCGCGCGCACCGGCTGGTAAGTGCCGGCGCCGACGTGCAAGGTCAGGAAGGCGGTGTTCACGCCCTGCGCGCGCAGGGTTTCCAGCATCGCCTCGTCGAAATGCAGGCCGGCGGTGGGGGCGGCGACGGC
>ERZ724512.1074-NODE-1074-length-12829-cov-13.940113_pt1 | contig 12829 bp, 10 predicted proteins | sample MGYA00376045_ERZ724512 | MGnify/ENA primary metagenome ERZ724512 (study PRJEB28724, sample SAMN07190883) | activated sludge metagenome | isolation source: activated sludge of sewage treatment plant in Hong Hong | place: Hong Kong | collected 2016-03-17 ... | reverse complement strand
CAGCTGCCGCCGGCCCCGGTGGGGTCGACGACGAGCTGGACCGCCGCGCCGTACCCGCCCACCGTGCGGACCCGGTGGATCCAGTACGGCCGGCGGGCCAGGTGGGCGGAGTCGGCCGGCGTGACCGCGAGGACGGTGCCGGGGCGGAACCGCTCCGGCACACCGGGCGCCACGATCGTCAGGTGCCGGTAGGCCCCGACCCGCCGGGAGTCGAGCACCTCGCCGGTGACGTGCACCGTCATCCGCGGCCGCCCTGCACGCCCCGGACGATCCGCCGGGGCCACAGCGGACCCTCGTAGACGAACGCGGTGTAGCCCTGCAGCAGCGTCGCGCCGGCCGCCAGGCGCGCCCGGGCGTCCTCGACGGTGGTGATGCCGCCGACCCCGACCAGCGTGAGGTCCGGACCCACGCGCTCGCGCAGCAGCCGGACCACCTCGAGGGAGCGCGCGGTCAGCGGCCGTCCGGACAGCCCGCCCGCGCCGATCTCGGCCACCCGGGCCGCCGGGGTCGCGAGCCCGTCGCGCGAGATCGTGGTGTTGGTGGCGATGATCCCGTCGAGCCCGATCGCCACCGCGAGGTCGGCCACCGCGAGGACGTCGTCGTCGGCCAGGTCGGGAGCGATCTTGACCAGCAGCGGGACGCGCCGGTCCCCGGAGCCGGCGACCTGCTGCACGGCCGTCAGGATCGGCTCGAGCTTCTCGACGGCCTGCAGGTCCCGCAGCCCGGGGGTGTTCGGCGAGCTCACGTTGACGACCAGGTAGTCGGCGTACGGCGCGAGGAGGCGTGCGGACTTCTCGTAGTCGCGCACGGCCTCGTCCTCGGGGACGACCTTGCTCTTGCCGATGTTCACACCGAGGACGGGGCCGCCCTCGTCGACCGAGCGCCGCCCGCGGGTGCGGAGCCGCTCGGCGACCACCTCGGCGCCGTCGTTGTTGAAGCCCATCCGGTTGACGACCGCCCGGTCGGCGGGCAGGCGGAACAGGCGCGGCCGCGGGTTGCCCGGCTGGGGCTCGCCCGTCACGGTGCCGACCTCGACGTGGCCGAAGCCGAGCGCCGCCAGCGCGTCGATCCCGACGGCGTTCTTGTCGAACCCCGCCGCCAGCCCCAGCACGTTGGGGAAGGTCAGGCCGAGCGCCTGGACCGGACCCCCGGGGAGGTGCCGGAGCCCGGTGGCCGGGCGTGCCGCGCGGATCGCCCGGAACGCCCGGTGGTGGGCACGCTCCGGGTCGGTCCGGGTCAGGACGTGGTCGAAGAGGAAGGAGTAGACGGGTGGTTTCGAGGCTCGCTCCGCTCGCACCTCAACCACCGGTTCGGGCCCAGTCCTGTAGTGACCGCACCCCGATGTCACCGCGCTCGAGCGCCTCGATGCCCTGCACGGCTGCGCCGAGGCCCTGCACGGTGGTGATGCAGGGGACGTTCGCCATCACCGCGGCGGTGCGGATCTCGTAGCCGTCGACGCGCACCGAGCTGCCGCTGCCGGTGCCGTGCGGGGTGTTGACGATCAGGTCGACCTCCCCGTCGAGGATCAGCTGGACGGTCGTCTTCTCGCCGCGCGGTCCCTCGCCCTCCCAGTGCTTGCGCACGACGGTCGCGCGAACCCCGTTGCGCCGCAGCGCCTCGGCGGTGCCCTGGGTGGCGAGGATCTCGAAGCCGTGGTCGGCGAGCACCTTGATCGGGAAGATCATCGTGCGCTTGTCGCGGTTCGCCATCGAGACGAAGACGCGGGCGCCGCCCTCCTTCGTCGGGAGCGGGAGCGGGCCGAAGGCGCCGGCCTGCGCCTTCGCGAAGGCGCTGCCGAAGTCGGCGTCGAGCCCCATCACCTCGCCGGTGGACTTCATCTCCGGGCCGAGCACCGTGTCGACCTGCCGGCCGTCGGGGGTGCGGAAGCGGTTGAACGGCATCACCGCCTCCTTGACCGCGATCGGCTGGTCCGGCGGCAGCGTGCCGCCGTCGCCCTCGGCGGGGAGCACGCCGCCCGCGCGGAGCGACGCGATCGACTCCCCCATCATCACCCGGGCCGCCGCCTTGGCCAGCGGCGTCGCGGTCGCCTTCGACACGAACGGCACGGTGCGGCTGGCGCGCGGGTTGGCCTCCAGCACGTAGAGGACGTCGGAGCCGAGCGCGAACTGGATGTTGAGCAGGCCGCGCACACCGACCCCGCGGGCGATCGCCTCCGTGGCCTCGCGGATCCGCTCGATCTCGGCGTCGCCCAGCGTGATCGGCGGGAGCGCGCACGAGGAGTCGCCGGAGTGGATGCCGGCCTCCTCGATGTGCTCCATCACGCCGCCGAGGAAGAGCTCGTCGCCGTCGTACAAAGCATCGACGTCGATCTCGACGGCGTCGTCGATGAAGCGGTCGACCAGCACCGGGTGCTCCGGGCTGATCTCGGTCGCCCGCTGGATGTAACCCTCGAGCGCCTCGTCGTCGTAGACGATCTCCATGCCCCGCCCGCCGAGGACGTACGACGGCCGCACGAGCACCGGGTAGCCGATCTCGGCGGCGATCTCCTGGGCGTCGGCGAACGACGTCGCCGTGCCGTGCTTGGGCGCGGGCAGCCCCGCCTCGTGGAGCACCCGGCCGAAGGCCCCGCGCTCCTCGGCGAGGTGGATCGCCTCGGGCGAGGTGCCGACGATGGTGACGCCGTTGTCCTTGAGCGCCTGCGCGAGCCCGAGCGGTGTCTGGCCGCCGAGCTGGCAGATGACCCCGGCGACCGGGCCGGCCTGCCGCTCGGCGTGCACGACCTCGAGGACGTCCTCGAGGGTCAGCGGCTCGAAGTAGAGGCGGTCGGAGGTGTCGTAGTCGGTCGAGACCGTCTCCGGGTTGCAGTTGACCATGACGGTCTCGTAGCCGCCCCCGCCCTTGGACTCCGACAGCGCCAGGCTCGCGTGCACGCAGGAGTAGTCGAACTCGATGCCCTGCCCGATCCGGTTGGGGCCGGAGCCGAGGATGATGACGGCCGGGCGCTCGCGGGGCTCGACCTCGGTCTCCTCGTCGTAGGAGGAGTAGTGGTACGGCGTCGCCGCCGCGAACTCGGCCGCGCACGTGTCGACGGTCTTGTAGACCGGCCGGATGCCGAGGGCGTGCCGCACGCCGCGGACCACGTCGGCGGTCATCCCGCGGATCTTGCCGATCTGGTGGTCGGAGAAGCCGTGCCGCTTGGCCCGGCGCAGCAGGTCGGGGGTGAGCTCGGGCGCCGCGGTCACGTCGGCGGCGACCTCGTTGATCAGCATCAGCTGGTCCACGAACCACGGATCGATCCCGGTGGCCTCGAAGACCTCCTCCGGCGTGGCACCGGCGCGGATCGCGTCCATCACCTTCTTCAGCCGCCCGTCGTGGGGCGTGCGGATCTCACGGAGGAGCGCGGCCTTGTCGAGGTCCACCCACTCCTTCTCCCAGTCGAAGACCGCGTCCTTCTTCTCCAGCGACCGCAGGGCCTTCTGGAGGGCCTCGGTGAAGTTGCGGCCGATGGCCATCGCCTCGCCCACCGACTTCATGTGGGTGGTGAGCACCGGGTCCGCGCCGGGGAACTTCTCGAACGCGAACCGCGGCACCTTCACCACGACGTAGTCGAGCGTCGGCTCGAACGCCGCGGGCGTGCTCTGGCCGTCCTCACGGGTGGTGATGTCGTTGGGGATCTCGTCGAGGGTGTAGCCGATCGCGACCTTCGCCGCGATCTTCGCGATCGGGAAGCCGGTGGCCTTGGACGCGAGCGCCGAGCTCCGCGAGACCCGGGGGTTCATCTCGATCACGATGACGCGGCCGTCGGCCGGGTTGACGGCGTACTGGATGTTGCACCCGCCGGTGTCGACGCCGACCTCGCGGATGATGCCGATGGCCAGGTCCCGCAGGTGCTGGTACTCGCGGTCGGTGAGCGTCATCGCCGGGGCGACGGTGATGGAGTCACCGGTGTGGACACCCATCGGGTCGAGGTTCTCGATCGAGCAGATGATGACGACGTTGTCGGCCTTGTCGCGCATCACCTCCAGCTCGTACTCCTTCCACCCGATGATCGACTCCTCGATCAGCACCTCGGTGGTCGGGCTGGCGGCCAGGCCGGCGCCCGCGATGCGGGCCAGGTCGCCCTCGTCGTAGGCGATGCCGGAGCCGGTGCCGCCCATCGTGAACGACGGACGCACGACCACGGGGTAGCCGAGCTCGGCCACGGCCTTCTCGCAGTCGTCGAGGGTGTGGCAGATGAAGCTGCGCGCCACCTCGCCGCCGACCTTCTCGACGATCCCGTTGAAGAGCTCGCGGTTCTCACCGCGGTGGATGGCCTCGAAGCTGGCGCCGATCATCTCGACGCCGTACTTCTCCAGCACCCCGCGCTCGTGCAGCGCGATCGCGGCGTTCAGCGCGGTCTGCCCGCCCAGCGTCGGCAGCAGCGCGTCCGGCCGCTCCTTGGCGATCACCTTCTCGACGAACTCGGGCGTGATCGGCTCGACGTAGGTCGCGTCGGCGAACTCCGGGTCGGTCATGATCGTCGCCGGGTTGGAGTTGACCAGGATCACCCGCAGGCCCTCGGCCTTGAGGACCCGGCAGGCCTGGGTGCCGGAGTAGTCGAACTCGCACGCCTGGCCGATGATGATCGGCCCCGAGCCGATCACCATGACGCTCGTGATGTCGTCGCGCTTGGGCATCAGATCTCCCCTGCCATGAGCTGGACGAACCGGTCGAAGAGGTACGCCGCGTCGTGCGGTCCGGCAGCTGCCTCGGGGTGGTACTGCACCGAGAAGCCCAACAGCCGTCCGCCCTCCGACTCCGGGGCGCGCAGCTCGAGCCCCTCGACGACGTCGTCATTGAGGCAGACATGGCTGACGCTGGCCTCGCCGTACGGCGTGGTGGTGCTGCCCTCGAGCGGCGCGTCGACGGCGAACCCGTGGTTGTGGGCGGTCACCTCGGTCTTGCCCGTCGTGCGGTCCATCACCGGTTGGTTGATGCCGCGGTGGCCGTACTTGAGCTTGTAGGTGCCGAACCCGAGCGCCCGGCCGAAGAGCTGGTTGCCGAAGCAGATCCCGAAGTAGGGCAGCCCCTCGGCGAGCGCACCCCGGAGCACCTCGACCTGGTGGGTGGTGGCGGCGGGGTCGCCCGGGCCGTTGGAGTAGAACAGCCCGTCCGGGGCCACGGCCCGGATGTCGTCGAGACTGGCGGTCGCCGGCAGGACGTGCACCTCGATGCCGCGCTCGGCCATCCGGTACGGCGTCATCGACTTGATGCCGAGGTCCAGCGCCGCGACCGTGTAGCGGCGCTCGCCGATCGCCGGGACGACGTACGCCTCCTGCGTGGAGACCTCGGAGGCGAGCTCGGCGCCGGCCATCTCGCCGGACTCCCTGACCCGCGCCAGCAGCTCGGCGGGATCGGTCTCGGTGGAGGAGATGCCGACCCGCATCGCCCCCCGCTCGCGCAGGTGGCGGGTCAGCGCCCGCGTGTCGATGCCCGAGATGCCGACGACCCCCTGCTCGCGCAGCTCTTCGTCGAGCGTGCGGCGCGCCCGCCAGCTCGACGAGCGGCGGGCGGGGTCGCGGACGACGTAGCCGGCCACCCAGATCCGCCGGCTCTCGGGGTCCTCGTCGTTGACGCCCGTGTTGCCGATGTGCGGTGCCGTCATCACGACGACCTGGCGGTGGTACGACGGGTCGGTCAGCGTCTCCTGGTAGCCGGTCATCCCGGTGTTGAAGACGGCCTCGCCGAAGGTCTCCCCCGCGGCGCCGTAGGACTCGCCGTGGAAGGTGCGGCCATCCTCGAGGACGAGGATCGCGGGTGCGTTCGCGGACAAGCGCTGTACCTCCTTCTCCGCCTCACGGGACGGATCGTTAAAGGATGTCGAGCGGGACGAATCTATCAACGGGTCGACCCCGTCCCGCAGAGGAGTCCATCGAGCAGACCGACCACCGGCCAGGCTCCGTCGGTGGTGTTGGAGAGGACCGAGAAGGTCACCCTGCCGGGCACGTGGACGGAGCGGAACGACGCACCCGCGTCGCTCCCGGTCATCAGTGCGGCGTCGCCCCGTCGGCGCACGCCCAGGGCGAAGGCGTGCGGGTCCGCGCTGCGGGCGCGGAGCATCTCGGCGCGGGTCTCCGGGGCGATCAGGCGTCCCTCCTCGAGCGCGCGCCACAGGCGAACCACGTCGCCCGCGGTGGTGAAGATGCCGCCGTCACCCCCGCCGACGACCGGCAGGTGGAGGACGTTGGTGCGCGGGGCCGCTGCGTCGAGGTAGCCCACCGCGGCGTCGCCCGGCAGCTCGTCGCTGCGGAGGTAGGCCGTCCGACCGAGGTCGGCGCGCTCGACGACGAGACCGCGCACGAGATCGTGGAACGGTCGCCCGGCCGCCCGCTCGGCCACGATCGCCAGCACGCAGTAGCCGCCGTTGCAGTAGGCCACGTCGGTGCCCGGCGCGAAGACCTGCGGGACGCCGTCGAGCACGGCGAGGTAGGACTCGGCCGTGTCGAGGGTGTGGACCGGCACGTCGAGGACGTGGTCGGTCGTGCTCTCGAGCAGGCTCTCGTCGAGGTAGTCGCCGATCCCCGAGCGGTGGCACAACAGCTGCTCGACGGTGACGTCGTCGTCGACGAGCGGGAGGTCGCTGCCCAGGTGGTCCCGCACCCGGGTGTCGAGAGCCAGGGTTCCTGCATCCACGAGGGACAGCACGGTCAGCGCCGTGAACGTCTTCGCCCCGCTGGCGACCGCGATCCGGGTGTCCGCGGTCATGGGGATGCCGTGCGCCCGGTCAAGGAAGCCGTACGCCGCCTCGACCGGCTCGTGACCGTCGAGGTCGACGCGCACCACGCCCGAGAACGACGTCTCCGCCGCGACGGCGTCGAGAGCCGCGGTGAGGTCGGTGGCGGAGGCAGCGGTCACTCGGTCACTGCAGCTTCCCGTCGAGCACGGTGGCCCGGCCCCGGAGGAACGTCGCGACCACCCGGCCGGGCAGCTCCATCCCGCGGTAGGGCGTGTTGCGGCTCAGGCTGGCCGACTCGGCCGGGTCGACGGTGCGGCTGGCGGCAGGGTCGTAGAGGACGACGTTCGCCGGCTCGCCGACCTCGAGAGGCCGCCCGTGCTGCTCCGAGATCCGACCGATCCGCGCCGGCGCGTAGGACATCCGCTCGGCGACCCCCGCCCAGTCCAGCAGGCCGGTGTCGACCATCGTCTGCTGCACGACCGAGAGCGCGGTCTCGAGCCCGAGCATGCCGAACGCCGCGGCCGCCCACTCGCAGTCCTTGTCCTCGTGCGGGTGCGGCGCGTGGTCGGTCGCGACGATGTCGATGGTGCCGTCGGCCAGGCCCGCGCGGAGCGCCTCGGCGTCCGCCGCGGTGCGCAGCGGCGGGTTGACCTTGTAGATCGGGTCGTAGGTCTCGGCCAGCGCGTCGGTCAGCAGCAGGTGGTGCGGGCACGCCTCGGCGGTCACGTCCCAGGTGCCGTCCTTCGCGGCCTTGCCCTTGGCCCACCGGATCAGCTCGACCGAGCCGGCCGTCGAGACGTGGCAGACGTGCAGGCGCGAGCCGACGTGCTCGGCGAGCAGGACGTCGCGCGCGATGATCGCCTCCTCCGCGACCGCCGGCCACCCAGCCAGCCCGAGGCGGCCGGAGAGCTCGCCCTCGTTCATCTGCGCGTTCTCGGTCAGCCGCGGCTCCTGGGCGTGCTGGGCGACGACGCCGTCGAAGGCCTTGACGTACTCCAGCGCGCGGCGCATCAGCACCGCGTCGCTGACGCACTTCCCGTCGTCGGAGAACACCCGGACCCGGGCCGCGGAGTCGGCCATGGCGCCGAGCTCGGCGAGGCGTTCGCCCTGCAGGCCCACGGTGACCGCACCGACCGGGAAGACGTCGCAGTAGCCGGCCTCACGGCCCAGCCGCCAGACCTGCTCGACGACTCCGGCGGTGTCCGCGACCGGTTCGGTGTTGGCCATCGCGTGCACCGCGGTGAAGCCGCCCATCGCGGCCGCGTGCGTGCCGGTCTCGACGGTCTCGGCGTCCTCACGGCCGGGCTCGCGCAGGTGGGTGTGCAGGTCCACCAGGCCCGGCAGCGCGACCAGGCCGGTCGCGTCGACGGTCTCGGCGTCGGACGGGGCGTCCGCGGGGTCGGCGATCACGCCGTCGCAGAGCAGCAGGTCGGTCGGCGTACCGCCGACGACGCTGACGTTCTTGATCAGGTACGTGGTGCTCACTCTTCTCCTCCGACGGCGGGCTCGGAGCCGCCCAGCAGCAGGTACAGGACGGCCATCCGCACGGCGACGCCGTTGGTGACCTGCTCGACGATGACGGACCGGTCGCTGTCGGCGACGTCCGCGGTGATCTCCATGCCGCGGACCATCGGTCCGGGGTGCATGACGATCGTGTGGTCCTGGAGCGTCGCCATCCGGCGCCCGTCGAGCCCGTAGCGCCGGGAGTACTCCCGCGCGGTCGGGAAGAACCCGCCGTTCATCCGCTCCCGCTGGACCCGCAGCATCATGACCGCGTCGGCCTTGGGGATCACGCCGTCGAGGTCGTACGACGTCTCGACCGGCCAGGTCTCGACGCCGACCGGCAGCAGGGTCGGCGGCGCGACCAGCGTGACCTCGGCGCCTAGCGTGTGGAGCAGCAGCGCGTTCGAGCGCGCGACCCGGCTGTGGAGCACGTCGCCGACGATCGCGACCCGGCGGCCGTCGAGGCTCTGCCCGCTCTTCCCGGCACCGAGGTGGCGGCTCATCGTGAACGCGTCCAGCAGCGCCTGGGTGGGGTGCTCGTGGGTGCCGTCACCGGCGTTCACGACGCTGGAGCGGACCCAGCCGGAGTGCGCCAGCCGGTGCGGCGCACCGCTCGCCCCGTGGCGGACGACGACCGCGTCGGCGCCCATCGCCTCGAGGGTCAGCGCGGTGTCCTTGAGGCTCTCACCCTTGGACAGGCTCGAGCCCTTGGCCGCGAAGTTGATGACGTCCGCGCTCAGCCGCTTGGCGGCGGCCTCGAAGGAGATGCGGGTGCGGGTTGAGTCCTCGAAGAAGAGGTTGACCACGGTGCGTCCCCGGAGGGCGGGCAGCTTCTTGATCGGCCGGTCGGCGAGCTCGCGGAGCTCCGCGGCCGTCGTCAGGACCAGCTCGGCGTCGTCGCGGCTCAGGTCGGCCGCGCTGAGCAGGTGGCGCTTCACGCGAGGCCTCCTTCGGACGCCGTCGCCGAGATCGTGACCGCGTCGGTGTCGTCGATGCCGGTGAGGGTCACCATGACCCGCTCGACCAGCGAGGTGGGCAGGTTCTTGCCGACGAAGTCGGCGCGGATCGGCAGCTCCCGGTGCCCGCGGTCCACCAGGACCGCGAGCTGGACCGCCCGCGGCCGACCGATGTCGTTGAGCGCGTCCAGGGCCGCCCGGATGGTGCGGCCGGAGAACAGCACGTCGTCGACGAGCACGACCGTGCGCCCGTCGATCCCGCCGGGCGGGATCTCGGTGGGGAGCAGCGCGCGCGCCGGCTTCATGCGCAGGTCGTCGCGGTACATCGTGACGTCGAGCGAGCCGACCGGCACGTCGTACCCCTCCACGGCGGCGATCCGCTCGGCGATCCGCCGCGCGAGTGGTACGCCGCGGCTGGGGATGCCCAGCAGGACGAGATCGGCGGCGCCCTTGTTGCGCTCGAGGATCTCGTGGGAGATGCGGGTCAGCGCCCGCGAGATGTCGCGCTCGTCGAGGACGACGCGCTCCCCAGGTGATGGGGTGTCATGAGGGTGCGCAGGCAACTGCCTCGGACCTCCTTCTCCGCCTCACGGGACGGCTCGTTAAAGGATGTCGATCGCTGGAACCCTACCTCCGCCGACGCGGCCCGGGCGAACCGGACCCGGCGTTTCTCGGAGCGTGGGACGACCGGGCGCCGCGCGCCGGGCGAGTGCCGGCGCACACCGGCGCGTCAGGCGTCGGCGATGTCGAGCAGGACCTTCCCCACAGCGCCGTGCTCGACCGCGTCGTGCGCAGCGGCGGCCTGCTCCAGCGGGTAGTGGTGCAGGGGCAGGCCGGCTTCCTCGCCCACCCGCAGCGCACCGTCGGTGATCGCGGCGTTCACGTCCTCGACGGCGGCACGGACCAGGCCCGGGTCGAGGGTGTAGAGGATGAGGAACTGGAAGCGGAGATTCTTGCCGAAGGCCGCCCGCAGCGGCATCGTCATCTCGTCGCCGCCGTTGTTGGCGTAGATCGACACCAGGCCGTGGACCTTGACCAGGTCGAGGTCCACGGCGACGTTCTGGGCGGGCGCCACCTCCACGGCGATGTCGACGCCGCCGGGGCAGAGGGCACGGACCTCCTCGGCGACGTCGGCCACCCGGTAGTTCACGACGTGGTGCGCGCCGGCGGCCACGGCGAGCGCCGCCTTCTCCTCGCTGCTCACCGTGGCGACGACCGTCGCGCCCGACCACCGGGCCAGCTGGATCGCGGCGTTGCCCACCGCGCCGGCGCCGCCGGCCACCAGCACCGTGCGTCCGGTGAGCGCTCCCGGCCCGAGGCGCGCGGGGCCGAACTCGGACGCCGTCAGCGCCCGGTGAGCGGTCACCGCCGGGACACCGACGCTCGCACCGAGGTCGAAGTCGGCGGCCTCGGGGAGCGGGGCGACCTTCGCGGTCGGCTGGACGGTGAGCTGGGCGGCGGTGCCGTACGGGCGCTCGTGCTGGGCCAGCACCAGCCACACCCGGTCCCCCACGGCGAAGCCCTGCACCTCGGGACCGACCGCGTCGACGTACCCGGCGCCGTCCTGCCCGGGCGTCACCTCGGCGTAGCCGCTCATCATCCCGGCGCGGAACTTCCAGTCGGTGGGGTTGACCCCCGACCGCACCAGCCGGACGCGGACCTCCCCCGGACCGGGCTCGGGCACGTCGCGCTCGACGACCTGCAGGACGGATGACGGACCGGTCTCGCGGTAGACGACGGCGCGCATGGGTCGCTCCTCGGGGGTTGGGGGTGCCAGGAGGTGGTTACGGTCTGCGCGTAGGTAACCGTCCCACAGGAGGTTCCATGCCCGACCTGCCGTTCCCCGACCACGTGCGCGAGCTTCTCGCCCGCCCGAACCCGGCCGTCGTGGCCACCCTGCGCTCCGACGGCGCACCGGTGTCGGTGGCGACGTGGTACCTCCTCGACGGCGACCGGGTGCTGCTCAACATGGACCACTCGCGGGTCCGGCTGGCGCACCTGCGCCGGGACCCTCGACTGTCGCTGACGGTGCTCGACGAGGCCGGGTGGTACACGCACGTCTCACTGGTCGGGCGGGTCACCGAGCTGTACGACGACGAGGGGCTCGCCGACATCGACCGGCTCAGCACCCACTACCGCGGGCAGCCCTACCCGAACCGCGACAGCCCCCGCGTCAGCGCGTGGATGAGCGTCGACCGCTGGCACGGGTGGGGCGCCGTCACCGACTGACGGCCCCCTGCTCCCGCCCCTGCCCCCGCGCCGGCTCCCGCCCCGGCTCCCGCCCGCGGACGTCATACGAGCTGGTCGCCCGAGCAGCCCGCGCGAATGACCTTGCCACGGACACTGGGCGGACGTCATACGAGCTGATCGCCCGGGCAGCCGCACCGCATGACATCACGCCGGACGTCATACGAGCTGGTCCCCCGGGCAGCCCGCGCGAATGACCTTGCCGCGGACACTGGGCGGACGTCATACGCGCTGATCGCCTGCGCAGCCGCACCGCATGACGTCCCCGCGGTGGCCCCGGCTGCCCCGGCTGGCCCCGACAGCCCGACGACACGACAGCGCGGCTACAGCGCGGCTACAGCGCGGCGGCCATGCCCGCGCAGGCCCGGAGCCACTGCATCCGGGTGTGGTGGGACAGCTGGGCGTAGGGCACGACCGAGCCGGCGACGAGCGCCGGGTCGTAGGGGACGCGGTAGACCCCGCGGGTGCGCTGCTGGTAGACGTCCACGAGATCGTCGGCGAGCTTGCCGTCGACCTGGGCCGAGGGATCCGACAGCACCGTGATCGCCTTGTACTTCAGGTTCTGGTAGCCCGCGTCCTGGAGCGCGTCGAGCATCCACAACCCGCTGTAGCCGGTGTCCTCCCGCACGGTGGAGGTGACGACGAGCAGGTCGGCGGCGCCGGCCGCGGCCAGCCAGTTCTCCGCCCGCATGTTGTTGCCGGTGTCGATGAGGATGACGCGGTAGAAGCGCTCGAGGAGCTTGTGCACCGCGTCGAAGTCCTGCGCGCGGATCGTGCCCGTCACGTCGGGGCGCTCGTCGGAGGCGAGGACGTCGAAGTGCGCGTCGCCCTGCGAGCGCACGAAAGCCCCCAGGTCGCCGATGCGTGACTGGTAGACGTCGGTGAACCGCTCGAGGTCCTCGAGCAGCTCGCGCGTGGTGTTGCGGTGGGTGCTGCGGGTGCCACGGATGCCGAGGGTGCCCCGGGTCTCGTTGTTGTCCCACGCGACGACCCCGCCGCCCCGGACCGTGCCGAAGGTGTACCCGGCCGCCAGCACGCCGGTCGTCTTGGCCGCACCGCCCTTGGGGTTGATGAACGCGATGGTCCGGGGTCCGTCGAAGTCGCGCTGGATCAGCCGGCGGTCGTCCTCGTAGGCGCGCTCGGCCGGCCCCATCTTGGGGTTGATGAGCCCGCCGGACCAGCGGCGGACGCTGCCGCGCCAGCCCCAGGTCGCCGGGCCGTGCTCCTGCTCCGCGTCGCGGCGGTCGAGGAAGTCGGTCGCGGTCATGAAGCGGCGCACCTCGCCCTCGGCCGGTGCCGGCTCTGCGGGCGCCTGCTCGGCGGGCGGCTGCGCTACAGCGCGTCGGACCCCGGCACCTGCAACGACAGCTTTGGCACGCGCGTGCCCACCTCGAGCTACGTCAACCTCGGCGCGGGCATGGCCCCGATGCCCTTTAGCCAGAGCATC
>ERZ724512.1071-NODE-1071-length-12847-cov-3.659944_pt1 | contig 12847 bp, 9 predicted proteins | sample MGYA00376045_ERZ724512 | MGnify/ENA primary metagenome ERZ724512 (study PRJEB28724, sample SAMN07190883) | activated sludge metagenome | isolation source: activated sludge of sewage treatment plant in Hong Hong | place: Hong Kong | collected 2016-03-17 ... | reverse complement strand
CCGCCTCGACCAGGCGCGGTATCTCGGCCGACGGGAAGGCCGCGCTCTGCGGCAGCCAGTCGCCAGTGGCGGGCGAGGTCGCGATCGGTTTCTCGGCGGATTCCATGGCCTGGAGGCCTGCGGGGGGTAGGTGACGGGCTCCATCGTACCGGATCGGCCTGCCGTTAGCGCAGATAAGCGTCCTTATCACTCATGTATCGAAAGCCTCAAAGATAAGGAATACTAGGCACCGATAACGACATATCAAACGAGATCCGCCCATGAATGGGAAGGTCCTGACCGATGATGACGGGCGCCTGTACACGGGCCAGGACGTGCTCTATCGCGAGAAAGGCGTAACCGCCCTCGACGTGCAGCGCGCCGCCGATGTGCTGCTGCGGCGTGGGCAGAAGCCATCCATTGCAGCGGTTCGGGAGGAACTGGGCGGCGGCTCCCCCAATACCCTCGCTCCGCTGCTCGAGAAGTACTGGAAGGGGCTCGGGACTCGGCTGCCGGCGGGGCCGGAGTCGCTCGAACGCGTCCCGGAGAGCCTGGCGCGGATGACCGAGGCGCTGTGGTTGCGGTCGCTGGATGAAGCGCGGGAGCGCGCGAAGTCGACGCTGATCGGGGCGTCGCCCGCTCAAAGGGATTTGGCGGCGCTTCAGGCGAAGGTGACGGAGCTGACGGCGGCGCTGGCTGAATCGCGGGCGCGCAGCAGTGAGTTGGAGGCGCAGCTGCTTACAAGCCTTCAGGAGCGAGTCGAACTTCGGGAGCAAACGAAGCGGCTTGCCGCTCTGCTCAAGGCGGAGCAGGAGATGCGGGCGCGGACCCACGACATCGCCGAAGCCCGGGGTCGGGAGCTTCAGTTGAGCCGCAGCGATCTTCTCGTATTCGCGCGGCGCAAGCTGGACTCGCGAGTGAACGGCCGTAACGCGTTCAAGTCTCGGAGGAAGAAGGGAGTGACCCGTCCCGCCAGATCGACGTCGAATCGGCATGCCGTCTCAGGTGGTAGTCGACCTAAGCAGGTCCGGACCGACGCAATCAAACGCGGGCGTCGTGGAGCGGAGGGTGGACGAGCGGTACCGGGCAAGCGGCGATCGTGAACCGCTACCTCTAACGCGGAGGTATCCACAAAAGTGGGGCAAGGCCAGATCAACATCGCCGCCGCCAAACTACCCTGGCTGTAACCTGCCAAGTTTTGTGATCAGATAGCATCATGGAGGACGGATCTTAGGGGGCCCTCATGCGCCTGATTTGGCGGATCCTGCTCGGCAGCGTCGCACTCGCGATCGGCGGCAGCGCTGCCGTGGCCTCACAGGTTGATCCAGCGCTCGCCGGAACCTGGCGCGCAACTGGTAAGTTGATGACCTCCTCCATGGTGAAGTCCGGCGAGTTCCGGTTGCGCATCGGCCGCGATGGGCGCTATTCGCTGGTCTCTGCGCCGGGGAGCGAGTTCGTGATCGACGGCGGGCGCTTCGAGCAACTCGGTCGAGTCGGCTACCACCTGCGGACCGCTACCGGTACCGAGGATCGCGGCAGCGTCGCGCTCGCCGGAGGCGGCTTTCGTCTTTCGGGGACTTTCGGCAGTTTCGAGTTGCAGCCGGCCAGTGCGAACGCGGCACAGGACGCGGCACTGGACCGTGTCGCGACGGTGTTCGCGATGCAGGGCCTGCGCAGCGTGGGCGCGTGGACGTCGCGCGCGATGCAGCTCGCACTGCTCTGGCGTGGTGATGCGCAGCTGGTCAGCATCAGCGCGCTCGACTTCGATGAACAGGGCCTGCTGACCCCGCGCTCCAGCCTGAACCTGCGCTTCTATTCGCGCGCGGCGGACCGGCTGCTGGTGCTGGCACCAGTGCGTACCGATCTCGCTGCGTTCGCGGTCTTCGAGACGACGCGGGATCGCAGGACTCCGACGCGGGGCATTCCGGTGCCGATCCGTGACCTGCAGGAGCTGGTTCACGCCGTACGCGCCCAGGGCAACCGCGCGCGCCTGGTCAACGCACGGCTGCAGTTCTTCGACGAGTCGGGTCGCGGCGCGCAGTTGCTGTGGTTGACCGACGTGTCGGGCTCGATGCAGCGCTGGTGCCTTACCGGCACGCGTGGGGAACTCGTCGATTGCCGGCGCTGGGCGGGGGATCCGGAAGCCGACTACGAGGCGCTCGCGAAGCGAGCGGCCGCGGGCTGGCGCGTGCTGCAGGATCGCTGGAGTGGCGCAAGCGCGGGGCCCGCCGAACCGTCGGCCATGGATCGCTGCCTGAGTATCGGGGCGACGTGGCGGTATAACACCTGCTACAGCTTCTGGCGGCCCGACGAGACCATCTATCCGTGAGCTCTCGGGGATAACTTGATGGTCCGCTGGACTCTGCTCGCATGCCTCGCTCTCCTCGCAGGAGGCATCGATTCCGTCCATTCGGCGCCACCCGCTGACGAGGTCTTCGCCGGCGGCTCCGGAACCTGCAGCGACACTTACGTGCGTGGCCTCGTACTCAGTCTCCGACACGACGCCGCCAATGGCTCGAACGCGCCGCAGCTTGCACTCGATCCGGCCTATCCCCCCGCGCTGCCGCGCTGGCAGGAGATCCGCAGCCGCTGTCCGGAATACGCGCAGGTGTACCAGTCCTGCGCCGATCTGCTGGTGCAGGCCACGGACGTCCTCCGTGAGGTCGCGCCGAACATGCGGCCGCGGATCCATAACCTCGGCGTGCTGAACGCCGGCGTCGCGCGCGCGAGTGCCTTGATCGGCCAGGCCGATGAGTGCATCAGCGAGGTTGCCCAGAGGCAGAAGGCGGGGCCGGGCGGCCGTCGGTCTGTGGGCGGTGACGTGTTTGCGGGGACCGGATACGGAACCCGATCCACCCCGAATGAGGTCTTCAGCGGCACCGGTGGGGACCGTGGGGGTGGCTGGGGCGGGAGCGACGGATCAACGCCGCTGCAACCACCTGCAACAGGGCCGGACGATTGTCCGTGGCCGCCGGACATCGATCCGGCCCGGCAGGATGTGCGCATACCGCTCGTGGCGCGGATCAATGGCGCCCAGGCGGCGTTCCGCCAGCGCGTCGACCTGTGTCGACAACGGCGCGGCTCGCTGGTGCCGGGCGGCTGCCCGAGCGTCTGCTACAACGACGACGGTACGCCGCGTCGGCGTCCGACCCAGAACAGCGTTCCCTGGGTCCCGGTGTTCCACTACTTCTACTTCAACGGCATCAACACGCCGCTCGATGGCGCGGGCCGCGGCAACTACCGGTGGGACTTCCGGATGATCCGCGCCAATCTGCTGGACCTCGACCCGAAGCCGGTTGGGTTCCAACAGCGGCCGCGGCAGCCGGCGAGCCTCAAGGTGCATCCGGACGAGCGGAACCTCTTCAACATCGAGACGTACAACCCTTCTGGCACGCAGCCGATGTTCACGCGTGCCGGGTGGTGCAAGGATGGCGGGCCGCCGGGGAACCCCATCGTGCGCAAGCTCTGCGAGGCGGACAAGTTCCGCGCTGCGTACGCGGGCGGCATGGCGCCCGGCGACATCATCGAGTGCCTGTATCAGTCGACGCTGCGCATGGACTCGTTTGCGTCCACCGAGATCGAACCCGCGCGCCTCGCGGGCATCATCCGTCGCTTCTATGAGACCGAGCGGCCCGGCGAGAAGCATTTCTTCATCCTGATCGCGCATTCCCAGGGAAACTTCTTCGCGGAAGGTACGGGTTTCCTCCTTGCGAAAGACGTGAACAGCCCGGCCGGACAGTTCGTGTTCCGGAACAGGCTTGCCATGCTCTCGCTCGGATCACCTACGAGCTACGAGTCCCTGCCTCCGGAGTTCGTCCAGCAGAAGATACGGCACTACACGCGCGCCGACGACGCGATCAACGCGCTCCACAGCCTCAATGCCGGCGCGCTGGCGAAGCGTCCCTGGCCGGTCAGTCAAGCACTGCCGAGTCTGTGGCCATGGAACCGCTACCTGCTGCAGTCGAAGCTGGTGCTCGCGGAACAGTGCCATCAGGGCAGCAAGATCGTCTGGTGCTCGCCGCTGCTGGAAGTGCTGGGTAATGACCCGTTCCCTCTGTGCACGCCCGAGGACAATCCGGTCTGCAATCACGCGCTCTACATACCGTTAATGAACTCCCACCTGATCGACAACTACCTCACCGACCCGACGCTGACGCTGCCGGGCAAGCCGGTCTCGCCCGCGGTGCTGAGCTATCTCCCCGGTGTGGGAACGACACCGCCGTTCGTACCGCCGCCGGTGCTCACGGAAGTGCGAACGGGACTGCGCGAGCTGAAGTCGACGCTGGTGCGGTCGGCCGCTACCGAGCGCTGATGCGCGACGCCGGCTCGAGGCGGGGCGGGCTGCCAGGCGGGGCGCAGCACGCCAGCGGTCACGCCTCGAGACTTGCCCTGACGACGAGCACCGGATTAGCCTACGAGGGGACCGCGGCCGGGCACGACAAGTAAAAATAGACTTCCCGCTGCGATCCGGGGGGCGCGTTGACCGAACCAGGGATTTCGTCCGGATCATCCGCCGCCGGCATCGACGGGCAGGCAGCGCACTCGCCGGCGTGGTGGGCGCGTGTACTGATCGCGCTCGGGTTCCTCGCGCTGCTTGCGGTCGATCCACTCAACGCGGGCTCGGGTGCCAGCCAGCGTTCCGAACAGTCGATCCTGCGGATCGTTTCGCCGTTCTATTCCGCATCCAACGCGGTGACCGTCGTGCTGATCGACGACGCGTACCTCGGCCGAGTGCGGAGCGGCTGGCCACTCAGCTACCGCGAGCAAGGCCTGCTGCTGCGGCGGATCCTCGCGCACGAACCAGCCGCGGTGTTCGTCGACCTATTGTATCGACATCGGCACAGCCGGCCTTCGGCCACCGCCGACACCGCGTCGAACGCGTCGGGCGCCGACGATCCGCTCGACCTTCTGCGGCCGCTGCCAGGCGCCACCAATCAGCGGGTACCGTTGCTGTTCGCGGTCCTCGGCCGTGACGACTCCAAGGTCGATGCCTGCACCGAAACGCGGACCGTGCAGCCGCCGTCACGCGCGGACCTTCTGGACGTAGAGTCCATCGACCGCAGTCTCCGGGCACCGTTTGGACTGGAGCCACAGGCGACCGTCGCCGAGGCGCCGGCCGTTGGACCAAGGGTGGGTACAGCGCTAGTGAGCTGGTCCGGCTGCGGCGGATCGTACCCGCTGCTGCTCGCCGGCAGCGACACCGCGGCAACGCCGGCGATGGCGCTGTACGACGCGACCTGCCGGCGGCGCGCAGATCTGGCCGGCTGCAGGCTGGGGGGCATGGCGCCGCTCGACGTCCCACACCGCTTCCAGTCGCCGCTCACGGTTCGCTGGGGCGCATTTGCGCCAAGCAGTCAGGACTCGTTCTACGCGGCAGGCACCTGCCAGCGATCGGTCGGTCGCGATGCACCGGTTTCGTTCTGGGCAAAGCTCGGGCGCTCGCTGCAGCAGCTTGCGCTGGGTGCACTGTTCGACATGCGCAGCCAGGACGATCCGGAAATCGCGTTGCCGTGCCCTGCAGTGCCGGTGATCCGCGCGGACGCGATCCTCGATGGCGATCCGGCCAAGGTCGAGGCGTTGCTGCGCGGCCGTGCCGTCATGCTCGGCGCCAGCGTCTCGGGCATCCCGGACTGGCAGCCGAGCGGCGTCCATGGGCTTGTGCCCGGTGTCGTCTGGCACGCGATGGCGCTCGACAACCTGCTGGTGAGCGGCGATCGCTACCTGAAGCCGCTCACGAAAAGGACCTCCCGGACGATCATGGTTGCGCTCGCATTCGCCGCGGCGCTGCTCGCGCCGTGGGTGGTGCGGCGCAAGCCCTGGTTCAGCGAGCCGGTGCGCGTCTGGGCCGGGCTCGGCCTCTGGCTGGCGTACGCAACCGTGCTGCTGAGTCATGGGCACCGGTTGCAGGCGCTGGCGGTCGTGGCGGTCGCACTGGCGTTCGACCTCATCAAGCCTTCAGAAACCTTCCGACTGGCAGCGCTGTTCATGGCGATGTCAGGGCTGGCGATGCTGGCAGTCGCGCTCGGGCGGTCGCCGTGGAACTGGATCGGCCTGGCATTCGTGGTACTCGCCACCGTCGAGACGCTGAAGGGCTACCTCAAGGGCAGCGCGCCCAAGCCGTTTCCCCATCCGGCGTCGAGGATGCGCTGGGCGTGGACCACCTGGCATCCGCGCTCTGCGGCGCCGCCCGCTGCGACCGGCGGCTTCGGATCTGGGGGGGGCGCGCCGTGATGGATCGACCGCAACCTTCACCATTCCAGGGAACGGCCATGGATCGGCGTTCCGCGAGGAGTACATCGGTCTTGGAGGCAGGTATGTCGAAGCATCGATATAGGCAACGCATCTTCGGCGCGCTCGCGCTGTTCTCGCTGCTCGGTCTGGCACCCGCTGCTGCGTCCGCGCGTTGTGCCTTCGCAGGACAGCCGGTTGCGACCGTGCTCAAGAAGAAAGTTGCGGTGTTCCAGGCGGATGGCAAGTGGCTGAAGGACGTGGACGCCGCGACAATCGCACCCGGCGCCACGGTGCGCGATTGCAATGAAGAACTGGGGCTGGTGAAGGTCGTGGTGGAGGGTCGCGAGCAGTGGGTGGATCGCCTCGCGCTCAACATCCGTCCCGCCAAAGGCCCGGAGTGCATCGCGCGTGCGGCGTCGCGCGAATCCGACGTCACAGCGCCCGTGAGTTCGGGCGTCAACGAGTCGTGCGTGCCGGCCGCGAAGTGACTGCGCGCGCCCGTGCGGCGCGGGCCATCACGCTGCTCGTCGTGGCGACTTGCACGTGTGTCGGCGCCGACGCCGCGCTGGCGCGCGATTCGGACCGGCCGGGCCTGAAGTCGGCGTCGTCCGGGGCGTCGGGTGAGCTGCCGCGCGAAGCACATGGCAAGGCGCCCGGCAAGGCGCGGCGACCCGACCGTGCCGAGCGCGCCTACCAGGCGCGCTTCTATGTCTTCGTGGACAGCGCGGCCATCGATGCCTATCTCCGCGACGTGGCGACGCGGCTGCTCGAGGCGCGCGGCCGCGGCGATCCTTTGCCAGACATCCTCGTCTATTCGTCCGATGAATTCGCAGCGAGCACGGACGACGGTGGCAACCTCCTGGTGTCGACACGCGCGCTGCGCGAACTCGAGAGCGAGGACGAACTTGCTGCCCTCCTGTCCCACGAGCTCTCGCACCTGGTGCTGCGACACAACGAGCGCAAGAGTGCGCTGCGCAACTTCCCGGTCGGTGTCGAGACCGCCGGCTGGGTCGCGACGCTGGCCGACCAGATGCAGGGCGGTACCGGTGGCGCTGCGCGGCGCGCGGCCGGCAACCTCGACAATTTCGCAAGCGATGCGCTGTCCAACACGCAGGTGGCAAGCCTCCTCTGGTCCGACATCCTGATGCCCGGCTGGAGCCGCGCGCAGGAGCGCGAGGCCGATCGCAGCGGTTTCGACATGATGCGCGCCGCGGGCTACGACCCGTCGGCGTTCGGCACGCTGTTCTCCAAGCTGCAGCGCGCGCAGGTGCGGCGCAGCGAGCGGCTGCGCCGGCTGCAGCGCGTGGCCGAGCAGCGCCTCGCGCGGCGCGTGCGCGGCGAGGACGACGATGGTCCAGTCGCCGAGGTCACGCTCAAGGTCAAGGCGAAGGCCGAGCAAATTGCGGTGGAGTCGGTCTTCGAGCAGCTGACGAAGGTGACCGCCAACTACGACCCGCCGGAGCGGCGCCAGCAGCTTCTTGCCGAGTATGGTGACCGCCAGGGCGGATCGCGCGACCGGCGGCCCCGCTCGCCGCGCTTCAAGGCCCAGCTTCGCAACGGCGCCGGTGGGGCCCTGCTCGACGCCGATCGCGCTGCGATCGAAACCCTCGCAGCGCTGAATGCCGGTCGGCGCGCCGACGCGGCGAAGCGAGTGGCGCCGGTACTGCGTGCGCTATCCGGTGGCCGGCTGCCGTCGCCGCATCTGAACCTCGTACTAGGCGCCTGGGACGAGGCCAGCGGCAATTCAGCTGCAGCGGAGGCGCGTGCCACCGACTGGCTGCAGGCGCGCCGGCCACCGGCACAGGCCTTCATCTGGCGTGCCACCTATCCTTGGAAGCGCAAGCAGTACCGTCGAGTCGTGACGACCTTGGAGGCTGGTCTCCAGAGGCTCGACAATGGCGCGCCATTCCTGCCGCTGCTCGTGACCACGGCCAAGGCCCAGGGAGACGAGGCGAAGGCTGAGGCCTATGTGCACGACTGCCGCAAAGAGGACCAGCGTAACCCGGCCGCGATGCTCTCGATGCTGACTTTCCGTGGCGGCGTCGCGCCATCGGGCATCTATGCCGACTGTGTGCGCCGCCTGGGGCGCGAACCCGCTGAGGAAGGACTGAAGGGCAAGACGATGGAACTGTTGAAGAAGCCGGTGGAGGCCGGCAAAGGCCTGTCCCAGAAGCTGCGCGAAAGATTTCGACGCGATCCCGGTTGACGAACGCTCGCCCGATCGCATTGCTCCGCGTCTTCTGTTGAGTTGCACCAGCGGGTCGAGCGTGCCGGCGGTGTTGACCAGATGAATGCCAAAGGGCTCATCAGTGCAGAGCTTCCGGGCGATGCCTACCGCGCTGATGGCCATCGGGAGCGACGGAGTTATCCGCGGGAAGGCGTTGCTTTCGGTCGAAAACCGAAGATTCCCCTGTAACCCGGTCAATCGTATCCCTCACGAGGAAGTCGCATGCTGGGCCAGGCAGCGGTCGCCGGCCCGTACGCAGCACTCGCGGCCAAGACCAGCTCGTGCATGCAACTTCAGTTGGTGTTTATTCGACGCCGTTCCGCCTTGGCCAAATCGAAATGTCCGCGTCGAAAAACTTCCAAATCCTCTAGGCCGGCGTTAGCAAGGGGTGTTTACGAGTTTCGACAGAAAGTAGCGGTTTACTGTGGATAACTCGGCGCGCTGCAGCAAGCGTCGCTCGTCAGCAGGGCGGCAGTTCACGCAGAACGAAGTAGCCGCGATACCGTGGCCGGGTGCACACCGAATAGCCGCGCCGCATCGGCGGCCGTCTTGCGCCCGCGCCGGACGAGCCGGACGATCTCCTGTCGCTGCTGGGGCTTGAGCTTCGGCGGCCGGCCACCGACGCGCCCCTCCTTGCGCGCCGCAGCCAACCCCGCGAGCGTGCGTTCCTTGAGCATGGCGCGCTCGAACTCGGCAAACGCGCCGACCATCTGCATCATCATGCGCCCGGCAGGCGTGGTGGTATCGATCGCTTCGGTCAGGCTGCGGAATCCGGCCTGGCGTTCCTGGATACGCTCCATCAGCGTCAGCACGTCGCGGAGCGAGCGAGACAGCCGATCGAGTTTCCAGACGACGACGACATCGCCTTTGCGCAGATGGGTGAGAAGCTCCTGCAGCTTCGGCCGATCCCAGCGGCCGCCGGAGGCCTTCTCCTTATATATCTCCTTACACCCCGCCGCCTTCAACGCGGCAACCTGGGCCGCGGTGTCCTGCTCTTGGGTCGAGACGCGGGCGTAGCCGATCAGCATGGTTGCAAAAACCTGTTGCGACTGTCTCTGATAGTGCAATAGCCTTTCGCAACGAACAAGTCCGGGGATTCAGGGCACCCCGGCCTCTCGTGCAGAACCCAACGTTTAGGCAACACCTGCCGGGGCGGGAGGCACTATGCGCCGCTGGGGTTGGGCGTATCTCGGGCGCTGTCGCTTCCCGAAGGACGTCTCTGATTTTGAGTTGCTGCGCGCATTCACGTTCTCGGATCGGGAGCGGCGCGACATCCGGCGGGTGTTTCGGGTGCGTTATCGCCTGGCCGCGGCATTGCAGCTGGGCTTCCTGCGCCTGACCGGCACCGCGCTCGCGTCCGTGGCCTATGTGCCTACGGTGGTCTTGCATCATCTCGGCCGCCAGTTCCGCGGGCCGACACCGGATCTCGCCACGCTGCGTGCGCTGTATCGTCGCCGCCAGACCCGCTTCGAGCATCGTCGCTGGGCGATCGAGTACCTTGGCCTGTGCAGGCTCGATGGCCGCGGCGATGCCGCTCTGACCGAGGAACTGCGTCAGCGAACGCACGGCACGCTTTCGCACAGTCGCCTGGAGCAGCACGCCCGGGACTGGCTGCAGGGGCGCAGCTACCTGATACCCGGTCCTCGTCGGATCGCTCAGCGGGTCCGACAGGTCGTGCAGGCGATCGAGGCCGACGATCATCGCGAGCTGCGCCGCGCCATGACGGCCGAGCAGCTCCAGCGCATCCTTGAGAAGCTTCTCGCCCCGCGAGCCGGCGGTGCCATGACGGCGGTCGAGTGGCTGCGACGCCCGCCGAAACGCCGTTCGCTGCGCACGATGCGCGAGCTCCACGACAAGTACCGTTGGTTGGAGCTGCTGGTCGGGCACTACCGACTCTCGGGTATCCCGCGCCAGCGGCAGCTCGTCTACGCACGGCGCTTTCGGCGTCGACGCGCGGCGGACCTTGGCACTCTGAGCGACCATCGCCGCGAGCTCGAAGCCCTTTGCTTCATCACGGTAACGCTCGCCACGATCACTGACGACCTTCTCCGACTCGTCGAGATGCGCATCACCGCGATCTGGCGCTGGGCACACGGCGTTGCAGCCGAGCAGGTCACCCCACGACGGGTTCGAGGACGGGCCGAACTGCTGACCGAGATCCGCGTCCTGGTGAACGATCCGACGGTAACCGACGCGGCGTTCAGGGACCAGGTGCGGGCCCTGGTGCAGCCGGCCGCCGAGGGCGCGGCGACGACACGGGCCGGCGATGTCCGCGAGGTGCTATGCCGAAACGCCCGTCGGATCCGCCCGATTGTCGAGTTACTGCTGACGCTACGCCTCTGCGCCGAGCGCGGACACGCGCCGCGCGAGTGCCTCGAGTGGTTGCGAGGGATCTATGACGACGGCGGTGGGCGGCTATGGCCGGACCCGCCCGCCGAATGGTACCCCCGGCGGTGGCGCCCCCTGGTGCAAGGAAACGACGGCCAACGGGCGCTGCGCGCATTCGAGGCGGCGACGCTCGGACTCGTGCGCCGCTCCTTACGCAACGGATCCCTGTGGTCACCGCATGGTGATGAGTTCTCGGATCCGGCCCGTAACCTCATGCCGGCGGCCGTCTGGCAAAGCAGTGGCGCGGGGTACCGCTTCCGCAAGAACCTGCCTAAGGATCCCGAGGCGTACACCGATCGCGTCCAGGCCGCCTTGCGGGGCGCGCTTGCGGGCCTCGAGGAGGCCGTCGCCAACGACGCCGTGTATATCGGACACAAGGACCTCTACTTCGCGCGCGATCCGGCCGAGCGCCTGCCGGACGGACTGGAACTCGCGCAGAGTCGCCTGTACCGCAAGGTTGGACGGGTGCAGTTCCCAGTCCTGCTGCTCGAGCTCGATGCGCAGGTGCATTTCAGCTGGATCCTGCTCGGGCGCGAGCCCAAACATGCGGAGGAACTGCTCGGCGTCTACGGCGCCTTGCTCGCCGCCGGCACCGATCTGGAATCCCGTGGGATCGCGACCATGGTCCGCGGCGTGCGCGAGAGCACCGTGCGTCGCTACATGCGGCTCTTCGAGGCCGAGCCGGCGCTTCGGGCGGCCAACGACGCGCTGGTGCATTTTGCCCGCCGCCACGCCGTCGTGAACCACTGGGGCAGTGGCTACGAGGCTTCCTCAGATCTCCTCAGCCTCGATGCCAGCAAGCATCTGTGGAATGCCCGGGTGGATCCGAAACGCCGCACGTTCGGCATCGGCACCTACACCACGATCCTGGACCAGTGGGGCATCCCGTACGATCAGCCACTCCCGCTGCTGCAGCGACAGGCGGGCGCCGCGATCGAAGGGGTCGTGCGTCAGCGGGTCTCGCCGATCTCGCGCCTGGCCGTCGACACCCATGGTCACACCGACATCGCCCACGGAGTCGCGAAGCTGCTCGGCTTCGACCTGTGTCCGCGGCTGCACGACATGCGCGAGCAATGGCTGCACGTGCCGAAGGGATGGCCTGAAATGCCATCCCTCGAGCCGATACTGAAGCGCGACGTCGATCTCGAGGCCATCCACGCCGAATATGACGCCCTGTTGAGGCTCGCGGCCTCGATCGACGAGGGCTACGGGTCGGCCACCTACTTGCTGGAGCGGCTCGGTGCCGCCGCCCGAGGCTCCCCGCTACATCGCGCAGGAACCCAGCTCGGACAGCTCTGGCGCACGGTGTACCTCTGCGACTACTCGGCGCAGAGCGCGTTCCGTCGACAGATCAATCGCCTGCTGGTCCGCGGAGAATCGGTGCACCAGCTGCAACGCGCGATCCACTACGGCCCGATCCGGGCACATCGGGGACGTCGGCGCGAAGAACTGAACGTGATCTCCGGCGCGCTGACGCTCCTGACGAACGCGGTGGTCGCCTACAACACCTGGAAACTGGATGAACACCTTGAGGCTCGACGCCGTGCTGGCAGGTCGTTGCCGTCGGACGAAATCCTGGCCCACATCGCGCCGATCGCCTTCGGGCACATCAACTTCCGCGGCATCTACCGGTTCCCTCTCGAGCGGTATGTCGACAGGCTCGTGCCGTCGATGCCCACCGCGCGAAAGGCCGTCGGGGAGTGACGGAGTTATCCACAGGAAACCGCTACTTTTTGTCGAAACTCGTAAGCACCCCTGGCCTGTGCTAAAGGCTACAGGGTAGAAAGTGGCCATCAACGACGGGACCCGCTCGAGGCGGTGCCCCGGCCTGCGAATCAGCGATGCTCCGAACGAGGCGGCGGAATGGCAGCGACGACGCAGCTCACGGTCGATCATTGCAGGTGCTAGATTTCCCAGTCACCGCATGACTCGGTGCGCACGCGGAAGTGCAGCGGTAGGCGGGCCCTGCCCTCAGACGAAATGTCGAATTCGGCGGAACGTTTAGCCGAACCTCCGCGTTGT
>ERZ724512.1070-NODE-1070-length-12865-cov-5.080172_pt1 | contig 12865 bp, 16 predicted proteins | sample MGYA00376045_ERZ724512 | MGnify/ENA primary metagenome ERZ724512 (study PRJEB28724, sample SAMN07190883) | activated sludge metagenome | isolation source: activated sludge of sewage treatment plant in Hong Hong | place: Hong Kong | collected 2016-03-17 ... | reverse complement strand
GATCATATTCATTGTGGAGAAGACCTGGATATCAAGTAGGTTTTCAATCACCTGTCTTCTATCTGCTGGTGTCAACTGCATGAAAGGAACGAATGCTGCTGAACCTAGAATAACGACCTGAGTGAACGTTTTATAGTTCATTCGGAGGATAAACTTTTCAAGATAGTCTTGATAATCCCTAGATGCACTGTCTTGATTGATAAAGACACCATCACACCAAATCTCAAATATGTTTGGTTTGATACCTCGGATCACTTTATATTCTTTGTTGTGAATAGAAAATTCTATTTCAACCACGCAGTTCTTGTTGTTGATTTTATTTACAAGACCTGGTTTGTTAATCTTGCGAAAAGGTTTGCCATACAAAACAAAAGTCAACGCATCCATTATCGTTGACTTTCCACTTCCATTTTCACCGATGATTAGTGTAGTTGATTCTTCATTGAGAGGTATTTCAGTAAAGGCATTTCCCGTGCTTAGAAAATTCTTCCATCTTATTGTCTGCAATACTAACATTCATTTCCCTTAATCATCTTTCTCGGACATTTCTACTCCTGGTGAAACAACAAAAGAACCATCCTTCTTTTCTAATGTTCCATCCTTAACCAGTTGTAAAAAGTGTTCTCTATCAAGATACTTATATTCAATTCTCACTGGATCGAAAAACTTCAACCAATCAAATACAATTTGTTCATCCAATGAACTACAACTATAGACATCCAATTGTAGTAGTGCTGGTTCCACTTCATCCCAAACATGCATTGCTATGTGCGAAGTTTCAATAATACAAACTGCTGTCATACCTGCATTACCAGGAACATTAACATATTCAACATGAGGACCAGATAAAATTTTCATACCTAAATCACTGATTAATTGAACAATGTTGTCCCCAACAAGATCCTTTTGATCTGCTAGTGGTGGGGAATTAACTTCCGCTCTGACAATTAAATGTTTATGCTGTATCATTCTACGTGTTCCTGACTAATTGCTTCCAAGTAAATCTCTTTCATGTAATTTATCATTATACTATTATCAACGGGTAATGTCAATCCTTTTATGTAATTGGAAAGGATTGCGGATGTATCCTGTGTTTGATCAAAGTCTTCTTCAACACCAGTGTCAGAATTAATACCCAGGTCTTCCACGATTGAAATATCTACCACACCAACATTATTCAACTTATCCAAAAGCAAATCGAATGCATATGGATTAGTTCTGTTCACACATACGATTTTAACGTAGGAATCTTTGTATGAGAAATAATCCTTCTGTGCTATCTTCTCCATTATATCTGGATACTTAACGTCATCATAGGATATCATCTTGAACATCACAAATGGATTTTGATGGAATTCCAATTTGCGTGTATCAGTGTCAAAGATATGAAAACCTCGAGGATCATTATAATCGCTCCAGGTATGTTCAGTAAATGCACCAAGATAATGTATATTGTCTACCGTTGATTTGTGGTGATAGTGACCTGACATTACCATATCAAACTTTGAAAACAATTCTTTGCTTTCACCATGATCGGATGTGACACCACGGAACAACTCAAACCCAAGCAACTCAAGATGCCCAATCAAAATTTCAGATGTGGTTGATTGAATGGTGTGGTGTGAATCTGCCCAGTTCTCCTGATTGATCCAGGGAAGCAACTGAATATCAAGACCGTCAATGTTGATCATTGCTGGGTTGATATACAAATGAATGGAAGGATAGCGATCACCAATCAATTCATCCAAGGCATTAATGTAATTTGTATTCTTATACGTTACGTCATGGTTACCACAGATAATGTGTGTCTCTATACGTCTTGAATCGATTGGATCCAGAAACTGAGTTCTGAGTTTGTGTGCTGTGACATAGTTTACATACTTTCTTCTGTCTACCACATCACCTGCGTGGATGATGTGTTCAATGTTTTGTTTGTCTATTTCCTCAAAAAACCACTTAAATGATTTGTCGAAGTATTCATGGAAAACTGGACTATCGTTTCTTACTCCATGGTGTGTATCAGTTATAATTGCAAGCTTGCTCACTTATTACCTCCAAATGAAGGATCAAATTTCTGCGTATCTAGACTAGAAGACCAACAATTCAATAGTTCCGAAAATGCAATGCGTGATCCTTCAAGTGTAAATTGTCCGATAGATTGTCCATTTATGAGAAATTCAACTGAATCTGATCTCATCATGGATGAATACCATTTACCATCTTGAGGGGTAAATATTGCAGATAGAATTGATTGATCTATTGCTGTAACCCGGTCAAAGACCCAACTTTGTCCATCGGATGTTATAGTTTTGATTGTATATTTTGTAGCGGGATTTAATTCCCAACCAGAACCACCCAAAAGCAATTCCATACTCTTTCCTTTATATACTTTCAACGCAAAATGAAGAACCGATGCTCGCATCCTTTTCTTATTATATTCCGTTGATGGAACCCATTCATTCATTATAGAACAATGTGAAAATTCACTACTATTATCTTTGTTGTACTTTATAAGCTTCCAGTAATTTGGAAGATTTATGGATCCTGCTTCCTGGGCAGCAAATGCATTGGTAGTGATCATAACAATTAATAGTGCAATAATATATCTCATAATTAAGCTCGTTTCGTTTTTTGTTTTGATGCATCCGATAGCTGCAACTCATAATCATATTTTCGGATCGCCTTGTTTATTTCCTCTTGGATAATATCCAGACGAGCTCTATAGTTTCCGCGGAGATATACATTATCATCCTTGGAAAGCATACTGTCAATTAACTGTGCCACTTGATGTGGAACATATGAACTCTTGTTATTCATGGTTTTAATTCCGTTTCTTGATACATTATACAATATCAGAAAAAAATGTCAATAGAATATTCTTACTTTTGATTTTTCCTCTTTAACTTTTTCATCTTTTCCTTTTCCTCAAACTTCTTCATAAAGGTATTAATGTTTTCGTACATTTGAGTAGGAATAACTTCCCTATTATCACCATCTGCTAATAGTGCAGGATCCACATGGGATAAGGTCTCATTGAAGTTTTTATAAAGGATATATCTGTTCTTTTCTTCCTTGTTGATTCTTCTAATAAACGCATAGTAAATGATCTGAGTAAAGTAAGCAAATGGATTTGGACCTGTTCCTTTTGCCGCAGAGGTCTCACTGATGAAATTTGGATCATAATCCTTGAAATACAGGAAACAGTTTTCTATCCCATCTGAAACCATTTCATCACGGAAGGAATAGTTTATGAAGCATGGTTTTGTGGACAACTTCTCTGCAATGTCCCAAATACACTTCCCAATGTAATCAGGAATCCTTGGTTCAGGTTTTCCTTCTTTCTGCGCTTTCTCCACGGATTCTCTATACTTAGAGATTTCCTCTGCTAGTTTTTGGTTATTAACATAATGTATGGATTTCTTTTTTTCGTGTGACATGCATTTTTCCCTTGACATTTCGCTTGACAACTGATACATTGGCTATGTACCGATTAATAATGATGGCTTAGCTGGTAGCTTAGACGCTAGTTAAATCCTTCAATCTCTTGATCTGTTTATCCACTATATCCTTCCTATTAGGCCATTTGATGAATACCTTATCTGGTTCATCCACTAGTTTTTCTAGTAATGGCATAAAGATTTTCCTTAGTGTTCTCAATCTAGACTTTAAGGCTTCCACTTCCTCACTCATACTAGAGTAGGTAATATTGGTTGATAGGACTTCATCCTCAGATGCAAATGAGAATCCAAAATCATCATCATCTTCATCTATGTCTATAAAGTTTTCCTTAGTCATGTTATCCTCAATGTAATTTTGATTTATCTGGTAGCATTTCATTCAGTATAGATTCCAGAGCATCCAATTCTTCATCTGTTAAACTATCAAATGAATTATCTGGTTCCACATTACTGGAAACCATCTTGTTTCTCTTGGTATCTTTCCTATTATTGTACTTCTCAATTGCTTCAGTATAATACTTGAGCATTTCCGCAGAAGGATTGGATAGAGTCATAATGTTATCTTCCAAGACTGAGAAACTTTGAGTCTCACTGACATAATCAAAAATCCACTGGACAAGAGTAATTACCAAAGCATCTGATTGTGGCGAGCTCTGTCTAACAGTATAGATGATTTTAAGAGGTTTGTCTAAGTAATAGTGTGTCTTACCATTCTCAATTTTAACCATTTTAGATACCTTGGAGATAATATCCTCTCCATTGTTCATTCTAATGAATTTGATCTGGTTTAATTCCTCTGGTGGTAGCATCTCCATTATTGTTATCCTTTTAAAGAGATTTTATACAACTTGAAGTCGAACTGTTCCTCCATATACAATTGGAGTCTGATTGAAAATTGCTTCAGTGTATAATTTTCGCGATTCTTGTATTTTAGATCGTCTGCAATATCATATAGAGTGGCCTTAGATTTCGTATCGGACTTTCTAAGACTTCTTCCAATCGACTGTAAGTTTTTGATTCTAGATTTATATGAGCTTGCAAAGATTACGTTGTGCAGGTTTCTGATATTGATTCCTGTTGAGAATGTGCCATATGAAGCAACAATGATGGCATCATTTTCCTTTTCAACAATCCCTCTGATTTGTTCTCGTATCTGTACCTTTGTTCCTCCATGAACAAAGTATACCTTCCTGCCCTTATTTTCACTATTTATAAGATTGAATAGTATGTTTCCGTGCTTCTCCACATATTGATATAGTATGAGAGTGTTACCTTTCAAGGACAATGCAAGGTTCTTGATGAAATTGTTTCTGTTTTCATTCCTTACAATGTAGTCCATTTCCTCCTGATAACTAAACTTTTTTGCAGCCTTACATGCTTCTTCAGGATGCTTCAGCAATAAGCATTTGATATTGAAGTCTGCAACATGCTTTTGATCCATCAATTCCTTGGTGGAAATGACACGTCTTGTGGGACCAAACAGACCTTCCAAAACCCATTCGTGAGTTTTGGTGCCATCAAGTGTTCCTGTGGTGCCAAGTCTGAAAGAAGCATTTTCGAGATTGGTCATAATGTGAATCAAAGACTTTGCTTTGAATTCATGTGCTTCATCACCAATGACAAAATCAAATTGGTGGAAGTAAGACTTAGGTAGGGTGTAAATTGATTGCCAAGTGGAAATAGTTATTGGTTTAGTAGACTTTTTGTCTGCCCCTTGGTATATCTTATGACACATTTTCTCCGTGTCGAATTTATTGTTTACTGAATAATCCTCAAAGTCTGTATATAACTGTTCAACCAATGAAATTTTGGGAACAATAACCAGACCTCTTTCGTGTCCTTGCTTTTCAAGTAGGTAATTGACAATCAGGTAGATGATAAATGATTTACCAGATGCAGTCGGAGAAAGCATAATAGAACGACCCATCCTGATTGCGTGCATGAAACCATCAATCTGATAGTCTCTTGCATCATGTACCGGATTCAGTTTCTTGATATACTCTTCCGCTTCCTTTAAGGAAAATTCAGTATCGTAAGACTCATTGTCGTAAACGTATTCATAATCTCTATCAACACAGAAGTTGATAAGCTTCTGCACAAGACCTCTATATAGAAGTCCTGTTGCTACTGAGAACAATCGGATTTTACCATCCCAAATTCTCGATCTATATTTTGGTGAAAAATGTGCTCCTGGAACCATAAAGGTAAAAGCATCACTTATTTCATAAGCAATGCTTGGTTCACAATTCACTTTGATGTATGATTCGTTTACGTTTACTATTCTTATTTTCACTTATGTTCCATCAGTAAATTTTGTCCATTCGATTATAGACTTTATTTGAAATGTCCTGCTATGTAATTCTTTCAGGATATATGTGCAGGCATCCACAATTTCCTGGTTGTTTGCTTTTCTTGCCAATGCTGTATTCAAGTCTTTGTCTGCATCAATATATAGTTGAATATCCTGCCTTAGAATTTTCTTCAGTTGTGGTTCCATGCCATGCTTCTTTAAGTCTTCCGGATTATTCAGATCACCGTTGTAGTATTCCCATTTTACCTTTTTCAATTCATTGAATTCTTTGTTGTACTTCTTTACCATGAGATTGTGGTAGGTAAGTATTCGGAGATACTTTGCATGGAGTCTGGGAATGTCTGCCATAGATGCTCCAGGATCAAGTGGATCCACCTTTGCATCCTTTTCCCACATCACCATCAAATCGTCAATCTTAACTGGAGGAATCATGTGTCACCTTTCAACATTAAAGTCTAATTATACAGTATTCCAGACAGTATGTCAACTAGTAATTGGTAATCTTTCTATTTCCATTTGATCATATCTGAAAACAATATCTGCTGTCAGTATAACGTCCGCAGAATCGGAAGGAGTGAACTGAATTGCACTGATAGAAAGTGGGTGACAGAAGGTAAACTTGTATCGAATATTGGGAATGTTTGCATTGGTCAGCATAGTTAGGATACCATCATGGTATGGTGTTTCATTTCCATTGATTGTTCTAATGTACTGACGGAAATTTTGTGGTTTGGTTAATGCAACTAACCATTTGTATGTTTCTTCCCAAACTCTCAGGTCTTCATCGATAACAACTGTAACAGTCAGTGGATCAAATACCAATGTATCACCGTGACGATACATTGTAGCAAATGGAGAAGGAACAGATGGTGCTGTAGTTGATACACCAGGAATAGATAGACCCTGAACAAAATATCTCAAGAATGGCAGAGTAGGAAAACTAAACTGAAACTTAGTTGACTGGAGGAAACTAGTATTTACTGGAACTTCAGTCAATGGTGATCTTGCTGTCATTGGGTTGATCCTATGTGTTATACCCTATATTTATGCAATAAAAAAGAGGGGGATTTCTCCCCCTCCCAAGTTGGTAGTGATGTTTATTATTATTATGGTATTTTATGCGTAATATACTTCACATTTTTAGTGAAATTACGCAAATCAGCTCAAGTTGGTCACGCGGAAAATCCGGTAATATATATTTGCGTTGTTAGCATTTGTAATTCTGCTTGCGACAGAACCATCACCAGCGGTTGTAGCAAATGGGTTAGCAACCATGCCATAACGGGTCTTGAAACCAATCTTTGGCTGGAATGTGTCTTGACCAATTGCACGAACCATCTGTAGAGGAACGTATGGGCAATAGAATAGACCAGCGTCGAATGGTGAAGAACCCTTGTAACCAACTGTTACAAGTTCGTTACCGTTTGCAGAACCACCGAAGTAAGGATCGATGTAAACTTTGATTTTGCCGTGGATTGTACCAGCAAAGGTGTTGCCGGTGTCGTCAACCTGTAGGTCTGCACTTAGAGCAGGTGTGTAGTCAAGAACCTTTGCCATAGCAAGAGCTGATGCAACGTCTGAAGAAACGATCAGAACGTTACCCTTACCACGACGTGTTGCCTTTGCGATAGCATTCGCTTCACGTTCGATTTGGAAGATAAGACCCTTGAACTTTTCAACTGACCAACGACCGTTAGAGTCTGTGTCAAGGTCGAATGTTCCTGCGGTTGTTACACCATACTGTGCCCCAACTGTAGCAGAGATATAGATAGAACGGATAACTTCACGGTTGATTTCTGCAAGGATTTCTGTTGACAGAATGTTTGCCAATTCTGTTTCAGCATCCAAGCCGTGAACTGCCTTAAGGTCTTGTGCAAGTTCCATGGTGTATTCTGCCTTTAGCGCCTTGCTGCGAGCAGTAACAGTTACCTTGTCAATTGCGAATGCCATTTCAGCAAACTGGTTTGTTGAAACGTCACCAAGAGCTTCAGCCTGAGCTGTAGTCATACCACGTCCTAGACCGTAAGCACCTGCGCTTGAAAGGTCATAAACAGGGTCTGTGTTTGCGTAACCGGTAGAAACGTTACCGTTAGCACCAAGAGCGTTGGTAGATGAAAATGCTGTATTTGCTTCGTTAAATAGAGCTTCTGTTCCACCCATTGTCTTGTACTTAGAACGCATTGCGAAGATTAGACCGGTAGGACCAGTCATAGCCTGAACACCGCAAACATCATAAGCGATAAGGTTTGGAAGAGCACGGCGAACTAGAGAGATAAGAATTGGGTCGTAAGAACCAACGTTGGTTCCAGAACCAAGACCACCACCAGAGTTTGTAGGTGCACTTTCATTTAGTTGTCTGCGTTCTTCTGCCATTGCAACTTCCTGGTTTTCAAGAATGATAGCAGTAACCGCGCGACGATATGGGTCTTTAATCTTAGAAAGACCTTCGTGGTCAAGGACTGGTGACCACTTGTCTTCAAGCGCCTCTGTTAAATACATGAGTTGTAGTTCCTTTTCTTTTTATTGGATTATAGGTTTAACCTTATAACCTTTGTGTTGTTTTCTATTTTGAACATTATAAGCGACATTTCTCATTGCTTTGTCACATAATTTGTTTTCTGCACAAAATTTTCTTAGACTAAGTACAGTTTTTATTTCTCCATTTGGAAATGTTATTTTCCAAAACTTTGCATTATAACTTAATCTTTTAGAGTGTTCTTTAGTTCTTTTTGGTTTTTTACTTCCTTTAAGAACTTTTGAAATTCTTTTTCTGGTCTCTAAGGTATGTTTATAGCCAGAAACTCCATCTCCACCCTCTGTACGATTTAAAAGTATACCATTTAAATCAATATTCTTTCTACCGTACCAGCGAATCAATCTTCTTTCAATAGCTAATGCTCCTATTTCTGAAAGATTTGATTCTAAAATTATTCTTAAACTTTCATTTTTGGGAATAGATATACCTCTATGTTTTTTGTGTATTCTATTCCCTGTTCCTTTACCAATATAATATGGCGTTAAATCTTTTTCTCTAATATATGCATATACATAAAATCTATATATATCCATGCTGATACCTCCCAATAGGTATTAGAGCGGGTGGGTGTTGGTAGCACCGCGACCCGCATTTATTGTTATCTTGGTAGTTTTCCGCCAATAGCCTTAACGTAAGTCGCCATTGGTCCGTTTAGGTTTTCGGTAAGCACTTCTGCTTTGCCATTTGAAACTGATTCTGCTTTGTCAATGACTTTGCTGTTGTCAGTCTTAATAGGGAAATAACTTTCCTTCAATGTCTGAACCTTTGTAGCAAATGATTCAGTATCAGTGAATTCAACATTTTCAGAAAGAGTCTTTAACTTAGCTGCTTGAGTATCTGTCAAACCATCTGCAGCTTCGGAAATAACTGCTTCTCTAACTGCTTCGTTGAGTGTGTTTGACAATTCAACATTCTTGCTAATTTCTTCGTTTAACTTTTCCTTGAGGCTTTCAATTTCATTACCAAGCTCTTCCACTACTGAAACCTTTTCTTCAGGAATGTCGATATAGTGTTCTGCAAGCAGGTTGCGAAGACCGGAAATGAATTCTTCGGTAAGCTCTGTTCTTAGACCAGATTCAATTGCAACTTCATTTTCTGTTAGCCACTGTTCTGTGACATAGATCATGTAGTTGTTAACCTTTTCGTCAATTTCCTGTACACTTTCTTCAAGTGTAGAAGCATAAACTTCTTCCAACTTTGCTACTTCTTCGTTCAGGTAATTTTCGTAGTTTTCTTGAATGCGATCTGTGATTTCTTCTACGCGAGAATTAACTGCTGCTTCAAAGATTGTCTTTGCCTTTGCAAAGAATTCAGGAGAGAATTCTTCCCCTTCAAACATAACCTTTAGGTCTTCATCAAGGTTTGTGACTTTTGCTGATTCAACAACAAATCTTCTAACTTCTGCTGCTGGTGTTCTTACTGATTCGGCAATTGTTTCGTCTGATTCTTCTTTAGACATTTCACTTAGAATATTAACGATTTCTTCCTCAGAAAGACCGTCTTCAATCATTTCAGCAATGACTGCATCTAGTGGGTCTTCTTCAGATTCTTCGATATATTCAAAGTTTTCTGCAATTGCTTCCTCGATCTGTTCGTCTGAGTAACCTTCTGCGACTAGATTATTGATGAATTCCTGTAATTCTTCAGAAATTTCCATTTCTTCATCGAGGGTTTCAGAATCGTCATCATTTTCGTCTTTTTCAGAAAGCTTCTTTGGTGATTCTGGTCCAACTGAAGGAATACCAGATTTGCTCTTGTCTTTTCCTACTTTTGCTGCTTTTGCACCAAGGTTTTCCTTAGCGGTAGATGTTGGAGTAGCACCACCTAGGTCTTCGGCATCATTATGCTTTGGATCTGGTTCGCTATACTTTGTCTTTGGATGCAAAGTCTCCATATTTGGGTTTGAGCTCTTGGCATCGCGATCAGGATTATTGTCAGAAGAGCTAACAGAAGGAACTTCACCTTCTTTTAGCAAAATTGACTTCGCTGTTTCGTGTAATGACTTGACCATGTTTAGATTACTCCTTAATTGATTATTTATTTATTGTTTTTAGAACTTTGAGACATATCGTTCAAACAGATTAATAGCTACACGTTCAATATCAGATTTACTAGCTGCTTTAATCTCTTTCTTTGCTTCTTCAATATATCTCTTATGCCATTCACCTGTTGCACTATCTAACCACCAGTCATAGTTTTCCATGATGCCATTAACGAAAGCATCTGGTGCTGATGGGTCTGCAACAATGTCAGCCGCTGTGGCCAACTTAAAATCATCTTGAACCAATTGGTAGCCGTTATGAGCCTTCAGAGACCCTACGCCTCTAGTAGAAACTCCTAAACATGCACCACCGTCGAGTAATCCTTTAACTATATTTCCCATTGGAGTGTCTAGAACCTTAGACTTACCAATGAAATTGTTTCCTTCAGGTCTTAGACTAGTAATCATATGAGATACACGATCAAGGTTAATGGAAGGTGTATCTGGGTGTCCCAATTCGCCGAATGCACGGTTCTTTAGGACATATTCGTTGTTATATCTATTGACTTCATTTTGAAGCACACGCATAGGATAAACACGTCCATTTTTATTCTGACGTTCTGCCTGCATGAAAATGCCTTCAATAAAGTAATTTTTCTTTCCGGTACTCTTGTCTTCTTCTACAAGTACCTGTACGTCTGTTACATCTTCTCTAATTAGTTTGAACATATGTGTCATTTATTTGCCCAATTGTTGTAGTCTTTTATTGTTTGTTGCGACTTTACTTAATGATGTTGACACCATTGAATTTTGACGCTTGATATTTTTTACTATACGATTCTTTTATCTGCCAGTAATCTTGTCCAGTGTGCGACTAAAAGATTCGGAAACTGTTTTCTTTTCCAATTTCTTAATTCTATCGGTGACTAGTTTTTCACCTTCTGGTGTAATTGAACCTTTGGAATCTGCCAAGGCCTTTTTATATCTTGAAGCGGTTTCTTGATCTTCATCCACACGCTGAAAATTTCTTTTCATTATAGGATAAATTGTTTTCTTAATTGCGGTTTGACCAGCTCTACCTAATCCAACTAAACCACGTTCAGCTGCCGCACCAATCTTTGGACCAGCTTTTAAAATCATATCTTTTGCTTGTGCTTTATCAGCTCTTAGGTTTGCTTTGACTCTATTTCCTATAGCTCTTAGCATTGCACCTTCATTAGTCAATCTTTTGATCAACTTAATACCCTTCTTTGTGGGTTGATAATCATCACCTGAAGGACCAGAATTTTCTTCTGCATCTTTCTGTAGAGCTCTTTTGATACCTGTCTTTGTTGGTTTCAATGACTTATTTTTAGAGAATAAACCTTCCTTCAAGTCTTTTTTCTGCAATGCTTTAGACTGACCACGTTCTTTGTCTGTAAGAATCTTCTTAGGTTTATCAGTCTTTAGGAGTCTCTTTTCTTCTTCGTCTTTTGTTTCCAGGTCCTTGATAGCACCTTCAACCATGATTCTGATTGCTTCCTTGATCTGAACCCAATCACGTTCACCAATTTCCTTATCACCATAATAGTGTTTGCCCTTTTTGGTGTGGAAACGATCATTAGAAATTGCATTCAATCTATCTTTGGTTGTCTTTGTTGGCCAACCAGCCATTGTTCCATGTACTGCACCATTTTCACCATGCTTTGCAATTTCATGACCATGAAGATAAAGGGACTTGCCATCTGTATGGGAATTTTTACTTTTCTTTGCTGTCTTATTAAGAAAGGCCTTACCAATATCACTAGAGATTTTTCTAGATTCCTTCAGGTCTTTCTTGTATTCAGGTCTTTCAGCTGTCTTTACCCACTTACCATTCTTTTGTTTCCAAGAAGAATTGTGGTGTGCTGTAACTGTGACTGTCGCCATTCCTATATATCCTGTTCTTGTACGTTTCTGTTATCTGTTTCTGTCTGTGTGCATCTCCAAGATTTAATCCACCATCCGGGATGTTCTTCTGTCCACTTTGGGAAGTTAATCATTGCTTCCGATTGGCACTTTGGTACTGTCATTTTTTCATCAAATATGTCAACATGATGATCCTTGCATTCCTTAGTAAGCTTACCTTCAACGTCCTGGAGGCAGGCTGTGATAATCAGTGTTGTTATAAGCATCAGGCATTATTCCCTCGATTGTTTCTAGTGTTTGGTTTAGGTGAATAACACCCTTACTTTTTAAATGAAGTCCATTTTTTCTTACCCATTTCTGGATAATTATGTCTCTTAATTAACTCACCTGCTACCTTAGCAGCTCTTCCGTGTTTTTTCTGATGTTTATAATCTGCATCAGAACCACCAGGAATGTCATTGTCGTCATACACTGATTTATGAAAAGCTTTTGCTTGCTTTAACTGGTGTAAAGAATGTGCTTCATCCAGTTTCTTTTCTTTCTTCTTGTACTTCTTCATCATTTCACGAGCAAGATGCTTTGCCTTGCTGTGAGGATTCTTCCAAGGTGTACTCTTTTTCTTATCTGGATCAAAAGGAGGATCATCACGATCATGATCATTTTCTTTTTTTTCATTGATACAGGAAGCAATA
>ERZ724512.1069-NODE-1069-length-12868-cov-7.310154_pt1 | contig 12868 bp, 11 predicted proteins | sample MGYA00376045_ERZ724512 | MGnify/ENA primary metagenome ERZ724512 (study PRJEB28724, sample SAMN07190883) | activated sludge metagenome | isolation source: activated sludge of sewage treatment plant in Hong Hong | place: Hong Kong | collected 2016-03-17 ... | reverse complement strand
GGCATGTACGTGGAGAGCGTGAAGGGCGAGTGCAACTATGGCCAGCACGAGATCGTGTTCCGCTACGCCGACGCGCTGACCGCCTGTGACGACCACGTCGTCTACAAGACCGGCGCCAAGGAGATCGCGGCGCAGGAGGGCATGGCCATCACGTTCATGGCCAAGTACGACCAGCGGGAAGGGAATTCCTGCCACATCCATCTGTCGCTGCGTTCTGATGGCAGGCCGGTGCTGGCCGATGACGCCGACCCCGACGGCCTTTCTGCAATGGGCCGGGCATTCATCGCCGGGCAGATCGCTCACATGCGGGAGTTGTCACTGCTCTTCGCGCCCAACATCAATTCCTACAAGCGGTTCGTGCCTGGGTCGTTCGCGCCGACGGCCATCAAGTGGGGCCGGGACAACCGCACCTGTGCGTTGCGGCTGGTCGGGCACGGCGAGTCGTTGCGCTTGGAGAACCGGGCACCGGGCGGCGATGTGAACCCCTACCTCGCGGTGGCTGGGATGATCGCCGCCGGCCTGGACGGCATTGAGCGCAACCTGCAGCTGGAGCCGAGTCTCGAAGGCAATGCCTACCAGGTGCAGACCGACCGGCTGCCCGACAATCTCACTGCGGCACTGGCTTTATGGGAGAACTCCGAGTGGATCGCTGCGACGTTCGGCGAGGAGGTCCGTCACCACTACTCCAACATGGCCCGGATCGAACTGCAGGCGTTCGGCGAGAGCGTGACCGACTGGGAGCGCTACCGGGGCTTCGAGAGGTTGTAGATGCACACCCTGATAAACCCAGCCACCGAAGAGGTCGTGGCACATGTCCCTCGCGCCACACCTGCGGAGGTGGACGAAGCCGTCGCCCGTGCGCGCGCCGCTTTCCCGGCCTGGCGGGCTGTCTCCCCCGGGGATCGCGCCCGGCTCCTGCGCCGCTTCGGCGATCTGGTGGATGCCCACATCGAGGAACTGGCGCAACTCGAGGTGCGCAACTCCGGGCACACGATCTCCAACGCCCGCTGGGAGGCTGGCAACGTCCGTGACGTCCTGCACTTCTACGCCGGCGCGCCGGAACGACTGCACGGTCTGCAGATCCCGGTGACCGGCGGTGTGAACGTCACGTTCAAAGAACCGCTGGGTGTCGTGGGCGTGATCGTGCCCTGGAACTTCCCCATGCCGATCGCCGGCTGGGGCTTCGCGCCGGCCCTTGCCGCAGGTAACACGGTCGTCCTGAAGCCCGCCGAACTCACACCGCTGACTGCTTTGCGGTTGGGCGAACTCGCCCTGGAAGCCGGCATCCCCGAGCATGTGTTCACAGTCATCACCGGCCAGGGTTCCGTTGTCGGTGAGCGACTGGTCCAGCATCCGGATGTGCGCAAGATCGTGTTCACCGGCTCGACCGAGGTTGGCACGGCACTAATGGCGAAATGCGCCACGCAGGTCAAGCGGGTCACGCTGGAATTGGGCGGCAAGAGCGCCAACATCGTGTTCGCCGACGCCGATCTGGCGAAGGCTGCGGCGACCGCTCCCTACGGCGTCTTCGACAACGCCGGGCAGGACTGTTGCGCGCGCTCCCGGATCCTGGTTCAGGCCAGCGTGTTCGACCGGTTCATCGAGTTGCTGGAGCCCGCCGTGCAGGGCGTGCGGGTTGAGGACCCGAGCCTAGAAACCGCGGAGATGGGCCCTCTCATCTCCGCCGCCCACCGCGACACCGTTGCCGGCTACGTTTCGGACGTTGTGGCGTTTCGCGGCCACGCCCCAGAGGGACCGGGCTTCTGGTTCCCACCAACTGTGCTGGCGCCGGTTGAACCCGGTACCCCGGCCTTCACTGAGGAGATCTTCGGTCCCGTCGTAGCGGTCACGCCGTTCGAGGACGAAGCCGACGCTATAGCGCTGGCCAACGCCACGGAGTACGGTCTGTCCGGCTCCATCTGGACGCGCGACCTGGGCCGGGCCTTCCGCGTCGCCCGGGGTTACGAGTCCGGCAACCTGTCAGTGAACTCGCACTCCTCGGTGCGTTACTGGACGCCGTTCGGCGGTTTCAAGCGCTCAGGGTTGGGTCGCGAACTCGGGCCGGATGCCCTCGACGCCTTCACCGAGACCAAGAACGTCTTCATCGACACCGAGGAGTGAGCATGCAGCGACTGGCCGACAGGGTGGCCGTCATCACCGGCGCTGGCAGTGGGATCGGCCGCGCGACCGCACAGCGGTTCGCCGATGAAGGGGCCCGGGTCGTCTGCTTCGACACTGACGCCGAGGCGGCGGACAGCGTCGCCGACGAGGTGAACGGGCTGTCCGTAGTCGGAGACGTGACCGCTCCGGCGGACGTGGCACGAGTCTTCCGCACCGCCCACGACACCTACGGCAGCGTGGACATCGCCTTCAACAACGCCGGCATCTCGCCGCCCGACGACGACTCGATCCTCGACACCGGGCTGGACGCCTGGCGGCGCGTGCAGGAGGTCAATCTCACCAGCGTCTACTTGTGCTGCAAGGAGGCGATCCCGTACATGCAGCGACAGGGCAAGGGCTCGATCATCAACACCGCCTCCTTCGTCGCGACCATGGGTGCGGCCACGTCGCAGATCTCGTACACAGCCTCCAAGGGCGGCGTGCTGGCGATGTCGCGGGAACTCGGCGTGCAGTTCGCCCGAGAAGGGATCCGGGTCAACGCGCTGTCGCCTGGACCTGTGAATACGCCGCTGCTGGTCGAGCTGTTCGCCAAAGACCCGGAGCGCGCCGCCCGCCGGCTGGTGCACATCCCGCTGGGCCGGTTCGCCGAAGCGTCCGAAATCGCGGCGGCCGTGGCGTTCCTGGCCTCCGATGACGCGTCGTTCATCACTGCGTCCAATTTCCTGGTCGACGGCGGCATCTCGGGGGCCTACGTCACGCCTCTGTAGTCCTCCTCGCTTCACAACTCCGCACGCGCAGCGGCGACTCGCCGCTCCCACCACCGGAGTGCCGGCGTGTCGGGCGTCAAGCTGCCCATTTCTGCGCAGTTGTGAATCTCAGACCGCCGGCATCACCGGACCGGTCGTCTCGGATCGGGCATACAGCCGTGTTAGCCTGACCTCGTGCTGCACGGGCTGCTCCTTAGCTGCCGCGGCGGGGCCTGATCACCGGCCTCCTCGTCGCGGAGCCTTGACGCGCCGGTTGCCCAGTCCCCCCGCAACCAGGAGCCCAGACATGAACGAACAACAGCCCTCCCCGATGGCCTTCCATCGCTATACCCCTTTCAACCCCATTGGCCTGACCGACCGCACCTGGCCGGACACCGTCATCACGCAAGCACCCCGCTGGTGCGCGGTCGATCTGCGCGACGGCAACCAGGCCTTGATCGACCCGATGAGTCCGGCGCGCAAGTTGCGCATGTTCGAACTGCTGGTGCGCATGGGCTACAAGGAGATCGAGGTCGGTTTCCCGAGCGCGTCGCAGACCGATTTCGACTTCGTGCGGATGCTGATCGAAGAAGACCGCATCCCCGACGACGTCGTGATCCAGGTCCTGACCCAAGCCCGGGACCACTTGATCGAGCGCACCTATGAGTCGATCCGCGGCGCCAAGCAGGCGATCGTGCACCTGTACAACTCGACGTCGACGCTGCAGCGCCGCGTCGTGTTCGGCCTGGATCGCAATGGCATCAAGGACATCGCCGTGCACGGCGCACAGCTGTGCCTGAAGTATGCGCAAACCGTCCCCGAAACTGAGGTGTACTTCGAGTACTCCCCGGAGTCCTACACCGGCACCGAACTGGACTTCGCTGTCGAGGTGTGCGATGCCGTGAACGAGGTGTGGCAGCCGACGCCGGACCGCAAGGTGATCATCAACCTGCCGGCGACTGTCGAGATGGCCACGCCCAACGTCTATGCGGACTCGATCGAGTGGATGAGCCGCAACCTGGCTCACCGGGATTCGATCGTGCTGAGCTTGCACCCGCACAACGACCGCGGCACCGCTGTCGCTGCCGCGGAGCTGGGCTATATGGCCGGCGCCGATCGCATCGAGGGGTGCCTGTTCGGCAACGGCGAGCGGACCGGCAACGTCTGCCTGGTGACGCTGGGGATGAACCTGTTCAGCCAGGGCATCGACCCGCAGATCGACTTCCGCAACATCGACGAGATCCGGCGCACGGTCGAGTACTGCAACCAGTTGCCGGTCAACGAGCGGCACCCGTACGGCGGCGACTTGGTCTTCACCGCCTTCTCCGGTTCGCATCAGGACGCGATCAACAAGGGCCTGAAGGCACTGGACGCCATCGCGGCCGAGCAGGGCACGGATGTGCGGGACGTGGCCTGGGAAGTGCCCTATCTGCCGATCGACCCGCAGGACGTGGGCCGCACCTACGAGGCCGTCATCCGCGTCAACTCGCAGTCCGGCAAGGGCGGGGTCGCCTACATCATGCGCACCGAGCACAAGCTGGAACTGCCGCGTCGCCTGCAGATCGAGTTCTCCGGGGTCATCCAGCACCACACCGACGACGAGGGCGGTGAAGTCACGGGGGGTGCAATGTGGGACATCTTCACCGACGAATACCTGCCCAATCCGGACGCGCCGTGGGGCCGGTTCCGGCTGATCAAGCACGAGATCGTGTCGGAGGTCGATGGTGACACTGTCGTCAAGGCAGTCATCACCGATCAAGGGCGCGAGCTGGTGGTCACCGGGCATGGCAACGGGCCGATCGCCGCGTTCTGCACGGCGATGCACGATCTCGCCGACGTCCGTGTGCTGGATTACCACGAGCACGCGTTGGCCTCGGGCGGCGACGCCAAGGCCGCTGCTTATCTGGAATGCGCGGTTGGCGGGAAGGTGCTGTGGGGCGTGGGCATCCACCCCTCGATCGTCACCGCATCCCTCAAAGGCGTGGTAAGCGCGGTCAATCGGGCACAGCGCACCTGACCAGCCCGGCGAGCTTGCACAAACCTTGACCTGCCCGGCGCGCCGAAGTGCCGGGCGAGCCCGGAACCGGGCGTACCGTGGGGGTATGAGGCGGGCGATCGTCGCGATTTCCGTCGCGCTGTCGCTGGGGGCCGCCCCCGCGGCAGCCGACGATTCCGGCACGCCCGCCGCTGATTGGGCTCAGCCCGCCGCCACCGTCGCCCAGGATCCGTCTGCACTGGTCGCGAAGTCCGGCGACAGCGGCCCCATGACCGTGGTGTACGCCGTGCAGGACGACGACCAGCTGCAGGTACGGACCGCTGTGGCCCCATCGGCCGACGCCGCGGAGCAGACGATCGCGGACATCCAAGAGCAACCGGACGTCGTTGCGGTGGACGTCGATGTGCCTCGCCGGCTGGATGGGCTGGCCACCACAGCAACCGCTTCCGATCCTGGTCGCGTTGAGCAGTGGGGTTTGGACGCCCTGCAGGCGGAAACCGCGTGGGACTCTTCAACCGGCACCGGCGTCACCGTCGCAGTGCTCGATTCAGGGGTATCCCGGCACCCTGATCTCGCCGGCAGGTTCGTCAAAGGCGTCGACCTGGTCGACGGCACGGACGGTCGCACAGACACCAACGGTCACGGCACGCACGTCGCAGGCATCATCGCCATGACGGCGAACAACGGCATGGGCGGCGCCGGCTTGGCACCGGACGTGTCGATCATGCCCGTGATCGTGGCCGATGCCAGCGGCTGGGTACGTTCGGCCGATTCCGCCCGCGGCATCATCTGGGCGGTCGATCACGACGCCGACGTGCTCAACATGAGTTACTCCGGATCCGCCAGCAGCGTCGAGCAGAAGGCGATCCAATACGCCCTGTCCAAGGGTGTGGTGCCGGTGGCGGCCGTGGTGAACGCGTACGTGGACGACGGCGGATCCCTTTACAACCCCATTCAGTACCCCGCGGCGTTTCCCGGGGTCATCGGGGTGGGCGCAGTTACCCGCAGCATGACTCGCTCGTCGTTCTCCGAAGTCGGCAAGCAGGTCGACGTGATGGCTCCTGGCGGCAGCGGCATGTTCGACTCGGCGAAGGGCATCTACAGCACCTACGCCGATGGCCGCTATGTCCGCATGCCCGGAACTTCCATGGCCACTCCATTCACCGCCGCCACGGCAGCGCTGGTGATCTCTCGGGAGCGGACCCTGGGCACCGACATCGATCCCGCCGACGTGATCCTCGCGACGGCGAACGACCTCGGTGCGCGCGGACGCGACGACGAGTTCGGCTTCGGTTTCATCAACCCGGTGGCTGCATTAAATCTGCTCGGTTCGCTGGTGGCCAGCGGCGGCCAGGCACCGGTCATCCGGCCGTCCGAGGTGCAGACCCGCATCGTGCATCGGCTTCGGGTCAACACCCGGCCAGGAGTGCTGCGTTACCGCATCCCCGCCAAGGGCCGGTTCGTCGTGGGGCTGCAGCGGGTCAAGGCGAACAACCAGTGGTCGAAGCCGCTGGAGCTCAAAGGCACCCGCAGCGGAGGAACGTGGTACGCCCTGACCGTCCCGACCGGGGTCAAAGTGCGGCTCGTGGCGGTGCGCTTGAACGCCACCGACAAGAACGCGCCGGTCTGGGTGTCACCGACAACCCGGACCCGCTCGGCCGGGTAGGTTCGCAGCCATGGGCACCTTCGACGGGCGGGGGTTGGCCATCGGGATCGCCGGCGGCGTCGCGGTGGGCCTGGTGGTCTGGTGGCTAACCGGCAGTTCGCTGTGGATCGGAGTTCTCGCCGCGATCGGGGCCGTCATCGGCATGAACGCGGGGTTCCGCGGGGGTGAGTAGCCCCCAAGCATGACCGTGGCGCAGCCGGGACGACGGCCTCAGCCCACAGTTGTTAGTCTCCGGCGCAACTGTGAGCGGTTGACGGGCGTGTACGCCGCACAGCCGCGTTGTGTCCATCAAACAGTTCGATTCCGGACCAAGGCAATCAGTGCGAGAACGCCGCCCCGTGCGCCGGGTCGTGCGGCATCGGGCCGTCGAGGTTCTCGAAGAAGTCCACCGCCTGCCGCAGGTCAGCCAGCAGCAGGTCGGCCAGATCCCGGCCGAACCCGTTGCGCACCACGATCCGCAGACCGGCCAGGTCCTCAGCATTGGGCGGCATCGTGTACGCCGGCACCTGCCAGCCCCGCTCCCGCAGCTTCGCACTGACATCGAAGACCGAATAGTTCTTCCGGTCGCTCTTGAGCGTGAACAGGAACACCGGTAGTTGCGACCCGTCGCTGAGCAGTTCGAACGGACCCAGTTTTGCGATCTCGCCCGACAGGTACAGTGCGGTGTCGCGGCACGCCTGCTGCACTTGCCGGAAGCCTTCGAAGCCCAGCCGCACGAACTGGTAGTACTGCAGCACGACCTGGCTACCGGGCCGCGAGAAGTTCAGGGTGAACGTGGGCATGTCCCCGCCGAGGTAGTTGACGTGGAACACCAGGTCCTCGGGTACGTACTCGTGCTGGCGCCAGACCACCCAGCCGACGCCCGGGTACACCAGGCCGTACTTGTGGCCCGAGGAGTTGATCGAGTGCACACGGGGCAGCCGGAAGTCCCACTCCAGATCCGGATCGATGAACGGCGCGACGAAACCACCGGACGCGCCGTCGACGTGCACCGGAATATCCCAGCCCTTCTCTTCCTGGACCCGGTCCAACGCCGCGCAGATCTCTTTGACCGGCTCGTAGGTGCCGTCGAACGTCGACCCCAGAATCGCCACCACGCCGATGGTGTTCTCGTCCACCATCTCGACGGCCCGGTCTGCCGTCAGATACAGCTGGTCGGGGGTCACTGGCACGTAGCGCGGCTCGACGTCCCAATAACGGCAGAACTTCTCCCACACGACCTGCACGTTCTGGCCCATTACCAGATTCGGCTTCTCGGCTTTGCCGGCTTCGCGCTGCCGTTGCTGGTAGCGGCGCTTCAATGCGAGCCCGGCCAGCATGACCGCCTCACTGGAACCGATCGTGGAGGTGCCGACGGCGTTCGAGCCCTCCGGCGAATTCCACAAGTTGGCGATCACCCGCACGCAGCGCGCTTCCATCGCGGCGGTCTGCGGGTACTCGTCCTTGTCGATCATGTTCTTGTCGTAGGTCTCGCCGAAGAGCTTGTCGGCTTGCGGGTCCATGATCGTGGTGACGAACGTGGCGAGGTTCTGACGCGCGTTGCCGTCCAGCATGAGTTCGTCGTGGATGAGTTGATAGGCGACCTGCGGGTCGCGGCCCATGTCCTCGAGTGAGTCGGAGACGATCGCCGTCTCCTCGCCGTACCGGGCGAAAACCGGGGAGAGGTAGAGCTTCTCGATCTGCTTGATGTCCTCGTCGTGCAGCATGGAAGCCAGCCTAAGGCGATCAAGGGGCTGGAGGCTCCCCCGCAGTGGGGGCTTCCCGCGGTAGAACAGGAAGGGGGCCGTGGACCTGCCGCTGCCCCAAAGGTTATGCGTGGGCATTCCGGGCATCCGTTAGCCAGGTTCGGGGTTTCGCGCCCTGCACACTAAGCGAGGCCCACAATGCTCACGAATACCATGCCCCCCTGCCCTAACCTCGACACGTGCGCAGACGCTGGCCGTGGATACTGATGCTGCTTGTCGCCGGGCTCGGCGCGCTGCTCGGGGCGGGCCTGCGCAAGCTCGACTGCGTCGACACGATCGAAGGGGTGGGCAGCGGGTGTACCGAAACTCGCCCGTGGTGGCTGCTGATCGCTTCGCTTGCCCTCGGCGCGTATGCGGTCTATCGGCTCGTACGAGGTCGAACGTTGAACGATTCTGACAAGTGACTTGTCGAAATCGTTCAGCGTTCCCGGGCCGCCTTACTCGAGGTCGATCGCCGCGCCCCGGACGGCGTTGATCTGCAGCCGGATGGCATCCACTGTCCCGGAGTCGACCGCAGAGTCAACCGTCAGTGCAAGCAAGGCTCCGCCGCCGCCCCGGCAGACCTGCATGTTCGCGATGTTGATGCCGGCAGCCCCGAGCACCTGCCCCACCACGCCCACCACACCGGGCTTGTCCTCGTAGGCGAACACCAGCATGTGCTCGCTGATCGGCAGGTCCAGATCCAAGCCGTCGATCTCGACCAACTTTTCGCTGTCGCGCGCGCCGAAGACGGTACCCGCAACCACCTGGGAACTGCCGTCGGCACACGCCATCCGCACCCGCACCATCGAGCGGTGGTCCGGGGAGTCGCCCTCGGTGACCAGCGCGGTCTCCACGCCACGGCTGCGGGCCAGCACAGGCGCGTTGACGTAACTGACCGGGTCGTCAACCAGCACTGAGAACATGCCCTTCAACACCGCAAGCTCCAGCACGCTGACGTCCTCGCTGCTGATCTCGCCCAGCGCTTCCACCGTGACCTGCGCCACGGCGGTAGGGGCCAACGTCGTGCCGATGCGCCCCAGGTGCTCGGCCAGGTCGATGAACGCGCGCACGTCCTCGGCAATGACGCCACCCTTGACGTTGACGGCGTCCGGCACGAGTTCACCGGCCAGCGCCTGCCGCACCGACTTCGCAACGGCGATGCCAGCCTTCTCCTGCGCCTCGTCGGTGGACGCACCCAGGTGCGGGGTGGCCACCACGTTCTCAAGGCTGAACAGCGGGCTGTCCGTGCACGGTTCCTTGGCGTACACGTCCAGCCCAGCACCGGCCACGCGACCCTCGACCAGCGCGTCGTACAGCGCCTGCTCGTCGACGATGCCGCCGCGGGCGGCGTTGATGATGTGCACGGTGGGCTTGACGTGCTTGAGCGCCTCGGCGTCGATCAGCCCCAGCGTCTCCTTGGTCTTGGGCAGGTGAACGGTGATGAAGTCCGACTCCCGAAGCAGGTCCTCCAGCGGCAGCAACGTCACGCCCAGCTGGGCGGCGCGGGCCGGCTGCACATACGGGTCGTAAGCGACCAACCGCACGCCGAACGCGCTCAGCCTCTGGGCCACGAGCAGGCCGATGCGGCCCAGGCCCACGACACCCACGGTCTTGTCCGCGAGTTCCACACCGGAGTACTTGCTGCGTTTCCACTCTCCGTTTACCAGCGCCTGGTGCGCCGGGGAAATGTTGCGCGCGCTGGCCAGCAGCAGCGCAACTGCGAGTTCCGCGGCCGACACGATGTTCGAGGTGGGCGCGTTGACCACCATGACCCCGGCCTCGGTAGCGGCATCGACGTCGACGTTGTCCAGGCCCACGCCGGCGCGAGCGATCACCTTGAGCCTGCCAGCAGCAGCCAGCGCCTCGGCATCGACCTGCGTGGCCGAACGCACAAGGATCGCGTCCACGTCCGCGATGGCGGCCAACAGTTGCGCGCGGTCGGCGCCGTCGGTTTGGCGGATCTCGAAGTCCGGGCCCAGCGCTTCAAGGGTGGCTGGCGACAGTTCCTCGGCGATCAGGACGATGGGTTTGCTCACCCCTGAATCGTACGAAGCCGCTTCTCGAAGAAATGCGTCGCGTCCGGGTTGTCGTTGTACGCCGGGATCGTGCGATACCCGTTGGCGCGGTAGAGCGCGACGGCTGCGGCCAGTCCCTCGTGGGTGTCCAGTCGCAGGGTGTCGAACCCCATCGTCACGGCGTGCTCTTCCACCGCCTCCAGCAACGCGGCGCCGACCCCACGGCCGCGGAGATTCGGCGAGACCCACATGCGCTTGATCTCCCCGATCTGGGCGCTCAACGTGCGCAGCCCCACGCACGCCACGACCTCGTCGTCGGACCACGCCACCAGGAAGATCCCGCCCGGCGGGCAGTAGTCGGCCACATCGGTGGTGGCCTGCGCCAGCGACAGGCCATTCATGCCGCAGACACCGAGGACCTCGGTCATGTAGGCGTGCAGGGCGTCGGCGACGCGCGGGTCGTGGGGATCGATCGGCTGAATCACGACAGGTACCCCTCGGCGATCTGTTCGGCCCGTGCGCCGTAGCCGCCACCGAACAGACGGTGGTGCACGAGCAGCGGCCAGAGTTGATGCAGTCCCACCCTGTCCTGCCAGCCGGCGGCCAGCGGATACGCCTCGTCGTAGGCCGCCAGCAGCCAGTCCAGGTGCGGCGTCCCGAACAACGCGAGCATGGCCAGGTCGGTTTCGCGATGACCCACATGGCAAGCCGGGTCGATCACGCGCGTCGGTCGCGACCACAGGATGTTGCCGGACCACAGATCCCCGTGCAGCAGGCTCGCGGGTTCCGCCGGCCCTGCCCACTGCGGGTCTTCCAAGAGGGCGTCGGCCAGCGCCGCACAGCGCGGCAAACCGGGGTCGAGCAAAGGCTGAATCCGCAACCGCGCGTACATGGTGGGCCAGGTGTCGAACGCGCCGGCAGGCATCGGCAGCGACCCGATCCGGCCTTGCTCGGGGCCTTCCCCGAAAGCACCGGCGGGCGCCATGTGCAGTTCAGCCAGCCGTCGCCCGAGGTCCTCGGCCGCACCCGCACTCGGGCCCAGTTCGTCAAGCCATTCCAGCACCAGCCACTGTGCGTTCACTGCGACGACGCCTGGGCTCAGAGAGCCGAGCATTCTCAAGCCCTGCGCCTCGACCGGCAACAGATGAGGGTCCGGGCGCCGTGGCGTCTTGGCGAAGTACGAGTGCCCCTCGGTCTGGACCTTGAACGCCTGGCAGATGTCACCGCCGCCGATCGGTGTCGCAATATGCGGTCCGATCAGGACGGTCAGCCCCGCTTCGCCCACCGCTCGGCCAGTGGATCGACGGGAATCTGCAGCAACAGGAAGTACAACGCCACTTGCGGCGCAAACATCGCAATGACCAAGCAGATGCCGAACACCGCCGTGATCAGGTAGGACCGATAGCGCGCCTCGTGCGACCCAGGCGTCGCGGTGTAGTCGGGCTTCATCATCCCGGGGGTTCGCCGGGCATGCATGCCGATGAACATGAGTAGCGCGCTGATCAGCAGCATCCAGCCGATGTAGAAGCCGGTTGTCTGCCGGTTCGGCCCGTCGCTTGTGACCAGGATGTTCGTCGGTACCGGCATCAGCGCGATGGCGAACAACCACAGGAAGTTCAATCGCACGGTGAGCCCGTCGAAGTACTCGATGTGGTCGAAGACCCGGTGGTGAGCCAGCCAGAACAGGGCAATGATTACCCACGACAGCGTGAGGCCCCCGAGCAAGGCCGCGTTTCCTCGCACGAGATCCCCGAGCGTGGCACCTTCGGGGATCTCAAGGTCGGCCAGCGGCAACAGCAACACCGTGATCGCAATCGCGACCACGGCGTCACTGAACGCGATGATCCGGTCGGGACCATAGCGCTCCGGAGTGCTCATCGAGCGGCAGTGCCCTCGGTGTAGTCGTCGTCGGTGCTCACCCACGCCATCAGCTTGCGCAGGTCGCGGCCGACCTCTTCGATCTGGTGCTCCTCGCCCTGCTTGCGCAGCGCGGCGAACTCCGGAGCACCGGCGTCCTGATCGTCGATGAAGCGCTTGGCGAACGCGCCGGACTGGATGTCGGTCAGCACGCCCTTCATGTTCTCCTTCACACGGGCGTCAATGACGCGCGGACCGGAGACGTAGTCGCCGTACTCGGCGGTGTCGGAAACACTCCAACGCTGCTTGGCAATGCCGCCCTCATACATCAGGTCCACGATCAGTTTGAGCTCGTGCAGGCACTCGAAGTAGGCAACCTCGGGCTGGTAGCCGGCCTCGACCAGGGTTTCGAACCCGGCCATGACCAGCGCCGAGGCACCGCCGCAGAGGACAGCCTGCTCACCGAACAGATCGGTCTCGGTTTCCTCGGTGAACGTGCTCTTGATGCCGCCGGCACGAAGGGAGCCCATCGCGCGGGCGTAGGACAAAGCCAATGCCCAGGCGTTGCCGGTCGCGTCCTGCTCGACCGCAACGATGCAGGGAACGCCGCGGCCATTGACGTACTCGCGGCGCACGAGGTGGCCGGGGCCCTTCGGCGCCACCATGCACACGTCGACGTCGGCCGGCGGCTGGATGTAGCCGAACCGGATGTTGAAGCCGTGGGCGAAGAACAGCGCGTC
>ERZ724512.1066-NODE-1066-length-12893-cov-12.864699_pt1 | contig 12893 bp, 11 predicted proteins | sample MGYA00376045_ERZ724512 | MGnify/ENA primary metagenome ERZ724512 (study PRJEB28724, sample SAMN07190883) | activated sludge metagenome | isolation source: activated sludge of sewage treatment plant in Hong Hong | place: Hong Kong | collected 2016-03-17 ... | reverse complement strand
CAGGCCTTCGAGGTCCCGCCCGGCGTCCTCGACCACACCCGTCTGCTCGGCGAGCGCGGCGCCGCCGCCGGCGAGGCGTGGGACGCGGTGTTCTCGGCCTGGCGCGAGAAGAACCCCGACGGCTTCGAGCTCCTCACGCGGCTGCGCGGCCACGAGCTCCCCGAGGGCTGGGCCGACGACCTCCCGACCTTCGACGCCGACCCCAAGGGCGTGGCGACCCGCAAGGCCTCGGGAGCGGTCATCAACGCGATCGCCGCCAAGGTGCCGGAGTTCTGGGGCGGCTCGGCCGACCTCGCGGAGTCCAACAACACCACGATCGAGGGCGCGCCGTCGTTCCTCCCGGTCGAGCGCTCCTCGAAGATGTGGCAGGGCGACCCGTACGCCGGCCGCGTGCTCCACTTCGGCATCCGCGAGCATGCGATGGGCTCGATCATGAACGGGATCGCGCTGCACAGCGGCACCCGGGTCTTCGGCGGCACCTTCTTGACCTTCTCCGACTACATGCGCCCGGCCGTGCGGCTCGCGTCGCTGATGGGGCTGCCGGTCACCTACGTGTGGACCCACGACTCCATCGGGCTCGGCGAGGACGGTCCGACCCACCAGCCCATCGAGCACCTCGCCGCCCTGCGCGCCATCCCCGGGCTCGACGTGATCCGGCCGGCCGACGCCAACGAGGTCGCCGCGTGCTGGAAGGCGGTCATGGAGCACACCGACCGGCCGTCCGCCCTCGCGCTCACCCGGCAGAACGTGCCGGTCTTCCCCCGCGGGGAGCAGGGCTTCTCCGACACCACCGACGTCCACCGGGGCGGCTACGTCCTGGTCGACGCCCCGGACGTCGACGGCCCCGGCGGCCAGCCCGACGTGATCCTGGTCGGCACCGGCTCGGAGGTCCAGTTCGCCGTCGAGGCCCGAGCGCTGCTCGCCGAGGACGGGATCCGGGCCCGGGTCGTGTCGATGCCGTGCCGCGAGTGGTTCGCGGCCCAGCACGAGTCCTACCGCGAGGCCGTGATCCCGCCGATCGTGAAGGCGCGGGTCTCCGTCGAGGCCGGGATCGCCCAGGGCTGGCACGAGGTCGTCGGGGACCACGGCCGGATCGTCTCGATCGAGACCTACGGCGCCTCGGCCGACTACGCCCGCATCTACGAGGAGTACCACATCACCGCACGGGCCGTGGCGGACGCCGCGCGCGACAGCATCCGGGTGAGCGGCGCCTGATCCACGGCACGTCCGCGCACGATCACCCCACCAACCGGGAGGAAGCATGAGCGATCATCTGTTGGAGCTCTCCGATGCGGGGGTGTCGATCTGGCTCGACGACCTGTCCCGCGAGCGCATCGAGACCGGCAACCTGGCCGACCTCGTCCGCGAGCGACACGTCGTGGGGGTGACCACCAACCCCACGATCTTCGCGGCCGCGATCGCCGACGGCGAGCGGTACGACGAGCAGGTCGCCCAGCTCGTCGACAAGGGCGAGCAGGTCGACCGGGTGGTCTTCGAGCTGACCACCGAGGACGTCCGCAACGCCTGCGACATCATGCGCGCGGTGCACGAGGCGAGGCCGTGGGACGGACGGGTCTCGATCGAGGTCGAGCCCGGTCTCGCCAACGACACCGAGGGCACGATCGCGTCGGCCCGGGCGCTGTGGTCCGCGGTCGACCGCTCCAACGCGCTCATCAAGATCCCCGCCACCCTCGAGGGCCTGCCGGCGATCACGACCGCGATCTCGGAGGGCATCAGCGTGAACGTGACGCTGATCTTCGGCGAGCAGCGCTACCGCGAGGTCATGGACGCCTACCTGACCGGGCTGGAGCGGGCCCGCGAGGGCGGCCGCGACCTGTCGACGATCCACTCCGTCGCGTCGTTCTTCGTCTCCCGGGTCGACACCGAGGTCGACAAGCGCCTCGAGTCGATCGGCTCCGACGTGGCGCTGGCCCTGCGCGGCCGGGCCGCCGTCGCCAACGCGCTGGTCGCCTACGGTGCCTTCGAGGAGGTCTTCGGATCCGACCGCTGGCGCGACCTGGAGGCGGCCGGCGCCCGCCGGCAGCGTCCGCTGTGGGCGTCGACCGGCGTCAAGAACCCGGCCTACGACGACACGATGTACGTGCGCGACCTCGTGGTCCCCGAGACGGTGAACACCATGCCCGAGAAGACGCTCGACGCGTTCGCCGACCACGGCGAGGTGCTCGGCGACGTCGTCACGGGCCGGGCCGGTCAGGGACGGGGCGTGATCGACCGGCTCGTGGAGCTCGGGATCGACTGGGACGACGTCCTGCTGGTGCTCGAGACCGAGGGAGTCGACAAGTTCAAGAAGTCGTGGGACGAGCTCGTCGAGACCGTCTCCGGCCAGATGGAGAAGGCCCGGGCCTGATGACCCCACCGGTCGATCCCACCGCGACGTCGTCCTGGGCCGAGCTCGCCACCGTCGCGGCCGGGTTCACTCCCGACCTGAGGCGCTGGTTCGCCGAGGACCCCGACCGAGTCGAGCGCCTGACCTTCACGGCCGCCGACCTCCACGTCGACCTCTCGAAGGGTCTGGTCGACGACGCGGTCCTCGCCGCCCTGCTCGGGCTCGCCGACCAGGTCGGGCTCGCCGACCGGCGGGAGGCGATGTTCCGGGGCGAGCACGTCAACGCGACCGAGGACCGCGCCGTCCTGCACACCGCGCTCCGACTCCCGGCCGACGCCGTCCTCGAGGTCGACGGCCAGGACGTCGTCGCCGACGTCCACGACGTCCTGCGGCGCGTCTACGACTTCGCCGACCGGGTCCGCTCGGGGTCGTGGACCGGCGTGACCGGCCAGCCGATCCGCACGGTGGTCAACATCGGGATCGGCGGGTCGGACCTCGGGCCGGTGATGGCGTACGAAGCGCTCCGCCCGTACCACCAGGACGGCCTCGAGTGCCGGTTCATCAGCAACATCGATCCGACCGACGCCGCGACGACGCTCGCCGGTCTCGACCCGGCGACGACGCTCTTCATCGTCTCCAGCAAGACCTTCGGCACGCTGGAGACCCTCACCAACGCCCGGCTCTGCAAGGCGTGGCTGCTCGACGGGCTGCCCGGACCCGACGCCGCCGACGCCGTCGCGAAGCACTTCGTGGCGGTCTCCACGGCGCTCGACAGGGTCGCCGACTTCGGCATCGATCCCGCGAACGCGTTCGGGTTCTGGGACTGGGTCGGCGGCCGCTACTCGATGGACTCGGCGATCGGCACCTCGCTGGTCGTCGCGATCGGCCCGGACCGCTTCGCCGAGCTGCTCGCGGGCATGCACGCCATGGACGAGCACTTCCGCAAGACGCCGCCGGACCGCAACGTGCCCGTGCTCATGGGACTGCTCAACGTCTGGTACGCCAACTTCCTGGGCGCCCAGACCCACGCGGTGCTCCCCTACTCCCAGCTCCTCCACCGGTTCCCGGCGTACCTGCAGCAGCTGACCATGGAGTCCAACGGCAAGGGCGTGCGGTGGGACGGCAGCGCGGTCACCACCGACACCGGGGAGGTGTTCTGGGGCGAGCCCGGCACCAACGGGCAGCACGCGTTCTACCAGCTGATCCACCAGGGCACCCGCATCATCCCGGCCGACTTCATCGCGTTCGCGGAGCCGGCGTACCCGCTGCGGGACGTCCACGACGGGGAGAGCATCGACGTCCACGAGCTGTTCCTGGCAAACTTCTTCGCCCAGACGCGGGCCCTGGCGTTCGGCAAGACGGCCGACGAGGTGCGGGCCGAGCGCACGGCCGACGCGATCGTGCCCGCGCGCGTCTTCACCGGCAACCGGCCGACCGCGTCGATCATGGCGCCGCGGCTGACGCCGTCCGTGCTCGGTCAGCTGATCGCGCTCTACGAGCACATCACCTTCACCCAGGGCGCCGTGTGGGGCATCGACTCCTTCGACCAGTGGGGCGTCGAGCTCGGCAAACAGCTCGCCCAGCAGATCAGCCCGGCCGTGGCCGGGGACGCCGACGTGGCGGCCCGCCAGGACGCGTCCACGCAGTCCCTCATCGACTACTACCGGAGGCACCGCTCGTGATCGAGAACCCGCTGCGCGATCCACGCGACCGTCGACTACCGCGGATCGCGGGTCCCAGCGGGATGGTGCTCTTCGGCGTCACCGGCGACCTGTCGCGCAAGAAGATCATGCCGGCGATCTACGACCTGGCGAACCGCGGGCTCCTGCCGCCCGGGTTCAGCCTGACCGGTTTCGCCCGGCGCGACTGGGCCGACCAGGACTTCGCGCAGATCGTGCACGACTCGGTTAAGGAGCACGCGCGCACCGAGTTCCGCGAGGAGGTCTGGAACCAGCTGTCCGAGGGGTTCCGGTTCGTGCCGGGCAACTTCGACGACGACCACGCGTTCGAGCGGCTCAGGCGCACGATCGAGGAGCTCGACGAACTCCGCGGCACCGGCGGCAACCACGCGTTCTACCTCGCGATCCCGCCCGGGTTCTTCGGCGACGTCGTCAGCCAGCTCAAGGAGCACGGGCTGGCCGACGCCGGTCCCGAGTCCTGGCGCCGGGTCGTCATCGAGAAGCCCTTCGGGCACGACCTGCAGTCCGCGCGCGAGCTGCAGGCGGTGCTCGGCGACGTGTTCCCGTCGGGCTCGATCTTCCGGATCGACCACTACCTGGGCAAGGAGACGGTCCAGAACATCCTGGCGATGCGGTTCGCCAACGAGATGTTCGAGCCGATCTGGAACTCCAACTACGTCGACCACGTGCAGATCACCATGGCCGAGGACGTCGGCATCGGCGGGCGCGCCGGCTACTACGACGGCATCGGCGCCGCCCGCGACGTCATCCAGAACCACCTGCTGCAGCTGATGTCGCTCGTCGCGATGGAGGAGCCGACGTCGTTCGACGCCGACAGCCTGCGCATCGAGAAGCAGAAGGTGCTCGCCAGCGTCACCCTGCCCCGCCGGCTCGATCTGACCACCGCCCGAGGCCAGTACGCGCCGGGGTGGGCCGGCGGCGAGAAGGTCGCCGGGTTCCTGGAGGAGGAGGGCATCAAGAAGTCCTCCACGACCGAGACCTTCGCCGCGGTCACCCTCAACGTCGAGAACCGCCGGTGGGCGGGGGTGCCGTTCTACCTGCGCACCGGCAAGCGGCTCGGTCGCCGCGTGACCGAGGTGGCGATCGTGTTCAAGCGTGCCCCACACCTGCCGTTCGCGGCGTCGGCGACCGAGGAGCTCACGCAGAACGCCCTGGTGATCCGGGTCCAGCCCGACGAGGGCGTCACCCTGCGGTTCGGCTCCAAGGTCCCGGGCACCCAGATGGAGATCCGCGACGTCAACATGGACTTCGTGTACGGCGGCGCGTTCACCGAGTCCTCCCCCGAGGCCTACGAGCGGCTCATCCTCGACGTGCTGCTCGGCGACCCGCCGCTCTTCCCGCGCCACGAGGAGGTCGAGCTCTCGTGGAAGATCCTCGACCCGATCCTCGAGCACTGGGCCAAGCAGGACGCCGCCGGCAAGAGCAAGCCCGAGCAGTACCCCTCCGGCACCTGGGGCCCGGAGGCGGCCGACGCCATGCTGGCTCGCGACGGCCGGGTCTGGAGGCGACCGTGACCCCGACGTACTCCTGCGAGGAGATCCGATGATCGAGCTCCTGGACACCAACTCCTCCGAGATCGCCGCCGAGTTCCTCCGGGCGCGCACCCGGGCCGGCAGCCCGGCGATGGGGATGGTGATGACGCTGGTCATCGTCGTCGACGACGACGATGCCGAGGGTGCGATGGCGGCTGCCCGAGCGGCCTCGCACGAGCACCCCGCCCGCGTGCTCGGCGTGATCCTCGGCAGCAGCCGCGGTGCGGCACAGGTCAACGCCCAGGTCGGGACCGGCTCCGGCTGGACGGGCGAGACCGCGCTGATCCGGCTGCACGGCGAGGTGGTCAAGCACCCGGAGTCCGTGGTGCTGCCGCTGCTCCTCCCGGACTCCCCCGTCGCCGTGTGGTGGCCCAACCACCCGCCGGACGACCCGGCGGCGGACCCGATCGGCCGCCTCGGCCGGCGCCGCATCACCGACGCCGCCGCGGCGTCGCGCAGCAAGACCGGAGCGATCCACCGGCAGTGCGAGGCCTACACGGTCGGCAACACCGACCTGGCGTGGACCCGGATCACCCCGTGGCGGGCCCTCCTCGCCGCGGCCCTGGACCAGCAGCCGCTCAAGGTCGTCGGCGGCTCCGTCACGGCCGAGCGGATCAGCCCCAGTGCCGATCTCCTCGTCGCGTGGCTGGCCGGCCGGCTCAAGGTGCAGATCGAGCGGAAGAACTCCCGAGGCCCCGGCATCACCGAGGTGGTCCTCGACACGAAGGAGGGCCCGATCCGCATCTCGCGCACCGACGGCAAGCTGGCGACCTTCTCCTCCCCCGACCGGCCCGACCGGCCGGTCGCCCTCAAGCGCCGTGACCTGCCCGAGCTCCTCGCCGAGGAGCTGCGCCGGCTCGACGAGGACGACGTGTACGCCGAGACCGCCCGCAAGCTGCTCGCGCTGGAGCGCAAGAAGTGAGTCCGACGCCCCTGATCGAGGTCCATCCCGACTCCCCGGCGCTCGCGACGGCCGTGGCCGGCGAGCTGCTCACCCGGCTCGCCGACGCCCAGGTCGCCGGTGGGATGCCGCAGATCGCGCTCACCGGCGGCACCATCGCCGACGCGGTCCACCACGAGATCGCCCGGCTGGCACCGGCGTCCGAGGTCGACTGGACGCGCGTCGGCCTCTGGTGGGGCGACGAGCGCTTCGTCGCTGCCGACGACCCCGACCGCAACGCTCGTCAGGCCCGGCTCGCGTTCCTGGACGCCGTCGGTGTCGACCGCGCCCACGTGCACGAGATGCCGTCGACGGGCGAGGCGGTCGACGTCGACGCCGGCGCCGCGTCGTACGCCCAGACCCTCCGCACGCACGGTGGCGGCGAGTTCGAGATCGTGATGCTGGGCATCGGTCCCGACGGCCACGTCGCGTCGCTGTTCCCCGGCTTCCCCCAGCTCGACGCGACCGGGATCGCGGTCGGGGTGACGGGCTCGCCGAAGCCGCCGCCCGAGCGGATCAGCCTCACCTTCGCCGCGCTCAACCGCGCCCGGTCGGTGTGGTTCCTCGTCAGCGGCGACGGCAAGGCGGACGCGGTCGCCCGGGCCCTCGGCGGCGCCGACCCGCACGAGATCCCCGCCGCCGGCGTCGCGGGCCACGAGGAGACCGTCTGGTTCCTCGACCGCCCCGCCGCCAGCCAGCTGTAGCCGCCGAGCCGGCGCATCTTGCCGCCCCAGAGGGCCCGAGCCGGCGCATCTTGCCGCCCGAGAGGGCCCGAGTCGGCGCATCTTGCCGCCCCAGAGGGCCCGAGTCGGCGCATCTTGCCGTCTCTATCCACAGATCGCCCCAGGGGTCTGGAACCGCTGTTCGCCGACAGCCACGATCGAGCGATGGACATTCACGAGATGTTGTGGGCCGGACGGCTCACAAGTGCGTTCCCCCTTCCTGCCGATCTCCCCTTCACGCGAGCTGCCGCTCTCGCTGCCGGTGTCTCGCGCCACACGCTCGACCGGTTGGTGACCGAGGGGCTGGTCCGTCGCCAGATCAAGGGCGTGTACGTCGGCGCGCACCTGGCCGACTCGGTCGCACTGCGTGCCTCGGGCCTGCGACTCGTCGCGCCGCAGGACTGTGTCGTGGTGGATCGCCATGCCGGCTGGCTCCATGGAGCCCCGATGGTTCTGGCCCCGGGCGAGCATCTCGAGCTGCGTCCGCTCAGCCTGTTCCGCCCGTCGGGCCATGGCCGGTTGCGCAACGACATCTCGAGCAGTGGCGAGCGCAACCTTGCCGCCCGTGACGTGATGGAGGTCGAAGGGATCGCCGTCACCACACCCATCCGCACGGCGTGGGACCTGGGCCGCGTTCGCTGGACCGACGAGGCGATCTCCGGGCTCGACGCGATGTTTCGCTTGAAGGCATTCAGCCGCGAGGAGTTCCTGGCCGGCATCGAGCGCTTCCGCGGCGCACGATGGGTGACCACCCTGCGAGCGATCGGCCCCTTGGCGGACGGACGCAGCGAATCCCCGGGCGAATCGGTGCTGCGTCTGCGCTGCCACGAGGCGAACGTCTTCGTCGTACCCCAGGTCGAGGTGTGGCGCACCGGAACCCTCCTCGGACGACTCGATCTCGCCAACGAGGACCTGCTGCAGGGGTTCGAGTACGACGGCGTCGAGTGGCACACCAGCCCGGACCAGCGCCGCCGCGACCGGGAGCGGCGCGAGGCGATCGCGGACAACGGCTGGAGCATCGAGGCTCTCGGGTGTGAGGAGGTGTTCGGCCGGGCGCGCGAGTGCGACCGCATCATCCGGCAGGCCGCACACATGGCACGGCTCAGGCGCGGATCACGACCCGCCTGACCCTGTCATCTCGAGGAGTGCGCACCCAGAGCAGCAGGACGCGCCGACTCGCGCACTCCAAGACGGCAAGATGCGCCGACTCGCGGCCCCCAGAACAGCAAGACGCGCCGACTCGCGCACCCCAGCCCGACAGAGGCCGAGTCGGCAGGGGCGGCTCAGAACACGATGTCGCCGGACTTGCGGCGGGAGCGGAGCAGCTCGAGGGCCTCGTCGAGGATGTCGGCGGCCTCCTTGTCGGAGCGCCGTTCCTTCACGTAGGCCAGGTGGGTCTTGTAGGGCTCGATCTTCGGCGCCGGCGGCGGGTTCTCGGAGTCCAGGCTCGCCGGGAGACCGCACTTGGGGCAGTCCCACATGTCCGGCACCTGGGCCTCGGTCGAGAACGTGACCACCGAACGGTGCTCGTTGGCGCAGAAGTAGGTCACGGCCTGACGTGGCGCAGCCTCGCCCCGCTCGGCCTCACCCATCGGGCCGGCCCCGACCCGACTACCGCGAATAGCGTTTCCTCCACCAGCCACGGAATGGTTCCCTTTCTCGATCTGTCTGTCAGTAAGCCAGCAGCAGCCCGAGGGCGATGACGCAGGCGAACCAGATGACGCCGATCCCGACCGTGAGCCGGTCGAGGTTGCGCTCCGCGACGGAGGACCCGCCGAGAGAGCTGGAGACGCCGCCACCGAACATGTCCGAGAGACCTCCACCACGCCCCTTGTGCAGGAGCACGAGGAGGATCAGCAGTCCGCTGGTGATCATGAGCACGATGGTGAAGAGCAGTTCCACGGTCGGAAGCCTACGTCAGGTGTTCCGAGATCAGATGATCGGCATGTCGTAGTAGCGGCAGATGCCCCCGAACTCGTCGGCCTGCAGGCTCGCGCCACCGACCAGACAGCCGTCGACGTCGGCCTGCGCCATGATGCCGCCGACGTTCGACGCCTTCACCGAGCCGCCGTAGAGAACCCGTACGCCGTCAGCCGCGGCGTCCCCGTGGACCTCCCGGATCCGCGCCCGGATCGCCGCACAGACCTCCTGGGCGTCCTCGGGTGTCGCCACCTCGCCGGTGCCGATGGCCCAGACCGGCTCGTAGGCGACGACGAGGCCCGCGACCTGCTCCGCGGTGAAGCCCGCCAGGGAGCCGTCCACCTGCGCGAGGACGTGGGGGACCTGCTCACCGGCCTGGCGGACGTCGAGGCCCTCCCCGACGCACACGATCGGGGTCATGCCGCCTGCGAGCGCCTGGTGGGCCTTGGCGCTGATCAGGTCGTCGCCCTCGCTGTGGTACTCGCGACGCTCGCTGTGACCCACCACGACGTAGGAGCACCCGAGCTTGGCCAGCATGCCGGCCGAGATCTCGCCCGTGTAGGCGCCCGAGTCGTGGGTCGAGACGTCCTGCGCGCCGTACTTCACCAGCAGCCGGTCGCCGTCGACCAGGGTCTGCACCGACCGCAGGTCGGTGAAGGGCGGCACGACGCACACCTCGACCCGGCCGTAGTCGTGCTTCTTGTCCGCCAGGGTCCAGGCGAGCTTCTGGACCAGGACCACCGCTTCCTGGTGGTTGAGGTTCATCTTCCAGTTGCCGGCCATCAGCGGGGTCCGCTTGCCGGTCGATCCAGTGGCTGCCATCAGTCCTCCAGCACTGCGATGCCCGGGAGCGTCTTGCCCTCGAGGTACTCGAGGCTCGCGCCGCCACCGGTCGAGATGTGACCGAACGCCGACTCGTCGAAGCCCAGCGTCCGCACTGCCGCGGCGGAGTCGCCGCCCCCGACGACGGAGAGCCCGTCGATCCGGGTCAACGCCTCTGCGACCGCGCGCGTGCCGTCGGCGAAGGCGGGCGTCTCGAAGACACCCATCGGTCCGTTCCAGAACACGGTGCGCGCGTCCGCCAGGGCCGCGGCGAACGCGCGGCCGGAGTCGGGCCCGATGTCGAGGCCGAGCGCGTCGGACGGGATCGCGGACGCGGCGACCACCTGGGGCTGGGGATCCCGGTCTCCGGAGGGGAACTCGGTGTCGACGACGACGTCGGTCGGCAGCAGGATCTCCACGCCGGTCTCGGCGGCCCGCTCGAGGTAGCCGCGGCAGGTGTCGACCTGGTCGGCCTCGAGCAGGCTCTTGCCCACCTCGTGGCCCTGCGCCTTGAGGAAGGTGAAGACCATGCCGCCACCGATCAGCAGCCGGTCGGCCTTCCCAAGCAGGTTGTCGATCACGCCGAGCTTGTCGGACACCTTGGACCCGCCGAGCACGACGACGAAGGGCCGCTCCGGGTCCTCGGTGAGGCGGCGCAGCACGCCGACCTCGGTCGCGACCAGCTGACCCATCGCGTGCGGCAGCCGCTGCGCGACGTCGTAGACGGACGCCTGCTTGCGGTGCACCACGCCGAACCCGTCGGACACGAACGCGTCCGCGAGCGCGGCCAGCTGGTCGGCGAACGCCGCCCGCTCGGCCTCGTCCTTGCTGGTCTCGCCGGCGTTGAACCGCACGTTCTCGAGTACGGCGACCTGCCCGTCGGTCAGCCCGGCGACCGTCTCGCGGGCGCTGTCACCGACCGTGTCGGTCGCGAAAGCGACGTCGCGGCCCAGCAGCTCCCCGAGCCGGGCGGCGACCGGACGCAGCGTGTAGCGCTCGTCCGGTGCCCCCTTGGGCCGTCCGAGGTGGGCGACGACGACCACCCGGGCGCCGGCGTCCGCCAGCGCCTGGATGGTCGGGACGCTGGCGCGCACCCGCCCGTCGTCGGTGATCGTCTGGCCGTCGAGCGGGACGTTGAGGTCGGAGCGGACCAGGACGCGCTTGCCCTGGACGTCCCCCAGCCCGGAGTAGTCGCCCACGGTCAGAGCGTCGCGCCGACGTAGTCGACGAGGTCGACCAGCCGGTTCGAGTAGCCCCACTCGTTGTCGTACCAGCCGACGACCTTGACCTGGTTGCCGATCACCTTGGTCAGCGGCGCGTCGAAGATGCACGACGCCGGGTCGGTGGTGATGTCGCTGGAGACGATCGGGTCCTCGCTGTAGCGCAGGTACTTGCCGTCGGCGGCTGCCTTCATCGCCGCGTTGACCTCCTCGACCGTGGTCTCGCGACCGGCCTCGAAGGTCAGGTCGGTCGCCGAGCCGGTCGGGACCGGCACGCGCAGGGCGTAGCCGTCGAGCTTGCCCTTGAGATCGGGCAGGACCAGGGCGATCGCCTTTGCGGCACCGGTCGAGGTCGGGACGATGTTGGTCGCCGCGGACCGGGCCCGGCGCAGGTCCCTGTGGGGACCATCGAGCAGGTTCTGGTCGCCGGTGTAGGCGTGCACGGTCGTCATCAGGCCCCTGACGATGCCGAACTCGTCGTGGAGCGCCTTGGCCATGGGGGCCAGGCAGTTGGTCGTGCACGAGGCGTTGGAGATGATCGTGTGCGTGGCCGGGTCGTAGTCGCCCTCGTTGACGCCCATCACGATGGTGACGTCCTCGTTCTTGGCCGGCGCCGAGATGATGACCTTCTTGGCGCCACCGTCGATGTGGGCCTTGGCCTTGGTCGCGTCGGTGAAGAAGCCGGTCGACTCGATGACGATGTCGGCTCCGACGCCGCTCCAGTCGAGGGCGGCGGGGTCGCGCTCCTCGAAGACCTTGAAGGTGTGGCCGGCCGCGGTGATGTCGGTGTCGGTGTGGGACACCTCTCCGTCGAGCCGCCCGAGGATCGAGTCGTACTTGAGCAGCGTCGCGAGCGTCTTGTTGTCGGTCAGGTCGTTGACCGCGACGATCTCGATGTCGGCGCCGGCGGCGACGGCCGCGCGGAAGAAGTTGCGGCCGATCCGGCCGAACCCGTTGATACCTACTCGAACGGTCACTGCATTGACTCCTGGTTCCTAAGGTCTGGCCTGCAAGGGGGACGGATCGAGCCTATCGCTAGGCGCTTCTCCCCCAGCCTCGCGTCCCGGCGTACGTACCGGTAACGACAGAGGTCCCGAGGAGGCGCGACCTTCGGCCCACCGTGGCGGAGAGGCCGTGCCGGTGGTCGAGCTCGTCGAGACCCCACAGCTCCCCCGTTGGTCGACCACCGAGTCAGTCCTCAGGGACGCCGACCGGGTCTCGACACGCCGGTCGCGACTTCGTTCCTCAGTCGCGCGGCTCGCTCGACCACCATCGACGGGTCCGCTGGCGCGTCCCCGTCACGCATCGTCGGCGAGCATCTCGGGCGTGAGCGACGCCTCGGTGTCGGGGATGCCGAGCTCCTCGGCACGCTTGTCCGCCATGGCGAGGAGCCGACGGATGCGGCCCGCGATCGCGTCCTTGGTGAGCACCGGGTCGTGGAGCTGGCCCAGCTCCTCGAGGGAGGCCTGGCGGTGCTCCAGGCGCAGCTCGCCGGCCATCCGCAGGTGGTCGGGGACGTCGTCCCCCAAGATCTCCATCGCCCGGCCGACCCGCGCACCGGCAGCGACCGCCGCGCGCGCCGAGCGGCGCAGGTTGGCGTCGTCGAAGTTCGCGAGCCGATTGGCGGTCGCCCGCACCTCGCGCCGCATCCGGCGCTCCTCCCACGCCATCAGCGACTCGTGGGCGCCCA
>ERZ724512.1060-NODE-1060-length-12921-cov-7.783149_pt1 | contig 12921 bp, 8 predicted proteins | sample MGYA00376045_ERZ724512 | MGnify/ENA primary metagenome ERZ724512 (study PRJEB28724, sample SAMN07190883) | activated sludge metagenome | isolation source: activated sludge of sewage treatment plant in Hong Hong | place: Hong Kong | collected 2016-03-17 ... | reverse complement strand
GGGGTCTTGGCCACTCGTCGCAGCAGATCAACGTCGCCGCCCACGTCTCTATCTGGTACCTGATCGCCGCCGTGGTCTTGGGCGCCAAGCCGCTCTCGGAAAAGGTGTCCCGCGGCGCCTTCCTGCTCTACATCCTTTTCCTGCAACTGGCCAGCGCGCACCACCTGCTGTCCGACCCCGGAATGAGCGCCGAATGGAAGGTGCTGAACACCTCCTACTTCATGTATTTCGCGGTGATGGCCTCGATGATCCACGGTTTCACGGTCCCCGGCGCGGTCGAAGCGGCACAGCGGCGCAAGGGTTTCACCAACGGCCTGTTCGAATGGCTGCGCAAGGCGCCTTGGGGCAACCCGGTGTTCTCCGGCATGTTCATCTCGCTGGTCAGCTTCGGCTTTCTCGGCGGCATCTCCGGTGTCGTTCTCGGGACCGAACAGATCAACATGCTGATGCACAACACCTTCTACGTTCCGGGCCACTTCCACACCACCGTGGTCACCGGCACGACACTGGCGTTCATGGCAATCACCTACCTTCTGGTGCCGGTGCTGTTCCGCCGCGAGATGATCCTGCCCAAGTTGTGCCAGATCCAGCCCTACCTGTTCGGCATCAGCATGTCCGTCCTCGGTCTGGTGATGATGGGCGCCGGCACGCTCGGCGTTTCCCGCCGCCACTGGGACATGGCCTTCTCGGGCGCGCCTTTCCAGTATGAATGGCCGGGCGCCGCCTACCTGATGATGGGCCTGACTGGCATCTTCGGAGTCATCGCGGTCATTGGCGGCGGACTCTGGATTCTGCTGGTCGTCGGTTCCCTGCTCTTCGGCAAGAAGCTCGACGGTGGCAAGGTTTCCGACCAGCCGACGCCGATCCCGGCGAATCCGATTGCCCAGGCGGCATCGCATTCGGGCAGCAACGAGCACGTCAATGTGCCGGGCACGGTAGTGCTGGCCGGGCTGCTGTTCGTCTGCTTCGTCCTTTACTACTTCGTCAACTGGAAATACCTGTCCGAAGTCTGGCTGCTGAGCTGAGCCCGCAGAGGCTCCCCGCGCCCTCGGGCGCGGGGACCTGCCTCAATCGGGCCTGGCCATTCAGGCTCGATTCAAGCAGGTTTCACCTTGGTATAATGATCCGAGTACGACGCCACCAGAACCTATGCAATCGACGTTGCCGCCCGGAGGCACTTCCGGCTTGCCCATTCGCGCCATTCTGAGCCTGTTCAAGCTGCGCATCGGCGTCGTCATCACGTTTACGGCGCTTGCCGGCCTGGCCGTCAGCCCGGGAGCGGGCCTGACCTGGATGCAAATGCTCGTGCTGACGCTTTCCGTCCTGGTCTCGTCTGCAAGCGCCGGAGCCTTCAACCAGTATTACGAGCATGATCTGGACCCGTTGATGGCGCGTACCAAAACGCGGCCGTTCGTCACCGGCGAGATCAGGCACGGGCCCGTCTGGCTCGTCATCATCGCCGCCTTGACCGTGCTCTCGGTCGGCGCCGCGTGGATTGCGCTCAATGCCTGGTCGGCCCTGTTCGTCTTTCTCGGCGCCTTCTTCTACGCCATCGTATACACCGTCTGGCTCAAGCGCCGCACCTGGCTCAACATCGTCTTTGGCGGACTGGCCGGCAGTTGGGCTGTCCTGGCTGGCGCGGCGGCCGCCGATCCGCATCTGGGAGCCGTTCCGCTGGCCCTCGCTTTCGTCCTCTTCCTGTGGACGCCGCCGCACTTCTGGAGTCTGGCCATCGCCTTCCGCGAAGACTACAAGGCTGCCGGCGTGCCGATGCTGCCGGTCGTGGTTGGCGATCAGCGGGCAGCGCGGACCATCTTCTACAGCACGCTGGCGCTGGTCGCCGCTTCTTTCCTGCCGCTGGCTTTCGGACTCGGCGCCATCTACGCCGTTGGTGCCGCAGCAGGCGGATTTCTGTTCATCCAGAAGGCCTGGCGCCTGGCCCAGGAACCGACCCGCAAGACCGCGATGGCTTGTTTCTTCTCGTCTCTGGTTCAACTGACCCTGGTACTGCTGGCGGCGATCATCGACGCCCGCCTCTGATCCGGCGACTCGTCGTGATTTCTACGTTCTTGCGTATCGCACTGGCCACGGCCGTTCTTCTGGCTGCGGATCCGCTGCTCGCCGCCGACGTGGCAGACGAAAAGCCCAAACTCACCGCGCGACCGCAGGGAGTCAATTCCGGGCTCGCTCTCACCACGCTGGACGAGAAGACAGCCTTCGAACGTTCGCAGAGTGCGATCGGCAAGCAGGTCGGCGATTTCGTCCTGCTCGACCGCCAGGGCAAACCTGTCGAACTCTCGCGCTATCGCGGGAAGCCGCTGCTGGTCAGTTTCATCTACACGGCCTGCTTCCAGGTCTGCCCGACCACCACCCGCAATCTGCAGAAGGCCGTGCAGAACACGGTCAGCGTGCTTGGCGCCGACCGCTTCAACGTGATCAGCATCGGCTTCAACCAACCCTTCGACTCGCCCCAGGCGCTCAAGGACTTTTCGGTGCAGTACGGCATCAGCCTGCCTAACTGGGAGTTCCTCAGCCCGTCGCCGGCAATACTCGACGACCTTACCGCCAACTTCGGTTTCAGCTACGTCGCGACCCCGGCGGGTTTCGACCACCTGAACCAGGTCACCATGGTCGATGCCGAAGGGAAGATATTCCGCCAGGTCTATGGGGAGAAGTTCAACGCCTCGGACCTGGCTGAACCACTCAAGGCGATGATCGCCGGCGCCGCCATCCCGCCGGAGACTGGTACATTGAAGGAAATCATGGAGCGGGTGAGAATTCTCTGCTCGGTCTATGACCCGGTAACCGGCAGATACCGCACCAACTACTCCATCTATTTCATGATTGCCGGCTTCCTTACCTTCACCGGATTCACGATCTACCTCTGCGCGCATTTCTGGAAGAACCGCCGGCGCCGCGTCGTTCCTTCCGCCTGACACATCGCAGGCAAGCCGGCAAGGTCCGGGTTGAGCGGCACGCCTGCCGCGCTCTGCCGGGAGGACGGCACTCCAACGGCATCAGCACAGAAGCTCCCGTGAGCAAATTCGGGTGGCTTTTTTGGGACTTGATATGCGTCAAGCAGGTATTTTGTCCGGCAAAATATAATCCCCCACTAATGCTTTGACGCTCAGACGTTCTTTGGATACATCAGGTGAGTTTGTACAGTTCCGTTCGCAGCAACACACAAATCCTGTTCCAGCGGATCGAAGAGGCATTCGATGTGCCATTCGGCGGCGCCCACAACCCGTTGCGCCATCTCGGCGCGATGGGGCTGTACCTGCTGTGGATTGTCGTGGGCACCGGGCTCTACCTGTACACCGTGCTCGATATCAGCATCACTGGTGTCTACGAATCGATCGCCTACCAGACGCGGGAACTGTGGTATTTCGGCGGCATCATGCGCAGCCTGCATCGCTATGCTTCCGACGCCTTCGTTCTGGTCATGGTGCTGCACCTGATACGCGAATGGGCCTACGGCCGTTACTATGGATTCCGCTTCTACTCCTGGATCACCGGCGTTCCGCTGATCTGGCTGGTCTACGCATCCGGCATCGGCGGCTACTGGATCGTCTGGGACCAGGTGGCACAGTTCTCGGCCACCGCGACAACCGAACTCCTCGACTGGCTGCCCATATTCAGCGAGCCGGCGGCGCGCAATTTTCTCGCGCCGGACTCGATCAACGACCGCTTCTTCACCGTGCTCGTCTTCATCCACATCGGCATACCGCTGCTGCTGATTCTCGGCCTCTGGGCGCACGTTCACCGCATCAGCCTCGTCGATTACCTGCCCTCGCGGCAGTCGATGCTGGGAACCATGGGCGTTCTGCTTGTGCTCGCCCTGGTCAAGCCGGCGCTCAGCGATGCTCCGGCCAATCTCGCGCTGGCCCCCGCCGAACTTCGCCTTGACTGGTTCATGTTGTTCATCCATCCGCTGACCGACGTCAGCTCACCCGCCATCGTGTGGACGCTGCTGTTTGCCGTCACCGTCCTGCTCGCCGTCCTACCGTTCCTGCCGCATCCGGAGGCCGCGCCAGTCGCACTGGTCGACCCCGCCAACTGTAGCGGCTGCAGTCGCTGCCACGTCGACTGCCCGTATGCGGCGATAACGATGGAACCGCATCCGCAGCGCCAGGGCTTCAGGATCGCCGTCGTCGATCCCGATCTCTGCGCGAGTTGCGGCATCTGTGCCGGTGCATGCCCCTCGTCGACCCCTTTCCGCCGCCAGGAACGCCTGTTGACCGGCATCGACATGCCGCAGCAAACGGTGAACGGCCTCCGCCAGCAGCTCGAGGAGGCGCTTGCCAGACTCGAAGGGCGCTGCCGGATAGTCGTTTTCGGCTGCGACCGCGGCGCCGACGCCAGAGCGCTCGCAGCCCCCGACACCGCCGTCATCAGTCTGCTGTGCGCGGGCATCCTCCCGCCGTCGTTCGTCGAATATGCGCTGCGCGGCGGCGCCGACGGAGTCATGCTGACCGGTTGCCGCAGCGGCGGATGCGATTTTCGCCTCGGTGACCGGTGGACCGCGGAGCGCATGACCGGTCAGCGCGAACCGCGCCTGCGCAGCAAAGTTCCTCTCGCCCGACTGCAACTGGTTTCCGCCTCCTCCAACGACGGCAAGGTGCTGGCCGCTGCCTTGCGGGAATTCCGGACGCGAATCCAGACCCAGGCAGTTTCCGACGACCCGTTGCCACCCTACTTCCGGAGAACCTCCCATCATGCTTAAACCCGCCGCCATTGTCGGTCAGGTGATCCTTTACGGCGCATTTGCGGCCTTCATCGGATATTTCGCAACCTCCCCAAGATACCGGCAGATTCCCGATGACGTCGCCCTGATCAAGCTGTCGATCAGCCACCTCGGCGATCGCGAATGTCGCAAGCGGACTCCGGAAGAACTGCAGAAGTTGCCCCCCAACATGCGCGCCCCGATGGACTGCCCGCGCGAACGCTCCGACGTCAATCTCGAAGTCGATATCGACGGGCAACCGGCCTTCCGGACCGTGATGCATCCGACCGGCGTCTACAAGGATGGCGTGTCCACGGTATACAAGCGCTTCGAGGTGAAGGCCGGCACGCATCAGGTGGCGGTCAGAATGAACGACAACCTGGTCAAGCCAGGCTTCAATTTCGTCAAGGAAGACCAAGTCACGCTCAAGCCCGGGCAGGTCATGGTGATCGACTTCAACCCGGACAAGGGCGGCCTCTTCTTCAAGTAGAGCGCCGTTCGGACAGCATTCACACGATTCGTCTCTCCCTACTCTCCTGAGCGGACACAAACCATGGTCAAACTTCTCCAACAGATCCTGCGCTGGTTCTTCATGCGCATCGAGAACATTTTCAATGTCGCCTTCGGCGACAAACTGAACCCCTTTTATCACCTCGGCACCATCAGTTTCTGGCAGTTCTGGCTGCTGGTGGGGACCGGCCTCTATCTCTACATTTTCGCCGAGACGGGAATCCACGACGCGTACCACTCGGTCGAACGCATCACCCACAATCAGTGGTGGGCCGGCGGCATCATGCGCAGCATCCACCGCTACGCCACCGACGGCATGATCCTGACGATGATCCTGCACCTGCTGCGGCACTTCGCCTACGATCGCTATCGCGGCTTCCGCTCCTTCTCGTGGCTCACCGGTGTCGCCCTGATCTGGCTGGTCTACATCGCCGGCGTCAACGGCTTCATGCTGGTGTGGGACAAACTGGCGCAATTCGTCGTCATCGCCACGGCCGAGTGGTTCGACATACTGCCGATGTTCAATGGCACGCTGATCCGCAACTTCCTCTACCTGGAGAGCGTCAACAGCCGACTGTTCACCCTGCTCGCCTTCGTGCACATCGGCGCGCCGCTGATCGTCGTCTTCATCATGTGGATTCACGTCCAGCGCGTGCCGCGCGCCCACATCAATCCGCCACGCCCGATCTCCATCGCCGTAACGCTGATGTTCGTCGTTCTTGCCCTGGTCAAGCCCATCCTCAGCCAGGGCGGCGAGGCGGACATGTCGGTCGTGCCCACCAACATCGACTTCGACTGGTTCGAACTGCCAGTCCTGGCGCTCGTCTACGTCACCAACCCGCTGCACCTTTGGTTCTGGGTACTCGGGCTGACCGCGTTGCTGTTCCTGATCCCGTGGCTTCCGCCCAAACGGCGCGGAGCCGCCAAGGAGCAGACCAGCATCACCTTCCATCCCGACCACAGGGCGGTCACCGCCCGCTTCGGCGAAACCTTGCTCGACGCGGGACTGCGCCAGGACATCAACCTGCCGTACGAGTGCCGCAACGGCGGCTGCGGCGCCTGCAAGTGCACGGTTCTGGCCGGCAAGGTCGATCCCGGTCTCTACCAGCCCAGCGCGCTGTCAGCGGAGGAACTGGCGCAGGGCAAGGTGCTGTTATGTTGCGCCACCGCCATCGATGACGCGGAAATCGAATACGACGCCAGTACGGCAGTGAAGGCATTCAAGGAATACCGCGCCAGGGTCGTCAAAATGGAGAAGCTCACTTACGACGTCATGCGCGTTCTCCTCAAACTGCCCGAAGGACAGCAGATCCCGTTCAAGGCCGGCCAGTACATCAATGTCATCCTCGACGACGGCCAGCGGCGCGCCTTCTCGTTTGCCAACCCGCCGCACGAGGCGGAATTTGTCGAACTCCAGATCCGTCTGATGAAGGGCGGACTGTTCACCACCCACGTCTTCGAGAAAATGAAGGAAGGCGACGAAGTCCGCTTCGAAGGCCCGATCGGCGACTTTTCATTGCGCGAATCGCAGCGGCCGATCGTCTTCGTCGCTGGCGCCACAGGCTTCGCCCCGGTCAAGAGCATGGTCGAGGATGCGTTCAAGCGCGGCCTGAAGCGCGAAATCCATCTCTACTGGGGCGTCAGGCAGCTACGCGACCTCTACCTGCCCGAATTGCCGCAGCAATGGGCGCGCGACCACGCCAACTTCCACTTCATCCCCGTGCTCTCCGAACCGGCCCCGGACGACGCCTGGAGCGGTCGCACCGGCCTGGTGCACGAAGCCATCCTCGAAGACTTCCCCGAACTCAAGGGGCACGAGATCTATGCCTGCGGTTCGGTGCGTATGGTCGAGGCGATCTTCCCCTTTCTCAAGAACCATGGTGCGGAAGATGGCGCCTGCTTCTCCGATGCATTCACGGTGTCGGCGCGTTCGATGGCATTCCAGCCGCGCGGCAATTGATCCCGGAGCCCCTACTGCCCGATCAGGCGGCGCAGGACGGGCTCGAGCGACCCTTCATCGATGCGCCCGAGGCGGGTCATTGCGATACCTCCATCACGACCGATGACCACCGTGTACGGCAAGCCCTTCACCTGCAGGCCCGGCGCGGTGTCAGCAGGACTTGCCACCAGCACGGGATAGGACACCGGCGTGGTCCTGATGAAGGCCGCCAACTTCTCGGCATCGTCAACGCCGATCCCGACGAACTGCACGCCCCCGGCAGCGTAGTGGCTGTTCATGCGCGAAAGGGCCGGCATTTCGTCAACGCAGGGCTTGCACCAGCTGGCCCAGAAATTGACCACGAGTACCTTGCCCCGCCACTGGGAAACGGGCTGCGGACGACCATCGAGATCGGGCAAATTCAGGGCAAAAATGGCGTCGACCGCAACCACGGCCTCCTCCGGCGTCAACGTTTGCGAGGAGACCAGCCCGGGCGGACGACCCACGGACTCCGGGCTGGCGTGGTGGAGCAGCCGATATCCGAGCAGACCGACGGTCAGCAGTGACGCCGCTCCGGCCGCGACCGCAACCCGCAACGCGCTCCGTTGGTTCATCGCTCCTTCCTGGCCAACATGGCTCGCAGGCAAATCACGACAAACATCAGGCCGCCGATCACGGCGATCAATCCGCCCAGTCCCATCATGCCCATGCCCAGTTTCTGCGGCAGCGTGACCAGCGCCTGCTCGGCGCCGGCGACCTTGCGCTGCACGCTGTAGCCGCCCGACCAGGCGAGACCGAGGACGTGGATCAACTGGCCCACGCCATAGACATAGGGCTGCCAGACCGCCATACGACCTTCCGCCTTGGCGAACCCGAGGAGCGGCAACAGCACGAAGGTCAGCCCCATGAACGCCAGCGTGACGCCGACCTGCGAACCGTGGTAGTGGGCGGGAATGACGACGTTGGCGCCCTGGATCATGTAGCCGAGAACGCCGCCCAGCGCGAACAGGACGAAGGAGGCGACAAACGCGGATTTTGCCGGATCGACGGAAACTCCGCGCACCGTCCACAGCGACACGGCGCCGGCAAGGATGAGCGGCCCCATGTAGGGGTGTCCCCACTTCATCAACAGGGCGAAGAGCTCCATGTGGGGAAGAGAACCCGGAGCCACCATCAGATACATCAGCGGCACCGCGAGCAGCGGCAGGGAGGCGACGAAAAACAGCGCGGCCAGCGCGCGCGGCGAGGCCACCAGGGGCTTGCCGAGATGCATGGCGATCCACAGCCAAGCCACCACCATCAGAATGGAATACTGGAACTGCAGGACGTGGCCGCCACCCCAGAAGACGACCTCGTAATAGATCTCATCCTCGATGCGCGGAACCATCCACCAGGACCAGAAGAAGGCGGCCAGCGCAAGAAAGGCGGCAACCGCACTGAAGAATGCGCCAAGCTGCAATGGCTCGGCAAACACGCGCCGCGGCCAGGTCGTGAGCAGCGCCCGCAACACCGCGAGGCTGAAACCTGCGCCACAAATCCACAACGAAGCAAAGAACTCGGGTTGCTCGAGGACCGGGATGTAGTTGTTGAGGATCGGGCGCGCGCCGGGGAAAAACGGGGAAACGGTCATCAGCAGCGTACCCAGCACCGCCAGCCCGAAACCGCTCCAGCCCAGCCACGCCAGCCCGGCCCGGCCCACGGCGCTCCAGATCACCGCGGCGAAGGCCATGAACCAGACCGCCACCGAGAGATCGACATGGACCACCAGCGCCGCGCGAAAGAGTCCTTTGAGCGGAAAAATGTCCTGGATTCCCGGCGTGCGCGAGAGAACCAGCAACATGGCCAGCAAGCCCGAGCCGATCAGGGCAAGCACACCCAGCCACAACCAGGCGCGAGCCAGCGCCGCAGGCGTTCCTGAAGAAACCGCAACGACGGGGGACTCTGAACCAGCCACGCTTACCTCACGCAAAATTTTGCAATTATAGGGCCGGGACAAGTGACGCGCCGCCGGCCGATGCCGTACGGCCAATTGACTATGGTCTAGTTCTAAGGAATTATTGCCCGGTGAATGGCCGGATGACACCATCCGGCAACAGGTTTTTTAGCAAATATCAAATATGAATGCCACCCACCCGATCAACATCGAGGCGCTTCTGACCCACATTCCGCTTTTCAACGGACTGGCCTCCGAGGAAATTTCGCGCATCGCCCGCTCCACCCGCGAAATCCACGCCAGCAAGGGTGACATCCTGTTCCACAAGGGCGACCCCTGCACCGGTTTTCACCTGCTGGTCTATGGCCAGGTCAAGCTCGCCTTCACCTCGCAGCAGGGCGGCGAGAAGGTCGTCGAAATCCTGCAGCAGGGACAGAGCTTCGGCGAAGCGATCATGTTCATGGAAAAGCCCTATATCGTCTTCGCCCAGGCTCTTGCCGACTCGCTGCTGCTGCACGTCTCCAAACAGGCCGTCTTCGACGAACTGTCGCGCGACCATAACCTGTGCCGCAAGATGCTGGCGGGCATGGCCCTGCGCCTGCACCAGTTGATGAACGACGTCGAATCGTACTCGCTGCATTCCGGCAAGGAGCGCATCATCGGCTACCTGCTGCGCGAACTCGCCGAAGCGGACCAGAACGGCCTCAACGTCGCCGTCACCCTGCCGGCCAACAAGGGCGTCATCGCCTCCCGCCTCAACCTGACCCAGGAGCACTTCTCGCGCATCCTGCACGAACTCTCGGAGCTCGGGCTGATCGTCGTCGAAGGGCGAACGATCCGCATCCCGAGCGTGGCGAATTTGAGAAAGCACGGGGGCTGATACCACTCTCACAGCGTGCACAGGCAAGGAAAAGGGGCGATGAAAATCGCCCCTTTTTAGTGTTCGACCGCAACAGGTGTCAGTCGACCTTCAGCTTGCCGTCGGTCAGCAACTTCTGGATCAACGCTGCGTCATTCCCGGCGGTTATGCCGTACGAAGAATAAAGGTCGGCACCACTGAGCGTGATACGCTGATCCTCCGCACCTGCCGCATAAGTTCCGCCCGTGAACCCACCCGTGGTACTGACCCGGATCAACGTATTGCCGCCGCTGGTAGTGATATCGATGTAGTTGGCAAGGTTGCCGATCCCTGACGCATGGTTCTCCCCGACCAGCAGGTCGCGCAGGTCGAGCCGATCGCTGTTCGCGACGGTATCGAAACCATAGATCGTATCCGAAGCCGTGGTTGCCGCGCTTCCGGCAGTTCCCTTGTCGGCAAGTCTCCAGGCGAACGTATCGGCACCCAGCCCGCCCGTGAGGTTATCGCTGCCGGCGCCGCCGATCAGCAGGTCGTTTCCATCGCCGCCGTCGAGCGTATCGCTCCCGCTGGTAGCATTGCTTACAAGCACGTCGTCACCGGCATCACCGTTCATGGTTGTATTGCTTGTTAATGTGTCAACGAGGATGTTATCTGCCGTCGTGCCATCCATAGCACCAGAAGCATCTCGGCTGACAGTGACCGTACTCGTTGATGTTTTAACTATCGTCGAATTCGTATCGAGATCAAACACGCTGGTCGAGGCAGTGTAGTTAAACGATCCGCCAGCAGGGGTTGTATCAGTAATGACAACGTTTGAACCGCTCAGGCTTGCGGTAAGACCGCTAGCCGACGAGATCGCCGTGATGCTATCCGCACTGCCCACGTCGTTATACAAAAACGCCGACATCGGAACGTTAAATGCAGTGCCAAGCGCTGTATTGGTAATGACCGTATCGATAGTACTAGTTTGCGCGTGGGTAATGACCACATCGACTGTCTTGGATACGGCGGCGAAATCCAAGTTCGAACCCTCCATGGCCGTGGCTGTAGCGGTCAAATGAGCCGTGCCTTGAACGTTATCGGGAACAATGAGTTGAATGCCGGACAGAGTCCAACCGGTGACATCAACGCTACTCGTAGCGCCTTGCGCGCCCGTGGCGGTAAATGTATGGATGCCATCGGTCAGGGTAAATCCGGACGGAATACCACTTAGAACAACCTTGAGCGTTTCCGAACCATCGGTATCGACTAGGGATGAAGCCAAGCCCAGATTAACGATGCCGTCGTCGCTGGTCGCTATGGATGGGTTGCTGCCTGTGACTCTGTTGAAAACAATCTTATTGATCAGGTAGTCACTATCACTTGGAGAGGCTGGTGCAGTGAAAATTATTTGATTGAATTGAGCGCCGTTACCTGGCCCGAGAGTGACGAGTGGATCGACTCCGTCACTGCCACCTGTGGTGCTCGTGTAGCCACCCACTACGGTGCCGGCGTTAAGGAACTGCACCGTGTATCTTTCGCCAGCAGCAAGCCACGCAAATGACACATCGACCGAAGAGACGAGGTTGTCAAAATTAACCACCAACTTCTCGGAGCCCACGCCTGGACTATAGCCAAGCTCGGTAAGATCGCCAGATGCGGCCCCGGCCACACCGAATCCATTTGGACTTCCAGATGACCTAAGGCTGATCGCTCCCGCGCTTCCATCAGAATTATAGGCAACCATATTGAAGCCGTTAGTGGTCGTCGTGGCATTGGTGGCGGTGATGTTTGTAACGGTATAAACCAAAGCACCAAAACTAAGGTTTGGGGTATCCGCAACGGCCGTGAGATTGATATTAGTTGTGTAGGTTGAAGCGCTCCATAACGAACCATCGCTAACATTAAACGTGAAGCTGCTACTAGCATTGCTATTGTTGGTAGGGTCAAACGTCAATTTGCCGGCGTTAATGTCAGCGGTCGAAATAACAGCGTTGGCTGCTATACCCGTTCCGTTGAGGAGCAACACGCCATTGGTCGGCAGTGTATTAATTCTGACGGAAGCCAGCGCATCTCCATCAACATCGTTATTAGTCCCAAAGTCGTTGATGGTTAAGGTGTAGTTCGCTGTGGTGTTGTTCATGTCCTCCAAAATGGTAATGGAGTCATTGGTTGAGGTTGGCGCATCATTGACCGTCGCCACACTGATCGCCACCGAGTTGCTCACGCTACTGAGCGCGCCGTCATTCACCACGACGTCCACATTCCGCGCCGTCGTAGTCGGCGTATCGCTGCTGTTGTTGTACTGGATCCCTTGCAGGATCGTCTGATAGGTTGCTTTGCTCGCCGACCCGCTGATCAACAGCACGCCCGTGGCCGCCGTGTAGCTCACCGTCAGACCTGCCGCCGCCGCGGTCGCCGCCGCGTTGAGTGACAGCGATTCGACGGCGTTGCCGTCCGGACGTCCCGTCAAAGTGACCGTCATCGAGGCCAGATTCGCCGAATCAACGTCCGTTACGGTGGCCGAAGGTGCAATCAGCACCGCCGTCTGCTCGGTGAAGCTTGCCGTGTTGCCGGTACCGGCAACGGCTCCATTCAGATCGGTCACCGGCGCGTTGTCGTTGAGGTTGTTGACGTTGACCGTGATCACCGCCGTGTCGGAGAGCGTGCCGTCGCTGGCCGTCACCGTCAGGGTGTGGCTCGCCGCCGTCTCGTAGTCCAGGGTCTGGCCCGCCGCGATGGTGATCGCGCCGGTCGCCGGGTCGATGGCGAAGATGCCGCCGGCGTTGCCGCCGGTCAGGCTGTAGGTGATCGCCGCCCCGTCCCGATCAAGGTCGGTGCCGGTGAAGCTGTCGCTGACGTTCACCACCGCCGTCCCGGCCGCCACGTTTTCGTTCAGGCTGACCGTGGCATCAACAATGTTCGGCGCGTTGTCGTTGAGGTTGTTGACGTTGACCGTGATCACCGCCGTGTCGGAG
>ERZ724512.1057-NODE-1057-length-12941-cov-13.401676_pt1 | contig 12941 bp, 10 predicted proteins | sample MGYA00376045_ERZ724512 | MGnify/ENA primary metagenome ERZ724512 (study PRJEB28724, sample SAMN07190883) | activated sludge metagenome | isolation source: activated sludge of sewage treatment plant in Hong Hong | place: Hong Kong | collected 2016-03-17 ... | reverse complement strand
ATCTGGCTCGCGCCCAGCACACCACGGTGTCCACGGTGTTGCAGGCCGGCTGGGCTCAGGTGCTGATGTGGCTGACCGGCCGGCAGGACGTGGTGTTCGGCACCGCGGTGTCGGAACGACCGGTCGAGCTGGCGGGCGCGGATTCGATCGTCGGCCTGCTGATCAACACGGTTCCCGTACGAGCGAAAGCCGGCCCGGGCAGCACGATGGCCGATCTGGTCGACCAAGTCCGGCGCGACCACAACGACACCCTCGAGCATCAGCACCTGGCCTTGACCGAGATCCACCATCTGGCCGGCCACGACCAACTGTTCGACACGATCTTCGTCTACGAGAACTACCCAGTCGACCCCGCCGCGCTGCTGGCCGCGCACGATCTTGCGGTCACCGACCTCATCAGCCGGGAGTACAACCACTACCCGATATCGGTGACGGCCCTGCCGGGGGTGGAGCTGGGGCTGCGGGTCGAGTACGACACCCACAAGTTCGGTGCCGCCGAAATCGCCACGGTGGTAGCGCGTTTCGAACGGGTGCTGGAGGCGATGACGGCCGACGCCGACCAGCTGGTCTCCGCGATCGGCGCGTTGACCGAGGACGAGCAGCGCCACCTCGACCGGTGGGCGAATCGGGCCGTGTTGACCCGGCCGACGCCCGCGCTGCCCACGATCATCGAGATGTTCACTGCCCAGGTGGCCCGAATTCCGGACGAGATCGCGGTCACCTGCGGCGCCGCCACGTGGTCCTATCGGGAGCTCGACCAGGCGTCGAACCGACTGGCCCGGCAGCTGGTTGCCCGCGGCGCGGGCCCGGGATGCAACGTCGCACTGCTGTTGCCGCGTTCCGGGCAAGCGGTCATTGCCATCATGGCGGTGCTGAAGACTGGGGCGGCGTATGTACCGATGGATCCGGTGGTCCCGGACACCCGGCTCCATTTCATGCTGACCGATTCCGCGCCCGCCGCGATCGTCACGACGGCCGGGCTACGGCCCCGGCTGCCGGAATCACCCGTACCGGTCATCGAGGTCGATGACCCGCCCGACACCCAGCCCAGCATCGACTTCCCAGGCCCGGCGGCCGAAGACATCGCGTACCTGATCTACACCTCGGGCACCACGGGTGCACCGAAGGGCGTCGCGATCAGCCATGGCAACGTCACCCAGCTGCTGGCGTCCCTGCCGACGGAGCTCCCGCACTCGGGGGTGTGGCCGCTGTGTCATTCCCTGGCATTCGACGTATCAGTGTGGGAGATCTTCGGGGCGCTGTTGCGTGGCGGCCGGCTGGTGATCGTGCCCGAAGAGGTGGCCGCCGCGCCGGAAGACTTCAACGCCCTACTGGCCGCCGAACAGGTTACCGTCCTGACTCAGACACCCTCCGCCGCAGCGGTTCTGCCACCCGTGGGGCTTGCGTCGACCACCATGGTCGTGGTGGGCGAGGCCTGCCCCAACGAGGTGGTGCAGCGATGGGCGGCCGATGGGCGAAGGATGCTCAACGCCTTCGGTCCGACCGAGACCACGATGTGTGTTGCGATCAGTGCGCCGCTGACGGGGGAGCAGGGCGCGGTGCCGATCGGTGCGCCGGTGACCGAGGCGGCGTTGTTCGTTCTCGACGGCTGGTTGCGTCCGGTGCGCGCCGGCCTCGCCGGCGAGCTGTACGTCGCCGGAGCGGGGGTAGGCGTCGGGTATCTGAACCGTCCGGGGTTGACCGGGTCGCGGTTCGTGCCGTGCCCGTTCGGTCCGGCCGGGTCGCGGATGTATCGCACCGGGGACCTGGTGCGCTGGCGTGCCGACGGGCAGCTGGACTATCTGGGTCGCGTCGATGAGCAGGTCAAGATCCGGGGCTACCGCATCGAGCTCGGTGAGATCCAGACGGTGCTGGCCGGTCTCGACGGTGTCGAGCAGGCCGCGGTGATCGCCCGCGAGGACCGCCCCGGCGACAAGCGACTGGTCGGCTACGTCACCGGATCCGCCGATCCCACCGAGATCCGCACCCGACTCGGTGAACGCCTGCCCGCGTACATGGTGCCCGCGGCCGTGGTCGTCATGGACGCGTTGCCGTTGACGGTCAACGGCAAGCTGGACCGGCGTGCGCTGCCCGCCCCGGAGTACCAGAACGCGGCGAAGTACCGGGCCCCGCAGAGCGCGGTCGAGCAGGTGATCGCCGATATCTATGCGCAGGTGCTCGGTTTGGCGCAGGTGGGTGCCGACGATTCGTTCTTCGAGATCGGTGGGGATTCGATCTCGGCGATGCGGTTGATCGCTGCGGTGAACACGGCGCTGGATGTCGAGTTGGGGGTGCGGGCGGTCTTCGAGACGCCCACGGTGTGCGGCCTGGCTCGCCAGATCGATGCCGGGGCCGGCGAGTCCGGCCCGGCGCACGGGCCCAGCTTCACCGAGGTCCACGGGGTGGCGCCCAGCGAGGTGCACGCCCGCGATCTGAGGTTGGAGAAGTTCATCGACGCCCCGACCCTGTTGGGTGCGCCGAGGCTGCCTGCCGCCATCGGTGAGGTCTCGACGGTGCTGTTGACCGGGGCGACCGGGTTCCTGGGCCGCTATCTGGTGCTGGAATGGCTCGAGCGCCTGGCTCCGGTTGGCGGCACGCTGATCTGCCTGGTGCGCGGGGAGTCCGACGAGGCCGCCCGCCAGCGTCTCGAGCGGGCCTTCGACACCGGTGACGCCGCGCTGCTGGCCCAGTTCCGGGCCCTGGCCGCCGACGGCCGGTTGCGCGTGATCGCCGGCGACAAGGGCCGGCACAATCTCGGCCTCGATGAGCAGCGCTGGGCCGGGTTGGCCGAATCGGTTGACCTGATTGTGGATTCGGCCGCCCTGGTCAATGGTGTGCTGCCGTACTGCGAGTTGTTCGGCCCGAACGTGGTGGGCACCGCCGAGCTGATCCGGCTGGCCATCACCACCAGGCTGAAGGCCTTCACCTACGTCTCCACGGCCGACGTGGGCAATCAGGTCGAAGCCGGGGCGTTCACCGAGGATGCCGACATCCGGATCATCAGTGCCCACCGCGCCAACCAGGGCGGCTACGCCAACGGCTACGGCAACAGCAAGTGGGCCGGTGAGGTGCTGCTGCGCGAGGCCCACGACCTGTGCGGGTTGCCGGTGGCGGTGTTCCGCTCCGGGATGATCATGGCCGACCCGCGCTTCACCGGTCAGTTGAACCTGTCCGACACGGTGACCCGGATGATCTACAGCGTCATGCTGACCGGGGTGGCGCCGGGCTCGTTCTATCAGCGCGACGCGGCCGGCAACCGGCAGCGGGCCCATTTCGACGGGCTGCCGGTCGGGTTCGTCGCCGAGGCCGTCACCACCCTGGGTGCGGAGGCCGAGGAGGGTTTCGTCACCTATCACGTGATGAACCCGCATGACGACGGCATCGGCATCGACGAGTACGTGGACTGGCTCATCGAGGCCGGCTACCCGATCGAACGGGTCGAGGACTTCGGAGAGTGGGTGCAGCGCTTCGAGGACGGTTTGCGGGCGCTGCCGGAGCGACAAGCTCAGAACACCGTGCTCCCGTTGTTGCTCGCGGTGCGCAGGGGTGCCCTGGACTTCCAGCCGCCGGAACCCACGCTCGGGGCCTCGGCTTCCACCGAGCGGTTCCGGGCCGCGGTCCGCGCGGCCCGAATCGGGTGCGGCGGTGACATCCCGCATGTCACCCGGGAGGTCATCACCAGGTACGCCACCGACCTCGAGGCGCTCAAGTTGCTGTAGCGCGAGATCGGTTGCCCCGCAATCGGCTCAGCCCAGGAACGTCACCAGCATTGCGACGAGGATGGCGGTCGAGATCAGCGACCAGATCAACCACGGGTTTCGTGCGCGAAAACTACGGCGCTTCGGGGCGCCGCTAGACCCGGATATTGGGATCGGTAGCGCCGCCGGGGGTGTGCACTGACCGTGAGCACCACACCGAAGGAGTCCCATGAGAATCGCCGTCCTGGTCCTTGCCGGCCTGGCGGCCGGCGCAGTGCTGACTGCGACCGCCGCGCACGCGCACGTGTTGGCGGCTCCGCCGCCGGCCCACACCCATCCGCTGCAGCCGCCACCCGGCCCCATCATCGACCCCGATCCGGTGGTGGCGGTGCAGAACTTTCAGGGCCAGATCGCCGAGCTGCACGACAACTGGCAGACGCTCAGTCCCGACGAGCGGAATCAGCGGCTGAAGACACTTCAGCAGACGGCGCCCCTGATCGAAGCCGAGACCCGCAATCTCGCACCGGGCGAGCAGCTACAGGTGGAGGGCATGCTGTTGTCGGCGATGTTCCAGCTGGCCGATCTCCTGCGCCAGATGCGATAGCTCAGCGCAGGCCGTCGGCGATCGCTTCGAACGCCTCGCCCATCGCCGCCGGCAGTGGCAGGTCATGGGCGAGCCAGTACTCGTACGCCGACAGGGCGGCGCCGAGCATGCTCCAGGCGATCGTCTGCGGCACCAGGTCGGTCGGCTGCGCGCCGCTTCGGCGGGCGACGAAATCGGCGACCACCGCGCGCCAGCCGGCGTACATCGTCATCGAGTAGGCCTGAAGCTCGGCGGTCCCCAGGATCAGCCGCATCCGCGCACGGTGCCGGTCGGTCTGGAAATCGTCACCCGAGTTGAAGTCCAGCAGTGCGGTGCGCAGGGCGTCGCGCAGCGAGACCGACGGATCGGTGCGGTCCAGTACCGCCGCGAAGTGGCTCAGGTGGGCGTCGAAATCGCCCCACGGGATTGCGTTCTTCGATGGGTAGTACCGAAACAGGGTGCGTCGGGCGATTCCACACGCCAGCGCGACATCGTCGACGCTGACCTCGCCGAACCCGTTCGCCGCGAACAGGTCCAGCGCGACATCGGCGATCTTGTCGCAGGTCGTCGACCGCCGACGGCCCACCCGAGCCGAGCTGCCGGCGCCGGCGATCACCGATCCAGTCGCCAAGAAACCCATCCCTTCCCTTTTCGACACCGTATGCCATATTCTGGCGGCTCCGGTGTCACATCGCCGGCGAACGCGAATTTGAAGGGAGCATCCGCATGGAGCCCAGCCAGAGCACCCAGGCCGAGTCTGCCGCCGAGTTGGTCACCGAGTCACTGGTCGAAGAGGTGTCCATCGACGGCATGTGCGGGGTCTACTGACAGTGGATCCGTCCGGGTGCTGGCAACTGCACCCACAGGTGGCGGTTCGGCCCGAACCGTTCGGTGCGCTGCTGTACCACTTCGGGACGCGAAAGCTGTCCTTCCTGAAGAACCGCACCATCCTGACCGTCGTGGAGTCGCTCGACGATCACCCCGACGTCGGCTCGGCGTTGGCCGCTGCTGGGGTGGAGAACGATGCCGAGGGTCCCTACCTGCACGCCCTGGGCGTGCTGGTGGAGTCGAACATGTTGGTGCCCCGGCGATCTGACTTGGAGATGCCTTGACCGCCACCGCGCCGGTGCCCCGGCTGATCGAACAGTTCGAACGAGGCCTCGACGCGCCGATCTGCCTGACCTGGGAACTGACCTACGCCTGCAACCTGGCCTGTGTGCACTGCCTGTCCTCGTCGGGCAAACGCGACCCGCGTGAGCTGTCCACGGCTCAGTGCAAGGCGATCATCGACGAGTTGGAACGCATGCAGGTGTTCTACGTGAACATCGGCGGCGGCGAACCCACGGTGCGCCCCGACTTCTGGGAGCTGGTGGACTACGCCACCGCGCACCACGTCGGGGTCAAGTTCTCCACCAACGGCATTCGCATCACTGCGGAGGTGGCGGCGCGGCTGGCGGCCAGTGACTATGTCGACGTCCAGATCTCGCTGGACGGCGCCACCGCGGAGGTCAACGATGCCGTACGGGGTGTCGGCTCCTTCGCGATGGCGGTCCGCGCACTGGAGAACCTCGCCGCGGCCGGATTCAGAGACGCCAAGATCTCGGTCGTGGTCACCCGCCACAACGTCGACCAACTCGACGACTTCAAGGCGTTGGCTGACCGGTACGGTGCCACGCTGCGCATCACCCGGCTGCGCCCTTCCGGCCGCGGCGCCGACGTGTGGGATGAGTTGCATCCCACCGCCGAACAGCAAGTGCAGCTGTACAACTGGCTGGTGGCCAAGGGAGACCGGGTGCTCACCGGCGACTCGTTCTTCCATCTGTCCGGCCTGGGCGCACCCGGTGCCTTGGCCGGGCTGAACATGTGCGGCGCGGGCCGCGTGGTGTGCCTGATCGATCCAGTCGGTGATGTCTACGCCTGTCCGTTTGCCATCCACGACCGTTTTCTGGCCGGAAACGTGTTGTCCGGCGGCGGCTTTCAGGCCGTCTGGAAGGACGCTCCGCTGTTCCGCGAGTTGCGCGAGCCGCAATCCGCCGGTGCCTGCGGTAGTTGCGGGCACTACGACGCCTGCCGCGGCGGCTGCATGGCGGCCAAGTTCTTCACCGGCCTGCCACTTGACGGCCCCGACCCCGAGTGCGTCGAAGGCTACGGAGCGCCCGCGCTTGCCAACGACCGTCACAAGCCCCGCTCAAGTGCGGACCACTCCCGCGGCAAGCCGATCATGCTGACCCTGTCCACGCGGCCGCCGGCCAAGCCCTGCAACGAAAGTCCGATCTAGTCATGGCACGTGACACCTGGTTCGAAACCGTCTCCATCGCCCAGGAGCGCGCCAAGAAGCGCCTGCCCAAGTCGGCGTACTCCGCCCTGTTGGCCGGCAGCGAGAAGGGCCTGACCTACTCGGACAATGTGCAGGCCTTCGGGGAGTTGGGTTTCGCCCCACACGTCATCGGCGCAACCGAGAAGCGCGATCTCGCCACAACCGTTATGGGCCAGGACATTTCGATGCCGGTGCTGATTTCGCCGACCGGTGTGCAGGCCGTCCACCCCGACGGTGAGGTGGCCGTGGCGCGTGCCGCCGCGGCTCGCGGAACCGCGATGGGCCTGTCCTCGTTCGCCAGCAAGCCGATCGAGGAGGTCGTGGCCGCCAACCCGAAGACCTTCTTCCAGATCTACTGGCTCGGCGGTCGCGACGCCATCGCCGAGCGCGCCGAACGCGCGCGGGCCGCGGGCGCGGTCGGGATGATCGTCACCACGGACTGGAGCTTCTCGCACGGGCGGGACTGGGGCAGCCCGAAGATCCCCGAGAAGATGGACCTGCGCACCATGGTCAAGATGTCGCCGGAGGCGCTGACCCGGCCCCGGTGGTTCCTCGAGTGGGCCAAGACCCTCAGGCCACCCACGCTCACCGCCCCCAACCAGGGCCCCCGGGGGCAGGCCGGGCCGCCCTTCTTCCAGGCTTACGGCGAGTGGATGGGAACCCCGCCCCCGACCTGGGAGGACATCGCCTGGCTGCGCGAGTTCTGGGGCGGCCCGTTCATGCTCAAGGGCGTCATGCGGATCGACGACGCCAAGCGCGCGGTCGACGCCGGGTGCACGGCCATCTCGGTCTCCAACCACGGCGGCAACAACCTCGACGGCACCCCGGCCACCATCCGGGCACTGCCGGCGATCGCCGAGGCCGTCGGCGACCAGGTCGAGGTGCTGCTCGACGGCGGCGTGCGCCGCGGCAGCGACGTCGTCAAGGCGCTGGCGCTCGGCGCCCGCGCGGTCATGATCGGCCGGGCCTACCTGTGGGGACTTGCGGCCAACGGTCAGGCCGGTGTGGAGAACGTGCTCGACATCCTCAGCGGCGGAATCGACTCCGCCCTGCGCGGACTCGGTAAGTCGTCGGTCCACGACCTCGGCCCCGACGACGTGCTGGTGCCGCCGGACTTCAGCCGCGGCCTCGGCGCGCAGTGACCTGACCTCGTCCAGCGAACCGTCGATTTCGCGGTGCCACTGCCGCACCATGGCGCGCCCGCCTACTCTCTGTGACTAGCGCCACCGTTCGCACAGTCAGCTAGGAGTCACCGATGACCGTCTACGCCCGCCCCGGCACCTCCGGATCCGCCATGTCCTTTCAGTCCCGCTACGACAATTTCATCGGCGGGGACTGGGTTGCCCCGGTGGGCGGGGAGTATTTCGCGAACCCGACCCCGGTGACCGGTGAGGCGTTCTGTGAGGTGGCCCGGTCGACGGAGGCGGACATCGAGAAGGCCCTCGACGCCGCGCATGCGGCCGCACCGGCCTGGGGCAAGACCTCAGCGGCCGAGCGGGCGGTGATCCTGAACAAGATCGCCGACCGAATCGAGTCGAACCTGGAGACCATCGCGCTCGCCGAGTCGTGGGACAACGGCAAGCCGATCCGGGAGACGCTGAACGCCGACATCCCTTTGGCCGTCGACCATTTCCGGTACTTCGCCGCGGCGATCCGCGCGCAGGAGGGCTCGCTGTCGGAGGTCGACGCCGATACGGTCGCCTATCACTTCCACGAGCCGCTGGGGGTGGTGGGTCAGATCATCCCGTGGAACTTTCCGATCCTGATGGCGGTGTGGAAGCTGGCCCCGGCCCTGGCCGCCGGCAACGCCGTGGTGCTCAAGCCGGCCGAGCAGACCCCGGCCTCGATCATGTACCTCATCTCGTTGATCGCCGACCTGCTGCCGGCCGGTGTTGTCAACGTGGTCAACGGATTCGGGGTCGAGGCAGGCAAGCCGCTGGCCTCGTCGAACCGGATCGCCAAGATCGCCTTCACCGGCGAGACCACCACCGGGCGGCTGATCATGCAGTACGCCAGCCAGAACCTGATCCCCGTCACCCTCGAACTCGGTGGCAAGAGCCCCAACATCTTCTTCTCGGATGTGCTGGCCGCCAACGACGACTTCCAGGACAAGGCCCTGGAGGGGTTCACCATGTTCGCGCTCAACCAGGGCGAGGTGTGCACTTGCCCGTCGCGCAGCCTGGTGCAGGCCGACATCTACGACGAGTTCCTGGCGATGGCCGCGATCCGCACCAAGGCGGTGCGCCAGGGGGATCCGCTCGACACCGAGACGATGATCGGTGCGCAGGCCTCCAACGACCAGTTGGAGAAGATCCTGTCCTACATCGAGATCGGCAAGAGTGAAGGCGCCAGCGTGATCACCGGCGGTGAGCGCGCGGAGCTGGGCGGGGATCTGGCCGGCGGTTACTACGTGCAGCCGACCGTCTTCGCGGGCGAGAACTCGATGCGGATCTTCCAGGAGGAGATCTTCGGACCCGTGGTCTCGGTGACGTCGTTCACCGACTACGACGACGCCATCCGCATCGCCAACGACACCCTCTACGGCCTGGGGGCCGGGGTGTGGAGCCGCGACGGGAACACCGCCTACCGCGCGGGCCGCGACATCAAGGCCGGGCGGGTGTGGACCAACTGCTATCACATGTATCCCGCGCACGCGGCGTTCGGCGGCTACAAGCAGTCCGGCATCGGTCGGGAGAACCACAAGATGATGCTCGACCACTACCAGCAGACCAAGAACCTGCTCGTCTCCTACAGCAACAAGGCGCAGGGCTTCTTCTGAGCCTCGGCTATGCGCTCACCGATCGGTTGAGGCGGCCCAATACGGCCGGAACCGGTAGGCCACCAACAGCGGCACGATGACCCACGGCAGGTTCATCGGCAGGTAGACCCCGAGGTGCGGGGGACTGTCCGGGCCGAGGAACGTCTGCATGAAATAGAAGTACATGTTCATCACCGCGCTGACGGAGTACACCAACGCCAAGGTGCGCAGCCACGGCCAGGATTTGAGCTTCCAGAGCCCGACGCTGAGCACGACGAGCAGCGGCAGTTGCACGAAGGCGTCGTAGAGCAGCGAGGCCTGCAGGGTGGGCGGCATGACGAGGTGCTGGGGTTCCTGCTCGACGGCCCACGTGTGCAGTGCCCGCAGTACCGGCCAGGGGCTGTCCGGGGTTCGCGGCACCCCGAGCGCCTCCGGCAGACTCAGCGCAACTGCGTTGATGATCCCCAGGATGAAGGCCGGGAGCAGAACGTAATCGAGCGGGCGACGAACCAGCAGGCCGGGATCCACGGTCATCGCGTCATCTCCCATCGGCGCGGCCTAGCCCAAAGTCCTTTGGTAGCGGCGCATTCCGGCGATCCATCGGTCATAGTCGGCGCCCTTCTGTCGATACATGGCCAGTACCTCGGGATGCGGGAGCACCAGGAACGTCCCGTCGGCGATGGCTTCGACCACCAGGGCGGCCACGGCGTCCGGACTTATCACGGCGCCGGCATTGGTAACGGCCGCACCGGCCACCCGGATCTCCGCATCCTGGGAATCGGACATGCCGCGCAGCAGTGGCGTGTCGACACCCATGGGGCACACGCAACTCACCCCGATCCCGTTGTCGCCGTAGCGTATTGCCAACCACTCGGCGAAGCCGATCGCCGCGTGCTTGGTCACGCTGTAGGGCGCCGCGCCGAGCTGGGTCAGCAGGCCGGCCGCCGAGGCCACCGCGACGAAATGTCCGCCGCCGCGCTCGACCCAGTCGGGCACCACGGCTTTGGCCGCCCGGATGTGGGCCCGCAGGTTGATGTCGATGATCCGGTCCCAGGCGGCTTCGTCGTCGCCGAGGCCGGGCTGGCCGGTGATGCCGGCGTTGGCGACGTAGATGTCCACGGGGCCGTACGCGCGACGGGCGGTATCGAGCATGGTCGCGATGCCCTCGGGGCTCGCGGCGTCAGCGCTCACCCCGACACCCCGGATCAGCGCGGCGGTCTCGGCGGCCGCACCGGCATCGATGTCGCCTGCCACCACCGAGGCGCCGGCCGATGCCAGCGCCGCCGCAATGGACCTGCCGATGCCCGAGCCGGCCCCGGTGACCACCGCCACCGATCCGTCGATCTTCACGGGCACATGTCTACCGCATCGAGTGTGCCCGGCGGTTTGCGATCCGCTGATGTCGGTGTACCTGCGGCGTGCAGGTGCCCCTGCTCAACGTGGAGCCGATGACGGGAATCGAACCCGCGTATTCAGCTTGGGAAGCTGATGTTCTGCCATTGAACTACATCGGCACGGTGCTGCAGAGGATACCAAGACCCGCAGGACCGTCCATCAGTACCAAGCCCCGGTGCTGTCCGCCCGACCGAAACGCGGGGCGTCCCCGTATAGGCTCGTCGCGTGCTGCTCTCTGATCGTGACCTCCGCGCCGAGATCGCCGCGGGACGGCTGGGCATCGACCCCTTCGACGACGCCCTGGTGCAGCCATCGAGCGTCGACGTGCGCCTGGACAACCTGTTCCGGGTGTTCAACAACACGCGCTACACCCATATCGACCCCGCGAAGCGCCAGGACGAACTCACCACCCTCGTGCAGGCCACCGACGGCGAGCCGTTCGTCCTGCATCCCGGCGAGTTCGTGCTCGGCTCGACGCTGGAATGCTGCACGCTGCCCGACGACCTGGCCGGCCGGCTGGAAGGCAAGTCGTCGCTGGGCCGACTCGGCCTGCTGACCCATTCCACCGCGGGTTTCATCGACCCCGGCTTCTCCGGACACATCACCCTCGAGCTGTCCAACGTGGCCAACCTGCCGATCACGTTGTGGCCGGGGATGAAGATCGGGCAGCTCTGCCTGTTGCGGTTGACCAGCCCGGCCGAACACCCCTACGGCAGCGCCAGGGTGGGGTCCAAATACCAGGGTCAGCGCGGGCCCACACCGTCGCGTTCGTATCAGAACTTCATCCGCTCGGAGCCCGGCGAGTAGTCTCGGGTCACCAGGGTCGGCAGCGCACCGCCAGCTAACCCGTCGGGCTGTAACAACGCCGCTACCAGCGGCGATGAAGTACTAGTCGGGCAGCTCGGGCAAGGTGGAGCGTAGCAGCGGGTCGGGGCCAGCCAGCAAACAACCTTGGAGGGCTAGTGGACATCGTACTTGGTGTGTCTATGGCACCCACTACGGTCCGCATGGTGCTGGTCGAGGGCGACAAGGCCGACGGTGCCATCGTCGACCACGACACCTTCGACATCACCGCACGCAGTGACACAGCAACCGCGAGCGCAGCCGAGCAGGTGATCGCGGCGATTCTCGGGACCCGGGAGAGCGCGGCCGAGGGCGGCCACCACCTGATCTCGACGGGCGTGACGTGGACCGACCACGCCGCCGCGGCGGAACTGCGGGACGCCCTGGCGGCGCACAACATCGACGACGTCATCCTGGTCTCCGAACTGCACGCCGCGGGCTCCCTGGCGCAGGCCGTCGGCGCCACCGTGGGCTACGAGCGCACCGCACTGCTGTTCCTCGAGCGCGACACCGCCACCCTGTCGGTGGTTCAGACGGCCGACGGCGCGGTGGTCAGGGTGCAGAGCCGCGACCTGCACGCCCCGGATGCCGTGGCCGAACTCGCGGCCATGGTGGCCGGCCTGGAAGGCCTCGACGAGCCGCCCCAGGGCCTGTTCGTGGTCGGGGCCGGTGTCGACGTCGCGGCCCTGCAGTCCCAGATCGCGGCGGGCACCACCCTGCCGGTGCATGCGCCCGACGACGCCGAGCTCGCGTTGGCGCGCGGTGCCGCCCTGGCGTCGGCGGCCGCGCCGCGCTACGAGGCGTCCACGGTCGGACTGGCCTACGCGCAGGACCGCGAGGGCACCACCGCCGGGGCCGCGGTGTACGCGGCCGGCGCCGCCACCGAGATGTCGGCCGGGGCGACGCAGATGGCGGCCGCCGGCTACATGGCCCCGCTGGGCTACAGCGCGGTCCCCGATGACGTGGATCCCGGCTATCCCGAGGTACCGGTCGAGTTCGAAGACCGGCCCGACGACGCCGAGGAGTCCGACCGCAAGCCGTTCCTACTGGTCGGCAGCGCGCTCACGTCGATCTTCGTGGTCGGCGTCGTCGCGCTGGTCATCTCCCTGGCGGTCAGCATCCGCCCGACCGTGGATCAGCGCCCCAGTCCCGGCGAGAGCGTGATCGTGCCGAGCAGCCAGGCCCCGGCTCCGGCGGCCCAGGTGCCTGCCCCGCCGTCGCCGGCGGACACCATCCAGGAGCCGGTGCCGGTGGTGCAGCAGGCCCCACGGACGGTCTTCGTCAATCCGGCGCCGAGGGCGCCGGCACCCGCACCCGCACCCGCGGCACCGGCCCCGGCTCCGGCGG
>ERZ724512.1051-NODE-1051-length-12974-cov-6.770106_pt1 | contig 12974 bp, 11 predicted proteins | sample MGYA00376045_ERZ724512 | MGnify/ENA primary metagenome ERZ724512 (study PRJEB28724, sample SAMN07190883) | activated sludge metagenome | isolation source: activated sludge of sewage treatment plant in Hong Hong | place: Hong Kong | collected 2016-03-17 ... | reverse complement strand
TGTCGGGTTGATCGCCCGGCCGAACCGGGACGCCCACCCCACGCCGTCGGTCGAGCTTGTCGAGACCCATGTCGTGCCGTCGAGAGCCTGTGGCAACGGGTTTCGACATGCTCAACCAACGGGCACGAAGAGGAACCGCCCGGACATCTTCCCGGCTCATCTGGGGGCCGGCCCCTACAGCGACGGCGGTCCGGCGGGAGAGAATGCCGCCATGCCAACTCCCATTCGCGTGCTCGTCGCCGACGATCACCCGATCGTGCGTGGCGGTCTGGTCGCGCTGTTGAGCACGCTCGCCGACGTCGAGGTCGTCGGCGAGGCGTCGGACGGCGCCGAGGCGGTTCGCGAGGCACTGCTGTCGCGTCCCGACGTGGTGGTGCTCGACCTGCGGATGCCGAACGTGGACGGCGTGGAGGCCGCACGGCGAATCGGGCGGGACCTGCCCGGCACCGCAGTGCTGGTTCTCACGATGTTCGACGAGGACGACCTGGTCGCCGACGCCCTCGCCGCCGGCGCGCGCGGCTACCTGCTCAAGGGCGCGGAGCCCGAAGAGATCGAGCGTGCTCTGCGCACGGTGGCCGGCGGGTCGGCGGTGCTGGCCCCGCGGATCGCCGAACACGTGCTGGGACGGGTCACCCGCCGTCCGGCCGGCGAGTCGTTGCCTGAGTTGACCGCGCGAGAGCACGACGTGCTGACCCTGATTGCGCAGGGGGCGTCCAACACTGCGATCGCGCAAGGCCTGGGGATCGCTGCGAAGACGGTGGGCAACCACGTGTCGTCGATCTTTCTCAAGCTCGGCGTCGCCACCCGCGCCGAGGCGATCGTGCGGGCTCGCGAGGCGGGGTACGGGCGATGATCATCCGGCGCATCGGCCTGGTGCTGGCGGTGCTGATCTCACTGGTGGCGTTGGTGCCCGCGCTCGACATCGGCCCCGACCCGGCAACCGGTCAGCTCGGGGTGACCGCGGTGGCCGCGGCGGTGCTGACCGTGCTGGTCGCCGTCGTGGTCGTGGTTCTCGTCGTGCCGGCGTGGCGCGGGTCGGAATGGGCCGGCCTGGCGATCGGGGGTGCCTTGCTGGCGGGCATCGTCACGTCCTTTCCGGTCTTCTTCGCCCCGCCGGAGGTGGTACCGGCCGGTGGTGTGATCGCGGCCGCCGTCGGCACGTTGGTCACGATCGCGGTCGTCGCGATGGTGCTGGTGACGTCGTCTTCGCTGGCGCTGCACGCCCTGGCCGTGATCGTGGTGATCGCCCTCTACGCGTCGGTGGTGTCGGCGCTGTTGACGGTCGTGCCACCGCAGGCCGAACGGCTCGTGCACGTCGTGACCGCGGTGGCCGTGGTGCTGCTGTACGCACCGCTGCTGACGCTGCTGCGACGCACCGTCGGCCGGGCCCTGTACGGGGGCCGCCTGGACCCTGCCGCGACGGCCTGGCTGGTCGGCGATCGGCGCGGCGCCGACACCGAGGTGGTGGCCTCGGCCCTCACCGACGCTGCTCGCGAGTTGCGGCTGCCGAGGATCGAGCTGGTCGCCGGCGATCGGATCCTCGCGGTGGGCGTCTCGCCGGCGCCTTCCGGCTCCGTCATCGTGACGCTTCCGCTGCGCACCCAGCCCGCGTCGGCCGAAGGCTCAGCTGCGCCCGACGACCTGTCGTTCCGGATCACGTTGCGGGTCGGTGAGCGACAGTTGCGCCGCGACGATCGGACCGCCCTGCAGTTGGTGGCATTGCCGCTCAGCCTGCTGGCGCGCGAGAGCGCACTGCTCACCGAGGTTCGCACCGCCCGGGCCGCGCTCGCAGACGTACGGGAGCGGGAACAGCTCACCCTGCACCGTGACCTGCACGACGGTCTGGGTCCGCTGCTCACCGGCGCCGTGATGCGTGCGGACGCGGCCCGTAACCTGTTGGCCACCGACGTTGAAGCCGCCAGGGACTCGCTGGACGCCGCCCGCAGCGACCTGCGGGTCGCGGTGACCGAGCTGCGTCGGGTCGTCTATCGGCTGTGGCCGCTGGAGCTGGAGCAGCGCGGCCTGTGGGGGGCCATCGCCACCAGGGCCGCACGCTCGGGGGCGGACCTGGTGTGCCCAGACACGACCGTGGACCTGCCTCCGGCGGTCGAGCTGGCGCTGTACCGGATCGTCAGCGAGGCATTGACCAACGCCGACCGACATGCGCCGGGAGAAACCGCCCGGGTGGCGGTCGACGTCGGCCGGCAGGCCGTCACCGTGACGGTGACCAACCCGCTACCGGCCGGCGACACGAACCTCACCGCAGGAATGGGACGCACCTCGATCGGGGTGCGTGCCGAAGAGTTGGGTGGCTATGCCGAGATCGGGCCGACAGGTGCAGGGCGAGGCAACCTCTGGCGGGTGCACGCGGTGCTGCCGGCCGCCGCGTAAGAACCGGTCACGGTGATCGACCGGGGCCGAAGTCAACGATCAGGGTGGTGAGTTTCCTGCCATCACCATCGTCGCGCTGGTGGCACGTCGCCATGAGGCTGCTCACACCAAACCCAGCATGCGTGCGTACAGTGGGATCGTGCCGATCGCCCCGTCACCGCACGCCGGCATGGGCGCCGTGCCCCACCACGGCGGGGTGACGTTTCGGGTCTGGGCGCCGAACGCCCGCACGGCGCACGTGACCGGCGACTTCTCCGGGTGGCACGCCAAGGGCCGGGTGCCGATGGCCCCCGACCACGCACGGTCCGGCACCTGGTCGGTCTTCGTCGAGCAGGCCGACGCCGGCTCGCACTACAAGTTTCTGCTGCGTCGGGGTGGGCCGTACCGGTGGCGCATCGACCCGTTCGCCCGGCAGGTGACCCACAGCCGCGGCGACGCGGTGGTGTTCGACCCGCGCGCGATCGACTGGGGCGGGCAGCCGTTCGAGATGCCGGGCTGGGACGACCTGGTGCTCTACGAGCTGCATGTGGGCACCTTCGCCGCAGCGGACGACCGTCCGGGCACCTTCGACTCGGCGATCGGCCGGCTGGATCATCTGCGCCGGCTCGGCGTCAACGCGGTCGAGGTGATGCCGCCCTTCGGGTTCGCCGGGCCGCGCAGTTGGGGCTACAACCCGTCCCACCTGTTCGCCATCGAACCCAGTTACGGCGGCCCGCACGCGTTCGCCCGGTTCGTCCGCGCCGCCCACGAGCGGGGCATCGCGGTGATTCTGGACGTGGTGCACAACCACCTCGGCCCGACCGACCTTGACCTCTGGCGCTTCGACGGGTCGTACCGCCGGGGCTACGGAGGCCAGTACTTCTACAACGACCGCCGCGCCCTCACGCCCTGGGGCGCGACCCGGCCCAACTACGACCGTCGCGAGGTGCGCAACTTTCTGCGCGACTCGGCGGTGATGTGGCTGGAGGATTTCCGCGTGGACGGCCTGCGCTTCGACGGCACCAACTACGTGCGGTCGCGGTGGGGCAGCACCCACCGTGCGCAGGACCGCATCGCCGGCGGGCACCGCTACCTGGCCGGGGTGACCACCGACCTTCGCTCGCGGCAGCCGTGGAAGCTGCTGATCGCCGAAGACATGCAGCGTGACCCGCTGGTCACCGCGCCGGTCGAGCACGGCGGGCTGGGTTTTCACTCCCAGTGGGACGCCGACTTCGTCCATCCGGTCCGGCGCGCGCTGGAAACCCCGTGGGACGCCGACCGCGACGTGGCTGCGGTCGCCCGGGCGGTCACCGGCCACTACCTGCAGGCACCCCACGAACGGGTCGTTTTCACCGAGTCGCACGATGAGGTGGCCAACGGTCGAGCCCGCGTACCGGAGACGATCAACCCGGGCGCCGCCGACTCGTGGCCGTCGCGCAAGCGAGCCGCCCTCGGCCTGGCCCTCACGCTCACCTCGGCGGGCATGCCCCTGCTGTTTCAGGGTCAGGAGTTCTGTGAGGACGGGTGGTTCGACGACCGCAGGCCGCTGCGGTGGGACAAGGCCCAACGGCATTCGGGGTTCCTGCACCTGGCCAGCCAGCTGATCGGGCTGCGACGCAACCTGAACGGCACCACCGCTGGACTCAGGGGAGCGCACACTGCGCTGCTGCGCGTCGACAGCGAGCGCAAGCTGCTGGTGTATCACCGCTGGTGGCGCGGCGGTGCCGGCGACGACGTGGTCGTGGCCGTCAACCTGAGTGCCCACGTGGTCGGCGATTACCGGGTCGGCCTACCGCGGCCGGGTGTCTGGCGCTTGCGCTGCAACACCGACGCCCCGATGTTCGGCCACGACTTCGGCTGCGTTCACGCCGGCGACCTGCACGCCGAGCACGAACCGTGGGATCAGCAAAGCTCGTCGGCCGCTTTCACCATCGCCCCTTACAGCGCACTTGTGTACTCGCAGGATGCCGCCTGACGGAAGGCGTCCGGGGTGCGGCGAACGCTCACCCTGCTACTGACACCATCGCCACCGCATGAACCCCTGCCAGGGGGTGAAAAACGCTGCCGACGCGCGATCACACCCCAACGGACGGAACAGCCCAAGGGATGGCTGCAAACGGTGCTGCGCGGCGTAGCGTGAGGCCAGTCGGACTTCAGGAGGACCCATGCCCGCAGCGCACGCAGCGACAACGTCGACCACCGCCTTCATGGAGCGGCTCGAGCAGAGCGAATCCCTGGGCCGGGCGGCCGAAGAGATGGCGAAACCGATGGGTTCGCTGCTGGGCGAGGGCCCCGTGAGCGATGCGCTGAGGGGACGTCCGCTGGGTCACGCACTGCACCCGGTGCTGGTGCAGGTGCCGATCGGTGCGGTGCTGTCGGCGGCGGTGCTCGACGTGGTGCAGGGCCGCAAGGCACAGGCACAGTCGCGGCTGCTGATGGGGCTGGCCTGGGTCACGTTGGCGCCGGCGGCCCTCAGCGGCTGGGCGGAGTGGGTGCACGCCGACGAACGCACCCAACGGGTCGGCATCGCCCACGCGGGCCTCAACGCCACCGCGGCGGTGGCCTCGGCGCTGTCGTACCTGACCCGGCGGCGGGGCTGGTCGCCGGCGGCCGCGGCGTTGACCGGGGTGGCTGCGGCGGCGTTGAGTGCCGGCGGAGTGCTGGGCGGGCACATGAGCCTGGTGCGCAAGTACGCCTCGCACGACCGGCCGTCGGATTCCGAGGGTGTCACCAAGGGCAGGTTCGACGGCTAGCGCCCGCGCGCCACTCGTGCTTCAAAGGTGCGAGCCTCGGGTGAGGGGCCAGAGCCCTCACCACCCCATCGTGCCCGGTGACCCCTTGAACGGCCCGCTCACAGTGGGGGTGATCCAGCCCCCGTAGAACCCGCCCGGCTGGGGCGTGACCGGACTGCCGTCGACCAGGCAGGCGTCCATCTCACGGGCGTAGAGCGCCACGTGATCGCGCAGCACGACGGCGTCGCCTCGGGGGTTGCGGTAGGTCCAGGCGGCCCGTGCGGCCACCTGGTCGCCGACCACCACGTCGTAGTAGCTGGCGGCACCCTTCCATTCGCAGACGGTGCCGACGCCGTCCACCTCGCGCAGAACGCCCGGCTCGAAGGCCGAGAGCGGCAGGTAGTAGGTGGGCGGGTGCGAGGTTTCGAGCACGCACCACGCGTCGTCGGTGGCTGCGATGGTCCGACCTGCGAAGCGCACCTCGACGTGCTCGTGCCACTGCTCGTACGCCGGTGGGCGAGGGAAGTCCCAGACCGACCGCTGGCCCGGCTTGGATGCGTCACGACGGGGTCTCATCGCCCCATGATGTCGAAAGCGTCGTCGCCCCGCAGTAGGTTCGCGCCCACCATGAACCGAGGGGAGGCCCAGCTGAGTCGAAACCGTCCGGCCCGGTCACCGGCGCCGACCAGGGCGTCGGCTTTCAGGTGAGCAAAGGGCCGGCGCGCGCCATCTGCTCGACCAGTGCGGGGGAGTGAACAGCGCTGGCGTGAGCAGCGATCAGAACCCGGGCGTCTCGCAGCTGACCGCGCACCGACTCGGGCGTGCCGGCGAACAGGTCGGGGCTGACGGCCCGGCCCGAGAGGTGCCGGAGGTAGTCGACCGAGTCGAGGGTCACGAGGGCGGCGTCATCAGGCGTCCCTGCCCTCACCTGCCACTCGCCGCCGCCGGTGCCGCTCAACCGCAGAACGAACGCGGGGCCCGTCCAAGCCAGCCCCAGGTCGCGCACCACCTGGGCGACGACGTCGGCATCGGTGGGGTCGCGGGGTACGTCCACCCCCGTCGCGCGGCCGATGTCGTAGCGGTGCATGAAGCAATCGCGGGGCAGCACCACGTCGGCCAGATGGCCGAAGGTGGAGTACTTCGGCAGCGAGGCGACCCCCATCAGCTTCAATGGCCGCGACCAGCCCGGCGGCACCGCCCTGGGGGTGTCGCGGCGCAGCACCTCGAGCAGCTGATCGGTGCTGAGGCGCCGATACGTCCTGATCGCGGCCTCGTTGGTGCCGTCCACGAAGTTGCGGCCGCGAAAGTGCAGCAGCCAGCCGGTGACCAGGCCGGCGTACGCGAGCGGGTTGCGGGTGTAGCTGAGCGTGCCGGCGATGTGGGCGGCGATGTCGCGTACGGTCCACGGCGCACATTCGGTGACGAGCTGCCACTGGTGGGGTTCGAGCGGTTCGAGCTGGCGGATCAACGCCTGCCGCTGGGCCAGCGCGACCTCGGTACCACGCGCGTGACTGGGCAGGGGAATCTCGACCGCTTTCATCGCATCCACGACCCCAGGGCGCGAACGGCCACAGCAGCGGCACCCACAGCACCGCCACGGTCAGAAAGAGCAGCAGTGGAAGGCCGAGCTTCCAGTAGTCGCCGAACCGGTAGCCGCCGGGCTCCATGATGATGGTGTTGGCGGCGGTCGCCACGGGGGTCAGAAACGACGCGGCACCGGCCACGGTGAGGGCCATCATGAACGGCAGCACCGACACGTGCAGATCGGCGGCCAGCACGGTGGCGATCGGCACCATGATCAGCACGGTGGCGGTGTTCGAGATCAGCTGGCCGAGCACCACGGTGAGCACACAGATCGCGAGAAGGCCAGCGGCATGAGCATCTGGCAGGAGCGATGCCCACCCTGATGGCCACCACGACCACCACCGGAATCAGGGCCGCGACCGCCCCGTTGACGCTGATCAGGGCGGTGAGCAGCGCCACCAGCAGGCAGATCAGAATGAGCAGTATCGGGCGTTTCTCGCCGCCGCGGCCGATCACCTGCTGACCCGCCCAGGCGGTGACGCCGGTGGAGTCGAGCGCGTCCGACACCACGAACAATGTGGCGATGAAGATCACCGTCGGGTCGCCGAAGCCGGCGAAGGCCTGGTTCAGGGTGAGTACGCCGGTGGCCCAGAGGCGCAAGCAACTGGACTCAGACGTGGCCGACATCTCGAACCTGGGCGGATCGTTCGCCGGCTGCACGACGGCGGCGCTGTTCCTGCAGGTTCGTGGGTGAGAAGCCGTGGGCGCACATCGACATGCCGGCACCATGTCGACCGACGCCGACGACTCGTGGCGTTCGGCCGGTGCGACCGGTTACCGCGCCCGGCTGCTGGCGCAGTTGGCGGCGGACTTCTGACGTATCGCTGGTCGAGCTTGTCGTTGGTCGAGCTTGGCGTTGGTCGAGCTTGTCGAGACCCCCGTGGTTGCGTCTGTTCCGCGGAGCGGGGCCGCCCCTGTCCCGCCCTTGCGGAACTGCTCGGCTAGCGCCTCGCTGTGCGCAAACGCCCGACCACGCCCTGACGGGGGCGGCCCCGCTCCGCTTGGAGCTTCCTTTGGTCGAGCAGGTGTCGGCCCCCGCATGGTCGCGTCCGTTGCCTTGAGCGACGGTTGCTCCTGTCCCACCTTGCTGGACTGAAGCTGGGTCAGCCTTCGAACCACGTCGTCCCGGCGCACGCCGGGATCTCATGACCCGAGTCGGGGGTGGTGTGCTGCCGGGCCGGTGGACGTCCATCTGGTGCTGTTTCGCCACGTAGCTGCCTTTGTGGCACGTAACCGCCCGCGTGCAGGCAGCGACGTGTCACGAGGGCAGTTACGTGGTCGGACGGGCCCGATCGACCCGGTTGTTGGTCGTGCTTGTCGAGACCGACCGGCGGGGTGAGGGTGACGGCTGGCTGAAAGCGCCTCGCCGTGTGTTCGTTCGGCGTAGTGTTGAAGGTGTTCACGGCCCCACCGACGGTCAGTGGCGACCCTCGGCGGCGACGTGAGAGGAGGAGCCATGAACACCGAACAGTACGAGCGAATGGGTCAGGGCCTGGGGTTTGTGGCCGCCCTCGACCAATCGGGTGGCAGCACGCCGGGTGCGCTGAAACGGTACGGCATCGAACCCGACAGTTACTCGGGCGACGACGAGATGTTCGACCTGGTTCACGCCTACCGCACCCGCATCATCACCAGTTCGGCGTTCAGCGGCGACAAGATTCTGGCGGCGATTCTGTTCGAGCAGACCATGAACCGCGACATCGACGGCATCGACGTGCCCGACTTTCTGTGGCACGTGAAGGGCGTGGTGCCGATTCTGAAGGTCGACAAAGGGCTGGCCGAGGCCGCCGACGGCGCACGGGTGATGAAGCCCATGCCCGAACTGGACGCACTGCTCGAACACGCCCTTTCCAAGCACGTGTTCGGCACCAAGATGCGCTCGTTCGTGCAGGCGGCCAACGAAGCCGGCATCGACGCGGTGCTCGATCAGCAGTTCGAGGTGGGCCGGCGCATTCTCGACGCCGGGCTGGTGCCGATTCTCGAACCCGAGGTCGACATCAAGGCCTCCGACAAGGCCGAGGCCGAGGCACTGGTCACCGAGGGCATTCTGAGCCGGCTGGGGTCGTTGCCGCAGGGGCAGCGGGTAATGCTGAAGCTGACCATTCCGAGCGAGCCCGACCTGTACGCCGACCTGGTGGCCCACCCGAGCGTGCTACGCGTGGTGGCGTTGTCGGGCGGGTACAGCCGCGACGAGGCGAACCGGTTGCTGGCCCAGAACCACGGGGTGATCGCCAGCTTCAGCCGGGCGCTCACCGAGGGGTTGCGGGTCGATCAGAGCGACGCCCAGTTCGACGCCACGCTGGCCGCATCGATCGGGTCGATCTACGAGGCGTCCATCACCTGAACCAGGGCCGGACGGTCGAACCTGCCTGACCTTCAGGGCAACCAAAGCGATGTGTCGACCCGTGGGTGAGGAGGCACACACGGCGACGAACCTGGCGATCGACTCCCAGTTGGGTTGTTCCTTGACGGCTGTGGCATCCCTGGGCCGCCGGTCGCGTTCATCGTCAACGCAGGCCTGCCATTGGGGGTCCCGGCGGGGGAGGCTGGCCGAACAGTCGCTCGCGCTCGGCGGCCACCACCTGACGGGCCAACTCGGCCTCTGAGATGTCGACGGCGTCGGGGTGCTGCCCGCGGTGTCGCTGATGCGGGCGAAGTCGTCGAACAGGTGCTTTCTTGGCGGGCCAGGATCTCGGTGATGCGTTCGTCCACCCCGTCGTCGATCAGCAGCCGGTGCACCTGCACCGACTCGAGCGTGGCCCATGCGCCGACGTTGCCTGCGCGCAGTGATGCTGCCTGAGTTCAGAGGCAGGCGATGAACGCAACCGTAGGCAACGTCGCCGGTTCGACGTGGCGCTCCGCCGGTGTCGCGTCACCGGGCTCTTCGGCACGTGCGCGATACTTCGGAACATCATGACCGAAGAATCCAACACCTCGTCCGCAGACTCGATCGGCGAAGCCCGACGATGGCTGGCCTTGCTGCAAGGGCAGGGCCAGACACCGCTCCCGTCCGGTTCGCGCTTCATCGAGCCGCGCCCGGCGCCGCGCCTGCTGCCCCGGCGCAACGACCGGGCCGCGTTCGTCGTCCGAGTCGACCTGGACGACGTGAAGCCCCCGATCTGGCGCCGGTTGCGGCTGGCCAGTGACCTGACGCTCGACGAACTGCATGAGGTGATGCAGACGGCGATGGGCTGGACCGATTCGCACCTGCATCACTTTCAGATGGGGCCTGACCAGAAGAACTTTCGCATGCTGCCGTTTCTGACCCCCTTCGATCTGGAAGAGGGTGACGACGAGGGATTGTTGGAGGCCGACGTGCGGCTCGATGAGGTGATTGCGGCGCCGGGTCATCGCCTGTTCTACGAGTACGACTTCGGCGATGGTTGGCACCACACCATCAAGCTCGAACGGGTCGAGCCGTGGCGCGACGACGACCCGGTCGCCCACTGCCTGACCGGACGCCGAGCCTGCCCGCCCGAAGACGTCGGCGGCCCCTGGGGCTACACCGAAGTGCTCGACGCTCTCAATGGCACGGTCGAGCCCGACAACGCCGAGTGGATGGCCGAGAAGCTCGCGTGGATGCCGGACGGGTTCGACCCGGCAGCCTTCGATGTCGACCAGGTGAATGCGCTGCTGGACACGGGCTCGATGCCCGACCTGTACGACTGGAGCCCCGAACTCGCCCTGCTGGTGGTGCGCACGATCTCGTCGCCCAGAGGGTTGCAGAGTCTGCTCAATCGGGCGCTGGCAGGGTGGGTCGAGCCCGAGCCCGAACTGATCGCGGGTGCCGTGTCGAGGTATCAGCACTTCATGCGGCTGGTCGGCGGTGGGCTCAGGCTGACGGCTGCCGGCTATCTGCCACCCGCCGTGGTTGAGAGGTTGGTCGCCGACCTCGACCTGGAAATCGAGTTCGTCGGCAAAGGCAATCGCGAGGACTACACGATGCCCGTGTACCACCTGCGCGAGTCGGCCACGGCACTGGGCCTGGTGCGCAAGTCGAAGGGTGTGCTCAGCGTTACCAAGGCCGGGCAGAAGGTGGTCGACGATCCGGTGGGCCTGCTGAGCCACATTCGATCTCGGCTCCCTTTGGGCCGCGAGTTCGAGCGCGATGCAGGTCTGCTGGCTCTGCTCGTCACCGCGGCGGGGCAGAGTTGGCGGCAGCATCACGACGCCGCGACGCCCATCTACCGCGACCTGGGTTGGCACGACCCAGGTGGACGCCTCGACCTGGCCCTGTGGCACGGGTCACGCCCAACCCTCAACGTGCTGGAACAGGCGACCGGCCGATGGGGCACCCCTGAAGAGAAGGCGACCATCGCACGGCTACTCCTTCGCCGCTGATCGTCGACCTACACCCAACCCCAGTGCCGGCGCTGCGCGTCGACCGCCCAGGCAGAGATCAGGGTGTAGTCGGCTGTCGCGGGCAGGGGCGTCCGGCCGGTGTCGAGCAGGTCGCGGACGGCGGCTTCGAGCCGTCCGATCTCGCGCGACACCTCGTCGCGGGGCACCTCGCCGCGCTTCACGGCCAGCACCTGCTCACGTTCGCGGGTCGGCATCGGCAACGTGAGGGTGCCGGTGCCGGCGATCTCGTAGCCCTGATGGGCCAGTCGTAGGGCGTGGCTGCCGTACTTGACGTCCCAGCCGTACTTGGCGATCAGTTCGGGACGGTTGGGAACGTTGCGTTTCGACTGTCCGAGCATGCGCTCGTGCTGGCTGCGCATGTAGCCGAGAAAGCGTTCGACGGCCAGGCGCGACAGGAACGACGTCCGCAGAGCTCGCAGTTCTTCACCGAGTGGCGTCAGCACCACCAGTGACTGCTCGGGTGCGAACAGGGGCAGCATCACCGTCGGATTGCCCTTGATCGCCAGCCGCAGGTACTTCTGCAGGCTGTACATGACCAGATCGGTGTCGCCCGGCCCACTGCGGACGCCCTCGGGCTGGGTGCGCCAGATGTAGTCGTCGCGGTGTCGCTCGACGCCCAGCAGGTACTCGGGAGGTTCGATGTAGACGCCCATCTCGTCGTGGTCGTCGGTGCCCTCGATGGCGATGCCGTGCACGCCGCTGCCCACCACGCTACGAAGAATCTCATTGGGTAGCGCGACCTCGCGGTCGCCGTACTCGACGTTGTCGCGCCTGGTCATGGGGGCAGGGTACTGGCGTGGCGTTGAATCAAGACGCGTTGAAGCAGGGCGCGACGAGTCAGGGCGCGATTGGTCAGCGAAGTCAGGGGCGAGGAGTCAGGGCGCGAGCAGCGCGTCGATGCGGGCCTTGAGCACAGGCTCGGGTTGGGCGCCGACCAGGCGCGCCACGGGCCTGCCGTCACGCAGCATCACGAGGGTGGGAATGCTGCTGGCGTCGAAGCGCTGGGCGATACGGCGGTTGTCGTCGACGTTGACCTTGACCACCTTCACCCGTCCGGCGTAGTGCGTGGCGAGGCGTTCCAGTACGGGGGCGACCTGACGGCACGGGCCGCACCAGGGCGCCCACAGATCGACGAGCACCAGTTGGCCGGTCTCGGTGGCGGCGGTGAAGTCGTCATCGCCGGCGTCCACCAGCCAGGGCAGGGAGGTGTGACACGAGGCGCATTGGGCACGCCCCTTGCCGGCCACGGGAACGCGATTCTTGGTGCCGCACGACGGGCAGGCGACCACACGGGCACTCATGCAGACCACGATAGCCCCGACCAGTGGGTGTCCCGATTCGGCGTCGTCTGCGATCCGGTCGTCGTCGAGACCTCACTGCACTCGTCATCACTTCACTTGTCAGGGCGGCATCGGGGCACCCCGTCATCCCCGGCCTCGCCCCAAGCCGGTCATTCCCGGCCTCGCTCCTGCCATCCCGGCGGATGCCGGGATCTCGTGCCGGCTTCAGCTCGTTTGGGGTCAGCTCGTCGACCCCGCTGCGACCGGCCTCACCCCACGGTCATCTCGGCGAGTGCCGGGATCTCGCTGTCGTCTTCGGTGGGCCTTCATCGTGCCCACCCGACCGGGGTCCGCCTGACTCCACGCCCGGTCGTCCCGGCGAATGCCGGGATCTCCCGGCCGACGACCTTTCCGTCATCCCGGCGGATGTCGGGATCTCTGCGGCGGCGACCCTTCCGTCACCCCGGCGAGTACGGGGTCTGCGGCTGGGGAGGCTTTCGTCATCCCGGCGAATACTGGGTTTGTGGCCATCGACCCTTCGGTCGTCTCGGCGGATGCCGGGATCTCTGCGGCTGGTGAGGCTTGCGTCATCCGGCGGATGCCGGGATCTCCGAACTAGCAGGCCGGGTTATCCACAGTGAAAAAG
>ERZ724512.1047-NODE-1047-length-12988-cov-4.621897_pt1 | contig 12988 bp, 8 predicted proteins | sample MGYA00376045_ERZ724512 | MGnify/ENA primary metagenome ERZ724512 (study PRJEB28724, sample SAMN07190883) | activated sludge metagenome | isolation source: activated sludge of sewage treatment plant in Hong Hong | place: Hong Kong | collected 2016-03-17 ... | reverse complement strand
CTGACGTCGAACACTCACCCCAAGCCCAACGCCGGCGCCCGCGCGCCGGCGTCTTCGTGCGTGTCCTCCGCGGATCCTCGCCGCTGGAATTCCGCGGATCCTGGCCGCTGGAATTCCGCGGATCCTGGCCGCCGTCTACATGTGAGCCGACACCCCGTCGGGACAGGGGCGCGGCCTCCACGAGGCGCTGATCACCGAGGCGCTGGCGACCAGCCTGCGCGACCTCACCCCGCGGCTCGTGACCTGCAGCGATGCTCTGCGCGCGGCAGCTCGCCGGGACGCGTACCTCGCTGTCGACCGTCGACGTGCGGAGGGAACAGACCGGATGCAGGAAGGGCTACGGCGTTATCCCTGCGCCCTTCGTCGCTTGCGCCGTCGAGGTGTGTCCAGGCGCGGCTCGATGCTCAGGGGGACGCGGGCGAGCACGCCTTCGATGTGTTCGAGGCTCTCGAGGATGGTGCGCTCGTTTAGCGAGAGCCGGCCGACAGGGCGTGCCTTCAACGACCGGAGCGACTCCACGTGCCGGCGGGCGGCATCCAGCTCGCCGAGCTCGAGCAAGGCCTGGACGAGCTTCCACCGGACCTGCAGGACATCAGCGCTATCCGGCGCGAGGACCGCCTCACGCCCGGCAAGGACCGCCTCCAGCAGGTTGAGGGCGCGTGGTCTGTCTCCGCGCCTCCAGCAGAGCCAGGCCAGCTCCTCCTGCGTGATTAGGACGTGCGGATGCGCCGGACCAAGCACCCGCGTTTGGGCCTCGAGGGTCTCTTGCATGCGTGGCAGCGCCGAGTCCAGGTCGTTCATCTGACCCTCCGCGAGCGCCAGGATGTGCTGGGAGTGCAGCGTCCTCGGGTGCTCGGGACCGAGGACGCGGCGCTGGACCTCCAGAGTGCGTCCGCTCAGCGCGCGCGCTCCCGCGAAGTCCTGCTGCAGCGCCATCGTCATTGCCAGTTGTTGCGCACACATCAATGTGTGGGGATGCTCGGGGCCACGGAGCCGCTCACTCGCCGCATACAGCCGCTCCTCCAGCGCCCGGGCTCGCGGGAGCTCCCCCTGCCGCTTCAATGTGACCGCGAGGAAACTCTGGAGCTCGAGGGTGGTCGGGTGCTCGGGGCCGAGTCGGGATTCGCAGTCGTAGACGGCCGGATCGAGCAGCGCCCGGGAATCCACGAGCTCGCCGCGATCGGATAGCATTCCGGCGAGGTGCATTAGGGAGTGCAGCGTGTCTGGATCATCCGGCCCGAGGACGCGCCGCTGATCCGCGAGGACGCGCCGATACAGATCGCATGCCGCGCGCCAGTCGCCTTCTGCCTCGAATGTCGTGCCGAGGTTGTGAAGTGCCATGAGCGTCAGTCGATCGTCCGGACCGTTCAGCTTCTCGTAGTCGACGAGCGCCTGGCCGAAGTACGCCTGGGCGCCCCGGTGGTCGCCGAGCTGCTTGAGCGCGACCGCGAGGTTGTTCTTCGCCAGGGCCATGTACGGGTTGACCGGGACGAGCCGGCGCTCGAAACAACGGACGGCCTTCTCGGCGCGGTCGCGGGCTTCGTGGTAGTGGCCGCGGAGCTCGGCGAAGTGACCGACGCTGGCGCCGAGGATGACGGCCTCGATCGTGTCCTCCTCGCTGGTCCGCACGGCGTGCGGCAGCAGCGATAGCAAATCGGCGTGCTTGCCAATGTCGTTCGCCGAGGCGAAGCGCCGGCAGAGCACGTCGCAACACTCCTCGTCGATGCGCTCAGTGGGAGGCGTAGACGTCGGCCACCGACGGGCCACCCAGCGCACGATGGCGTGTACGTGGAGCCCGCCGACATCGGGCACGCGGGTGACGAGGGCGTGCGCGGCGAGCTCGGCGACGGCGCGCTCCAGCTCGTCCGTCGTGACCCGGTAGAGGCGGGTGAGGATTTCTAACAACACATCGCCGGGGATAGGCGCCTCTCCCAGCCCCGCGGCGATCCTCAGGATCGCGAGGGAGAGCGGGGTCTCCAGCCGATCCAAGCTCGTCGCCAGAACCCGCGTGATTGCGCGCTCGCTCCCGGTCGGGAGCTGCTCGTGTAGGGCCTCGCCGCAGCGGTCGAGGTCGTCGCCGGGAGCGCGGAGACGCGCCCGCCAATGAGCATAGGGCGCGACCGAGAGGTCGCCCCGAACGAGAGCGCCCAGGACGTCGAGAGCGAGCGGGTGGTGCCCGACGTCGACGGCCAGCGCCCGGGCCTCTGCCTGCTCGGACGGGTCCCTCGGCGGACGTCGAACCGTGACCAGGGTGTGGGCGGCCTCGGCGTCGAGGACGTCGAGATCAAGGCGATTGGGCAGCGCGTCCAGGGCCATCCAGCGGGTCGTGATCAGCAAGGCTCCCGCAGAGCTTGTCGGCAAGAGGGACTCGACGAAGGCTTGGTCGACCCCGGGTGGCAGGTCGTCGACAATCCACAGGTGCCGCTCGCCGCCGGTGTGCTCCTCGATCGCCCGCTCAACCGCCCGGCCCGTAGCGGCGAGGTCTCCCGGGGTCGGGATGACACCCAGGCTCGGCGCGAACCCTGCCAGCACCTGAAATCGCCAAGCCAGGCGCTCGTCGACGGATCCCGCGGCGCTCGACCAGGTCGGGCTCGCGTCGATCCAGAAGACGCCGCCCGGCCAAGCATCGCCGTGTCGCCGGACATACTCAATAGCGAGCAAGGACTTGCCGAGCCCCCCGAGTCCGCGGATCTGCGCAACGATACCGACCATCCGCGAGCGCATGAGCATCTCGTGGAGCTGCTCGAGCTCTCGCGCGCGGCCGACGAAACGCCCGGAGCCGGCGCGCGGGTGAGGGTACCAGCGCGGCCCCCGGGACCGGGAGTTTGCTCCGTGGTCCCCCGGCGCGCGTGAAAGGGCGACGGCGATCGCGTCGATCTCCTGTGACTTCTTCGGTCGCGCCGCACGGAGGAGCGCGAACAGACGCCGATCGCGGCCGTGACGTTCAACGAGTCCGGCGCACGCGTGGGCGAGCTCGGAGAGGCTGGCCGCCGCGCCGGGGAGGGAGGCTGATTGACGGCTGTCGTACTCGGCCCAGAAGCGCCGCAACTCCGGGTCGGAGAACGACTCCTCGAGTAAGCGCGCGAGCCGGGCGTGCGGCGTCATCGGCGGACGGTATCATGGCCCGATCCAGTGGCTGCCGGGGGCCATCGAGGCCGACGCGATCGGCCCCATTCCGCCTTCGACTTGTGCCTAGAGATGCGCGAACGCGCACAGCGCGCGCTCTCCGTGCGCTCTCGACGTTGAGACATGCAAATGTGAGTTTTTTCACGTTTCACTGGACGCCGCCTGTGATCGTGCCCAGAAGTGTCCGGCACTCGTCCTACACCCATGACCCACTTGCAGACACAGTTCGTCAGCTTCGACAAGGCGATCCGGCTTGGTTGGAAAGAAGAAGGAGAAATCCTTCGCGAACGGCGAGATACTATCCTCGACCGGATCCGCGAGCGGCTCGACGGCCCAACCTTTTCTCATTTCAACCAGGGGAGCTACGAGCTGGGGACCGGCGTCAAGCCTCTGGACGGCGACTATGACATCGACGTCGGGCTGAGGTTCAACACCAGCAAAGAGGAATGGAGGGATCCGGTCGCGCTGAAGCGGCGTATCCGCGACGCGCTGTCCGGGTACAACGTGAAGCTCCGGCGCCCGTGCGTCACGGTGTATTTCCAACGGCGTGGCGAGCCAATCTATCACGTCGATCTCAACGTGTATGTACCCGTGGCAGGGAGCACCGACATGCTCTATCTCGCCGTTGGCAAGGATGGGGACTCGGCGGAGCTGAAGGAGTGGCGATATACGGATCCGCTCGCGCTGAGCACCGCGGTCGATGAGAAGTTCTCGGCGGGTGACGACCGCGAGCAGTTTCGGCGCATTGTTCGCTGTCTCAAGCGGTGGAAGGATCAAAATTTCCCCCGCGAGGGACAGGCCGCGCCTCGAGGGATCGCCCTGACGGCGGCTGCGCTGGCATGGTTCTCGGTCGCCAAGGACCACGACAAGGTCGCTGACAGGACACATTACAAGGATCTGGCCGGTCTGTCTACTCTCGTGTCCGTGATGCTGGCGAACGCCCGACCGCGGCTTATTGTACGGCTCCCCGTTGCGCCGCACGACGACCTGTTCGGTCGCATGAGCGACGAGCAGATGCGCGTGTTCCGCGACAAGCTCGACGCGCTCGACCAGGGGCTTCGCAGTGCGCTCGCCGACCGAGACGACGCGTCCACCTCCGCGACGCTGCGGCAACTTCTCGGCGACGATTTCCCCGAAGTCGCGGCCTCGACGACCGGCCGGCGCATCGGCAGCGCGATCGTTTCTTCCGGGGCGGCGGGATGACCGCGAGGGAGGTGCTGGCGGAGCGCCTGAAGGAACTCTGCGCCGCCGGCTTGCTTGAGGAGGCCATCCCAGTCCACCCGGAACACCTGCGCGATCCGTGGGCGGTGGCTCACGACATCGTCGCCGCGATAGATGGAGTCGCCCGCGCGGATGGCCATGAGTTCCACCTGCGCCTCGGCCTGACGCGGGACTTTCCCGATCGACTGCCGTGTGTGCGTGTGCTGCGGCCGGAGTTGGTCGGGCGGGTCCCGCATGTACTTCACCACGGGCACGTCTGCTTCCATGAGCCGGAGGGCCTGCTGCTCGATCGTTACCGGCCGGTCGAGATCGCGCGGGAGGCGCTTGAGCTCGCGCTCGAAACGGTTCGACGCGGGCTCAGCGGCGAGAACAGGGTCGAATTCATCGACGAACTCCCGATGTACTGGCCGGGCTTGCCAGGGGGAATCGTGTTCTTTTCAGCGGACGCCGAACTGCGCCCGGTCTTCCGCTTTCTGCTCCCTACGGCCAGCACATTCGCCTTTGTCCACGATCTTGCGCAGGCGCGCGAATTGCTCACATCCGGGCTGCCTCCTCTGCACGGCCCGGAGTTCTCTGGCGTGGTCGACAATCTCATCAATTTGACGTGGATCGAGGGTCTATATATTCCTCTGACGACGTTGCCCGTCCCTCCGGATCCATTTCCACTGACTCGGTGGACCAGAAAGCAGTTAGCGCACTTCATCCGCCACAACCTCTCCGCCGCGCAGGTGGAGCGTCTGGCCGAGCTGACACGCTCGAAGCGGGGCAAGCCGGTGAAGGACACGTTCGTGGTGCTTCGGGTGCCACGATCGCGAGGGGGAGACCACCTCGTCGGGATCGCCTACGACAAAATCCAGGGCTATCATCCGCTCTCACGGGCCCCCGGGAGCGCCAACTTCGGCCAGTTTCGGATCGAACGCCGCGACCCCGGGTACCTCGTACCGCGCGGCGGCGGGGTCGACGAACTGCGAGCGAAGCGCGTGCTGCTCGTTGGTTGTGGCTCCGTCGGCGGGCACCTTGCCATGGAGCTCGCGCGCTGTGGTGTCGGGCGCCTGACGCTCGTAGATCCCGATCCGCTACGCCCCGAGAACGCCCACCGCCACGTGCTCGGGACACCCCCTCCGCTACTCTTGGCGACCAAGGCGATGTTGCTGGGGATCGAGCTGCAGAAGCGGTATCCGGGGATCCAGGTCGATCTCTTCGCTGGTCTGGTCGAACGGGGGCTCGACGCGGGCGCGTTCGACCTGGGGAGCTACGATCTCGTCGTCTCCGCGACCGGCGATCACAACGTCGATCGGGCGCTGAACGCCCGACTGTACCGCTGCGAAGGGCGTCCGCCGCTGATGTTCACCTGGCTCGAACCGCTCGGGATCGGCGGCCACGCTCTCGTGGTTCATCCGCAAGGCGAAGGCCCGCCGCGGGGTTGCCTAGATTGCCTGTTCACGCCGCATCCGGCCGACATCTCGCCGGTGTTGGCGAATCGAGCGGCGTTCGCTGCCCCAGGACAGACGTTCACGCGCGAGCTCACCGGCTGCGGCAACACTTTCACCCCGTACAGTTCGCTTGACGCGCTGCGAACCGCCGGGCTTGCGGCGAGGTTCGCAATAGAGACGCTACGTGGAGATCTGGCGGTGGCTCCGCTGAGATCGTGGAAGGGGTCCGGAGCCGAGTTTCGCGGCGCCGGATATCGTACCTCGCCGCGCCATGGGCTCGATGCAGAGACGCTTGAGCATCGCGGCGTCGAGGTCGCTGCTGGAAACTGCCGAGTGTGTGGGGCGGAATGATACTTGCTTCAGCGCCGGAGCTCAAGCGCTCGGACGTACGTGTCGCCGACGAGGTGGTACGCGACGACGACGGGGTCCGCGCTGTGCAAAACCCGCCGACCACAGTCGACTGCCACGGCGACGGGCATCGCGCCGAAGACGTGGATCTGTGTTGTGGAACGGTGTTTGCGCGCGATCTGATCTAACGTTGCGCGGTAGACCCGGCCGAACGCGTCGAGCTGCGCCTCGCTGCGGACGGCGTCGATTTTCGGGTCGTCGAGCGCGATCTCATAGGTTGTTCGATCCGCGGACGGCAGCACGGCGTCGACACGCTCCGGCAGTACGCGGGCGCTGGCCGAGATCAACACGGCGACCTCGCGCGCATCCGGTGACGTGGCAAGCGGACGGACGCTCCACTGCGACAGCCCCGGCTCGTCGGGTTGCCAACTCCACGTCGCGGGGACTCGCAGGCGCGTGAACAGGCGAGCCTGCACCGTCTCCGAGACGGCGTGTCCGAGCGCCATCAGCCAGGGGATCGGCGCGAGCCCGAAGATGGACACGTGGCGGGCATCGGAGGGAAGGACCTCGTGTCGCAGATGATCCTGGACGGCGGCGTCGATCGCCGCCTGCCCCTCGGACCAGTCCGCATCGGATCGCGCGGGGTCGAGGGCGTTGAGGTCGATCCGGCGCCAACTCCTCGGCTCGCAGGAGCCGAGGGCGGCGCGGACCTGCGCGTGGTCGATGAGCGAGACGCGCCCGGCGATCGTAGCCTCCAGCGTGATTACGTGCGTCGCCGCGACGACTTCGGTCGTCCAGCCGAGGCACGCGCGCTCGACCTTGTCGATGTCGGCGTTCCTTAGTGGGAACTCGCGCCGCAGGCGCTCGAACAGGTCTCGCGTGACATGGCCACGACGGTCGAGCAGTCGCGTCGCCTCGTAGAAGACGATGGCGGGCGCCTGGGCGAAGTTAAGCTCGCTGACGAGGCGATCGCCTTCGGGCCCGAAGTGCAGAAAACGCTGCAATCCGTCGGGTGTGAACATGGATAGTAGCAGGTCAAAGAGCCCGCGGAGCGCGTCTATGCGCCGAGTATCCGCGAGCGTCTGTCGACCTGACTCGATGGGCATATCATCCCCAAAGGCTGAGGTTCTCGCCGTCCGCCGGGGCAGGCCGCCCAAAGTGTGTATAAAGTCGTAGGAGTACCTCGGCATCCAGGGCGGCGTAGGCGAGCTGGCGGTCGCTTAGCGGGCGCCGGGACCAGTCGCTGACCTGCTCCGACTTGTCGAGGGTAAGGCCGAGCTCGCGCTCGCAGACTATCTTGAGGCTGTGTCCGCCGGGAATCTTTGCGCCTCGCACCCGGCGGGAGACGTGGAGCGTGTCGACGACGCCGTTGATGGAGAGGCCGTAGCGCTTGAGCACGGAGCGCTCGAAGGTCGCGTTGTGGATGACCTTCACGACCGCAGCGTCCTCGAGGACATCCGCGAGCGGGCTCAGGTCGGCGAGTTCGAGCGCGTCCAGGATGTACGTCCCCGAGCTCGCCGCAATCTGGATCAGGCAGAGCGTTCGGTTCTGAATCATGGTCTCGACGTCGAGTCCGATGAAGGGCTCGCGGCGCAGCTCAGAACACAGGCTCGGCAGTTCCTGATCGCTGGTGATCCAGTGGACCTGGGGACCACTCTCTCGGGGAACGGGCGCGTGGACGGCGGGAGGAGCGACCGGAGCAGCCAGTTGGTCCAGGTCTTGCTTGGTCGGGGCAGAGACCGTCGATGGCACGCGTGCAGCACGATCCACCGCCGGGATCCCCCCCGACAGCCAGCGCCACGCGCCGGCGACATCGAGCAGGTGGGACGCGATGACCTCGCGCTCGACCCACGGCGGCATGAGCGGCTGGAACTTGCTGAAGCGGTAGCTCGGAAGTGTCTCCGCCACCTCGCGCCAGAGTTGCTCGTTCTCCCAGATCTCGGGATCCAGCAGGCGATCGAGCAGTTCGTGGAAGGCGTGATGGGTGACGTCTTCGCCGCGGATCGTCAGGCCGAAGTTGTCGGGCACGACCTTCCAGGACGTGCCGATCGCCTCTAGCGCGTGGCGCAGCGTGCTGTTGATCCGCCCGCCGGCGAAGGTCCACCAGCGGATCTCTCCCTCGCCGACGATGACGCCGCCGCGAGGGTCCGCGGTGATGCCTTCCATGCCGCGTCGCTGCTCCGCGAGGATCGCTGCAGCCTCGGCGTTCAAGTATGCGGGACTCTGCTCGGAAGTGAGCACCTCGCGGATCTTCTGGCACAGGTGGAAGCCGAGGAAGCTCGGGATGAAACCGCCCCAGGTCGGCTTCTTGCCGCGCGGTGCGGGCTCCACGACGAGCCGGCGCTCGTCATGGGCGATCCGCAGCACCGACCATGCCCGGCCGCCGAGGAGGAAGCAGCTCACGCCCTCGGCGAGGCGGTCGACGAAGCCCTGCGTGAGCGTGCCGAGGGGCTGGCCGTTGCGTGTCTCGACGTTGTAGCTCTGCGGGCTGGAGAAGACCGCGTAGAGCTCCATGAAGTTGCGGCGGCCGAAGCGCCGTTCGGCCTTGGGCCCGATCAGAAGGCGTCCGTCGAGGAGCACGGCCGACTGATCACGGAGCATCCACGCGATCAGTCGCTCGAATTCGGCGCGATGGAGCCCCCGGCAGTCGGGAAGCTGCGACAGGTGAGCCCACGCCTGCTCCGGGGGCACGCCGTTGTCGGCAAGCGACATCGCCAGGAGCTGATGCACCAGCACCGGCCAGCAGCGGTCAGAGAGCTCGACCGGCTCGACCCAGCCGGCCTTCGCCAGTTCGATCAGCGCGATCGCCTGGACAACGCCGTCGCCGGTCTCACAGAAGAACGTGGTGTTGGCGACCTGTCCGGCGCGCCGGCCCGTGCGGCCCATCCGCTGGAGGAACGAGGACACCGTATCGGGCGCCTCGTGCTGAAGTACGCGGTCCAGGTCGCCGACATCGATCCCAAGCTCGAGCGTCGACGTGCATACGATGCAGGCGTCAGTGCCGTGGTGAAATCGCTCCTCGGCGAGGCTGCGCTCCTCGAGCGAGACGGCGCTGTGGTGGACGAACACCGCGGTCCCGGCTCGTCGCATGTGCTCCGCGACGGCCTCCGTCACCGAGCGTGACTGACAGAAGAAGAGGCTCTTGCCGCCTCTGGCGACCTTGGCCGCATCGGCCGCGAGGTCGGACAGCTCGGGCCGGTGGGCCACCAGGAGTTGCCGTCGCGTCGGCTGCTTCGGCGGGTCGACGATCATGGACGAGCGCCGCGAGGTCCCCTGCAGCCAGCCGAGGATCGCCTCGGGGTTGCCCACGGTGGCGCTCAGGCCGACGCGTTGCAGGTCGTGGCTCGAGATCCGGGCGATCCGCTCGATCACGCTCAGCAGGTGCGCGCCGCGGTCGGTGCCGGCGAGGGCGTGGATCTCATCGATGATGACGATCCGGAGGTCGCCGAAGAGACGGCGCTTGTCGACCTTCTCCGAGATCAGCATCACCTCGAGCGATTCCGGCGTGGTCATGAGCAGGTCGGCCGGCTCGCGCAGGAAGGTGCGCCGCTCGTGACTGTTCGTGTCGCCGTGCCATACGAACCGCTGCAGACCGACCATCTCCGTATAGAGCCCGAGGCGCTCGGCCTGGTTGTTGAGGAGCGCCTTGATCGGGGCGATGTAGAGAGCGCCGACGCCGCTAGCGGGGCTGTCGACCAGCATCGACAGGGTCGGGAAGATCGACGCCTCTGTCTTGCCCCCGGCCGTCGGCGCGAGGATGACGGCGTTCTGGCCAGCGAGCATCGCCTCGCCGGCAAGTTCCTGCACAGGCCGCAGGCTCGACCAGCCCAGCCGGGCGACGATCGCCTGCTGCAAGCGCGGCGCGAATCTGGCAAAGACGCTCATAGACCTGTCTCTCGCCGATGACGATCAAGGGCGACCGCGCTCGGACGTAGTCTCGGGTCGTCCGGTTGGAAGAGTTGCTGTCCATCGAATTCTTCGTAGACAGTCCCTCGAAGGGCGTTGGACAACAGGACTGTCATCGTCTTGGAGTCCACTGCGATATACCGGAGATCGAATAGGGTATGCAGATCGGCCCGCAGGAGCAGACCGTTCGTCACACTATTGGTGTGCTCGCCTCGATAACCTATGATATGCGCGGCTTCGAGCGCACCTTCGAAATCGCACCCTGAAATCGCACATCGACGTTCATAGGCAGCAAGTAGTTGTCTGCGAAAGGCAGCCTGACCTCGTCGCAGCGCAATCTGCGCCCTGGTCTTCTCGCGGGCGTCGCTCTCGTCCGTGGGATCGAAAGCTCCGTCTTGCTTGAGTACCTCGCCCTTCGCCACGAGTGACGCCTCTATGGGGTTTGGGGCAGGCTGTGCGGCTCGGGGCAGTCCTGGCAACTCATACCCCTTGTTGCCCATGTAGTGTCCCTTGACCAACGCGATGGTCATGAAGTCGCGCATGAAGCGGCGCGCTGTCGTCCTCACGAATGCCCCACGCGCGCTGTCGAAATCACCGAGATCGACGACACGATCCTCGGAGACTCGTAGCCCCAGGGCTCGAAGGGTCTCCGAGAGGGTGTCCATGGCTTCCTGTCTTTCCTCCCTTGTCACGTTGCGCGTGAAGCTCTTCAGCTTCTGCGTCAAAGTAAGCAGCCTTGACCCGTTCCGCGCCAGGGTGAGATTGAGCGAGAACAGCATGCCCTTCTTGTTGTACGCGAACAGGCGCCAATAGCCGGATGAATTTCTGTAGAACTGAGCAAGGGTTTCGACGGCATCTGCCCCAGGAATGGCGAACGTATACTCGTGCGATCGTTCCAATAGTTGAAAGCCGGCATCTCGATACCTGAGCCACCTGGAGTTGTGGACTCCCGGTGATGCGACTACGGTAGTTGGGAGCCCGCGGATCGAAAACTTCTCCGCGGGCGCCGATAGGAGCGCATCTCGGAAAGCTTGGACATAACGGGGCGTCAAAACACTTCCTCAACCGGGACGGGGCCGTCGTCGGGCTCGGCTGGGACGAAGGGCTGGCCCTTGAGCGCCAGTTCTTCTTCGGGCTTCAGCTCGGCCGGTTTGAAGCCGTACTCGGCCATCGGGTCATACTCGGGGTCGTCGTCGACGAGGTCGAGCTGGTTGACGAAGGCGCGGAGGAACTGGCGCGGGACGACGCCGACGTCGCCCTTGAAGCCGGCGGTCACGTCGTCGACCAGGCTGGCGATGAAGTCGTCGCTCGCCCGCGCGGCGAGGCGCTCCAGGTCGCGGGCCGGGTAGAGGTCGCGGAGGCGCTTGGCGACGGCGCGGAGGCGGGCGGCGTCGAAGGGGATCAGCTCGAGCTGGGGCTGACGGGGGCTGGTCCGGTTGCCCTGCTTCATGAAGGCGATTCGCTCGTGGAGAGGCGCGAGGCCGGCGACACCCTGGCGGGAGTCGAAGAAGTCGGGGGTGCCTGTGAACACCCAGAGGAGGCCGTGGTAGCTGCTGGCCGCGTCGGCGATCTGCCGGATGCCGTTGAGCGATTTGTGCCGCGAGTCCTTGCGCATGCGCAGGATCGTCTCGGCCTCGTCGATGACGATGACGAGGCCCTTGTAGCCGGCGGCCTTGACGATCGCCAGGACGCCGCGGAGGTAGTCGAGCGCGTCGCGGCTCTCGATGTCGCCCTTCACGCCAGCGAGACGCTTGGCTGCTGGGCCGACGTTGCCGGATCCCGACAGCCAGGAGATCAGCGAGCCGGCGTCCGCGACCTGGCCCTTCTGCTTGAGGTCGAAGATGGTCTGGATCGCGCGGACGAAGTCCTGCGGTGCGTTGCCGCCGGTCGCGGCGGCGAGATCCTCGTCGAGACGGCGACGGACCTTGGCGTCGAAGTCGGGCGCGTCGGCATCGGCGCCGGCGGCGATCAGGGCGTCCTCGATGCTGCCGATCCAGCGATCGAGGATGTCGCCGAGGGCGCCGCGCGGGCACGAGGCGGTGCCGAGCTCGGTCATCACCTTGCGGTAAACGTCGTCGAATCGGTGGAAGCGGAGGTCGTTGTCGGAGACGACGACGAACGAGGTGGCGAAGCCCTGGGCCTGGGCGTCGAGGATAGTGAGGCGCGCCATGAAGGTCTTGCCGCAGCCGTAGCCGCCGCGGAGAAACTTGATGGTACCTTCCCCGCTGGCCGCCAGTTCGAGCTGTCGCTCGATCTCTTTGCGCTGGCGGTCGATGCCCTGGGCGAAGGCTTCGACGCCGCGCTCGGGGACCAGCCCCTTGCGCAGTGATTCGAAGATGTGCTCCACATCGCGTTGATTGGGGTTATCCATCACTTCTGCCCTTCACGGACGTAGCGCTTGACGCCACCCACGTTCTCGATGCGAGCGGAGAACGGTGCCTTCTTGACGTGCGCCTCGAATTCCTTGGAGAAGCTGCGCAGGGCCCGAGGCCCGCCGAGCATCCTGGCGGCCTCGTCCTCCGTGACGATGCCGTGCTGGGCCAGATGCGCGAAGAGGTTGCGGACACCCGGACTGGTGAATTCCAGCAGCCACTCCTGTCCGGACGCAGTTGCGGGCGCCGCGGGCGGGGGCGGAGCCACGGCAGCGGGAACAGTGCGAGCCTCCGTCCGTGCCGCCGGTGCAGGTGCCGCTGGGCCAGTCAGTACCGACGCGGTCGGTGTGGGCCCAGGGGCGATGGATGCAGCAGGAGGAGCCGTCTGGGCCGTTGGAGAAGGCGCCGCGGGCGCTGGAGCACCGGACGGCGCACGGCGGGCGGACTCGGGTGCGGGCTCTTGTCGTGGCGGAGGAGCCTGCGGGGGCGCGACCGCGGCGCCGGGAAGTCGCGGCTGGGGCTCGACGGGATTCTCGAGGAACGACACCTCCGCCGAGCTCTGTTGCTCGGCGCGGCTCCACC
>ERZ724512.1046-NODE-1046-length-12993-cov-6.342016_pt1 | contig 12993 bp, 16 predicted proteins | sample MGYA00376045_ERZ724512 | MGnify/ENA primary metagenome ERZ724512 (study PRJEB28724, sample SAMN07190883) | activated sludge metagenome | isolation source: activated sludge of sewage treatment plant in Hong Hong | place: Hong Kong | collected 2016-03-17 ... | reverse complement strand
CCGACGGTCTGGGCGAAGCGCGGCGGGGCCGGGTCCTCGAGCTCGGTCGGCGCGGAGAGCCGCGGGCGGACGGCGGTGCGGAACAGCCAGGCGTACGGCGTGTGCTGGACGCCCCGGGTCGCGCCGATCGCGAACACGAGCGCCTGGGCCGCCAGCAGGGCGACGCTGACCGGCCCGGGCGCCAGAAGCAGCGTGGCCGCCAGCACGAGCGAGGTCAGGGTCGCGGCGAACTGAGGCCCGCGAGGGTCGATGCCGGCTGGGGCGCCAGTCGTGCTGGCCGAGGCGCGGTGGGTGCTGGTGGTGGACATGTCTCTCCTGCGGACGGGTGTGGATGCCGGTCGGTGCAGGTCGCGGCGCGCGCCGAACGGCGGTTCGCCCTCAGGTTAGTCGACTATCTCAGTAGAGATAAGGCAGAGGCGTGCGCGACCTGGTCAGCGCATTCGACACAGCGACGAGCGCACGCGGCAGTGGTCCACTGCACGGCGGCGGGTCAGCAGGGTCGAGGACATGGCGACCACAGTAGGGACTGCATCGCCCCGCGCCCATCCGGCGTCTCGCTGTGCGAGACGACTGTCCACATCGTGGATCGCGCCGCTCATGCCCACCCCAGCGCGGCGAGCACCTGCTCCTTGCGGGGCGCTCCGCTGGCGCGCGTGACCTCGCGGCCTGCACTGTCGAGCACCAGCGTGGTCGGCGTACGCAGGATGCCGAGCTCACGGACCAGCTCCAGGTGGTGCTCGGCGTCCACCTCGACGTGGGTGACCCCGGGGACGAGATCGACGACCTCGGCCAGCGTGCGTCGGGTCGCCCGGCAGGGGGCGCAGAAGGCGGAGGAGAACTGCAGCAGCGTGGCGCGGTCGCCGAGGGCTGCGTCGGGGAGGGAGGTGGTGACGTGGGTCCAGGGGGTCGGGGTCTCGATACGCTCGCTGGCGCTCGCTACTCGACCACCGCGATCCGCCTCGCTCACTGGTCGACCACCGAGATCCGACTGGCTCACTGGTCGACCATCGAGAGCCCCATTGATCGCGTGGGTGCCGCGGAAGCGGCCGTCGGTGAGCAGCCGGTAGGTGCCGAAGGCCAGCGCCACCACGACGGCGGCGAGGACGACCCAGGCTCCGGTGCTCACGAGGGGTCAACCGACGAGCGCGAGCCGTCATTCCGGGTCACGGGATGACCAGCGGGATCGAGACGCTGAAGGTGCTGCCCTGACCCGGCGCGCTCTGCACCCGCACGACGCCACCGTGGGCCTCGACGATGGCCTTGACGATGTTGAGGCCCAAGCCGGTCCCCGGAGTCATCCGCTCCTGCGCCTCGCGGCCGCGGAAGAAGCGGGTGAACAGGCGCCCCTGCTCCTCGGCGTCGATCCCGATGCCGTCGTCGGCGACCGTGACCTCGAAGCGCCCGCCGCGTCGGCACAGGGTCACGCGCACGGTGCCGCCGGCGTCGGAGTACTTCAGCGCGTTGGAGACCAGGTTGTCCACGACCTGCCGCATCCGCTGCTCGTCGACCATCGCCGACAAGGTGTCCGGGGCGTCCAGGAGCAGGTCGATGTCGCTGGCGCCCGCGATCGGGCGGACCGCCTCCAGCGCATCGCGCACCAGCGCAGCAAGGTCGACGCGCGTACGGGCGATCTGCACCCCGCCGTACCGCACCTGGGCGACGTGGAGGAGGTCGGAGACCAGGTGGGCCAGCCGCAGGGCGTTGCGCTCGACGATCAGGACCTGCTCGGTGGCGTCTGGCGGCAGATCGCTGCGGTCCACGAGCAGCTCGAGATGGCCCAGGATCGATGTCAGGGGCGTGCGCAGCTCGTGGGAGACCGAGGCGACGAACTCGTCCTTGACCTCCAGCGCCCGCATGAAGTCCGTGACGTCCTTGTAGGCCAGCGCGGCGCCCGCGAACTGGCCGCTGGGGTCGCGGACGGTCCGCGCCGAGACCGAGAGGGCGCGCCGGGTGATCGGGTCGCTGCCGACCCAGATGCGCTGGTCGTCGAACTCCTCGCCCCGGGTCGCGCGGTAGGTCGGCATCTCCGCGCTGGTCAGCAGCGTGGTCCCGTCGGGGTGGAAGACCTCGCCGAGCTGGCCGGCGACGCCGCCGTGCCCGTCGGGGAACGCGAGCGACATGAAGTCGTGGTGGCGGCGGTTCATGCCCTCGTAGCGTCCGTCGCCGTCGATGAGCACGAGGCCGACGTCGACGGAGTCATAAACGGCCTCGAGCATCCGGCGCTGGTGCTCGATGAACCGGTTCGCGGCGGCGATCCGGGTCTCGTACTCGTGCTGCGCGGTGACGTCGAGGACCTGGGAGATGAAGTGGATCGGCCGGCCGCCGGAGTCCCGGAGCAAGGACACCGACAGGTCGCCCCACACGACCTTGCCGCTGGCGTGGAAGTAGCGCTTGACCAGGCGGTACGTCGACCGCTCGCCCTGCAGCGTCTCCTGCATCAGCTCGAGGTCGGCGGCGAGGTCCTCGGGGTGCGTGATCTCCTGGAAGGTCCTCGCGCGCAGCTCGTCCGGGGAGTAGCCGAGCATGTCGCAGAGCGCCCGGTTGACCGCGAGCATCCGCCCGTCCGGCGCGACGAGCGTCATGCCGACGGGTGAGTTCTCCAGCGTCAGCCGCCAGAGCCGCTCGCTGTCCGGGACCTGCTCCACGCGCCCCCCTTCCTTGCATCGGTCCTTCCATCGCCTCGGCCCAGCGTGGCAGGGTCGGAGGGAGTCTGTCGCGGACACGGCCGCGGCCAGCTGGAGCCCGGGTTGTCAGTGAAACGTGTTCTAGGCGGCCTGGGTCGATACCATGCTTCGACCATGACCCATGCTGCCGGGCCGACCGCCCTCATCACCGGAGTGGCCGGCCAGGACGGCATCTACCTGGCCCGCCACCTCCACGAGCTCGGCTACCGGGTGGTCGGGACCGTGCGGCCGGCGTACGCCGCCCCCGCGCGGACCACCTACCTCGCGGGCGTCGAGCTGCGGGAGCACGACCAGCGCGACCGCGACGGCTTCGCGGCGCTGCTGGAGTCGGTGCGCCCCGACGAGCTCTACAACCTGGCCGGCTTCACGTCGGTCGGTGCCAGTTGGGGCCAGGCCGAGCTCGTCGCCGAGACCAACGGCATGGCAGTCCTGCGGATGCTCGACGAGCTGCTGCGCTACCGGGAGCGCCACGGCACGGCGCCGCGCTTCCTGCAGCCCTCGAGCTCGGAGATGTTCGGCATCTCCGACCAGCAGCCGCAGACCGAGGGCACCCCGCACCACCCGCGCAGCCCGTACGCCGCGACGAAGAGCTTCGCCCACCACCTCACGGTCAACTACCGGGAGTCCTACGGGCTGTTCACCTCGACCGCCACCCTGTACAACCACGAGAGCCCGCTACGCGGCCCGCAGTTCGTCACCCGCAAGATCACCCGCGCCGCCGCCGAGATCGCGCTCGGACGGCGAGACGGCCTGACGCTCGGCAACCTCGACGTACGACGGGACTGGGGCTTCGCCGGTGACTACGCGCGCGCGATGCACCGCATGCTCCAGCTCGACCACCCCCAGGACTTCATCATCGCCACCGGGGAGTCGCGACCGCTGTCGGAAGTCCTGACGGTCGCCTTCGCGGCCGTGGGGATCGACGATCCGGCGCCGTTCGTCCACCAGGACCCGGCCCTGATGCGGCCGGCCGACGTCGTCGACCTGTTCGGCGACCCGACCAAGGCGCGCGAGCAGCTGGACTGGCGTCCCGAGCTCGACTTCGCGCGGACCATCGAGCACATGGTGGCCGTCGACGTCGCGCGACTGCGGTCGGGGCGCGACGAGCGCGTCGGCTACCTCTTCCCCGACGGCTGAGCCGCCGCTCCTGGCGGTAGCGCTGAGCGACGTCGGCGGCCGCCATGCCATCTGCTGCCCACTGTGGGAAGATGGGTCTGACGTGGAAGCGAGGAGAACTGATGACACTGATCGTGGAGACCGACACACGAAGCCGCGTGGTGCTGCCCGGCCGTCCCAACGAGCGCTTCCTCGTCCGCGAGAACGCGGATGGCAGCCTCCTGCTCCAACCCGCCCGCGTGGTCACCGAGGCTCAGCACGAGTACGACACCGACCCAGAACTGCGGGACCTGCTGTCGCGCGCCTTCGAATCGCCCACGGTTCAGCGTGACTACCGCCGCCGCGGCCGGTGAGCGACTACAGCGAGGTCGCAGCTGCTCAGCTCGACGAGCTCGAGAAGACGGCTGCCGACCCGTCCTGGGAGGCGATCGTCGACGCTCTCGAGCTCGCCCTGAAGTACCCGGGCGAAGCGCAGAAGCACTCGACGGCCATCGCGACGACCGAGGGCGAGGTCATCCTCCGACTGCCGGTCGCCGGCTTCCCGCCGTACAAGGTGTTCTGGTCCCATCGCGACGGCGTCCCTCGGATCGAGGCGGTCTTCCCGCACCCGTAGCGGCTCGAGGCCTCGCGCCTCTGTCACCCTGGAGCCCGTGAGTCGGGTCCGAACGCTGGCGTGGGTCGGCCTGATCGCCTACGCGGCGTTCCTGGCCCTCGTCTTGCTGTCGCCGTCGTCGCAGACCCAGTCGGACGGCGCGGGACACCTGGCGAGCCTGGCGCAGGGCCTCGGGGTGTCGCCCGCCCGGGCGACCCAGAGCCGCGCCGAGTTCGTCGCCAACGCGATGCTGCTCATGCCGCTGGCGGCCCTGGGCTCGATGGTGTGGCCGGCCAGCACCTGGCGGGACTGGACGGCGTGGTCGTTCGTCATCGCCAGCGGGGTCGAGCTCTTCCAGGGGCTCTTCCTGCCCGGGCGCGACGCCACCATGATCGACATCGTCGCCAACACGCTCGGAGGGCTGCTCGGGGCGCTGGTGGTCGCGATGGTGCGTTGGCTCTGGGGTCTCGACAAGCTCGACCACCGGTAGACATCTCGACCACCGGTAGACACCCGGTGGTCGAGCAGCGAGCGCAGCGAGCGGCCGTCGAGACCCCCGGGTTCACCGCCCTGCCTCGGGCTGTGGGGGTCTCGACAAGCTCGACCACCGGTAGACATCTCGACCACCGGCGGGGACAAGCTCGACGGCCGGTAGACAAGCTCGACGGCCGATCGGTCAGCCGCCGGCGAAGGGCGGGAGGAACTCGACGGTGGCGCCGGGCTCGACGAGGACCGCGCCGGGGTCCTCGGTGCTCACCGGCCGGTCGCCGACGAGCGTCGAGCAGACGCCGAGGACGTCGGGCAGCCGGGTGCCCGGGTGGAGCGCGAGTGCCCGGCGTACGACCTCGGCCAGCGTGATCGGGGCCTCCACCTCGAGGGTGTCGCTCGCCACCCCGGCAGCGGAGCGGGCGGCGGCCCAGTAGTGGACTTCGATCGGAGCGGCGGTCATCTCGGGTATTCTTCACGACCAGACTCACCGGCCGAAGCCCAGCGTTGCGTTTCGGTCCCCGTCCCGCTCTGGGAGGAGACCACTGATGAGCACGCTCCTGCTTCTCACCAGCGCCCTGCAGCCGTCGGCCGAGGTGCTGCCCGGGCTGGCCCTGCTCGGCCACCAGGTGCGCATCCTCCCCGCGGAGGGCAGCGCCCTGCTCGAGGCCCCGGACGCCGACCTGCTGCTCGTCGACGGCCGCCAGGACCTCGCCCACGCCCGCGACCTGTGCCGGCTGATCCGCACCACCGGCACCGACATCCCGGTGCTGCTGATCTGCACCGAGGGCGGGCTGGCCGTCGTCTCCCACGACTGGGGGATGGACGACGTCGTGCTCCACACCTGCGGCCCCGCCGAGCTCGAGGCGCGGATCAAGCTCGCCATCGGCCGGCTGGTCGCGCAGCGCGAGGCCGACGACCCCGAGTCCCACGTGATCCGCTCCGGCGAGGTCGTCGTCGACGACGCGACCTACACCGCCAAGGTCGGTGGCCGTCCGCTCGACCTGACCTTCAAGGAGTTCGAGCTCCTCAAGTTCCTCGCCCAGCACCCGGGCCGCGTCTTCTCCCGCCAGCAGCTGCTGCAGGAGGTGTGGGGCTACGACTACTTCGGCGGCACCCGCACGGTCGACGTCCACGTCCGCCGGCTCCGCGCCAAGCTCGGACCCGAGAACGAGACCCTGATCGGGACGGTCCGCAACGTCGGCTACCGCTTCGTCCTGCCCACCAAGGAGACGCGCGCCGACGTCGCCGCGCGCTCGTCGGCCGACCCGGTCGACGCCTGACACCCGCCCGACACGTCGGCGAAATCTGGATCTCTAGACTGGTCTCTCCGACCAGAGGGAGTCCCCGAAGGAGTCCCCCCGAAGGAGTCTTCTCGTGGAGCTGCGCGACTACCTCCGGGTGATCAGGCGCCGCTGGCTGCTGATCCTCGCCGTCACGGTGGCCGTCGTGGGCGTCGCGGCGACGGTCACCTTCACCGCGACCTCGCAGTACCAGTCGACGGCCCGGCTCTTCGTCACCACCCAGCAGTCCGACACCGCCTCGGACTCCTACCAGGGTGGACTCTTCTCCGCGCAGCGGGTGACCTCCTACGCCGATCTGGTCAAGAGCCGCGAGCTGGCCTCGACGGTCGCCCGCGACCTCGGGCTCGACATCCCCCCGGCCGAGCTGGCGGGCAAGGTCAGCGCCGCGGTGGTGCCCGACACGGTGAACCTCGAGATCTCGGTGATCGACCCCGATCCGGCCCAGGCCCAGGCGCTCACCCAGGCGTACGCCGAAGGCCTGGTCGACCTGGTCCGCCAGCTCGAGACGCCCAGCGGTGAGACGAAGGCGCCGATCAAGGCCACGATCGTCGACTCCGCCACCCTGCCGGACTCCCCGGTCTCCCCTCAGCCCCTGCGCAACCTGGCGCTCGGGCTGGTGGTCGGCCTGCTGCTCGGCGTCGGTCTGGCGCTCCTGCGCGAGCTGCTGGACACCACCATCAAGTCCAGCGAGGACCTGGCGTCCGCCACCGCCGCGCCGGTCCTGGGCGGGATCCCGTTCGACACCGCGGCGCGCCAGCATCCGCTGGTGACCTCGCTGCAGTCGCACGCACCACGGGTCGAGGCGTTCCGCGTGCTGCGCACCAACCTGCAGTTCGTCGAGGTCGACAGCAACGCCAAGGTCTTCGTCGTCACCTCCGCCCTCCCGGAGGAGGGCAAGACCAGCACGTCGCTCAACCTCGCCCTCACGCTCTCCCAGGCCGGCCACCGCACCCTCCTGATCGAGGGCGACCTGCGGCGGCCCAAGGCGACCGCCGCCCTCGGGCTCGACAACGCCGTCGGCGTGACCACCGTCCTCCTCGGCCGGGTCACGCCGGAGGACGCGATCCAGCGCCACGCCGACAGCGACCTCGACGTCCTCGCCAGCGGAGCGATCCCGCCCAACCCGGCCGAGCTGCTGCAGTCCAACGCGATGAGCGACCTCATCAAGCACCTGCGCTCGGACTACGACATGCTCGTCATCGACGCCCCACCGCTGCTGCCGGTCACCGACGCCGCACTGCTCGCCACCCAGGCCGACGGCGCGCTGCTGGTCGCCCGCTACGGCAAGACCACGCGCGACCAGCTCGCGCAGGCCGTCTCCCGGCTCACGCAGGTCGACGCCGAGCCGGTCGGCATCGTGCTCAACATGGTGCCCAGCAAGCGCCGTACCCTCGGCTACGGGTACGGCTACGGCTACGGCTACGGGTACGGCTACGGGTACGGATACGCCCCCACGGGCCTCGAGGACGAGGCCCGTGCCAAGCGGCGGGGGCTCAGGCGCAAGCGCTGACCGCGGACGAGGACGAGTCCCGTCCCGCCTCGACACCCGGCGTGACCGAGAGCGTCGACCGGCCGGTCTGATCCGGCCCCGACTTCATCCGCCAGGTCACGTCGACCTTCTCCCCGGGGCCGAGCTCGACCACGACGGTGCCCACCGGGCGGCCGTCCTGGTCGACCACGTTGAATCCGTGGACCGGTCGACTGTTGATCGCGACGTCGGAGATCGCGCCCCCGACCGGGCCGTAGAGCCGGATCAGCAGCAGCTCATGGCCCTGCTCGGTGCCGTACTCGCCGGTCCCGGTCACGTACGTCGGCAGGTCGGCCGCGTCCTTCGGCGCGGTCGAGGACAGGTGCATGGTCCCGGCCAGCCCCTGAACGCCAGCGGTGCAGTAGGTCGCGTCCAGCGCGGCGTCGTAGCGCAGGTAGTACGACATCTTCGAGGCCGTGGCGTCGTTGAGGAAGACGCCGACCTGGGGCCCGGTCGCAGAGTCGTCGGTCAGGTGGCCGGCGATCTGGGAGGTGGTGATCTCACCTTGCTCGTCGGCGTGGAAGGAGTGGACGTAGATGCGGTGCTCGTCCGCGGCCCGGCCCAGCGCCTCGGCCAGGTCGATCGGGTTCTCCGCTCCGCCCGAGACCTGATCGAAGACTGCCCGGGCGACGTCGCGGAAGTAGGCGTCCTGGGCCGCTGGCACCGGGTGGTCCACGTAGACCTGATGGAGCAGCGTGTCCACCGCGTTGTCGGCGGTCAGCTCGGTGTCGCCGACCGTCACCGGCCCGGTGGCCTGCAGCAGGTAGGACATCGCGACCGGGTCGACGGAGATCACCCCGTCGATCCGCCCGCCGAAGACCTCCTCCCACCGGGCCTTCATCAGCTCGGCGGTGCGCGGGAAGTCGGGGGTGAAGTTGGCGTCGACGAAGTAGGTCCCGAGCTGCTCGCCGTAGATGCGTCGCTCGGCCGGCGACAGCGGGAGGACCGGGGTCGGGCGCTCGCCGAAGGCGTCGGCGCCGACCTGACGGGTCATCTCGACCTTGCCGTCCGCGGCGGTGACGAGCGAGACCGCGCCGGGGAGCCCGCCGGTGGAGCGGATCTCGGCGTTGTTCTGGAAGATCAGGAGGTAGTGCCGCGGACCGTCCTCGCCGAGCATCGTGGGCATCACGTCCAGGGCGGTCGACGCGGCGGCGAGGACGTGGTGCGCGTCGTGCACCTTCTCGGTGAGCTCTCGGTACTTGTCACGCAGCCGCCCGGCGTACGACGACGGGTCCTGCGCCGCCAGCTCGCGCTCGGCCGCGGCGAACGCCGCCTCACCGTGCGCGACCGGCCGCTGCAGCTCGCGGACGGCCGAGACGGAGACGGCGGCGTCACGCGGTAGCAGCGTGTCGATGTCGTCGGTGACCCGCAGCAGGGGCTCGACGCCGTCCGTGGCGAGGTCGGACACCACGCCGCTGGCGACGGCAACCCCGCGGGCGTCGTCCCCGACGAACGGCACCCGCTCGAGGACCGACCAGGTCGGCCCGTCGGTGCGGTCGGCGGCCGCGGCGCTGTGCTCCTGCAGGTCGTCGAGGGCCACCTGCTGTGCGGCATCGTCGTGGTCCAGGACCGCCTGCTGGAGGCGAGCGGCGTCGTCGACGGCCGCGCTCAGATCGCGGTTGACCGACCACGCCTGCCAGCCGGCCCACAGGCCGAACAGCAGCACGACGCCCACTCCGAGCAGGCCGGCGAGGACGAGCCGCCGGCGGACGCGCATGACCGCGGCCCTAACGCGGCGGACGAGCCGGAATCCGACTCACCCGCCCGACCGGCCGGCTCAGCCGACGACCCGGAAGCTGTCGGTGTCGTGGGATCCCTTGTAGACCGACCCCTCCTTGGGGACGAACCGGACCGACACGCTGTACTTGCCGTTCTTGGTCAGCTTGCCGGTGGTGAACACCACCTTGCCGCCGTGGTAGCCGGCACTGTCGCTGAAGGAGTAGCCGCCCGCGTTGCGGCGCACCGTCACCTTCACGGTGCCCTTCGGCTTGGCCCCGGCCAGTGCCCGGGCGCTGCCGTCGGCCGAGACGCGCACGGTGATGTGCGCGCGGCTCCCGTCTTGGACGGTGTCGGGGACCGAGGTGTTGGCGTCGGTCCCGACGGAGCCGGGGTAGGGGGCGGACACGGCGGCCGGGGCGCCGCCGGCGAGGAGGCCGGCCAGCAGTGCGGCGGTGGCCAGCACCGAGGTGGTCAGTCGCTTCGTCATGAGTCTGACTCCCGAGGGTCTCGAAGTTTGACGGAATGCCTCACCCTAGCCCGACCCGCGGACCGCACGGGCGTCCAGTCTCGAGATACCGGCAGGCATCTCGAAGAATTCACAGGCCGGGTGCGGCGCGTAACGGTGTCGTCACACCCGGCGGGCGGCGGGGGCGCCCGATCCATCCGACTCGCCGGCCAGACCGAGCAACCGGCGGGCCTCCTTGCCGTCCAGAGGCGGGCGCCCGACCAGCCCGGCGGCGGTGACCGCCCGCTCGACGAGCTGGGCGTTGCGCTCGACCGGGACGCCCTTGGCGAGGGTGAGGACGTCCTCCATGCCGACCCGCAGGTGGCCGCCCATCGACAGCGACGCGAGCATCACCGGGAGCGTGCTGCGGCCGATGCCGGTGGCAGACCAGCTGGTGACCGCGTCGGGCAGGGCGTTGACCCCGGCCACGAGCGCGGCCGCGGTCCCCGGCATGCCCCCGGGGACGCCCATCACGAAGTCACAGTGCACCCGGCCGCCGTACGGGAGCCCGAACCTGTCGAGCAGACGCCCGAGCGCGTGCACGTGGCCGAGGTCGAAGAGCTCGAACTCGGGGACGACCCGCCGCTCCTGGCTGAGCTGGTAGAGCTCGCAGACGAAGGGCCAGGGGTTCGAGAAGACATCGTCGCCGAAGTTGGTGGTGCCCATCGTCAGGCTGCAGGAGTCCGGCGCGGCGTCCAGCACCTCGAGTCGCCGCTCGAGCGGGTCGTGGACCGAGCCGCCCGTGGACAGCTGCACGACCAGGTCGGTCGCCTCCCGCAGCGCCTGCACCGTGTCGCGCAGCCGCGTCGGGTCGAGCGTGGGCCGGTGGTCGTCGTCGCGGATGTGGACGTGCACCATCCCGGCGCCCGCCGCCTCGCACTCCTGCGCGGTCGCGACCAGCTCGGCCAGCGTCGTCGGCAGCTGCGGGCAGTCGGCCTTCGTGGTCTCGGCGCCCGTGGGGGCGACGGTGATCAGGATCTGGTCGGGTGACGTCGTCGGCACGTTCGCATCGTGCCAGAGCGCGGTGCGGGCGGCACGCTGGCGGCACACTGGCGGGGTGCGAGCGGTGATCCAGCGGGTAAGGCGGGCCAGCGTGAGCGTCGACGGCGCGGTCGTGGGCGCGGTCACGGGTCCCGGACTGCTGGTCTATCTCGGCGTGACCCACGGCGACGGGCCCGACGAGGTGGCGTGGATGGCGCGCAAGATCTGGGAGCTGCGGCTCCTGCGCGAGGAGCGGTCGGCGTCCGACCTCGGGGCGCCGGTGCTCGTCGTCAGCCAGTTCACCCTCTACGGCGACGCCCGCAAGGGCCGCCGCCCCACCTGGGAGGCCGCGGCGCCCGGCGCGGTGAGCGAGCCGGTCTACGAGGCGGTCTGCGTCGAGCTCGAGCGCCTCGGCGCCCACGTCGAGCGCGGCGTCTTCGGCGCCGACATGGCCGTCGAGTCGGTCAACGACGGGCCGATCACGCTGCTGCTCGAGCGGTGAGCGGCTTCGTCAGACACAGCACGTCGGGCCACGTATGATGCTTCGGCATCATGTTGATGATGATATGATGCGCCCATGCGCACGACCGTCACGATCGACGACGAACTGCTGGCTGCTGTCAAGCTCCTCTCCGCGCGCACGCACCAGACGATGGGGGCCATCGTGGAGGAAGCGCTGCGCAGGATGCTGTTCGACACCGAAGGCTTCGTCGAGACCGATACGCCGCTGCCGGACTTCTCCTACCCGGGAGGGTTGCGTGCGGGGGTCGACCTCGACGACAAGGACGCGATGGCCGAGCTGCTCGGCGTGGCGAGTCGCTGAGATGTTGTTCCTCGACGTCAACGTGCTGGTGGGGGCCCAGCGCAACGACGAGTCGCCGCGGGCGCGCGTCATGCGGCAGTGGCTCGAGCACTCCCTGACCGGTCACGAGGCCATCGGCGTCAGCGAGCTCGCCCTCAGCGCGATGATCCGCATCGTCACCCACCCGCGCGTCTTCGAGCGTCCCTCTGCTCCCGCGGAGGCACTCGCCTTCGCCGACGCGCTGCTCGCGTCGTCACGGGTCGCAGTCGTCCGGCCGGCAGCCCGGCACTGGTCGATCTTCGCCGAGCTGGTCGCCGGGCAGCGTCTGCGCGGCAACGAGATCCCCGACGCCTACTACGCCGCGATCGCCCTCGAGCAGGGCGCAACCGTCGTGACGGCCGACCGCGAGTTCCGGCGGTACGGCGTGCGCGTGCTCGATCCCACGGCTGCCTGACCTGGCTCGCGACCCCATCGCCGACCGGCTCTCCACAGGCGCGCCGTCGCCCGCTGGCGCCCGATTCCAGTCTCGCTCACGCTCGAGCCCATGACCGTGACGGACCCGGCGAAGGTGAGGCACCATGGAGGCTGTGACGACCCCGACCCTCGGCCCGGGACACACCCGGGACGACCTCGACCGGATGCCCGAGGACGGCAACCGCTACGAGCTGCTCGAGGGTGAGATCGTCATGTCGCCCTCGCCGCGCTACGTCCACCAGAGGATCTCCTCGAGGCTCCATGTGCTCCTGGCCGCCTCGTGTCCGCAGGAGTGGATCGTCCTGTTCGCGCCGTTCGACGTCGAGCTGGCCGCCGACACCGTGGTCGAGCCTGACCTGCTGGTCGTCGAGCTCGATCGTCCCGAGGAGCGTGGTTTGACCGGGCCTCCGCTGCTGGTCGTCGAGATCCTCTCCCCGAGCACCCGCGGTCGCGACCTGGTCCGCAAGAAGCGGATCTACGAGAAGGCCGGCGTCCCGTCCTACTGGGTCGTCGACCCCGACGGCCCCGGCCTGACCGCCTGGGAGCTCCACGACGGCCGCTACCACACCGCGGTCGCCGTCACCGGCGACGAGGAGTGGACAGCCAGCGCGCCCTTCCCGGTCACTTTCACACCCGCACACGTCGCCCGCTGACCCAGCCCGGGCCGGGTGGTCAGGCGGCTCTCCACAGGCGCGCCGTCGCCCGGTGGCGCCCGATTCCCGTCTCGCTCAGGCTCGAGCCCATGATCGTGACGGACCCGGCGAAGGTGAGGCACCATGGAGGCTGTGACGACCCCGACCCT
>ERZ724512.1043-NODE-1043-length-13005-cov-4.566100_pt1 | contig 13005 bp, 10 predicted proteins | sample MGYA00376045_ERZ724512 | MGnify/ENA primary metagenome ERZ724512 (study PRJEB28724, sample SAMN07190883) | activated sludge metagenome | isolation source: activated sludge of sewage treatment plant in Hong Hong | place: Hong Kong | collected 2016-03-17 ... | reverse complement strand
CTGCTGCCAGGGGAGGCCGCGGAACCGCCAGCCGTTGTGGCGGCCGCGGCGGCCGATCTTCGTCGCCACCCTGCTCACCTTCGGTGCGGCCGCACCCCAGCTGCTGCTGGGGTTCAGTGCGCCGCTGTGGATCGTCGTGGTCGCCGCGTTCTTCATGGGCATCGGCTTCGACCTGTTCGGGGTCTTGTGGATGACCACGATGCAGCACGAGGTGCCCCCGGAGTCGCTGTCCCGGGTGGCGTCCTACGACGCACTGGGGTCACTGATGCTCGGCCCGATCGGGCTGCTGCTGGCCGGCCCTGCCGCCGCGCTGTTCGGCCCGCACCTGGCGCTGATCGGGACGGGCACGATCAGCATCGGCACCACGCTGTTCGCCCTCGCCTTCCCCGAGGTGCGCCGCCTGCGCGCCCGGACGGTGGTCGCCGACGGGGTCGCCGAGGCCGCCTGAGCGAGCCGGCCACCGGACTCGGCCCACTCCCCACTGCGCTGCCGGCGGGACGCGACCCGTGCCACCGCGCAGCCTCAGCGGGTAGGCTCGGCGGCTGGTGCCGCTGCGCAGCGCAGCACAACGGACGGGAGGTCGCCGCGAGCCATGCCGACGCACGCTCCGGTGAGCCCTCAGCTGCAGAACTGGGTGCGCGAGGTCGCGGTCGCCCAGGACCCCCGCGTGATGCCGACGACCCCGGTCGTGCCGCTGATCACCCGCGGGCTGCCCACGCGTCCGGTCGCCCCCGCCCACTCGCAGGTCTACATCTGCGCGGGCGTGATCGTGAAGATCCACGGCGAGGGCACGGACGCAGGCCGGCTCTCGCGCCGCCTCGCCTGCATCGGTGGCCCGGACCTGGACCGACTGTGGATCCAGCCGCTGCGTTACGCCCCCCTCCCGGCTCCCGGCGACCGGCTCGCGACCGTCTGGCCGCGGGTCACCGTGCTGTCGACCATCGACCAGCCGCCCTGGGCCGACACCGGACGGCTGCTGGCCAGGCTGCATCGGATGCCGGTCCTGGGCGACCCTCCACGCCTCGGCGGGCATTCCCGGCTCGCGCGGGCGATCGCCCACCTGCGCGGACGGGACGACCTCGGCTGGCTCGCGGATCTCGGGGACGCCTGGGCCGAAGAGCTCAGGCACGAGCGGAACACCACGCTCGCGCACGGCGACTTCCACCTCGGCCAGCTCGGCCACACCCCGCTTCGGCGCAGCTGGAAGCTGCTGGACATCGACAACTTCGGCGTCGGCGACCCCGCGTGGGATCTCTCCGCGCCCGCCGGCTTCCACGCCGCGGGGCTGCTGGACGAGGCTGCCTGGCAGGCCTTCCTCGACGCCTACCGCGAAGCGGGAGGCCCGGCCGTCCCGACGGACGGCGACCCGTGGCCCGTGCTCGCCACGACCGCAAGGGCCGCGCTGCTGATCGCTGTCGTCCAGGCCCTGCGGGCGGAGGCTGACGAGGTCGCCCGGGAACTGGTCACTGCCTGCCGGCGGCTGGCCTGACCTCACCCCCCGGGCCGTCCGAATCCCGATCACGGTCGTCGCCCCCCGGGTCGACCCCCGGGGACGGTTCCGTTCCCGTTCAGGGGGACGGTTCCTTTCCCGTTCATTCCGCTGATCATCGGTCGAAACCTGAACGGGAATGGGGACGGTTCCTTTCCCGTTCAGCCGCTGACAAGGGCGGGAACGACTGTGAACGGAAATGGGGACAGACCACCCGAACAGGAAGGGAACCGTCCCCGAACCCCCGAACCACGGCCGAACGGGAGCTCGGCCGGGAAACTCGAACGGCGGGGACGGGTCAGCGCAGGCGTGCGAGGAGGCGCTCGCTCACGGCGGGCCAGTCGTCGGCGAGGACGCTGAACACGACCGTGTCACGGAAGCTGCCGTCCTCGCGTCGCGTGTGCCGACGCAGGACGCCCTCGCGCGTGGCGCCGAGCGCCGCGATCGCCGCCACCGAACGGGAGTTCAGCGCGTCCGTCTGGATCTTCACCCTGCCGTAGTGGAGGTCCTCGAAGCAGTGCCGCAGCAGCAGGTACTTGGTCTCCGGGTTCACCTGCGTGCCCCAGACCCTCGGGTGGTACAGCGTCCAGCCGAGGTGCAGCCGCTCGTGCGCGAGGTACGCCTCACCCACCGATGTCGTGCCGACGACCTCGCCCGCCGCGCCCAGCGGAGAGTCCTCCAGCAACCGGACGGCGTACGCGACGCGTCCGCGCCCGTCACCGTCGCAGACAGACGGGTCGAGGTAGCGGACGCGCGCCATCTCGAGCGCCTCGCCAACGGACGTCGGCCGGTGGTGCATCACGTAGCCCTGGTCGTACACGGCCGGCTCGGCGAGAATGCCGGCCAGCGCCGGGAGGTCGGCCTCGACCACCGGACCGAGCCGCACGAACCGTCCGGACAACCAGGAACCCTGCGGGATTGTCGGCATCGCGCCATGGTAGTTGCCCCGCAACGAGAACCGCCCGGATTCCGGTACGGCCGGGCCCGCTGCCCTGCCTACCCTGCGAGCCGCTCGGGCAGTCCGGCTCCGACCGGGCGGCCCGATCCGGACCACAACGGGGACGGTTCGCCGGCCGGCCCTGGGGCCCGACCGACCGGCGTCCTCAGACCTCGGCCAGCGCCTCGGTCGGAGCAGCCTTGGCAGCACGCCGTCCCGGCAGTACGGACGCGAGCGCTGCCGCCAGCACGGCGACCGCAACCATGCCCGCGGTCACCGGCAGGTCGACGGCGAACCGGATCCCGTCCATTCCGGAGCTCCGGCCGAGCGCGGTCACCGCGAGCCAGCCGAAGAAGGCGCCGGCGGCCACGCCGACCACGATTCCGACCACAGCCACCTGGACCGCCTCGATCAGCAGCATCACCCGCAACGAGCGAGCCTGCAGCCCCAGAGCCCGCAGCAGCGCCGACTCGCGCGTCCGCTCCATCACCGACAGGCCGAGGGTGTTGCTGACCCCGATCAGGGCGATCAGTACCGCCACCGCGAGCAGGCCCGTCGTGATGGCGAGCAGGATGTTCATCACCTGCTCGTACATCGCAGCCGTGATCGCCGATCCGCTCACCCGGTCACTGGAGCCGGCAATGTCGTTCACCGCCAGCATCGCGTTGATGGTCTGGTCGCGATTCGGCAGGGAGAGCCACATCACCGTTGCCGGCACCGGCTTCACGACCTTCGCGAGGTTCGCCTGCGAGACCATCGCCTGCTCATAACTGACCAGCCGCGAGCCGACCACCTTCAGGCTCAGGCTTCCCGCAGAGCCCTTCACGGTGACCGTCCTGGGCATGCCCTCGACCTGGTACACGCTGACCAGCACCACGTCGTCCGGCACGGCCTGTGTGACGCCGGTGGCCGCCGGAACACCCGGGTCGTAACCGAGCAGCAGCAGGTCTTCGTCGTGGACCTTCGCCGCGCCGCCGGACAGCAGTACGGACGCGTCCACCCCGGACACCGTGCTCAGCTCGGCGGCCTTCGCCGCAGGAATCTGGGCAGGGTCACCGGACTCGTCGGTCCAGTGCACCTGGAGATCCACCGGATAGGTCGCGGAGAGCTCGTCGAGCACGGTGAGCCGGACGCTGGCCGTCGCCACCTGAAGCGTGACCATCAGTCCGACCGCGAGCATCAGCGCTGTGGCCGTGGCCGTGGCCCGCCGCGGGTTCCGCTCCGCGTTGTCAGCGGCCAGCCTCGGCACCGTCCCCGTCCAGCGGAAGAGCCGTCCGGACACCCGCAGCAATGCAGGGACGAACAGCGGCCCGCCGAACAGCACTCCGAGCGAGATCAACGCTCCGGCACCGATGGCGATGAACAGCGCGTTCTGGTCGTCGCGGGCGACGGCGAGCACGGCCAGCCCGGCCCCGGCCACAAGGAACAGCCCGCAGACCACGATCCGCACGATCGAGGTGCGGCGCCGCTCGTCACTCTCCGGCACTGGCTGCAGCGCCTCCAGCGGCGCGACTCTGGTGCCGCGGACGATCGGCACGAACGCCGCCCCCACCGTGGCCACCACGCCCAGCCCGACGGCCAGAGCGAGCTGGCTCCAGGGCAGGGCGAGTCCCCAGAACAGCGCTGTGCTCCAGGCCGTCACCCCGACGGCGATGGCGATCCCGGCGGCCAGCCCGAGCAGCGATCCGACCACGCCGAGCAGAACGGCCTCGACCAGGAACCGCCGCCGCACCTGCGCTCCGGACGCGCCGACCGCGCGGAGCAGGCCGATCTGCCGGCGCCGCTGGGCGAGGGTGATGGTGAAGGTGTTGGCGATGGTGATCATGCCCACGATCAACGCCACCCCGGCGAAGGCCCACAGCACATTGGCGAAGACGTTGAAGTCGCCGGCCAGCTTCTCGACCATCTTCTCGCGTACCGAGCTCGCCGTCGCCACGCTCGGGCGCGGGTTGAGTGAGGAGAGGCTCTCGTCCAGCGCAGCCACCAGGGTGTCGGTGGAGACGCCGGGCTTCGCCTTGACTGTCCAGTAGCCCGCGTTGTCGGCGGTGGCCCCGATGGCCGTGAGGAGAGCGTCGGATGCGTAGCCGGTCTTCACGAACATGCCGCTCGGCTCGTCGGTGACTCCGACGACCGACAGGCTCTGTTCGCGTCCGGACACGGTGAGCTGACCGCCGACGGAGATGCCCAGTGCCCCCGCCGCGCCACCGGAGAGCACGACTTCGTTCGCGGCGGACGGCCAGCGTCCCGCCGTCAGGGAGGCCCAGCGCAGGCCCTCCGGCGGCACATTGACGAAGCTGATCCCCTCCGAGACCACCCCGGCGGTGACCACTTCGGTCGTGGAGAGGACGGGTGCCGCGACGGCGACCCCTGCGGTGCCGGAGATCGCCTCGCCGACGCCCTTCGCTGAGCCGTCCCTTGGGGTCGTGACCACCACGTCGGCCACGGCGAGGGAGACGTTCATCGCCTTGCCCTGCGCCTGGCCCTCGGTGGCCACGAGCACCGCGGAGCCGGCAAGGAACGCCACAGAGATCGCGATCGCGATGATCGTGGAGAGGAACCGTCCGGGATGGTGGCGCACCTCGGACCATGCCTGGCGGAGCATCAGGCGCCCAGCTTCTTCATCGCGGCCAGCACCATGTCCGGGGTGGGGGCAACCAGGTCGTCGACGAGCCGGCCGTCCGACAGCAGCACCGTGCGGTCGGCGTAGCCGGCGGCGTTGGGGTCGTGGGTGACCATCACGATGGTCTGTTGCATTACCTGGCTGGTGTGCCGCAGGTAGTTCAGCAGTTGGTGGCTGGAGGTGGAGTCGAGCGCTCCGGTGGGCTCGTCGGCGAACACCACGGCGGGCTGGGTGATCAGGGCCCGGGCGATCGCGACTCGCTGCTGCTGCCCCCCGGACAGCTGGGACGGCAGGTGTGTGAGCCGATCGCCCAGGCGCAGCGAGTCGACCAGTCCGGTGAGGAGGTCGCGGTCGACGCGGCGTCCGGCGAGCTCGAGGGGCAGCAGGATGTTCTGCTCCGCCGTGAGCGTGGGCAGCAGGTTGAACGCCTGGAACACGAACCCGACGCGGTCGCGGCGGACGGCGGTGAGCTCGCGGTCCGACAGCTGCGTGATCACCTGGCCACCGAGGACGACCTCACCGGAGGTCGGGCGGTCGAGCCCGGCAAGGCAGTGCATCAGGGTGGACTTGCCGGAGCCGGACGGGCCCATCACCGCCGTGAACGAACCGCGGCCGAAGCCGATGCTGACGCCGGCGAGGGCGTGCACCTGTGCCTCTCCGGTGCCGTAGGTCTTGGTCAGTCCGGTCGCCGAGGCGATCTGGTCGGTGGGCGCAGGGGCAGTCGTCGTTGTCGTCACCCGATCACGCTAGACGCGGCACCTTCCCCGCTCGATGGCGTCCGGGCGACACCGGACGTAGTGCCAGCACTACCACGCCCCGGGCCAGGAGCAACTGCCCGGTGGCCGAAAGAGAACCGTCCCCTTTTCGTCCACCTGGCCGGAAAGGGGACGGTTCTCCTTCGGCCACACTGTGGTCAGAACGGGCTGGGGATGCCGACGTACATCGTGGACAGGTACTCGTCGATCCCCTCGAAGCCACCCTCCCGGCCGAGGCCGGACTGCTTCACGCCGCCGAACGGTGCGGCCGGGTTCGAGATCACGCCGGCGTTCAGGCCGAGCATGCCCGACTCGATCCGCTCGGGCAGCCGCAGCGCCCGGTTCAGGTCGGTGGTGTAGGCGTAGGCGATCAGCCCGAACGGTGTCGAGTTCGCCAGCGCGACCGCCTCGTCCTCGGTGTCGAAGGTGACGATCGGGGCGACCGGGCCGAAGATCTCCTCGGTCGCGACGGTCGCGTCCGCGGGAACGTCGGAGAGCACGGTCGGGCAGTAGAACCAGCCCGGCCCGTCCACCGCGCAGCCGCCGGTGACGACCGTCGCACCACGGGCGACCGCGTCGGTGACCAGCCCGTGCACCTTGTCCCGGCTGCGCTCGTCGATCAGCGGGCCGATCTCGACGCCGTCCTCCGTGCCGCGTCCCACCCGCTTGGCCGCGAACCGCTCGGCGAGCCGCCGGGAGAACTCCCCGGCCACCTCGCGCTGCACGTAGAACCGGTTGGCCGCCGTGCACGCCTCGCCGATGTTGCGCAGCTTGGCCGCCAGCGCGCCCTCGACGGCCGCGTCCAGATCCGCGTCCGCGAAGACGAGGAACGGCGCGTTGCCACCCAGCTCCATGGACGTGCGCAGCACGTTCGGCGCGGCCTGCTGCAGCAACCGGACGCCCACCTCGGTCGAGCCGGTGAAGGACAGCTTGCGCAGCCGCGGGTCGGCCAGCAGCGGACCGGTGGTGGCGCCCGCCCTGGTGGTCGGGATCACGTTCAGGACGCCCGCGGGCAGCCCCGCGTCCACCATCACCTGCGTGAACAGCAGGGTGGTCAACGGCGTCAGCTGGGCGGGTTTGATCACCATCGTGCAGCCGGCGGCGATCGCGGCGCCGGCCTTACGGGTGGCCATCGCCAGCGGGAAGTTCCAGGGGGTGATCAGCAGGCTCGGGCCGACCGGCTTGCGCAGCACCATGAACCGCGTCTTCCCGTCCGGCGCGGTCTGGTAGCGCCCGGCGATCCGGGGCGCCTCCTCGCTGAACCAGCGCAGGAACTCCGCGCCGTAGGCGACCTCGCCCCGCGCCTCGGGCAGAGCCTTGCCCATCTCGATCGTCATCAGCAGCGCGAAGTCCTCGGTGCGGGCGGTGATCGCCTCGAACGCCGTCCGCAGGATCTCGCCCCTGACCCGCGGAGCGGTCGCAGCCCAGGCGTCCTGAGCCGCCGCCGCCGCGTCGAGGGCGGCCATGGCGTCCTCCGGCGAGGCGTCGGCGACGGTGGTCAGCTGCTGGCCGGTGGCCGGGTCGTCGACGCCGAAGCGGGCGCCGGTGGAGGACTCCCGCCATTCACCGTTGATGAACACACCGGTGTGCAGCGACTCGAGGAGGGCGCTTTCTCTGGCATCCATGGGCCAAGTTTCCCATCCCGCGCCCACTGTGCACAGCGCGGAAAGCCGCGGCGACCTCCGCGTCCGTGCGCGCCGGGGTTCCCGTCGAATCAGGCCTGATCCGGCGCGTCCGTCATGGTCGGGCGCGGCCCCGGTGTGGCCGGCCGTGCCGAGGCCGGAACAGGATAGTGTCGAGGTATGGCGCTGAGCGTCTTCGATCTGTTCCGGGTCGGCATCGGCCCCTCCTCCTCCCACACCGTCGGACCGATGAAGGCCGCCGAGCGCTTCGTCGCCTCCCTTGCCGGGGACGGCCTGCTCAGCCGGGTCGCTGCGGTCAGGGTGGAGCTGTTCGGCTCGCTGGGCGCCACCGGCCGCGGACACGGCAGCGTGCCCGCTGTGGTGCTGGGCCTGGCCGGCCACAGCCCGGCGACGGTCGACCCGGTGGCGGTGCGTCCGCTGGTCGAGCAGGTACGGACGACCCGGCGGCTCCACCTCGCCGACGGACCCACGATCGACTTCGACCCGGACGCCGATGTCGTGCTGAACCACAGCCGGGCGCTACCCGTCCACGCCAACGGCATGGTCTTCGCCGCGGCGGACGCCGCCGGCGCGGAGCTGGCCCGGCGCACCTACTACTCCGTGGGTGGCGGCTTCGTGCTGGACTCCTCCGAGACCGGCCCGGACCGGATCGTCCCGGACGCCACCCCGGTGCCCTACCCGTTCGCCAGCGGTGCCGAGTTGCTGGCCCGGTGTGAGCAGACCGGCTTCTCTGTGGCCCGGCTGATGCGGGAGAACGAGAGAGTACGGCGCACCGACGCCGAGATCGACGCCGGCCTGCTGGAGATCTGGTCGGTGATGCAGGAGTGCATCCACCGTGGCATGACCACTGAGGGTGTGCTTCCCGGCGGCCTCAAGGTGCGCCGGAGGGCGCCCGAGCTGCTGCACCGCCTCGAGGTCGAGGTGGACACCACCGATCCGCTACGCGGCATGGACTGGATCACCCTGTACGCGCTCGCCGTCAACGAGGAGAACGCGTCCGGCGGACGCGTCGTGACCGCCCCGACCAACGGCGCCGCCGGTGTCGTGCCCGCAGTGTTGATGTACTACCGCCGATTCGTGCACGGCTCCACCGACGAGGGAGTGGTCCGATTCCTGCTCAGCGCCGGCGCGATCGGGGTGGTGATCAAGGAGCTGGCCTCGATCAGCGGCGCCGAGGTGGGGTGCCAGGGCGAGATCGGCGCAGCCTGCTCGATGGCGGCCGCCGGAATGGCGGACGTACTCGGCGGGACTCCTGGCCAGGTGGAGAATGCCGCGGAGATCGGCATGGAGCACAACCTCGGCCTCACCTGCGACCCGGTCGGCGGGCTGGTGCAGATCCCCTGCATCGAACGCAACGCGATCGCGGCGGTGAAGGCCGTGACCGCGGCACGGACAGCGCTGCGCGGCGACGGACGGCACATCGTCAGCTTCGACTCGGTACTGAAGACCATGCGTGAGACCGGCGCCGACATGAGTGTGAAGTACAAGGAGACCGCACGCGGCGGATTGGCCCTGAATGTCATCGAGTGCTGAACCGGAGCGCCGTTGCCGAATACGATGCAGGGGACAGAAAGGCCCGACGTGGACATCCTGGCTACCTACTCCCCCGATCCCGCCCGCTACGACGGACGCATGCCCTACCGGGCGGTGGGCCGCAGTGGACTGAAGCTCCCTGCCATCTCGCTGGGCCTGTGGCACAACTTCGGCGACGACGTGCCGTTCGCCAACCAGCGCGCCACGCTGCGCCGGGCGTTCGAGCTGGGCGTCACGCACTTCGACCTCGCCAACAACTACGGCCCGCCCTACGGCGCGGCGGAGACGAACTTCGGCCGCCACTTCCGGGAGGACTTCCGGCCGTTCCGTGACGAGCTGATCATCTCCAGCAAGGCCGGCTGGGACATGTGGCCCGGCCCGTACGGCGACCTGGGGTCGCGGAAGTATCTGCTCGCGTCCCTCGACCAGTCCTTGGCGCGGATGGGCCTGGACTACGTCGACATCTTCTACCACCACCACTTCGACCCCTCCACGCCGCTGGAGGAGACGATGCTGGCTCTGGACGCGGCCGTCCGGCAGGGCAAGGCCCTGTACGTGGGCATCTCGTCCTACTCCGGACGCCGCACGCGCGAGGCCGTCGCGATCGCCCGCGCCCTCGGTACGCCGCTGGTGATCCACCAGCCGTCCTACTCGATGCTGAACCGCTGGATCGAGGGCGACCTGTTCGACGCGCTGGACGAGACCGGAATGGGTTGCATCGCGTTCTCGCCGCTGGCCCAGGGCCTGCTCACCGACAAGTACCTGGACGGGGTGCCGGAGGGCTCCCGCGCGTCCCAGCACAAGTCGTTCTCCACCCACTGGCTGAACGAGGCGAACCTCGCCCACATCAAGGAGTTGAACGAGTTCGCCGAGGGCCGCGGCCAGTCCCTGGCCCAGATGGCGATCGCCTGGGTGCTACGCGACAAGCGGGTCTCCTCCGCGCTGATCGGCGCGTCCAGCGTGGCGCAACTGGAGGACAGCCTGCGGGCGCTGGAGAACCCGTTCTTCACCCCGGAGGAGCTGGCCGCGATCGACCAGCACGCCGTGGACGCAGGGATCAACCTCTGGGAGGGGCCGAGCCGCGCCTGAGCGTGGCATCCGCGTGGGCTCCCGCTCATTCCCGAACGGCTGCCGACAGGCCGACCGGTCAACCCCGCCCCGGTCAGCCGGGGACGCAGCCGGGTTCGTGTCGGGGAAGGAGGAGGTGCGGTGCCCGACAACAACCTGAGGACCGTGATCGGGCGGACGTCGGCCGGCGCCCTGGTGCTTTCCCTCGCGTTCTGGCTGGCGGCTGTGATCACCGCCAGCAACCTGGAGGACGGCGAGCACCCCACGCGCGTGGCCTTCCTGTTCGGGGCGGCGAACCTCAGCTTCGCCGTCGGCGCCCTCGCTGCGGTGGTGTGGGTGATCCTCGCCGCGCTGGGAAGGGAGCACCAGGTGCTCCTCGACGAGATCCGTTCACTGCGTCGCACGGTCGCTGAACTTGGCGCGCAGCCGGGGCGGGAGGCCTCCGCCGCCGTCCGGCAGTCGTCCGGCTCCGACTGGCCGCTGGCACCGACCAGCCGTCCGGTGAACGCCGTCTCGGCGCCTCCCGCCGCGCTGCCGGCAGCGACGTACCACGAGGTCGCCGAGCGCCTGGCCCGGCTGGTCCCCGGCGTCCCGGAACTGACCACCGGCACCGCCCCGCAGTCCGACCGGCAGCTGGTCGAGACGCTGCTCGGTCACGCCGGGCGGGCCGGGCTCGCCCTGCCGCCCGACCTCACCGCACAGCTCAATGCCCTCGACCCGTCGCTGATGGTTGTGATCGCGCGCGCCCGCGTGGACGGCTGAGCGGCAGCGCAGGCTGAAGGGGCGCGGGGCGACGTCACCGACCCCGGTGGCACCGCCGGCCGTCCGCTTCGCGCACCGGCAGGGGTGCGGCTGGCCTCAGGGGCACCAGGGCAGTGCGGTGACGACCAGGTCGCGGGCGTAGGGAGCAGCGATCCGCTCCAGGAACTTCGGAAAGTCGATGCTCGCCTCGTGGTCGGCGCGGTCCGAGATCGTGCGGGCCACCGCGAACGGAACGCCCGCGGTGTGGCAGACCTGGGCGATCGCCGCACCCTCCATCTCCACCGCGAGCGTGCCGGGCAGGTCGCGGCGCAGCCGCGTCGAGTCCTCCGCGGTGGCGACGAACGTGTCACCGGAGGCGATCGTGCCGAGGTGCCAGTGCGGCGTGCCGAGGCCGAGGGCGGCGAGGTCGGCACCGTGCTCGCCGATCACGACCTCGGCGGCCGCGGCGAGCGCCGCGGTGAGCGCCTTGTCCGCCGGGATGTGAGAGAGGCCGAGAGAGGGCACCACCCAGCGGTCCCACAGCGGACGCGCGTCCAGGTCGTGTTGCATGAGCTCGGCCGCCACCACCACGTCACCGGGCTCCACTCCGGCGCCGATCCCTCCGGCGGTACCGACCAGGATCACCGCGGTGGCCTGCTCGACCAGCAGGGTCGCCGTGGACGCCGCCGCCACCTTCCCCACCCCGGACAGCGCCAGCAGCACCGGGCGTCCGCACAGGGTCCCGGCGTGCAGGTCACGGCCGGCCACCCTGCGGGTGGTCAGCGGCCCTTCGGCGGATGCGGCTGCCTCGATGGCGGAGAGCTCTCCGGGCAGCGCTGCAACGATCGCGATCATGCTGGCCTCCTACCGCGGCCTGCGTCCGTCGCGGCGTCCCCAGTCTCGCGCCGCAGTCGGACGCCGAACAGGGCCCGCGTCCGCTACGCCCGATCCCGGCTACCAGACGACCAGAAAGTGTCGCTCGCCCAAGGCCAACCTTGGCGCCGAGAACCTGGCCCAGGGGTCGAGCCCTCGGCGCCAGGGCTGGCCCTCGACGACGCAGGGTTCAGAGTTCCTCGTGCGTCGCCGGGTCGGCATTGAAGAGCCGCCCGTCGGGACGCCCGAGCGCGGTGATCGCAGCCACCTGCGCCGCGTCCAGCTCGAAGTCGAACACGGACAGGTTCTCCAGCTGGCGGCTCGCCGATGCCGCCTTGGGCAGCGGGATGGTGCCGAGCTGCAGGTGCCAGCGCAGCACCACCTGCGCGGGGGTGCGGCCGTGCGCGTCCGCGATTCCGGCGATCACCGGGTCGTGCATGATCTCCTGAGCGCGACCGAGCGGGCTCCACGCCTCGGTGCGAATGCCGCGCTCCGCGTCCACCTGGCGCTGCAGCTCCTGCGGGAAGAACGGGTGCAGCTCGACCTGGTTCACGGCGGGGGTGACGCCGGTCTCGGCGATGATCCGGTCGAGGTGGTCGGGCAGGAAGTTGCTCACGCCGATCGAGCGCAGCACGCCGTCACGCTGCAGGTCGACCAGCGCCTGCCATGCCTCGACGTAGCGGTCCACGCCCGGGTTGGGCCAGTGGATCAGGTAGAGGTCGATGTGGTCGAGCTGCATCCGGTACAGCGATTCGTACACGCAGATCTTCGCCTCACCGTAGGCATGGTGGCGTCCGGGCAGCTTGGACGTGACGACGATCTCTTCGCGCGGCACACCCGAACGGCGCACGGCCTCACCCACCGCACCCTCATTCTCGTAGTTCACCGCGGAGTCGATCAGCCGATAGCCCTGGCGCAGCGCGCTCGCCATTGCCTCGACCCCGGTCGGGCCGCCGAGCGGGTAGGTGCCGAAGCCGATGGCGGGCAGGGAATGCCCATCGTTGAGCGTGTGCGTCATGCCTCCGACGCTAGACCCGATCGGCGCCGCTGCGCCAACAGGTGACGCGATCCGTCCGCCCGGATCGACCCGCGCGCCTCCGCTGTCACCCCGGCTGTGTCAGGTGGCCGAATCGCGACACCGCGGACGGCGGCCGTCAGCCGCGGTTCGCCCGGTAGCGCAGGGAGTTCGGCCGGCACGGGCACTCGGTGGCGATCCTCATGTCGGCGATCCTGCGCTGGTCACGCAGCGCGAACAACTGCGGCACGATCCGGTCCCGCAGAGCGTAGGGATCGATCGTGTTCAGGTAGATCTTCGTCGCGCCCTCGAAACCGGCGACGGTGGAGTT
>ERZ724512.1041-NODE-1041-length-13012-cov-8.101490_pt1 | contig 13012 bp, 9 predicted proteins | sample MGYA00376045_ERZ724512 | MGnify/ENA primary metagenome ERZ724512 (study PRJEB28724, sample SAMN07190883) | activated sludge metagenome | isolation source: activated sludge of sewage treatment plant in Hong Hong | place: Hong Kong | collected 2016-03-17 ... | reverse complement strand
GGCGGCGCGGCTGGGCGCGGAGGCGCGCGCGGCCACAACCGAGCGCTGGTAGACGCGGGCCAGCGCCAGCCCGATGACGACGACGGCGGCCAGCATGATGAAGACCGTCAACCCCTTGCCGGCCAGCACGCCGAGGGGGCCGGCTGCCTCTGGCGTCGGCGTGGGCGTGACGGTCACCTCGGCCGACTGCAGAAAGCCCAACCGCTGTAACCCCGCGGCCACCTGCCCCATGATGGCCAGCAGGACGCGGCCGAGGGCCTCCGTCAATACGCCTAGCAGTTCCAGGAGGGGCAGGGACAGCCGGAACAGCACCGCGCCGACGACGGTGGCCCCGAATTGCAGCGCGCGCCACAGTGGCGACAGCCAGCTCAGCACGGCGACGAGCGAATCCCCGCTCAGGAAGGCGGCGACCGCGCCTCCGGCGAAGACGATGGTCGCGGCCGCCCCGGCCACGACGCCGAACCAGCGCGCATTGAGCGTCGCCGCTGTGCCGCGCTGCTCCCGCTCGATGTTCTCCGCGCGCACCAGGGCCACGGCCGTCAGCGCCGCCAGGAAGAAGAGCAGCAGGAAGGGGACGACGCTGGTGTTCAGAAAACGGCCGCTGAACCAGACCAGCAGCGGCGCGAAGATGAGGCCACCCAGTCGCAGCCGCAGGCCGGCGTTGCCGATCTCCGGCTGGCGGACGGCCAGGCGCACGCCCCGCCACCACACCAGCAGCGTGACGACGAAGACCGACAGGTCGCGCGCCCAGACCAGGCTCTCGCTGTCGGCCAGGTTGGCCGCGAACTGACGCAGCCAGCCGAGGTCGAGCGGCCCGGCGGGCGTATAGAGCAGTTGCCGCCAGCTAAAGAAGACGGCCAGTAGCAGGGCGATCATCTGCACGCGCTGCTGGCGGCGCAGGCTGACGTGCAGCAGGCTCATCAGGCGGGCGAGGTTGAGCGGCAAGAGCATGAGCAGCAGCAGCCACAGCAGCACCAGCCCGGCCGACCAGTAGCGCGCCCAGCCCAGCACCACGAGCACCAGCGGCGTCAGCAGGGCCGTCTCCATCAGCGCGAAGCTGAGGAACAGCAGTTCGTGGCGCACGTAGCCCCAGGCCGTGGCTGCCGGGGCCGCCAGCGTGCGGCGGGCGACCGCGGGAGCGCTGCTCATTCGACCGCCTCCAGTTCCAGTTGCACCGGTTCAGGGGTGGGGATGCGGCTGAGGGCGGCCTCGGTGGCCGTGGCGCTGCGGTGGCCGGCGCGGAAGGCCGGGGTCGATGAAGGGATATGGTAGATGACGATGCCCTCGCCGCGCAGGCCGGCGACGCGCGGCGGCGGCTCGTCGCTGAGGCTGATCAACACGACGCGCCGGCCGGCTTCGTGCAGTCGCGCCAGGGCCAGGAGGATTTCGTCGGTCACGACGGCCGTCACCAGCACCAGCGTCGCCGCCCAAGGCAGTTGCGGGCTGGCGCGCAGCAGCATCATGTCGATGGCCCCCGTGGCGAACTCCGTCACCGCCGCCAGCGCCTCCAGGACGTTGCTCAGTTGGTCGGGCGCGCGGCCGGGCGGCACGCGGATGGGCTGGTCGGAGTTGGGCACCGCGCCGTTGGCGTAGAGGCCCACGCCCCAGCCCTGCTGAACGCCGTAGTTGGCGATCGACGCGGCGACGCTGACGGCCCGCTCCAGCAGGTCGGGATCGAAGCCCATCCAGTGGCGGGCGAAGGTGGCCACGTTCAGGAAGACGACCATGGTCATGCCCGTGGAGGGGTCATAGACCTTGGTCTGCAAGTGGCCGCGCCGGGCGGTGGCCTTCCAGTGGACATCGCGGAAGCGGTCTTGGGGCTGATAGTCGCGGATGCCGCGGGTGCGGATGGGGTCGGTGAAGAGGCTCTGGCGCACGCGCAACTCGCCGAACGGCTCCTTGGGCGGCAAACCCAGTTCTTCCAGCGGCCAGATCTGCGGGTAGACGACCAGCGTGTCGATGTAGCGGTGCTCGCGCTCCAGCGTGAAGAGGGTGAAGATGTCGCCCGACTCGTAGCTGACAGGGCCGATCTTGTAGTAGCCGCGCCTGGGAAAGCGCAGCGTCAGCGCCCGTTCGACGCGCTCGTGGCTCTGCATGGAGAAGACGCTCTGCAATTGGTAGCTACCGGCAAACTCGCCAGCCGGCGAGGGCACGTCGCCCGCCGGGGCTACGGGCAGGCTGTCGCGAAAGCGCAGCCACGTCAGCGGCAGCAGCTTGTCGTTCTGGATGGTGACAGTCATGACCACCGGCTCGCCGGGAAAGACGCGCGTCCGGTCGAAGCTGCGCTCATAGCTGACGCCCAGCAGTGACAGGTTCTTCCAGAGCGTGCTGACGCCGACGATGAGCAGCAACACCAGCCCCAGGGCGATGAGGCCCGCGTTGCGCCCGGCCAGCAGGCCGATGACGATGAAGAGAAGCGCCAGCGGCAGCCAGGCGTCGCTGAAGATGCTGTTCTCGCGCTCGCGCACGACCAGGCCACGGGCGCGGGCCGCGTTGCCCACACCGGCGACCTTGCCGCCGAAGGCGGCCAGCATCAGCTCTTGCTGCGCCCGGCGCATGGTCTCGCGCTGGGTCTCGCGGCTGACGAGGTGCAGGTCGTCCAGGCTCTGGGGCATGGCGGCGCTAGACGCTCTCGACGGGCACGGGCACGGTGGCGACAACCTCGCGGACGACATCCTCAGGGGTGCGCCCGCGCAGCCGGGTCTGTGGGTTGACGACGAGGCGGTGGGTCAGCACCGGGGCGGACATAGCCTTGACGTCGTCGGGGATGACGAAGTCGCGTCCGGCGATGGCCGCGCGCGCCTGGCAGACCCGGTGCAGGGCCATCGTCGCCCGCGGGCTGGCCCCCAGCAGGATGTCGTCGTGGGCGCGCGTGGCCCGGCAGACGGCGACGACGTAGTGGCGCACTGACTCCTCGACGCGCACCTGGCGCACGCCGGCCTGCATGGCCAGGATGTCGTCTGGGCCGACGACGCTGGCCAGCGTGTCCAGCGGGTCCTCGCGCTCGAAGCGCACCAGCATGGCGCTCTCGCCGGCGGCGTCGGGATAGCCCAAGGCGACTTTCATCAGGAAGCGGTCGAGCTGCGCCTCCGGCAGGGGGAAGGTGCCCTCCAGTTCGATGGGGTTCTGCGTGGCCATGACCATGAACGGCCGCGGCAGGGCGTGGGTGGCAATGTCAACCGTTACCTGCCGCTCCTGCATTGCCTCCAGTAGGGCCGACTGGGTGCGCGGCGTGGCCCGGTTGATCTCATCGGCCAGCACGATCTGGGCCATAACCGGGCCGGGGCGGAACTCGAATTCCGACGTGCGCTGGTTGAAGTAGTAAATGCCGGTCAGGTCCGACGGCAGCAGGTCGGGCGTGAACTGGACGCGGCGGAAGGAGCAGCCCAACGAGGCGGCGATGGTCTTGGCCAGCGTCGTCTTGCCCGTGCCGGGCACGTCCTCCAACAGCAGATGCCCCTCGCAGAGCATGGCGATGAGGGCCAGGTCGATGACGTCGTCCTTGCCGACGATGACGCGCTGGATATTCTGGCGCAGCCGGGTGGCGGTCTCGTGAATCTGTTCGTGCGCGGCGTCCATGGCTACCTCATCTGCGACGACAGGAAGTCGAGGATGTCGATCTTGGTCAGGATGCCGGCGACGCGGTCGTCGGCGACGATGACCACGGCCGGGTGGTTGCTGATCAGGCTCATGAGCGTCTCCAGGCGTGCGTTCGGCCCAACAACGGGCACATCGGCGTCGATCATCTCGGCGATAGTCTCGTCGGCCTGGTGGACGTGGTCGGCCTGGAGCATGTGGTTGAGCAGGTCGATCTCGCTGACCAGCCCGCGCAGGCGGCCGTCGTCGTCCACAACAGGCAGCTGCGAGATGTTGTGTTCCTTCATGAGGGTCACCACGTCGCGGATGCGGTCGTCGTGGCGGGCGGTGTAGATGTGGCCGCTGCCCTTGCGCGCCTGGATGTCGCCGGCGCGGAAGTCGCTCCAGACCTGGTCGAGGAAGCCGTTCTCGCGCATCCAGTCGTCGTCGAAGACCTTGCTGAGGTAGCGCGAGCCGGAGTCGGGCAGGATGATCACGACGACGGCCTCCGGGCCGAGCCGGTGCTGCTGGACGTACTTCAGCGCGCCGGCCACGGCCGCGCCGCACGAGCCGCCGCCGAAAATCCCCTCCTCGCGCACCAGCCGGCGGGTCATCAGCAGGCTCTCGCGGTCGTTGACCTGCATGATCTCGTCGATGATGCTCAGATCTGTCGTCGTCGGCAGGAAGTCCTCGCCGATGCCCTCAACCTTGTAGCCCTCGGCCGGCGTGGTCTGGCCGGAGCGGTGCAGTTCGTAGAGGATGGAGCCGACCGGATCGACGCCGATGACCTGCACGGCCGGGTTGCGCTCCTTCAGGTAGCGGCCGACGCCGGTGATAGTCCCGCCCGTGCCCATGCCGGCGACGAAGTGGGTGACGCGCCCACCGGTCTGCGCCCAAATCTCCGGACCGGTCATGTCGTAGTGGGCCTGGGGGTTGACCGGGTTGTGATACTGGTTGGCCAGGATGGCGTTGGGCGTTTCCTCGACGAGGCGGCGGGCGACGGAGTAGTAGCTGCGCGGGTCGTCCGGCTCGACGGCCGTGGGTGTGACAACGACGCGCGCGCCGAAGGCTCGCAGCAGCAGGATTTTCTCCTGCGACATCTTGTCGGGCATGACGAAGATACAGCGGTAGCCCTTCAGCGCCGCGGCGATGGCCAGACCGACGCCGGTGTTGCCGGAGGTGGCCTCGACGATAGTGCCGCCGGGGCGCAGGCGGCCGTCACGCTCGGCGTCTTCGATGATGGGCCAGCCGATGCGATCCTTGACCGAGCCGCCGGGGTTGAAGTACTCCAGCTTGGCCAACACCAGCGCGTCCGCGCCGCCGGCGACGGCGTTCAGCCGCACCAGGGGCGTGTTGCCGATGGTCGTCAGCACCGACTCGTGAAACTGAAGGCCATCTAATCGCTGACGGCGCTCCGCCACACTATCGCCAATCGTCATAGGGTCTCACCTGTGGAAGGAATTCACGCTCGCTTCATAGCTATGCTATCAGCAAATCGGGCATGATGCATGTGGCGCATGCGCCGCAGGCGAGTTATGTAAAAAAGGCTTGCGGTTATGTAATGTTATGTCTATAATGTCTCTCAAAGACCTTGAGAGTTAGCGAAGGAGTGAAGCCATGAAAAGGTCGCGGCTCGTCGCCGTCGTTGCGGTCATCGCGTTGATGCTCGTTACCGTCGCTGTTGTCTCGGCGGCTACTTACGTCGTCCAGTGGGGCGACACCCTCTGGCGCATTTCACGCCAGTTTGGCACGTCGGTTGAGGCTATCGTCCAGGCCAACAACATCCCCAACCCTAACTTGATCTACGTTGGCCAGGTGCTGGAGATTCCCGTCGGGCCGACGGCCATACCGCCCACGGCGCAGCCCCCCGGGCCGACGGCCACGCCGCAGCCGCCACAGCCGACGCCCACGTCGTCGCCGACGACGACCTACGTTGTCCAGCCGGGTGACACACTGACGCGCATTGCCGCGCGCTTTGGCACGACGGTGCAGGCGTTGGCGCAGGCCAACAACATCGTCAATCCTAACCTGATTTTCGTCGGTCAGGTGTTGGTCATTCCCGGCACCGGCCCCGTGCCGCCCGTCGTCCCCACGGTCGCGCCGACCGTGCCCGGAGCGACACCGCAGCCGCCCAGCGGCTTCGCCTTCGGCGGGCAGACGCAGACCTTCGCCAACCAGCAGGCCATGAGGGACGCGGGCATGACCTGGGTCAAGTTCCAGTACAAGTGGTCGCCCGGCGACAGCACTTCTGACGTGGCCGCCCTCATTCAGTCGGCCAAGAATGCCGGCTTCAAGGTGCTCATCTCCGTCACCGGCGAGACGCCCTACCCGGCGGCCAACAGCCTCGACTTTGGCGCGCTGACCCAGTTCATGCGCGATCTGGCTGCCCTCGGCCCAGACGCCATCGAGGTCTGGAACGAGCAGAACATCGACTTTGAGTGGCCGGCCGGGCAGATCGACCCGGCGTCCTACGTGAACAACATGCTCGCGCCGGCCTATCAGGCCATTAAGGCGGCCAACCCGAATGTGCTGGTCATCTCCGGCGCGCCCGCGCCCACCGGCTTCGACAACGGCACGAACGCCTGGGCCGACAATCGCTACATCGCCGGGATGCGCGCCGCCGGGGCGGCCAACTTCGCCGACTGCATCGGCATCCATCACAACGCCGGCGCCACCTCGCCCACGGTGTCCACCGGCCACCCGGCCGGGTCGCACTATAGCTGGTACTACCAGCCGATGGTCGATCTCTACTACAACACCTTCGGTGGGGCGCGCCAACTGTGCTTCACCGAGCTGGGCTACCTGTCCGGCGAGGGCTTCAGCGGCCTGCCGGCCAACTTCGCCTGGGCTTCGGGTACGTCGGTGCAGGAGCACGCCCAATGGCTGCGCGAGGCGCGTGATCTGTCCATCAGCGGCGGGAAAGTGCGGATGATGATCGTCTTCAACGTCGATTTCACCAACTTCGACCCAACCGGCGACCCGCAGGCAGGCTACGCCATGATCCGGCCGGACGGCAGCTGCCCGGCCTGCACGACTCTGAAGTAGGGGCTGGGGATTAGGGGCTAGGGTCTAGGAAAGAGCGCTCTTCCCCTAGCCCCTAGCCCCTAATCCCTAATCCCTATTACACGGCGCAAAGGCTACCCCTTTGCGCCTTTTTGTGTTACACGTTAGGCAACGCCTGGCGCGGAGACCACTTCGAGAGGAGCAAGTCCATATGAAAGTACGCAACATCCTGGCAACCAAAGGCGGGCGAGTCATCACCATCGCGCCGGACAAGACCGTCCGCGAGGCCGTGGCTCTGCTCGTACAGCACCGCATCGGCGCGATCGTCGTCGCCGACGAGAGCGGTCACCTGATCGGTATCCTGAGCGAGCGGGATGTCATGCGCACAGCCGCCGCCGACGAAGGCGTCTTCGGCCGGCCGGTGGCGGACGTGATGACCCGCGAGGTCGTCATCGGCATGCCCCAGGACGACGTGCTGGCCGTGGCCCACACCATGCTCGAAAAGCGCTTCCGCCATCTGCCCATCGTCGATGACGGCCGGCTGATCGGCATCATCTCAATTGGCGACGTGCTGAAGACCCAGCGCGACGCCTACCAGGGCGAGATCGAGACGCTGGAAACGCGCATTATCGCTGAAGGAGAGTAAGTCCCCATGTCCCCACTAGGATCGGCCGCGCAACCCCTGCGCGTCGCCATTGTCGGCGCCGGGCCGGCCGGGTTCTATGCCGCCGAGCGCCTCTTCAAGGAAAGTGAACTGGTCATCGAGGTCGATCTGTACGACCGGCTGCCGACGCCGTTTGGGTTGGTGCGCAATGGCGTGGCCCCCGACCACCAGAAGATCAAGTCCGTCACCGCCGCTTTCGACCGCATCGCCGCCAACCCGCGCTTCCGCTTCTTCGGCAACGTCGAGTTGGGGCGCGACATCAGCGTCGATGACTTGAAGGATCATTACCACCAGATTCTCTACTCGACCGGGGCGCAGACCGACCGGCCGTTGGGCGTGCCCGGCGACGACCTGATCGGCAGCCACCCGGCGACGGAGTTCGTGGCCTGGTATAACGGCCATCCTGACTACCGCGATTGCGAATTCGACCTGAGCCAGGAGCGCGTCGCCGTCGTGGGCGTCGGCAACGTCGCCATCGACGTGGCCCGCATCCTCTGCCGAACCCCCGACGAACTGCTGAAGACTGACATCGCCAACTACGCCCTGGAGCAGCTCCGCGAGAGTCGCGTGCGCGAAGTCCACATCCTCGGCCGCCGTGGCCCGGCCCAGGCGGCCTTCACCGCGCCGGAGGCCAAGGAGCTGGGCGAGCTGGCCGACTGTGACACCATCGTTCTGCCGGAGGAGGCCGAGCTAGACCCGCTCAGCCAGGCCTCGCTGGCCGGGGCCGACCGGGCCGAGCTACGCAAGGTCGAGATCATCCAGGAGCTATCGCGCCGCCAGCCAACGGGTAAGTCGAAGCGGTTGGTCCTGCGTTTCCTCGTGTCGCCGGTCGAACTGATCGGTGACGAGAACGGGCGTGTCAGGCAGATGCGCCTGGTGCGCAACGTGCTCTACGCCACCGACGCCGGTTCGCTGCGGCCGAAGGCGACCGACCACTTCGAGACGCTCGATGTCGGCCTCGTCTTCCGCTCCATCGGCTACCGCGGCGTGCCTTTGCCGGGTGTGCCCTTCCATGATAGCTGGGGGGTCATTCCCAACGCCGGGGGGCGCGTGCTCGACCCGGCCACGCAGGAGCCGCTGCTGGGCCAGTACACCGCCGGCTGGATCAAGCGCGGCCCGACGGGCGTCATCGGCACGAACAAGCCCGACGCCGCCGAGACGGTGGAGAATATGCTCGCCGATGCTCGCGCCGGGCGCGTGCTCGCGCCAACACAGGCGACGGCGGCCGCGGCCGAGGCGCTGGTCGGCGGGCGGCAGGCGCACGTCGTCACCTACGCTGACTGGCGGCGGCTCGATGCGCTGGAGTTGAGCCACGGCAAGGAGCAGGGCCGGCCGCGGGTCAAGTTCACTCGCGTGGACGACATGCTGGCGGCGCTGGCGGAGTGACGCGCCGTCGCCCCATAGTGAATTCAATGATGTTGTCGCGTCGCCCACGCCGCCGCTGAGGTCGCCCACCCTATGGACGAGGTGACGATCTACAGCGACGGCGGGGCCGACCCCAACCCCGGCATCGGCGGCTGGGCGGCCATCCTGCGCTTTGGCGAGCACGAGCGCGTGCTGACCGGCAGCGACCCGAAGACGACCAACAACCGCATGGAGCTTCAGGCGGCCATCGCCGCCCTGCGGGCGCTCAAGCGGCCGTGTCGTGTATCGTTCCACACCGACTCGCAGTACGTGCGCCGGGGCATCACCGAGGGCGTGGCCAAGTGGAGCGCCGCCGGCTGGGTGAAGAAGAATGGCCAGGCCATCCCCAACGCCGACCTGTGGCGTGAACTGCAAGCCCTGACCCGGCAGCACGAGATCGCCTGGCACTGGGTGCCGGGGCACAGCGGCGAGCGGGACAACGAGCGCGTCGATCAGTTGGCCCGCGAGGCCCGGCTGGCCATCACCCCGCGCATCGACCTCGACGCCGGCGCGCCGCGCCTCTACCTGCGCGCCTCCTGCCACGGCAACCCCGGCCCCGGCGCGTGGGCTGTGGCCCTGGAGCAGGACGGCGAGTGGGAGACAAGCGCCGGCGACGAACCGAAGACGACCAACAATCGCATGGAACTGCGCGCCGCCATCGAGGGCCTGCTGCTGTTGCCGCCCGGCAGCCCGGCGCAACTCTTCACCACCTCCGACTACCTCTATCAGGGGACCACGCGCTGGCTGGCGAGCTGGAAGCGCGGCGGTTGGCAGAAAAAAGATGGCCAGCCGGTGGCCAACAGCGACCTGTGGCAACTGCTGGACGATCTCTCGCGTCGCTACCAGGTCCATTGGGTCAACGCCAAGGGGCAGCGGCTGGAGGGCCTGACGCGGGCGGGGCAGGCCCTGACGAGCGCATAATGACCCTATCTTTCAGCGACATGCACTTTCCCTCGCGGCGCGCGCCCGTTGTCGCCGGCAATGGTCTGGTGGCCACGAGCCAGCCGTTGGCGGCGCAGGCCGGGCTGGCGGTGATGCAAGCCGGCGGCAACGCCATCGACGCGGCCGTCGCCACTGTGGCGACGCTGTGCGTCGTCGAGCCGTGCTCGACCGGCATCGGCGGCGATGCCTTCGCGCTGATCTGGTCGGCGGCCGAGGGGCGATTGTTCGGGTTGAACGCCAGCGGCCCGGCCCCGGCCGGCCTGACGGCCGATCTGGTGCGCGGCCAGGGTCACACGACCTTCCCCGCCCGCGGCGGCCTGCCCGTGACCGTGCCCGGCGCGCTGCGCGGCTGGCAACTGGCGCTGGAACGCTTCGGCACGCGCGGGCTGGACACGCTGCTGGCCCGGCCCATCGACTACGCTGCCAACGGCTACCCGGTCAGTCCCGGTATCGCCGCCGCCTGGGAGCGCTCGACCGAACTGCTGGGGCGATTGCCCGATTCGCGGCGCGTCTGGTTGCCCGGCGGGCGCGCGCCGCGAGCGACAGAGCGCTTCCGAAACCCGGAGTTTGCGGCCACGCTGCGCGCCATCGCCGCGCAGGGCTACGACGCCTTTTACACCGGCTCTATCGCCGAGCGCATCGCCGCCGCCGTGCGCGCCGACGGCGGGGTGATGACCGCCGGCGACCTGGCCGCCTACCGGGCTGAGTGGGTTGAGCCGATCGCCGTGACCTACGGCGACGGCTATGTCTTCCACGAAATCCCGCCCAACGGACAGGGGGTGGCGGCGTTGCTGGCGCTCAACATCGTCCGCGGCTTCGGCCTGGGCGACATGGCCTACGGCTCGGCCGACTACTACCACGTTCTTATCGAAGCCATGAAGCTGGCTTTTGCCGACGCCCACGCCTACATCGGCGACCCGCGCCGCGTCGACGTGCCTGTCGGCGGGCTGCTCAGCCCTGGCTATGCTCGCGAGCGCCGCGCGCTCATCGCCAAAGACCGCGCCCTGTTCCCGGAGCCGGGCCGGCCGCCGCGCGACGGCGATACGGTCTACCTGACCACCGCCGATGCCGCCGGCAACATGGTGAGCTGGATTCAGAGCCTCTACATGGGCTTTGGCAGCGGCATCACCGCGGCGGACACGGGCGTGCAGCTCCAGAACCGCGGCGCGAACTTCAGCCTGGAGCGCGGCCACCCCAACGAAGTCGCTCCCGGCCGCCGGCCCTATCACACCATTATTCCCGGCTTCATCAGCCGCAACGGCCGGCCGTGGGCCAGCTTTGGCGTCATGGGCGGCTTCATGCAGCCGCAGGGCCATCTACAGGTGGGCGTCAACCTCGTCGATTTCGGCATGGACCCGCAGGCAGCTCTCGACGCGCCGCGCTTCAACTGGTTGCAGGGGCGCGAGGTGGCGTTGGAGCCGGGCATCGGCCCTGACGTGCGCGCCGTGCTGTCCCGCCGCGGACACGCGCTCTGGCCACTCGGCGCGGCCGTCCACTACGGCGGCGGGCAGGTCATCCTGCGCGACGACGACAGCGGCGTCCTCGTCGGCGGCGCTGAACCGCGCAACGACGGCGCGGCCGTGGGGTACTGAAGATTGGGCAGGCAGCGGGCGATGGAGTATAATGCCCGTCGATTCGGAGAGGTCGCATAGTCCGGTCTAGTGCGCACGATTGGAAATCGTGTACCTCGCAAGGGGTCGCGGGTTCGAATCCCGCCCTCTCCGCCAACTGAGCAGACAGCAGTCCGGCCCCTGGCCGGACTGTTTGCTTTCCGGGTTGGCCCTACGCCTGCCCGCTGGCGATCCGCGCGGCGACCTCCCGCATCCGCTCGGCCACGGCCTCCCAGCGGAAGTCGCGCAGCACGAACTCGCGCCCGGCCGCGGCCAATCGCGCCCGCTGGGCCGGGTCGCGCAGGAGGTCGATGGTCAGCGCGGCCAACGTCTCGTCGTCCTCGGCCACCAGCAGGTGCTCGCCCGGCGTGGCCCGCAGGCCGGCGTTGACTTCGGCCGTCGTCACCACGGGCAGCCCGGCGGCCATCGCCTCCAGGACTTTGTTCTGGACGCCGGCGGCGAAGCGCAGCGGAGCCACAAACACCGGGGACTCATTGAGGGCGGCGTTGAGATCGGTCACATGCCCCAGGACGCGCACGCCCGGCCGCCCCGCCAGCGCTCTTACCCGTGCTGCCGGTTCCGCGCCAATGATGTCCAGCCGCGCCGACGGCACCTCCTCGCGCACACGCGGCAGGATGACGGTGGCCAACCGCTCGGCGGCGTCGATGTTGTGGAACACGCCCATGTGGCCGACGAAGACCAGCGCCGGCGCGGTGGCCGGGCGCACCTGGGGGCGATAGCGCTCTGTCTCGACGCCGTTGGGCACGACGCGCAGGTTCGGCGGCAGGCGGCCGTTGCCCGGTGTGTTGGGGCCGAGTTCCGCGGCCACGGCGGCGCGCTCCGTCTCGCTGATGACCCACGTCTCATCGAAGCGGCCGACCATCTCGCGCTCATAGCGCTGGATGCGCGGCAGTTCCAGCCGGTAGACCAGCCGCCAGAATGGCTCGCGGTAGGGTAACGAGCGGACGACCTCGCCGGAGATGGCGTCGGTCAGATCGAGGATGCGGTAGGGGCGAAAACGGCCGCTGACGTACTGGGCCATGCGGAAGAGATGGACGTAGACGGCGTCGAACGCTTCGCGGGCCAGCAGCCGGTCGATTGCGCCCTGCATGACCGGCGAGCGGTAGTAGAGCGCTTGCAGCGGCAGCGGACGCCACAGGCCGGCCGCGGCGCTGAGGGTCGATTGCCACGGCGGGCGATGGACGAGCTGGATGTCCTCGCAGAAGGCGCGCAGGGGGTTGAGGTTGCCCGCCTCATGCTCGTTGCCGATGAATGACAGCAGCGTGAGGCGATGCTCACGCGAGAGCACGCGCAGGAAGTGGTAGGCGCGCAGCCGGTCGCCGCGCGTCGGCGGGTAGGGCAGCCGCGCCGTCAGGAAGAGGATGCGCATCGTGTCGCCAGAGAGCTATCGGGTTTCATTTTGCGTGTCTGCCGGTATATTATCGTGCCTATGATCGCCTTGCCAGTGCTCATCATCGGCTGCGCCCGCTCCGGCACGACGCTGCTCTACAACGTCCTCGCCGAAGTTGAGTCGCTGTGGTCAATCGGCTACGAAAGCAGGGCGATCATCGAGTGCGATCATTCACCAGCGGCACGGAGTTGGGAATCGGGGGCGCTGACGGCCGCCGACCTGACCGCCGTGGGGCGCGAGCGGTTATTGCGGGCCTTCGACAGCGCCGCCGCGCCGGGCAGCTACTGGCGGCGCGTCAACCAACTGCGCGGCGCGTTGAACAGGACGCGGGCCTATGCCGGCCTGAAGCGGCGCGGCCGGGCGGGGGCCGGCGGTCGTCGCCGAGCCGTAGAGCCCGCCGGG
>ERZ724512.1037-NODE-1037-length-13040-cov-4.828186_pt1 | contig 13040 bp, 10 predicted proteins | sample MGYA00376045_ERZ724512 | MGnify/ENA primary metagenome ERZ724512 (study PRJEB28724, sample SAMN07190883) | activated sludge metagenome | isolation source: activated sludge of sewage treatment plant in Hong Hong | place: Hong Kong | collected 2016-03-17 ... | reverse complement strand
AGTCGACCTCGAGATAGTGGTCGTTGAACGCGTGGTTCTGCTCGGGATCGAGCACTTCGAGCAGGGCCGAGGACGGATCGCCGCGGAAGTCGGCGCCCATCTTGTCGACCTCGTCGAGCAGGAACAACGGGTTCGAGCTCTTCGCCTTGCGCATCGACTGGATGATCTTGCCGGGCATCGAGCCGATATAGGTGCGCCGGTGGCCGCGGATCTCCGCCTCGTCGCGCACGCCGCCGAGGGAAACGCGCACGAACTCGCGGCCGGTCGCCCGCGCGATCGACTTGCCGAGCGAGGTCTTGCCCACGCCCGGAGGTCCGACCAGGCACAGGATCGGTCCGGTGAGCTTGTTGGCGCGGCTCTGCACCGCGAGATACTCGACGATGCGCTCCTTGACCTTCTCGAGCCCGTAATGGTCGTGGTCGAGAGTTTCCTGCGCGAGCCCGAGGTCCTTCTTGACCTTGGTCTTCTTGTTCCACGGGATCGACAACAGCCAGTCGAGATAGTTGCGCACGACGGTGGCTTCCGCCGACATCGGCGACATCTGCCGCAGCTTCTTCAGCTCGTGCTGCGCCTTTTCGCGCGCCTCCTTCGACAGCTTCGTCTTCTTGATCTTGTCCTCGACCTCAGCGAGCTCGTCGCGACCGTCCTCGTCGCCGAGCTCCTTCTGGATCGCCTTCATCTGCTCGTTGAGGTAGTACTCGCGCTGCGTCTTCTCCATCTGCCGCTTGACGCGGGTGCGGATGCGCTTTTCCACCTGCAGGACCGAGATCTCGCTTTCCATCAACCCGAGCACCTTCTCCAGCCGCTCGGTGACGATGGTGGTTTCGAGAATCGCCTGCTTGTCCGGAATCTTGACCGCCAGATGCGAGGCCACCGTATCGGCGACCTTGGCGTAGTCCTCGATCTGCTGGACGACGCCGACGACCTCCGGCGAAATCTTCTTGTTGAGCTTCACATAGCCTTCGAACTCGGTGACGACCGAGCGCGCGAGCGCTTCAGCCTCCACCTTTTCGCCCATGGTGTCGGCGAGCGCGACGGCTTCGGCTTCGTAATATTCGGCGCGGTCGGTGTACTTGACCACGCGCGCCCGTTCGGCGCCCTCGACCAGCACTTTCACCGTGCCGTCGGGGAGCTTGAGCAACTGCAGGACGCTCGCGAGCGTGCCGACCTCGTAGATCGAATCGGTCGCGGGATCATCGTCGGAGGCGTTCTTCTGCGTGGCGAGCAGGATGAACGTATCGGACCGCATGACCTCTTCGAGCGCGCGAATCGATTTTTCGCGACCGACGAAGAGCGGCACGATCATGTGCGGGAACACCACGATGTCGCGCAGAGGCAGCACCGGGTAGGCCCGCATTTCCCCCGGCTGGGGCAGCGCTCTCGGCCTCGAAGTCGTTGTCATGGTCCGATCCTTATCTGTGACGCCCCTCCCCCCGACCCGCAGAATGCGCTGTCGCAGTGGAGTGCTCGGGACCGGGTAGGGAGCACGGCGCCCGGCGAAACTCCGCGGAGTTTCGTCCACGCGCCGCGACGAGGGACGAGCCCTGCCCGGGAAGTATATCCGGAACGCCTAACTCGACACTTTTCGCGTTCGCAGGCCTATAGGTGGCGACCGACCCGGAACGTGTCAAGAACGGCAAATTCCCCCGTCCTTTAATCAACTTATATTTGCAGGCGACGCCAGGACGCCCGGTGGGAGGGTGACGGTCAGGCGCTGGCGCCCGCGTCCCCTGCCCGATCGGCATAGATGTAGAGCGGCCGCGCCGTGCCTTCGACCACCTCGCGGGAAATCACCACCTCTTCGACGCCTTCGAGGCTCGGGAGATCGAACATCGTATCGAGCAGGATGCTCTCCATGATCGAACGCAGCCCGCGCGCGCCGGTCTTGCGCTCGATCGCCTTGCGGGCGATCGCGCCAAGCGCCTCCTCGGCGAGGGTGAGATCGATGCTCTCCATCTCGAACAGGCGCTGGTACTGCTTGATGAGCGCGTTTTTCGGCTCCAGCAGGATGCGCTTGAGGGCGGCTTCGTCCAGATCCTCCAGCGTGGCGACGACCGGCAGACGGCCGACGAATTCGGGGATCAAGCCGTATTTGAGCAGATCCTCCGGCTCGACCTCGCGGAAGATTTCGCCGGTCTTGCGGTCCTCCGGCGCCATCACCTTGGCGGAGAAGCCGATCGAGGTGGACCGTCCCCGCGACGAAATGATCTTTTCGAGGCCGGAGAACGCGCCGCCGCACACGAACAGGATGTTGGTCGTGTCGACCTGCAGGAACTCCTGCTGCGGGTGCTTGCGGCCGCCCTGGGGCGGAACGGACGCGATGGTGCCTTCCATGATCTTCAGGAGCGCCTGCTGGACGCCCTCGCCCGACACGTCGCGCGTGATCGAGGGGTTGTCGGACTTGCGGCTGATCTTGTCGATCTCGTCGATATAGACGATGCCCCGCTGCGCCCGCTCGACATTGTAATCGGCCGACTGCAGCAGCTTGAGAATGATGTTTTCGACGTCCTCGCCGACGTAGCCCGCCTCGGTGAGCGTCGTCGCGTCCGCCATCGTGAACGGCACGTCGAGGATGCGGGCGAGCGTCTGGGCAAGCAGCGTCTTGCCCGAGCCGGTCGGTCCGATCAGCAGGATGTTCGATTTGGCAAGCTCGACGTCGTTGTGCTTGGTCTGGTGATTGAGCCGCTTGTAGTGATTGTGCACCGCGACCGAGAGCACCTTCTTGGCGTGGTCCTGGCCGATCACATAGTCGTCGAGCACCTTGCGGATTTCCCGCGGCGTCGGAATCCCGTCGCGCGACTTCACCAGCGAGGACTTGTTCTCCTCGCGGATGATGTCCATGCACAGCTCGACGCACTCGTCGCAGATGAACACCGTCGGTCCGGCGATGAGCTTGCGCACCTCATGCTGGCTCTTGCCGCAGAAGGAGCAGTACAGGGTGTTCTTCGAGTCGCTCCCACCAACTTTGCTCATCAATCAATCTCCGCAGGTCCGCGGCGCCGACAGCACATGCCTGGCGCGTGCGATTGAACCGGGCAGGACCCGTCGCGCATAGACCGTAAACCGTTGCACCCCGCCAGTGTTTTTACCGCCTCCTTGCGCGATGTGCCTATCGAAGCACGTTAGCGCCGGGTTGATCAAGAATTCACTAATGATGAATCTCCGCCCCTTTCCAAGCATCCCGGTTTCCAAGCATCCAGGCAGTCATTCCCTGTAGCAGCCATCCCCATGCAAACCGCATTCCACCTTCGGAATGGCGCGCAATCATGGCGAAAACGAAGCCCCGGTCCCCTGGGCAAAACGCCGCTCCCTGCCGCGCCCGGGCGGCGCGGCCCCGTGCGGAAAAAACGCTGAGCCTACGGCTTTTCCGCCTCTTCGGGCCGGCTCTCGATGACCTTGTCGACGATGCCGAATTCCTTCGCCGCTTCGGCCGTGAAAAACATGTCGCGCTCCAGCGCGTCCTCGATCTTCTTGAGGGGCTGGCCCGTGTGCTTGACGTAGATATCATTCAGGCGCTTGCGAATGCTCAAGATTTCCTGGGCGTGAATCATGATGTCGCTGGCCTGGCCCTGGAAGCCCCCGGACGGCTGATGGACCATGATTCGGGCATTTGGGAGCGCATAGCGCATGTCTTTTGCCCCGCCCGCGAGCAGGAGCGACCCCATCGAGGCGGCCTGCCCGATGCACAGCGTCGAAACCGCCGGCCGGATGAACTGCATCGTGTCGTAGATCGCGAGCCCCGCGGTGACGACCCCGCCGGGCGAGTTGATGTACATCGCGATCTCTTTCTTCGGATTCTCCGCCTCGAGGAACATGAGCTGGGCGACGATCAGGGTCGCCATGTTGTCCTCGACGACGCCGGTTATGAAGATGATGCGCTCCTTCAGGAGGCGGGAATAGATGTCGTAGGCGCGTTCGCCCCGGTTGGTCTGTTCGACCACCATGGGCACGAGATAGTTCATATAGGTGTCGCCAGGGTCGCGCATTTTGATTGGCCTTGTCAGTGGTTAGGTGCGTGCGGCGGCGGCCCGCCTTGCTCCTTGAAGACCGCGACACATTCGCGATGCGTCATCACAAATATGGAGCTGGCGCGCCCGAGGCAAGACGGTCGAGTCGGGAGGCGTTGCCGCCGGCGGAACGAACACTCCGGCTGGCCCCCCTGCTCGGAGCGCCGACGCGCGGACCGCCGGCGCCGTGTCCGACTTCGCGTCGCGACCGGTCGGCCGCGCCTGCCCGGTTCGCCGGAAAAATTGCCGGCGCCCGACGCGGCGCTCACGCCGCCGGGCTCTCCGCTTCGTCGTCCTTGAACAGCTCTTCGCGCGTCACCGGCTTGTCCGTGACCTGAGCGAGTTCAAGGATGAAATCGACCACCTTGTCCTCGAAGATCGGTGCGCGCACCTGCGCCAGAGCGGCGGGGGTCTTGCGGTAATACTCCCAGATTTCCTGCTCGCGGCCGGGGAACTGACGGGAACGCTCGGCAACCGCGCGCGCGATCTCCTCGTCGGCGACCTTGATGTTGTTCTTGTCTCCGATCTCGGCGAGGACAAGCCCCAACCGAACGCGCCGGTCGGCAATCCCGCGATATTCCTCCTGCGCCTTTTCCTCGGTCGTCCCCTCGTCGGCGAAGGTGCGGTTCTGCGATTTGAGATCATCGAGAATCGCCTGCCAGATGTTTTTGAACTCCTCCTCCACCAAGGTCGGCGGCGCGGCGAATCGATGCAGCTCGTCGAGCTTGTCGAGCAGCGTGCGCTTGATCTTGAGCCGGCTCTGGGCGGCAAGCTCCTGCCGCATCCGCTCTTCGACGACCGATTCGAGTCGTTCGATCGATTCGAGGCCGACCGCCTTGGCGAGCTCCTCGCCGGCAAGCGCCGCCCCCGGCGTCTCGATCGAACTGATCGTCACCTCGAACACGGCCGTTTTCCCCGCCAGCTTTTCGGCGAGGTAGTTCTCGGGAAACGTCACCGTCACGCTCCGCGTCTCGCCCGCCGCCGCGCCGACAAGCTGCTCCTCGAAGCTCGCGATGAACGCGCCCGAGCCGATGACGATGGGGATATTCTCTGCCGACCCGCCTTCGAAGGTCTCGCCGTCCATGGTCCCGGTGAACGACACGGTCACCCGATCCCCGGTCTCCGCCTTCGCCCCCTCGCCCTTGCCCAGGAAGGGACGGTTCTGCTCGCCGATGCGCTGGATGGTGGCGGCCACCTCGTCCTTGCCGACCTCGGTCGTCAGCCGCTCGAGCTGGATGGACTTGAAGTCGGCGAGTTCGATCGTCGGCACGACTTCGAGCGACACCGTGTAGGACAGGTCGGTCTTGCCGGAGACGACCTGCTCGATCTCCTCCTTGTCCTCCGGCATTTTGACCTGCGGGTCCAAAGCGAGCTTGAACCCGTGATCGGAAACGATCTTGGCGTTCGTCTCGCGGACAAGCTCCTCGATGGCCTCCGCCATCACCGAGCGTCCATAAAGCCGGCGCAAGTGAGCGATCGGGACCTTGCCGGGTCGAAACCCGTTCAAACGGATGTTGTCCTTGATCTGCGCCAGACGATCGGTCAGGCGTGATTCAAGGTCCGCGACGGGAACGAAGACTTGAAACTCGTGCTTGAGCCCCTCGGCGTTGGTTTGCGTCACCTGCATGTCGGTCTCGTCGGCTATCCGGCTGATGTTGGCGCACGGCGGCGCACATGGGTTGAAACTACGTCCCGCTCTCGGCGGCTGGTGCGGGCGGAGGGATTTGAACCCCCACGACTTGCGTCACTGGAACCTAAATCCAGCGCGTCTACCAATTCCGCCACGCCCGCCGCAGGCAGCGCCTTCGGAAGCGCGGGCCAGCGAGCGCGCGGCTTATATCATGCGGGTGTCATGCATTACATCATAAAATATGGAGGCTAATTGTGCTTTGCGGAAGAGGACTTGCGGCGCCTGCCCCGGTGGCCGCGAGCGTCGCTGCGCCGGCCGGAATCCCCGTGTAAGCGCGTCGGGGGACGACCGCAACGGGCCTAATTGGCGCCGCCGTTGGGGGCGGCGATCAAAGTCCTGATGGTCTCGGCAATGGCGGAAGGGCGGTACGGCTTTTTCAGAAATACGCTGCCCGGCACCTGGGCATTTCGCTCGACCGTGTATCCGGTCGCATAGATGACCGGCAGCTTGGGCTTGGATTCGCGCACCGTGGCGGCGAGCCGCCAGCCGTCCATTTCGCCGGGCAGTCGGATGTCGGTGAACAGCACGTCGACCGTCTGCCCGCTCTGGATAATCGACAGCGCGGCCTCGGCCGTATCGGCCTCGAGAACGGCGAAGCCCTGGTCGGTCAGTTCCTGCGAAATCATGTCGAGGACGAGCGGTTCGTCCTCGACGATGAGGACGGTCACGTCGCAATTGGAAAACGTCGATTCTATCGGATTCATTGCAAGGCCGCCGCTTTCGAAAGGAACCGGTAAGGCAGCGTGCGTTGTGGCTGCGCCGCCCCTGCGATTTGAACGCGCGGCAGATACAGCCGCACTGTCGTGCCCTTGCCGGGCGTGCTTTCGAGCACGGCCGTCCCGTGCGATTGAACTGCAAAGCCGTAAGCCTGACTGAGACCGAGCCCGGACCCCTCGCCGACCGGCTTGGTCGTGAAAAACGGTTCGAAGGCGCGGCTCGCGATATCCTCGCTCATGCCAATTCCGGTATCGGCCACCGCGATCTCGATCTGATCCAAGAGAAACGACGCCATCTCCGGCGTCGCTTTGGTGCCGGCCGCGATATTCCGGGTGGTGATCACCAGATTGCCCCCTTGCGGCATCGCGTCACGCGCATTGACGGCAAGATTGATGACGGCGCTTTCCAACGCATCGGCGTCTACGCGGGCCGGCCACAGGTCGAACATGAGCGTCGTGATCACGCGGATATTGCCCCCGAGCGTGCGGCGCAAGGTGTCGGCCACGTGCTCGACCACATCATTGACGTTCACGACGCTCGGCGCAAGCGCCTGCCGGCGGCCGAACGCCAGCAGCCGATGAGTCAACACCCCCGCGCGCTCGGCCGCAAGCGCCGCGCCGCGGATTGCGCGTACGAGTTGCTTCGAGCCTTCGTTGGGGAGCAAGCGCCGCGCCCGTTCGAGATTTCCGATCACCGCTGTCATCAGATTGTTGAAATCGTGGGCGATGCCCGCGGTCAATTGACCAATCGCATCCATCTTCTGCGCCTGGTGCAGCATTTCCTCAGTCTTGCGCCGCTCGCACCGCTCGGTTTCGAGCGCGCACATGGCCTCGTCGCGCTGCTGAATCTGGACGCGCAGCGCCTCATTCGCGCACCACAGCGCTTCCGGCGAGGGAAGCGACAGGATTTTCTGCAGCAGCGGCCAAAGCACGACCGCCGTCCCGAGCGCAGCGATGGCGGCGACTGCTTTCACCGCGGCGCTCGCGCCGTAATAGGGCTGCCAAATCGTCCATACACCGAATGCATGGGCGACGCCGCAAGCGACCAGGACAAACGCGAGGCTCCAGAATATCGCACCGAAAATCAACTCCGACCGCTTCCACGCGAAAATGGCGAGCACGCCCGCAATGGACAGAAAGGAAATTGCGATCAGCGCATCGAACCCGGCATGCGACCACTGCAGGCCTGGCCGCCATGACATGCAGGCGGCCGCCGGGATGGCGCCCTGAGAATCAAGCAGTGTCGGAAGTAAGTCCATCCGCCGCCTCCCGGACAGAAAGACGTTCCCTCACGCCGACGCGACCCGAACAATGGAAATCGAGGTCCCCTGTCCTCATGACTTGGGAATTCAACGCCCAATTATGGCGAGGATGAGCCAAGTCCACGGCCTGTCCTTGTTTTAAATACGGACGAGGACAACCTCAGCGCGCCGGCGCGCCGTGTGCCGACGGGCCGCTTTTTAGCTGACAGCGACGCAGGTTACGCCAAACAGCCGAGCAAACGGCACAGGTAGGACGCGCCGCCCCCTGCACGCACTCCGACGCTGGGATGCGCCGCGCTGCAAAAACTTCTGTCCGTCGCCGCGACTCGCTGCGCGTTCGCGGATTGCCGGCGAATCGAAAAAAGCGCGTCACCGCTCCCGGCCTTGCCCGACCCATTCGGCGAACAAGCGACGATAAACCCGCGGCAGCATCTCCGAGAGATCCTCGGCGATCAAACCATGTCCGAATGCGTTGGCGGCCTCCGCGTGGAGCCACACCGCGGCGCTCGCGCCTTCGAAACCGTCCATTCCCTGCGCCATCAGACCGACTGTGATGCCGGTCAACGCGTCGCCTGCGCCGGCCGTCGCAAGGTAAGGCGGCGCATTGGCGTTGATCGCGGCACGGCCTTGCGGATCGGCGATCACGGTGTCGGCGCCTTTCAACAGAACGACGGCGCCGGACTGACGCGCCGCCGCGCGCGCGCGGTCGAGCTTCGACAAGGCCGGCGCCTCGGCGTCAATGCCGCCGAACAGGCGCGCGAATTCTCCTTCATGCGGCGTGAGGATCGTCGGATGCGACTGCCGTTTCTTGATCGCAGCAAACAGCCGACCTGAATCGTCCGCGAAACTCGTGAGCGAGTCCGCATCGAGGACGACCGCGCGCTCGCCCGCGAGCGCCGCAAGAACGAGATCGCATGTCGCCGAACCAACGCCGAGTCCGGGCCCGAGCGCAATCGCATTGAACCGGCGATCTTCGAGAAAGTGCGAAAGCTCGTCAGCCCCGTCGACCGGCCGCACCATCACCGCGAGATTGGTCGCCGCGTTGACGGCGAGCGCATCGCGCGGCGAGGCGATGGTGACGAGCCCTGCGCCCGCGCGCAGCGCCGCGCGCGCGGCAAGGCGCGCAGCGCCTGTCGTGTAGGAGTGCCCGGAGACGACGACCGCGTGCCCGCGATTGTATTTGTGCCCGGCCGCCGCCGGCACCGGAAAATGCCGCGCCCACAAATCGGGATTGTCGAGAAACGCCTGCGGGCGAACCTTCTCGAGCGTATCCGCGCGGATGCCGATGTCGACGATGCGCAGATGTCCGCAATGCAGCCGCCCGGGAAGCAGATAATGGCCGGGCTTGGCGCGAAAGAAGGTGACGCTCTCGACCGCTTCGACGGCGACGCCCATCGCTGCGCCCGTCGTCCCGTTGACGCCGCTGGCAAGATCGACCGCGACGATCGGGCAGCCGGCCGCATTCATCGCTTCGATCATCGCCTTCGGCAGCCCGTCGACGGGCCGGTCGAGCCCTGCGCCGAACAGCGCGTCGACGATCGTCGCGGGCCGTCCGATCCGCTCGGGCGCGGCCGGCACGACCGGGCCGAGCCAACGGCGCGCGGCCTCCGCGGCGTCGCCCTTGAGCTTGGCGGCGTCGCCGACCAGCAGAAGCTCGACGGCAAAATTCCGTTCGGCGAGCAGCCGCGCGGTCACGAATCCATCGCCGCCATTGTTGCCGGGGCCGGCGACGACGACGACCTTGCCGTTCGCCGGCGCGCGCGCCGCCGTCGCGTCGGCGACCGCGCGCCCCGCATTTTCCATCAGCACGATTCCCGGCGTTCCGCCGGCGATCGTCAGACGATCGCATTCGCCCATCTCGGCGTTGGTGAGGAGTTCGATCATCGCAAGAAAGCCGTTTCGCCGTTGAGGGGATTTGATGCGCATCCATACCGCGCATGGACGCGCGATGGCCAGCCCCTGCGCGGCGCCGTCGCATTCACGTTATTGCATTGCAGCAATGCGCCGAGCGTGCTGCCGCGCGCGCCGACATTCTGAAAATGGATGTCGAAGGCGCCGAAATCGAAATCATGCGCGGGCTGGGCACGCATCGCATTCGATGCGGTGCTGCTCGAGTATCACTCGGAAGCCAACCGGCGAATGGTCGACCCGTTGCTGGACCGGTACGTGCTGGTCGGCGGCGAAATCCGCACTGTCGATCGCGGCGTGCTGAAGTATCTTCACCGGCGATTGCTCGGCCGCGCCGCCGGCTGACATTTTCGCAATCGTCCGGAAGCGTCAGCCGTTGGCCGGCAAACAAAGCCGGCAGCGCCGGTGCGCCGTCGCCCGGCGTCCGCTCAGCCCGGAATGTCGAAGAGCTGATGCGCCTGCTCGGCGATCTGCGGATCGAGCGGCCGCGGTTCGAGGCTCACATCCTTGCCCAGGCGGTCGATCAGAGTCCGGAAGGCGACGAGCCGGCCGAACGGCTTGTTGTTGGCCGGGATCAGATACCACGGCACGCGCTTGGTCGAGGTCTGCTCCATCATGTCCTCGATCGCGACCTCGTAGTCGCCCCAGCGCGCGCGGTTGCGAAAATCCTCGTAGGAGAGCTTCCAGCGCTTCAGCGGGTCGGTCAGGCGGCTCTTGAACCGCTTGATCTGCTCCGCCGGCGTGATGTGCATGAACAATTTGGTGATGCGCATGCCGTCTTCGACCAGCACGCGCTCGAACTCGTTGATTTCGTCATAGGCGCGTTTCCATTCGCGCGTGGTGGCAAAGCCTTCGACGCGCTCCACCAGCACGCGGCCGTACCAGGAGCGGTCGAACACCACGATCTGGCCGTACTCGGGCAGCTTTTCCCAGAACCGCTGCATATAGTGCTTGCCCTTGTCGGCGCCGGTGGGTGCGCCGATCGGGTAGACCTTGAAGCTGCGCGGGTCCAACGCCCAGCCGAGCCGCCGCACGATGCCGCCCTTGCCCGCGGTGTCCCAGCCTTCGAGGACAATGACGGCGCGCTCCTTCGTTCCCAGATAGGCCTGCTGGATGGCCTGCAGCGTCGACTGCATCGTGCTGAGCTTGCGTTCGTAGTCCGCAAACTCGACCGTCGGATGCTTGCTGATCGCACTCAGATGCGGGCGCTTGGCAACGATGAAGGCATTGGACTTCACGGGCAGGCCTCTGACGCTTCGTCCTTCCAATCTAACGGAATCCAGCGGCCGGTGAAGACCGCATTCGGCGACCAGCCCAATGCACGAACGGTGCCGGCTTTCCCGCCGTTTCCGGGCCGATTTGGCTCTGATCGATTCTTGTGCATATTGCCTACGGATGCAGCGAATGCGCCAAGGTTGGGCCGCCTAATTCCTCATCAGGACACAGTAACAGGTTGACTCACGTGCGCAAATGAGGGGCCGCGCCGACTGGCATGGACCCTGCTAACCGGGAGCGGCGGGCCCGACGAAGCGCTTGCCCAGTCGGCTGGGAGACGAGGTGCAATGAAAAAAATCGAGGCAATTATTAAGCCATTCAAACTCGACGAGGTGAAGGAGGGGTTGCAAGACGTCGGTTTGCAGGGGATCACGGTGACGGAAGCCAAGGGTTTCGGCCGTCAGAAAGGACACACAGAACTTTACCGCGGTGCCGAGTATGTCGTTGATTTCCTTCCCAAAGTGAAGATCGAGGTTGTGCTCGCCGACGACATGGTCGAGAAAGCCATCGATGCGATCCGTCGCGCCGCCCAGACCGGGCGGATCGGCGACGGCAAGATCTTCGTTTCCAACATCGAGGAAGCCATCCGGATCCGGACGGGCGAAACCGGGTTGGACGCCATCTAACAGCTATTCGGACCCCGGGCTGGCCGAAATGTCCGCGGTTCGTTTGCAGCGCTCCTAACAAAAGGATGTACCGAATGACGACGGCCAAAGACGTGCTGAAAATGATCAAGGATAACGACGTGAAGTATTGCGACTTACGCTTCACCGACCCGCGCGGGAAGTGGCAGCACGTCACCTTTGATATCTCGATGATTGACGACGAGACCTTTGCCGAAGGCCAGATGTTTGACGGCTCCTCGATCGCCGGCTGGAAGGCGATCCATGAATCCGACATGTGCCTGATGCCGGACCCGGCGACGGCAACCATCGACCCGTTCTTCGCCGAAACGACCCTGGTGCTGGTCTGCGACGTCATCGAGCCGACCACCGGCGAGCCCTATAACCGCGACCCGCGCGGCATGGCCAAGAAGGCCGAAGCGCTGATGAAGTCGATGGGCATCGGCGACACCATCTATTTCGGACCGGAAGCCGAATTCTTCGTGTTCGACGACGTGAAGTTCTCCGCCGACCCCTACCATTGCGGCTTCAAGCTCGACATGGTCGAGCTGCCGATCAATGGCAGCACCGACTACGAGGGCGGCAATCTCGGCCATCGCATCGGCTTCAAGAAGGGCTACTTCCCGGTCCCGCCGCAAGACTCCCTGCAGGACATGCGCTCCGAAATGCTCGCGGCCATGGCCAAGATGGGCGTCAAGGTCGAGAAGCACCACCACGAAGTGGCCTCGGCCCAGCACGAGCTCGGCATGAAGTTCGCGCCGATGACCTTCATGGCCGACCAGCTGATGATCTACAAATACTGCATCCACATGGTCGCCAATGTGTACGGCAAGACCGCGACCTTCATGCCCAAGCCGATCTATGGCGACAACGGCTCCGGCATGCACTGCCACCAATCGATCTGGAAGGAAGGCAAGCCGGTGTTCGCCGGCAACAAATACGCCGACCTCTCGGAGACCTGCCTGTCGTACATCGCCGGCGTGATCAAGCACGCCAAGGCGATCAACGCCTTCACCAACCCGACGACCAATTCCTACAAGCGGCTGGTCCCGGGCTTCGAGGCGCCGGTGCTGCTCGCCTACTCGGCGCGCAACCGCTCGGCCTCGTGCCGCATCCCCTACACCACCAATCCGAAGGCCAAGCGCGTCGAGGTGCGTTTCCCCGATCCGCTCGCCAACCCGTATCTCGCGTTCGCGGCGCTGCTGATGGCCGGCCTCGACGGCGTCAAGAACAAGCTCGATCCCGGCCCGGCGATGGACAAGGACCTCTACGACCTGCCGCCGGCCGAGCTCAAGCAGATCCCGACCGTGTGCGGCAGCCTGCGCGAGGCGCTGGAAAGCCTCGACAAGGACCGCGAGTTCCTGAAGGCGGGCGGCGTCTTCGACGACGACTTCATCGACAGCTACATCGAGCTGAAGATGGCGGAAGTCATCCGCTTCGAGCACACGCCGCACCCGGTCGAATTCGAGATGTACTATTCCGCTTGACGGGAGTGCTCCGCAGATCGCTCTGCGATCCAACTTGGGCGTCCTTCGGGACGCCCTTTTTCGTTGGCGCAG
>ERZ724512.1031-NODE-1031-length-13066-cov-6.550534_pt1 | contig 13066 bp, 16 predicted proteins | sample MGYA00376045_ERZ724512 | MGnify/ENA primary metagenome ERZ724512 (study PRJEB28724, sample SAMN07190883) | activated sludge metagenome | isolation source: activated sludge of sewage treatment plant in Hong Hong | place: Hong Kong | collected 2016-03-17 ... | reverse complement strand
TCAGCGTGGGCGCCAGGCACCCGCCCTCATCGAGCATCACCACCGACCGCCCAGCTCAACACCCCAACAGGGGTGTCGACCCCCTATGGCCCCGACCCCCCTTGACTCGACCTACAGCCAGCTAGACCGCGATGCGGTTCAATTCCTCTGCGCTTGGACCCGCGCCATCATCGAATCCCGCGGCTGGACCTACACGGTGGTCAGCGAGCCAGACCACACCTACCTGGCGAATATCCGATTCCTGGCGGGATACCGACGCGGGTGGCTTATCAATCAGGAAGTGCTGGGCGAACTTCGGGCGCGGAGCGAGCAGTTGGGCGGACGGGCGATCGCCGAGTTTGAGGCATCTCTCACCGCATACCCAAAGCCACTGATCCGGCCCGCGCTGATGCACCTGCTCTGGTGCCATGAGTTGGAAGCAGACCTGACGCAACCACTACGGCCGGCGACGGTACTGGAGGTATCAATATGACCTTCGCGGGAGTGCGGGTCGGTCCGGGTGCACGTTTTTTGTACGACGGAGAGATCATCGAGGTCGTCGAGCTACATGCGGTTCACGGAATGCCGGAGGCCTTTGTCGGCGTCGTCTGAAAGATGACCCCTTATCGGCGGTTGAATTTTGACCCCTTCGATTGACTCTCGGCGTGAGCCGAGAGGAGAAGGGAGTTGTTGTCAGTGGAGGACTGGGCTGAGATCCGCCGGTTGCATCGAGCGGAGGGGTTGCCGATCAAGTTGATCGCCAGGACGTTGGGAATCTCGCGCAATACGGTGCGGGCGGCGGTGGCCAGTGAAGGGCCGCCGAAGTATGTGCGCAAACCGGCCGGCTCGGCGGTGGACGGCTTCGAGGACGCGATCCGGGCGCAGTTGACGGCGGTGCCGACGATGCCGGCGACGGTGATCGCCGAGCGGGTCGGCTGGACGCGTGGGATGACGGTGTTCAAAGAACGCGTCCGGGAGTTGCGCCCGGCCTATCTGCCGCCGGATCCGGCCGGGCGCACCACCTATGAGCCCGGGGAGATCGCGCAGTGCGATCTGTGGTTCCCGCCGGCGACGGTGTCGGTCGGGTACGGCCAGGTTCGTACCCCGATGCAGTTGCCGGTCTTGACGATGGTGTGCGGCTACTCGCGCTGGCTGTCGGGGATCCTGATCCCGAGTCGCCGGGCCGAGGATCTTTTCGCGGGCTGGTGGGCCCTCATCGCCGCGTTGGGGGCGGTGCCGCGCACCCTGGTCTGGGACGGCGAGGGCGCGATCGGGCGGTGGCGATCGGGCAAGACCGAGCTCACGGCGGACTGCCAGGGGTTTCGCGGGGTGTTGGGCACCAAGGTGATCGTGCTCAAGCCGGGTGAGCCTGAGCACAAGGGCATCGTGGAACGTGCCCATGACTACTTGGAGAAGTCGTTCCTGCCGGGACGCAGGTTCGAGGGTCCCGGGGATTTCAACCATCAGTTGCAGCACTGGCTGGGCATGGTCAACGCCCGGCGGCGGCGGGTGTTGGGATGCGCCCCGACCGATCGGATCGGCGGGGATCGGCAGGCGATGCTGACCCTGCCCCCGGTGGCCCCGCAGGTCGGGTGGCGCCACAGCACCCGGCTGGCCCGCGATCACTACATCCGGCTGGACTCCAACGACTACTCGGTGCATCCCGGGGTGATCGGACGGCGCATCGAGGTCCTCGCCGATCTGGACCGGGTGCAGGTGTTCTGTGCAGGCAAGGTCGTCGCCGATCACGAGCGGGTGTGGGCCTGGCATCAGACGATCACCGATCCCGAGCACCGTCAGGCGGCGAACATGCTGCGCCACAACAGGATCAGCGCCCTGCCGCCAGCCAGCGACCACGATGGCCATCCCACCGTCGAGCAGCGGTCGTTGAGCGACTACGACACCCCGTTGGGCATTGAGCTGAACGAAGGCGGCTACGCCTCATGACGACGCGGACCGCCCGGACAGGCGCCCGGGCAACCTCATCAACCAACCGGGATCTGACCGCGGAGATCACCTACCTGACCCGCGCCTTGAAGGCTCCGACGATGCGCGAGGCCGTCACCCGATTGGCCGAACGGGCCCGCTCGGAGTCCTGGACCCACGAGGAGTTCCTGGTGGCCTGTCTGCAACGGGAGGTTTCCGCCCGGGAGTCACACGGCGGTGAGGGCCGCATCCGGGCAGCACGGTTCCCCTCGCGGAAATCGTTGGAGGAGTTCGACTTCGACCACGCCCGCGGCCTCAAACGAGACCTGATCGCCCATCTGGGCACCCTGGACTTCGTCGTGGCCAAAGACAACGTGGTCTTCCTCGGCCCACCCGGAACCGGCAAAACCCACCTGGCCATCGGCATCGCCATCCGCGCCTGCCAGGCCGGCCACCGAGTGCTCTTCGCCACCGCCTCCGAATGGGTCGCCAGATTGGCTGAAGCCCACCACAGCGGCCGACTCCAACAAGAACTCCTTCGCCTGAGCCGCTACCCCCTGTTGGTCATCGACGAAGTCGGCTACATCCCCTTCGAGCCCGAAGCGGCCAACCTGTTCTTCCAGCTGGTGTCCTCCCGCTACGAGCGGGCATCGCTGATCGTCACCTCCAACAAGCCCTTCGGCCGCTGGGGCGAGGTCTTCGGCGACGACGTCGTCGCCGCCGCCATGATCGACCGGCTCGTCCACCACGCCGAAGTCATCGCCCTCAAAGGCGATTCCTACCGCATCAAAGACCGCGACCTCGGGCGAGTCCCGGGATCGACAACCGAAGAATGAACACCACGGGGGTCAATTTTCAACCGTCGCGAAGGGGTCAGTTTTCAGCCGCCGTTGACAGCCTTGATTCGGGAAGCTCGCAGCGACTCGGTTCGTCGGATTGCGATGAGCGAGTTGATGTTTACCGAGCGAAGTCGATTTCTCAGCGAAGACGGCTTGGGCGAGCCAGAACGGCTCGCCTCCCCAACAACAAACCTTCTCTGGTCAGCTGCAACCGAGAGTGCGCGAGACGAAGCTCGCGGTCGTGCGGCCCATGTCCGAGAGGTGCTCACGGGCTACCGTTCGGGAACGGCGCTTGTAGCTGCGCCCCACGAGCCACGGGCCTCTTACCTTGCCCATCTGCCGAGGGGAACTCGGGAGAGGGCGAAAGCGAAAGAGCTCGGGGTCGGACTGCGCACCATCGAGCGGTGGGTCAGCCGCTACGAGAAGGACGGCGAAGTCGGTTTGCTTCCGCACCTGCGTTCAGCGACCCTATGCCGCAGTCAAAGATTCGAGTTATTCGCCCAAGTGGCCTTGGACATCATGCGCGAGCAGGTCGACAAGTCACGACCAACGAAGGACTTCGTCTTCAGGCATACCAAAGCCAGGCTGATCGGCACGTACGGCGCCGACGTCGTTCCCATACCGAGCAAGACCAGGGCCTATGAGATCCTCGCCGAGCTCGACAAGGTGTGTCCACTGTCCTTGGCGATGACTGCCTGGACGGCCTGCCGGATCTGAGCCTCGGTGACGGGGCTGTCGGGATGATTTTGTTTCTCGCATCCTCTCAGACGGGGCGATGCCGCAGCCCTCGAACGACCGCGGCCGGCTGGCGTCGGAGCAGCAGGTTTGCGGGAAGCCGACCCGAAAGCTAGGGTAGGCAACCCTAAGTTAGGGTAGGCAAACATGAGGAATTCGAAGGGGCGGTCGCAGTGATTGACATGTCCGGCGGGCTGAATGTCAGCCTGAGCCCCGCCCCGCCCGATGTTTCCGCACAGCTTTTCGGCAGCGGGCTTATCGGCCTGCGGGAGGGTCTGGAAGCCGGGATCGTGGTGATGGTCCTGGTCGCGTTCCTGGTCAAGATGGAGCGCCGTGACGCCTTGAAGTGGGTGTGGCTCGGGGTGGCGGGCGCGGTCGCGGTGACGGTCGGGGTGTTCCTAGTCGTCCAGTACAGCGCCTACAACGTCAGCGGGCTTGCCGCCGAAGCGGTCGCGGGGGTGGCCTCGCTGGTGGCCGTGGCGATCGTCACCACGATGGTGTTGTGGATGCGCAAGGCCGCCGCCAGCATCTCCGGGGAACTACGGGCGGGCATGTCGCGCGCACTGGAGACCGGGGCGCTGGCGGTGGTGATGCTGGCGTTTCTGGCCGTCGGGCGTGAGGGTGTGGAGACCGCGCTGTTCATGGTGGGCTACGCCGAAGCCGAAACCGCCTGGCCGCTGGTCGGTCTGCTTGCCGGGGTGGCGGTGGCGGTCGGGATCGCCTGGGGCATGTACGCCGGGGCGGTCCGCATCAACCTCGCCAAATTCTTCAAATACACCGGCGTGTTCCTGATCGTGGTCGCCGCCGGGATCCTGGCCTACGGTATCGGCGCGTTGCAGACCGTCGGCTGGTTGCCGATGGCCGGCCTCCACGCCTTCGACATCAGCTCGTGGTTCAACTGGTCGGCCTGGTACGGCGAAATCGTGCAGGGCGTCTTCAACATCACCCCGACCCCGACGGTGCTGCAACTGCTGTGCTGGCTGGCCTACCTCGTCGTCGTGCTCACCGTGTTCCTGCGGCCGGTCAAGCCCGCCGCGCCGCAACCCCGTTCGGTCCAACCCCCTGTCCCCGTTGCCGAAAGGTCCGCCTTGTGACATCTCCCCGGGTTCTCACCGCCACCTTCGCCGCCCTGCTGGCCGGCCTCTCCCTGGCGGGTTGCACCGCCAAGAAGTCCGCCACCACAGAGCAGGGCAAGGCCCCCGGCGCGCAGGTCACCGTCAACGCCACCGACACCGCCTGCGAACTGTCGGCGACCGAGGGCGCGGCCGGGCCGGCCACCTTCGTCGTCACCAACAACGGCACCGCAGCGACCGAGTTCTACGTCTACGGCAAGGACAACCGGGTCCTCGGCGAGGTCGAAAACATCTCACCCGGCCTGCAACGCCAACTGGTAGTCCAGTTCGACGAACCGGGCTCCTACACGGTGGCCTGCAAGCCCGGCATGGTCGGCGACGGCATCCGCGGCGACTTCTCCGTCACGGGCGCGGCATTCAAGACCCAGGACACCGGTGTCTCCACGAAGGCCTCCGAGGACTACAAGACCTACGTCCTCGGCCAGGCCGGCGAATTAGTCACCGCCACTGCGGCTTTCGTGGCATCGGTCAAAGCCAGTGACATCGCCGCCGCCAAGGCCCAGTATCCGACGTCGCGGACCTCCTGGGAGCGCATCGAGCCGGTGGCCGAATCGTTCCCGGATGATCTCGACCCGCGCATCGACCTGCGGGAGGCCGACCTGCAGGCCGGCCAGAAGTGGACCGGCTTCCACCGGCTGGAGAAGGATCTGTGGGTGAGCGGCCTGCAGCCCGACACCAACGCCGTCGCCGATCAGTTGCTCGCCGACATCAACGAACTGCAGGAGAAGATCGCAGCGCCGGGCTTCCGCGTGAGCGCCACCCAGATCGCCGGGGGCGCCCAGGGCCTTCTGGATGAGATCGCGGTCAGCAAGATCACCGGCGAGGAGGACATCTTCAGCCACACCGACCTGTGGGACTTTCACGCCAACATCGAAGGCTCCCAGGCGGCGCTGGCCGCGGTGCGCCCCATCCTCGACGAGCGCAACGCCGAACTCGGCACGCGAGTCGACCAGCGATTCGCCGAGGTCAACCGGCTGCTGGACAAGTACCGCGACGGCGACGGTTTCGTGGCCTACACCACTGTCACCGAGCCGCAGCGCCAGGAGCTCTCGCGGGCCATCGACGCGCTGAGCAAGGAAGTGAGCCAGGTCCAGGGTGTCATCGCCGTCCAGTGACGACACCCCGACCGAGGCTGAGCCGCAAGGGGTGTCGCGACGCAGACTGTTCGGCGCGGCCGGGGTCGCCGCCGCGGTAATCGGTGCTGCCAGCGCCGGGACCCTGGCCGGCCGCGCGGCCGCCGCCAGCACCGCCAGCGGTGGACTGGACAAACCAGTGCCGTTCCGCGGCCGCCACCAGGGCGGGATCATCACTCCCGCCCAGGACCGGATGCACTACTGCGCCTTCGACATCACCACCGACTCCAAGCCCGACGTCGTGGCGATGCTGCGGGAATGGACCACGATGGCCGAACGGATGACCGCCGGTCAGGAAGCCGCCGCCGACGGTGCCGTCGGCCTGAGTCCCTATGCGCCCCCGGCCGATACCGGCGAGGCGCTGGGACTGCCGGCATCGCAGCTGACCCTGACGATCGGGTTCGGGCCGGGATTCTTCGTCAAGGACGGCCGCGACCGGTTCGGCATCGCCGGCCAGCGGCCCGCCCCGCTGGCCGACCTGCCGAAGTTTCCCAACGACAAGCTCGACCCGGCGCGCTGCGGCGGCGACATCGTCATCCAGGCGTGCGCCAACGACCCCCAGGTCGCGGTGCACGCGATCCGCAACCTGGCCCGCGTCGGTTTCGGGACGGCCGCGGTGCGCTACTCGCAATTGGGCTTCGGCCGCACCTCCTCGACCACCCGCGACCAATCGACACCGCGAAACATGTTCGGCTTCAAGGACGGAACCAACAACCTCAAAGCCGAAGACACCGCGGCACTCGACGAGCAGGTGTGGGTCGCCGGCGGTGACGGGCCGGACTGGCTGGCCGGCGGCACCTACCTGGTGTCGCGGCGAATCCGCATGCGCATCGAGCCGTGGGACCGCGCCGCACTGCACGAACAGCAACGGGTGATCGGACGGGCCAAAGGCACCGGGGCGCCACTCGGCGGCGACGACGAGTTCGCGCCCCTGGACTTGGCGGGCATCGGCACGAACGGCACACCACTGATCGACCCGGACGCGCACGTCCGGCTGGCCTCCAAGGAACACCTCGGCGGCATCCAAATCCTGCGCCGCGGCTACAACTTCACCGACGGCTCCGATGGCTTCGGCCACCTCGACGCCGGGCTGTTCTTCATCGCCTTCATGCGCAACCCGGTGACGCAGTTCATCCCCATGCAATCAGAACTGGCCGCCAACGACCTGCTCAACGAATACATCACCCACACCGGCTCCGCGGTGTTCGCCTGCCCACCCGGCCTGCGCGAGGGCGAATACTGGGGTTCCACGCTGCTGAACTGATCGGCGCGGCAATCCGGAGGAACCCAGTGACAACCACCAAGTCCATCGCGCTCTTCATCCTCGCCGCGATACTCGAGATCGGCGGCGCCTGGCTGGTGTGGCAGGGAGTCCGCGAACACCGCGGCTGGACCTGGGCCGGCCTAGGCGTCATCGGACTCGGCGCCTACGGATTCATCGCCACCCTTCAACCCGACGCCCACTTCGGCCGGATCCTGGCCGCCTACGGCGGCGTGTTCGTCGCCGGCTCCCTGCTCTGGGGCATGACCTTCGACGGCTTCCGCCCCGACCGGTGGGACGCCATCGGCACCGGTATCTGCCTGATAGGGGTAGCGGTCATCATGTACGCCCCCCGAACGAACTAAGGACCCCGACAAGCAAACACTGATCGCGGGCTTCGAGTCCCCTTCGGCCGACGCCACTACCGGCGCCACCCGCCAGGCGCGCGCTCCGACGAAACGCTGGAAAGGCATTGACGAATACGAATCACCCGGACTCCGAAAAGGCAGTTGCCATCAACGCTTTAGCGTTTCTACCTCGCTGGTGTGACGTCGAGTTCTGTGTACATGCCGGAGCCGTAGTGCCCGGCGATGTTGCAGAGCAGTTCGTAGCGTCCGGGATTGAGGGTGAGGGTGGTCCAGCCCATGGTTCCGGGTGCGATGCCGTCGCCTTGGCCGGCGCCGCAGGTTTGAGCGGCTTCACCGAGGCTGCCGGTTTCGTCGACTTCCCAGTTGCCGCCGATGGGGCGTTGGCCGGGGCTCTGCCCGGGTCCTAGGGGCATGACGATGACTTCGTGGGGGAGCCAGCCGTTGTTGGCAACCCGCAGGGAGACCTGGCCGGCGGGTACCGAGGTCGGGTTGACGCTCAGGCGCATCATGCCCATCCCCATCCCGGGGCTATTGGGCCACGCTCCTTGCGGACCCATCATGGGTCCGCCGTTCATACCCGGACCCATCATTCCGGGGCCCATCATGGGTCCGCCGTTCATACCGGGGCCCATCATCCCGGGGCCCATCATGGGTCCGCCGTTCATGCCCGGGCCCATCATGGCGCCCATGTCGGAGACCGTGACGTCCACGACTGCTCCGGCCAAGGCGGGTGGCGTGCAGGGTGCGGGCTGGGCCGGGATGGGCCCGCCGAAGCCGGGTCCTGCTCCTGCTCCGGCCATCGTGGCGGTGGTGCCGATTCCGAGAACCAGCGAGGTGGCGCCAATCAGTAGTCCGGTCCGCAGGCGGTTGTGGTTCATGGTCGCGCTCACTGGTGTTCCCGCAGCAGTGCCACGCGGCGACGGTATTCCTCGTCGTCGATGTCCCCGCGGGCGAAGCGTTCGGCGAGGATCTCATCGGGTCTGCGTCCTGGCTGTGGACCGTGGGCGGCCGGTCCGTGCTGGTGTCCGGGGCCGCCCAGGTAGCGCACCGCCGCCACGATCGCGGTGATCACCAAGGCGAAGAAAAGGGTCATGACCATCGCGGTCACGATCCAGCCGCCCCACCCCCAGCCGCCGTAACCGTGATTCCACATACCGCCGTCACCGCACATCACCAAACCCCCTTCGCGGGTAAACCCCGGGGGGTAACCCCCGATCTCTCCAGCATGCACCCGTTCGGCCCGAAAGTCACTAAAAGCCGATAACATCGCCCAATGGCGATCCCTGTGGAGTCCGATGCGGTGACAAAAGTCGAGTTGGCCCCGGCGGCGGCCTTGTTCCGCTCGCTGGGTGATCCCACCCGGCTGGCCATCCTGCGCCGCCTTGGCCACCGGAGAGGCCCGGGTCGGCGAGCTCGTCGAGGAAGTCGGGCTGGCCCAGTCCACGGTGTCCAAGCACCTGGCCTGCCTCAAAGAGTGCGGCCTGGTCGACTCCGAGCCGGTGGGCCGGGCGTCGGTGTTCCGCCTGTCCCAGCCCGCCCTGATCGACCTGCTGGCCGCCGCCGAGACGGTACTGCAGGCAGGCGGGCAGGCCGTGGCTTTGTGCCCGGCCTACGGCATCGACAGCTGCACAGAGGTGGGCTTGGAGGGGAACAACCCCGGTGAGTGAGGCGTGCGGTTGCGGCAGCGAGGGCGATCCCGCACAGGAGCCTGATCGTGAGCCCGGGGGCCTGTGGCAGGTCCGCGAGTTTCGGTTCGCCGCACTCTCGGGTGTGTTCCTTGCTGCTGCTCTGATCGCCAGCTGGGCCGGGGCGGGGCGCCCGATGGTGCTCACCCTGGAAGGAATCGCCCTGGCCGCCGGGGCCTACACCTTTGTTCCCTCCACACTGCGGCGGCTGGCCAAGGGCAAGATCGGGGTCGGCACGCTGATGACCATCGCCGCCGTTGGCGCGACGATCCTCGGAGAGGTCGGCGAGGCGGCCATGCTGGCGTTCCTGTTCTCCATCAGCGAGGGCCTCGAGGAATACTCCCTGGCCCGTACCCGCCGCGGACTGCGCGCCCTGCTCTCCCTGGTCCCCGACCGGGCGACCGTCCTGCGCGACGGCGCCGAAATCGACGTGGCGCCAACCGAATTGAAGGTCGGCGACCGCATGCTGGTCCGCCCCGGTGAGCGGATCGCCACCGACGGCATCGTCCGCCACGGCCACACCGCGCTGGACACCTCCGCGATCACCGGCGAGTCGGTCCCGGTCGAAACCGGGCCCGGGGACGAGGTCTTCGCCGGGTCGATCAACGGCACCGGAGCGTTGGAGGTCGAGGTCACCACGACCTCCGAGGACAACTCACTGGCCCGCATCGTGCGGATCGTGGAAGCAGAACAGTCCCGCAAGGGAACCTCCCAACGACTCGCCGACCGCATCGCCCGACCGCTGGTTCCGGCCATCCTGGTCGCCGGCCTGCTCATCGCCGTGATCGGAAGCCTGCTGGGTGACCCGCCCACCTGGATCGAACGGGCACTGGTGGTGCTGGTGGCGGCCTCGCCGTGCGCGCTGGCGATCTCAGTGCCCGTCACCGTGGTCGCTGCGATCGGCGCCGCCAGCAAGTTCGGCGCCCTGATCAAGGGCGGAGCAGCCCTGGAGGCCCTGGGCGCGGTACGCGGTGTCGCGTTGGACAAGACCGGCACCCTGACCGCCAACCGGCCCAGCGTCATCGAAGTGGCCGCCGTCGACGGCATCACCGCCGAGCAGGTCCTCGACCTGGCCGCGGCCGTGGAGGCCCGCAGTGAACACCCCCTGGCCGGGGCGATCCTGGCCGCCGTCGAGCACGTCCGACCTGCCAGCGACGTGCAGGCCGTCACCGGTGCGGGGTTGATCGGCCACCGGGATGGCCACACCATCCGGTTGGGCCGGCCCGGCTGGCTGGACCCCGGGCCACTGGCCGAGGACGTCGCCCGGATGCAACACGCGGGGGCCACCGCCGTGCTCGTGGAGCAAGACGCCCATGTGCTCGGCGCGATCGCCGTGCGCGACCAATTGCGGCCCGAAGCCGCCCAGGTCGTCGCCCGCTTGCGGGCCGACGGCTATCACGTCGCCATGCTCACCGGCGACAACCGCGCCACCGCCCTGACGCTGGCCGCCGACGCCGGTATCAGCGACGTCCATGCCGAACTGCGCCCCGAAGACAAGGCCCGGCTCGTCGAAGAGCTTCGTACCCAACGCAATACCGCCATGGTCGGTGACGGGGTCAACGACGCACCGGCCTTGGCCACCGCCGACCTGGGGATCGCGATGGGCGCGATGGGGGCCGACGTGGCGATCGAAACCGCCGACGTGGCACTGATGGGCGAAGACCTGCGCCACCTACCGCAAGCCTTCGCCCATGCCCGCCGCGCACGGCGCATCATGGTCCAAAACGTCGGCCTCTCACTAGGACTGATCACCGCGCTGATCCCCTTGGCGCTGTTCGGCATTCTCGGACTGGCCGCAGTCGTGCTCGTGCACGAACTCGCCGAGGTCTTCGTCATCGCCAACGGCGTACGCGCAGGCCGCGCCACCACACTTGCCCCCGAGGCAGACCCGCCACCGGCCGTGCCCATCGCAGTGCCGTCCCACACCGCGGCCTGACCCACCCCGTCCGCAGTCCAGCTCGGCGCACGTAGGCCCAACAGCCGCTTCGACTGGTCGTGAGCCGACGCGATCGCCGGCCTGACCACCGCCGCCGTCGCAGTCCACGAAGGACACGAAGGACACGAAGGACACGAAGCGAATGATCTGACCGTCACCGAACTGGTCCGCAACGTCCACACTCACCCGGGTGTCGGAGGCGCTGCAGGAATGCTTCCATCAATCTTTAGCGCTGGGCAGTGCGGACAATTCACGTCATTCGCCAGATCCGGCGCTGGCTGATCAGTCGGCGGCAGCGGTCTTCAGGGCGCGAAGTATTCTATCACTCGTCGGCACGTCAAGGCGACATGCATCGCCACTCGGCGGGGTGGAGTCAGGTTGCATCACATCGACGTCGTCGATGAGAACGGTCGGTGACGGGTAAGTGCCGACTCTGTCGATGATCGTTACGGCGATGCCGAGAGATTTGAGGCATTCCCTGAGAAGCGATCTGGCTGGCTCCGCGTTTGGACAGCCGGGAGAGGTCAGCAATTCGACGCGCATGATTGCGAGCATCGCATCGCCACCTGTCGGATGCCTGGTTGGTTCCGGGCATGTGGTCTGCACCTGCTCGGCTACGGCGACTGGCTGGACCGGACCCGGATCGGCCACACTCATCGGCGTCGGACGCATCGACGACATCGCCTCAGACTGAAACCCGGCCCCAACCCAGAAGTATGTGGGACAACCGTACGGTTCTCGGATTCGCCACGAAAACCGGAAAAACCCCTTCGCCACCACTCCCGGAATCCCGCCAATTACGCAGCTCAGGATCATGGGCCTTCGCCAACCAAAAGCGGAACCTACAGGCGGCTGGTGCCTCCTCGATCCCGGCGCTGAGTAGTCGCCACGGTGTGCGCGCCCTCAGCCCGAATCGTCTCGGCAACGCGGCGCTCCGCGGAGGTCATCCCCCGAGCGCGATAATTGGACGGACTTCTACTGCACCACCATCCCATGCCGCGGGGATCTCAGCGGCGAGACGCAACGCCTCGTCGAGGTCGGCGGCCTCGAGGATGTAGAACCCCGTCAAGACTTCCTTCGTCGCAGCGTAGGGGCCCTCCCCGAGCACCACCTCGCCGCCACGGGCTCCGCGCACACGCACCGTGGTCGCGGTTTCAGTCGGGTAAAGCACAGCACCACCGCGGATGGCCTCTCCGTGCGCCTCGCCGAATGCTCCGTACTCGGCGATCACAGCAGCTTGCTCCGGAGCCGACCAATCAACGTCAGCGGAATAGTTCAGGGCGACGTACTGCGGCATGGGTTTCTCCTTCTGTCTGATGTGCATGTGACCCCAACGTGGAATCACATCGACGAGACGAACGGCAAACTTGTCGGGTGTGAGCTTCAGGCGATCGGAGCTTCCGCGAGTTGTGAGCGGGCGTCACGTAGCGCCTCGTCGAGCGATCCGGCCGAGCCCTCAGCCCGGATGAAGCGGAGGTCGGCGAGCCCGATCCAGCCGAGAACGTGCTTCAGGTACGGCGTGAGGAAGTCGTGGTGGCCGCGTCCTGCCCGCTCGTAGGCGCCGCCGGCCGACATCACGATGTAGACCGGTCGGTCAGCCAACAGCGGCGTGTGGTTCGGTCCGGGAATGAATGTGCGGCCGGGCCGCACGATGTGGTCGATCCACGCCTTGAGGGCCGACGGTATTGACCAGTTGTACATGGGTAGGTCGAGCACGACGATGTCGGCGGCGATCAACTCGTCGACCAGTGCGTCGGAGCGCCCGATAGCGGTCGTCAAGGTTGCGGTCCGCTGATCGGGCGCGGTCAGGATGGCGGTCGCGAGGTCACCATCAACGTGCGGCAGGGGCTCGCCGGCGAGATCGCGAACGACGATCTCGGCATCCGGATGTTCGGAACGCAGGAGCTCAAGAAGCTCGCCGCCGATTCTGCGGCTGAGGGAGTCCCGAAGGTGCGGGCTCACGGATATGTGCAGGATGTTCGTCACTTGGCTCCTCCTACGCTGCTGGTCGGTCGCCCGTCGAGGTGGTAGGTGCGGCGTAGGGAACGATCGAACAGAGCGGCAGGCATCC
>ERZ724512.1029-NODE-1029-length-13078-cov-4.318974_pt1 | contig 13078 bp, 14 predicted proteins | sample MGYA00376045_ERZ724512 | MGnify/ENA primary metagenome ERZ724512 (study PRJEB28724, sample SAMN07190883) | activated sludge metagenome | isolation source: activated sludge of sewage treatment plant in Hong Hong | place: Hong Kong | collected 2016-03-17 ... | reverse complement strand
CAAAGGTCGCAATGTTCTTCTTCATCCCAGGATCGAGCTTATTGAACCACTCAAACATGGGAGTAAGTGCATTTGTAATGAAATCACGAATAGGCTGGATACCTTCTCCAATAGTATTCTTGAAGATCGTGAACTCATTAATCATACCCTGCCATTTAGCCTCAGGAGTCTGAGACATAATGTTATACGCTTCCTGTGCGGCCCCACCGGAATTCTTCATCTGGTCACGCAGAGTCTGGAACATGGTCTGACTCTTAGTTCCAGTCTTATCCAGGTTGACCTTAGTATCCTCTAACCCAAGGTTAATAAATCGCATTGCCTGAATAGTTCCACCGGCACCCTCACCGATCTTAGCAATAAAATCAAGGCGTTCCTTATCGGACATACCTTGAATCTTGTCGCGCAAATCAGCAACAACATCGCCCATAGGGCGAATCTTGCCAGATGCATCGAAGGCGGATAAACCAAACTGCTTAATGTTCTCTTGGAACTTAGGATTAGATAGCATATCAAACGAACGAGCAGCAGACGTTCCAGCCTGGGCAGAAGTCATACCATTCTTAGTCATAAAGGCTAGCATTGCCCCTAGTTCTTCAACAGACTGTCCAGCCTTTACCGCGGAAGGAGTAGCTTTACTGATAGCAGCCGAGAATTGGTCGTAATCACCGACGCCTTTTCGCACCAACTGGAACATAACGTCGTTGATCTTATTAACGTCGTTCACACTGTAGTGCCAGGCATTCATAATTCCCATAACAGACCTACCAGCGGTCTGCATATCAGTAGAGCCACCAATAGCAGCCTTACCAATACCTTCTAATAAGACTTTAGCTCCAGGTCCATCTGTCTCAATTGTTGAGAAGACGTCATAAAGCGCAGGCTGTACTTCATCAAACTTTACCGCGAGAGTGCTAGCTACACTATTACCGATATCTCCAACTTCTTTCAAAGTTGTCTGATGCTTCTTACCTGCGTTATCGACCTGAGTAAAGGTCTTTGCCACAGTTGAGGCGTAATCTACATAAGAATTCGATGCATCAATAAGCGTGTTTGCAATTGATACACCTACGCTAGTAATCATAATACCAGCAGAAGTAAATGCCGTTCCAAGAGCAGCGGTTTTTGCAATCAACGCGTGTTCAGCTTCTGCATCCTCAATAAGCTTTTGCTTATCCTGTTCAAGAGAAGCCTTGCGTTGCTCTAACGCATCCTTGTTATCAAGTAAACTTTGTCTACCATTAGCTAACTCGGTTTGATGCTTACGCATCGCTTCAGTGCTTGTCTCCAGAGCTTCGCGTTGTTTACCGATAGCGCCTAATTCATCCCATACAGCCTTGGACTTGTCCTTTGTTGACGTAATGGTAGTTTTAATAGCATCATTTTGTCTAGAAATAGTGGAAATTTGACTAGCAATACTTGCTTTCTGCTTATCAATCTCAGTAATCTCAGTCTTTAATGCCGCGATCTTATCAGCGTGGACCTTGGTGTTACCACCACTAACGTTAATATAACTTTGCAATGAACTCTTAGCAGCATCCTGTTTTGAAACTAAGCTCTGATAATTCGTAGACAAATCACGGATTTTATTGGTATTCTTACTATACTCCACAGATTGCTGTTGCATTGTGGATCTTAGATTAGTATACGTACCAATAAGATTATTTGCTTTAGTGCGCAGATTTTCCTGCTGCTTAATGTTACTGCCAAGTGCAGACTCTACTAATCCAAGATTAGTTTTATTTAGGGCCAACTCTGAGTTAACAGTTCGCATCTTGGTTTGTAATTCTTGAGATTGCGTAGCAATATTACGCAATCCAGCAGCCATATTCTTACTAGTAGCTGTTGAAAACCTGTTGAGGATTCGAGACGCCTCATCGCGTACGCGTAAAGCAATCAACATCTCATGTGTGGATAACCCCAATTTAGCGCCTCCTTCCTCTCATGAACGGGTTCTTAATATTATTTTTCGATTGTTCTCGACGCTCATACTCTGCCATTGCCTCACTAACTGTTTCTAATAGAAACATATGCAGGTAATCCTGGTCGAGTATACCGCCCGGACTCGGCAAGACTCTATATTCCTTACATAACCTATGAAGCCTAATAGCCTGATCGGCCATAGGCTCATAGGTTGTGTCATTCATAAGAATCTTCGTATGAATTCGGGAGGCTACTCTTTTCCCTCGTCAGACTCCTCGAAGTTATTCATAGAATTAATCAGCTTGTCGATTTCCTCACCAACACGCGGATCAAGTCGAATAAAGTCGTTGTAGTCTCGGAAGTTGAAGGGCGTACCGTTCTCGTCCTTCTCAAGGTTGTGAGCGATAATGCAGTTCATAAAGTCGGTATGGGTGACCATCTTATTAGCCATAGCCATTTCGCCTTTAATGTCCTTACCCTTCCCCATTTCGAGGGAGAGCTTAACCATATCCTGACGAGTTAACTTTTCCCCATAAGTCATGCGACGAAGCTCGACAAAACCGCCTTCAACAGTCTTAAGATCAAAGTGCTCCGTAGCCGTGCTAACACCAGCAAAAGGCATTTTTCCTCCTTGTAGATTATGCCCAGTTAAAAATTAAAGTTGCATCAATTTTTGACCAACATTACGAAAGAACCTCATTAGTAGTAACAACGATTTGGTAATGCTTACCGGTACCATCAACGACTCCCTGGAAACTAACACTGGCACGAAGCAAATCGCCCTGACCACCAATATTAACCTCGTAAGAATCCATAATAGCCACAGGCATAGTAATATCAACAATGTTACTAACAGACTGCGTAGCAACAAGATGCACAGATTGAGCAGTTCCAGCCTTGAACAAATCATACTGAGCGCGAGTCTCAAAATCACGCTCCACAGAAATGCTGGCCCGAGACTCTCCGAAGTTTACAAACTGCGAACCAGGAGTATTCTTGATACGACCATTAGCCTTAGCGTTATCCTCAGTGGAGAACTCAAACGTGTCCGTGTCGTAAATCTGAGTAGCAGTAGGAATCTCAAGTTTATACATACCGGCACTAATAACCGGAGTCGTAGGCCAAGTAGCAGTAAGAGCAGTCTGGGTAGTCTCATTATTACCGATAATGCTTACAGTACAGACGAGAATACCGTTATCACCAATTGCAAGCTTCAAAGACGAAACAACGCAACCCGTATAACCAAATACCTCATTGCCACGCTTGATCGAGATAGAAAGAGTCTTAGCAGGAATAGCAGCGGGAGAAGGAGTACACGTATAAATCAGCGACGGAGCAGTTCCAGTCTTTACAACAGTACAGCGACTTGCATACATAAAATGCACAAGAATATCCGCGGAAACGTCAAACTCGATATCGCCTTCCACAGAACCATTACCAGGAACAAGACCCACAAGACCTGGAGTATTCCGAATAGGTACACGCTCCTGCATATTCGGGTTATACTTTAACGACTCACTATTAAACGGAACATACTTCACTGGAGCCAAATAAGTTCCAGAAACAGTTTCAAGTGCAATGCCTAAAATTCCACTTGCGCCAATAGACTGCATTAAACTTTACCTCCAACATCTCCGGCATTAGTCGGGTTAACCGAACCAGCAGTATCAGCCGCGTTCATTACCTCCGTAATAGTGACTGGATTAACAAGCACTGGAGTATCGGATTTATTCTTCATTTTATCTTCCTCATCCTTCGTCATTTTCTTAAAAGTAAATTTATCGCCTTTAAGATGCTCTGAAATTTTAATGCCAGAACGCGCTTCGAAGGTTTCGGCAATTTCTCGAGAAATTACTGCTTCTTGCTTATTAGGAAATAATCCAAGGCCGTCAACTTCTACGAGTTCGCCTTTAGGAATATTATCCTGATTGACCGTGATTTTATACACCTAATATTCCTCTTCCAGTAGCTTTAACTGTAAGTCGTGTTACTCTGGCTAAACTTCTGTCAACTAGCTTATAGCCTGATTCCACACTAGTCACATAACTATCAATAACTAATCCGCCTAAATATTGATCTTTATGAATCTCAGACTCTAAAGCTTCAGCGACAGTATCTGATTCTTTTCTATTAAATTGTGTATCTGCAAAGTTTAGTTGATACACAAGAATAAAAACGGAGTACTCTGGCATTACTAATCTTTGCGAACCCCTATACTCAGCGTTTATTTTTGTATTAGGTTCAATACAAACACACCTAGCTCCAGCTAACTTTGTTTGATCGCCATAATACACATTATCAATAGAATAGGTTGTTTTTAAACTGTTCATCAGGGTCTCTAAGTATTCAGATACCTGTACTAACGTTGGCATTTGCATTATAGATGCCTTGCTATACGCTCGTCAACCCAGCTGTCAAAAATATCTGCAACTAATTCACGTTGGTCTGAATCGAATTTAATAAATTCTCGAGCTGGAACGAAAGTATGAGTTCGAGCATTAATAAATCCGGAGTCCAATGGATAACCGTATCTGACATTAGGAGGTAACGCACCAAAATACGCCATATACGACGTGATATTCCATCTTGCTAGTCTAGTAGCTGAACGTTCAAGAGCCCCTGTACGTCTTAAGATTCCACGATTCAAACCAAGCTCATGTTTGATACGTCGTGTTGAATCAGCCAGAGGTTCCCAGCCTGGACCTTCTTGATCAAAAGAATCTTGAATTCCTGGAATCATTACCTGACGTACAGAACGGTCTAACGGCTCACGAAAAGACCTAATAGAATACTGAAATGTAGCAATTTTTGTAGCAAGAATAGTGGGCTCTGGTGTCACAGAAATTTCGTAAAATGAGGCCATCACCACTCCGTATCCATAGAGAATTTCGGTTCAGTATCTGAGGACTCCACAGCAAAGAACGGAACACTAAAATTATCCGAAGAAGCAACAATTGTTACAGCAGGGTTAGAATCTACAAGGACAGACACACCGCTGCTGACGGAGTCGAGTAATTTATTTGCATCTGCAATAAGCATGTTGCCGTATAAATCAGTGTCGGCTCCGTCAACAGCGTATGTCTTGTTGTACACCATTCCAGTATAGATCATACTGAGAATACTTTTGACTAACTTGGGCGTGGTACTCTCCTCAACCCAAGTAGTCGTATCGTACAGTCCCCGCAATTTAGAAAAGACCTGTGCAACAATCTGGGATTCCAGTTCAGTATCAATCGTAGTGATATTTAATTTTGAACTGTCAGTCCAGGCATTCGCCATCTTAGCAGTAATTGTTGCCATAATCTATCCTTATTTCTTGATGGGTGCCTTATCCTGGTGCTCCACAGTGGCAGGCTCCACAGGAGCAGAATCAGCAGAATCAGTCTTCTGATTCTCAGACTGCTGATTAAGTCGAGCCTGAGCCTCAGCAAGCTGAGACTTTAAAGCCTCAATCTGCGCCATAGCCTCGCTGTTAGCCATAGGCTCGTCACCAATAACTCCGTCATCCTTTAACTGCTTAATAACCTCAGCAGGGAGACCGCTAACAGGCTCACCATACTCGATACGAGTAACGGAACCATCGTCGTTACCATGAATAATGGTAGTCAAAGCAATGTCAGACATTATGCAATCGCATTCTTGATGAGGTAGCCAGTAATAGACTTGCCGTAGTTACCAGAAGCCGGGTTAGTTTCCACACCAACCATCTTAAGATCGTAACGACGACGAACACGGATAAGATCAGACCCGCGCTTTTCCTCGCGCCAACGATCGGTTTTCATAGCGCCAGCACCCGGGTATGCCCAAACAAACTCATAAGCAAACGCAGGAACGCGCAAGCCAGGGCTGGAGGGAACATACGCAAGAAGAACATTCTTGCCCCACAGGTAAGAAGCAGTCATGCTAAACCCGACGCCCGATCCAGACGCAACCTCGGGAATAATGACATTCTTAAGACCGAGAACAGAAGCAATAATCTCGGGAGTAAGGATCGCACGATCAGTGTACTTAATACGATCCATGATCTTCGGGTGATCCTCAAGCACAGACATAACCTGGTAAGGAATAACCGCAGTATTCGGCTCGAAGAAAACGTTCGCATGAAATGCTCGCATAGCGGTACGAATAACTCCAATAGGATCAGAGTTAGTGTAATCGTTCCACTGAGCAGTTCCAGAAAGAGTAACGGTGTTCGTGGAAGCGTACTTGGTAGCATCGGTGACAAAATTCATCATCGCAAGCTCACGACCAAGAAGAATCTTCTGAGTCACGAGATTAGTAGCATCCGCATCAGGAGACATAGGAGAATCAACGTTCTCCCTTTCCTCATCGTAAACGGCAATCTGGAGAGCGTGTTCGCTAGCGTAGTAGGTATCAAGAGCAACCTGTAAACCAGGAATCTCGTTAGCCTCAGTACCAGGCGCGCGGTAATCGCTATCCTCGGGGACCCAACCCTCACGACCAAACCAGTAGTATTTATCGGTCTGCTTGCGAACGGTGACCACAGGGAAAAGACGGTTACCGACAAACTCATTATTCGGGTAAGCTAAGGACAGATTCGTAAGAACCTTGTCCTGCTTAACGTTGTTAGAACCATTACTGTTATAAATAGGCATTTATATTATTCCTTAGATCGTCGCGCCGGGCGTGAGCTGAACGTTAACGTAAGCATTCGCAGCAGCGGAAGCTTCCTCAGCGATACCGAAAGACCTTCCGCCAGCCGTAGTCTGCTTAACCGCGCGGCCCGTCGTGTCATTCGTGAGAGGATCGCCCTTAGCGAAAACGCCTCCAGTAATAACCCTGGAAATTCCCTGCAACCTAACGTTGAGATAAATCTTGCCAGGATTAGCTGCTAACTTAGCTGCATCGCAAGATTCCTGGAAAACACCAAGAATAAGCGGATCGCCAGCACTCGTAGCATTCTTGCCAGTCTGAACACCAGTGCCGCGAGACGCAATCGTAAACGCTGCCACAGCAGAAGTGCCCTCAATTAAAACGCCTTTATCAAGGCCGTAATTCGCACCAAGACCCATTATCTTTTACCTTCCTTATTCCACGTAGGTTCCGACGCGGTAAGCGTCGTAGAGATCACGATTTTCAGCTGCCACAGAAAGAGCAGCATCGGAGAACGTCATCTTATCAGAAGCCATCTTAGCCGCAACAGCGTCATTAAACTTCTTGACAGGATCACTAGTATCAATGTCGCCACCGGAGCCGCCGCTGAACGCCTCACCCACAGGGGCAACGCCAGTCTTAATCATTTCGGACAGCAGATGAAGAACCTTGTCCGAAACAGACGTGTCAACCTCGCTAAACAGCTTCTTAGCGGCATCCTTGATCTTAGCGGGAAGCAGAACATTCTTAGACGTAGCAGTCTCAGAAAGCCTCGCAACCTTCGACTCAACGTCGATGTCCTTGAACTTCTTCTCCTGCTCTGCAAGCTTAACAGAAGTCTGCTCCAGAATTCCAACGAGCTTAGCTGTAACAGGGTCGCTCATGAGCTTCGACTTATCCTTATCAGACAACTCAGTTTTAACCTCGTCTGCGCTGCCCTCATCAGACTTATCCTCGTCAGAGTTGTCCTCGTCAGACTCCTTCTTATCTGAATCTTCATGCTCCTTAACTAAGGCTGCAACAACCTGCTCTTCGGTAACCTCATCAGGATTCTCGAGACCCAGTTCCTCAGCGAGTTTCTTAATCGTATTCTTATCCATAAATTGTTCCTGCTCCTGTTCGTCAATTTCGGATAATTGCAGTTGAGCAATATCCTTTAAAAATGGGCGATTAGTTAATGCGCCTCCGCGCATAACATCAATAAATTTTGCACCAGACTTAGGATGAACCCAAGAATCAACAAATTCTGGGGAGAAGTACTTGTACTCCTTATCCTTAATAGCTTGATAGGCTTTTTTGGTCCATTCAACTAAAATCCATAAACCATTATCCCTGACCTCTGCTTGCTGAACCCATCCAGCAGCTACATCAGTCTTAGCTTTATGGTCGTAATCAATATCTGGCTGAATTCCAGTAACTCTTTTATTGATGCTATCAGCGAATCTAGCCAGCCTCTCAGGTGTGAAAGTAATTTTTCCGTATTCTGGATGCCTATACTTGCCTAGTGTCATAGCCTGAATCCACGAAGATACAGAACCACTATCATTCGCGGTATCCGCTGATTCCTCAAACTTAATTCCAGCTAGGTCAACTAGACTATACATAGTTGTCATGATTGTCCTTTATCGGTACCGATACCCTTTCCACCGACGCCCACAGCAGGGAGTGCAGTTTGACGTGGTAATCCAACCCCGTTTTGTCCAGCTTTCGGCATTAAATTAGTGTTACCTGGTTGCGAAGGTTGCGAAGGTTTAGCATTCGGATCGCCCGGTCCAGGCTGACCAGGCTGACCTGGCTGACCAGGAGTTGCATTAGGTAACGGCCCCTTTGGTTGTTCTCCTGCTCCTGGAGCCTTTACAACTCGAACAGTTTCAAGATCAGCTAAAGGAAGATCCATAAGTTCACGAACATGCGCTTCCAAAACATCATCGGGTCGAATAACTCCGGCCCCAATTACGTTCCTTAATGCAAAGCTCATAACTCGAAGATCACCTTGTTCTCCGATTTGCCTGGCGGTTAACTTTGGTAGATCTGTCACGTTATCGAAATTGTACCTAACGAGTTCTGGAATTAAATACAGATTAATCGCATCGCAGATACTCTCAGCAAGAGACCTAGTAGCTTTCAAGAAGAGGCTTAAATCTTCTTCTTTAGTAACTGAGTCAGAACCGCTAAAACCTCCAAGAACACTTTCTCGGATAGCTTTATCGTGAACCTCGACAGACTTTAACGCATCTACAGGCTGACCCTGTAATTGCGCGAACAACATATCCCATCCCCAAGGCATAACAACGTTTGCACGTTCATTAGTGCGTAGGTTCCTGCCCAACTTCTCTGCCTCTTCTGCATCTGCTTTTGTAGCATTAACAGGAAGTTTAATAACTGGGATACCGATACCATGACGCTCTTTTTGAATTGCATCAATCTTATAGAGTTGATCCTTGAAATAAGAATGCTTGTACATCGGGCGCATAACTGAACGTCCAGTGATGTTACCAAACTCTTTTTGATAGGTAAAGACGATTAACTTATTAATATTAATAGTTTTTTCAACTACACTATACGAGTTAGATCCAGTTCCAAGCCTCTGATACATTACAACTGCTTCTGGCCCACCGTTTTCGTCGAATTTCCATTCCTTGACGTCCATCGGGTTTCTAGGAGCCAGCTTCTTGAGTACAGTGTACTCCTTGCCGTTAATAACGCGATTTTCCCAGACCTTCTCCATCATAGCGTAACCGAAGTCACAGGAAAGCATCGCTTCTTGCTTAATCTGTGTCCAGGTGATGCTCTGATATTCTGTTAAAGCTTTCCAGACGAAGTCAGCGATTTTCTTGTCTTTTTTCTTATCACTCGCTGGCCTCACAAACCATCTAGCAGAGTTAACTGGTGTTTTGATAAGTAAAAGTTGCCCAGAAATAACACCATCACTAAACCGCATCTTCTGGTACTTCTCAAGACCACTTAAACCGATTAATTCGTTGTTGTACTCCCTAGCCATATCGCCAATATACGGACTAGGACTCGTACTACCAATTTCTCCGAATTCAGGCTTACTCGGTAATTTTGAATCCTTGAACTGATAAATCGGAGAATTCGGGTCATTTTGCGCTACCGCGCGCCCGGCACCCACAGGGGAGAACCGCGCATCATCTTTGTCAAAATCAACAAATGTAAATGGGCTACCAGGTGTAGTAACCGCGTTTGGATGCGTTTTCTCGGTTACAATTAAAAAAGCAGGATATTCGGCGGTGCCTGGAACAGCTTTAATTACTGCGTAATTCTGCAAAATTTGCTCAAAAACTTTAGTAGTTTCTTCAGTTTTGACGAATTTTGCCGCTAAATTGCTAATTTGGTCGCGAAAATTCTCGAGAATGCTCATGTAATCACTAAAACTCCTTGCTTTGTGTGAAGAAACCCGGAGAATCACTCGAAATCCCAGAAATAATGCTTGCTAAATCCATTCCTGGCAACCTACGAGCATCCGGTTGCGGGTTTTCAGGGCTACCCACAGGGGCAATCGGGATATGTTCTACAATAGCGTTCAAATCAGTCATTACAGAAGCTAAACCAGTCGTTGCTCCAAGCTGGAACAAGTGAACTAACGCATAACGCAAAGCATCAAGCGCGTGGTCATCTTGTTTGATGCCAATTTCTTGAACATTCTTGCCCTTGACACTGCTAGGAGCACGGTACCCATTGAATTCTCGAATTGTGTTTAAGCAACTAGGATCTACGAGTAATGCAGGACCATAAATAGGGCCGCCGGCTTCATCTTCACCAATTTCACGCTCTAAGAAGGAACGAACTAAGTCAATACCGGATCGCCAATTAACTTTCGCTTCTGGTTTAGCCACGCATGGCGCGAAATGCGTAGAAATGTACTCAATTGCTTCAGGATCAGCGGCATCTCCAAAGCACATATTAATGTGGTAACCATCTGGTTGCTTCCTATCCTTCAACATTCGGATATGATCTTCAAGCATTGTGTAACTTAAGTAATGCTCACGCCAAATGTGGATTGAGTCATCTGGAGCAACCTGGAACTCAATAGCAGCTAATGGGTTCGTATATCCGAAGTCAAAAGCAATGTAGTTAGGCCAGCTAGGATTAAACTTTTGTTCCTTAACGTTTGAACCAACGTCCCACTCTGGATAAATTTTACCACTGAACGATCCGAACTCAGCACCGATTTCTTGATCGAAAGAATCCTTAGTCATCGTCTTTCTGAGTAACAAGATCTCAGGCGATTCAAGTCCCTCTTGGAAAATAACCGAATTTTCCCAGGAAGGGAATTTCCAGCTTTCGTATGTGCCCATGAAGTTAGGATCTTTTCCTAGCATCCATTCTTCATAAAGCCAGTTATAACCTTCCGGAGTCGTAGCAAAATCAGCGAAACCACGTTTATCAGCGAGAGCAGGTCGAATGTACTGTTCCCAAGTTTCTTTAGTGTGTTTTGCTGCTTCTGACATAATCACACCGTCTAAAGCATCACCAACCAGATTTTCCGGGTGCTGTGCTGACCTTACTTCAATGGTCGTATTTCTATCCTTAAAGTGGATAGACATATTACCCTGTTTTTTACTGTAACTCTTAGAGACTGTTTTATCTTTACCGAGTTGCAGTCCTACGATCATATCCTGCCAGATTACACGGAATTCTTTTTCTGCTAGGTCGTAAGTAGGTCCGACGATCCAGTAGCGTTTATTCGGTAAAAGCAGTTTTGGTTGCAGATCGGATGCGACCATTTTACTTTTACCGAACCGACGGCCGCAGTTGGCGAATCTAAACCTAGCATTTGACTGATGATAGAGTCTTTGTTTCTCGTGCGGTGTATAGCCGATCATTTGGAAATACGCATTTTTCAGTTTTTGTTGAATCGCGTATTCCTTACCACTCAAGTAAGGTTCAGCCATTTTAGCCGCCTTAATCTTTTAATCTGATTGCTCTACCAATTCGTTTAACTTAGACATGAGCTGATCCACAGGGGACTGTCCGCTATTAGCTCCAGATAAAAGACCAACGCCAACTCCGGTACGACCGAGAACCTTATCAATAATGTAAGTGGACGCGGCTAATCTCACACGAGGATCAGCGGAATGCTTTGACAGGTGGGCCACAGACAGGGCCGCGACAGGTGCGGAGCGAATTAAGTATCGCTCAGTCAAAGTCTCATCAGTAACGGACTCGTTTAAATCACGTTCCATTTTAACGACTTCAAGAACCTTATCTGGAAGCCATTCCGGCCCATCCAGGCTATTCTCATCCTCTAATCTAGATGCCATTGTTTGACCTCCTTAAAAGTCAGATTTGCTTTTGCTCTTGCTTTTGCTTTTGCTTTTGCTTTTGCTTTCGCTTTCGCTTTCGCTTTCGCTTTGGGTTGGCGGTCCGGTACCACACTGATGGTACCTTGTCAAGGGGCCAATGTCAACATGTTGCTATGTCGATTTTTGCACTACACAGTTAGGTATAGTTCATTACACGAAAATATACCAGCCAAAGTTTTAAATTTAATTAACTAGAATTTTCAGATTGCGGGAGAAGTGTGCCGGCGCCGTGATTGCGCGATTTTTTGTTCGATTGTAGCTATTTTAGTTTTCAATTTCTCAACGTCAAGATTCTCACGTCCGAGAAATAATGTCGACATGTCGACATGTTGACATGTCAATACTATTTTCACTTTTCACTTTGGGCCGTTTTACTTGAGAACCGCCCGATTCTTGGATAGAGTTGAGCCATGCTCAATTACGGTGGAGGTTCGGAGGTGAGGGGGTCGCGCGCGCACGCGCGCGGGCCGCCCACAGGCAGGCAAAGCCGTGTCAAGGGACAAGTCTGTCCTTTTTACGGCATACGCACGCTAGTAACGCGCGAGCCGTTACAAGCTAGGTGACATTCCTAGCGGTGACCATTAGCACCGAGATGAACGGGCCGGACAGGACGGGTCCAATCTAATGTGGACAACTTCATAGAGTGACACGGAAAATAGCTAGGCACGCTTATATGAATGTGCCGAGAATCGAGTGACGCGCGACGCGCTGAATGAGATAGCAACATAAGCCAATGTCTAGCTATAGCGGCCCGAATGGTCACAACGTTCGGGCCGCACGGCGGCATTAGAGATTAGACATTAGGTTTCTAGTCTTTCTAAGTTAGTTGGAATGGCCAACTGGCTTAGATTGAAGGGAATTCTGATGCCCAACACCGACACCCCAAACACCACCGTCAACAACACCCAGGACAACAACGCCCCCGCCCACGCCAAGAGGGGTAAGCCTGCCGGGACCGTCGCCGCGAAGTACTCCCCCGAAGTGATGCGCCCGTACCTCACCCGCGTCTATGGCGAGCTCCCCGCTGTCGCCCTGGACGCCCTGTCGCTGGCCCCCAACGTCCGCAAAGAGTGGATCATGTCCCCCGAGTTCGCGCAGTGGGATGCCGACAAGGATGCCAAGATCAAGGCCGCCATGGTCGCTGAGTGGCGCAACAAGGTTGGCAAGATGGGCGCCGATGAGAGGGACGCGATCATCCGCGCGATTGTCGATACGTC
>ERZ724512.1028-NODE-1028-length-13085-cov-16.190023_pt1 | contig 13085 bp, 11 predicted proteins | sample MGYA00376045_ERZ724512 | MGnify/ENA primary metagenome ERZ724512 (study PRJEB28724, sample SAMN07190883) | activated sludge metagenome | isolation source: activated sludge of sewage treatment plant in Hong Hong | place: Hong Kong | collected 2016-03-17 ... | reverse complement strand
AGCCAGCCCTCGGCGAGCAGCTGCTCGTAGGCCTGCTCGGTGACCGAACGGCTGACGCCCAGGTCGACGGCGAGGGCCCGGCTGCTCGGGAGCCGGTCGCCGCGGGTGAGGGTCCCGGCGACGACCAGCTCCCGGATCCGCCCGGAGAGCTGCCCGCCCAGGGAGCCGGTCGCGGTCCGGTCGAGGACGACGGGGAGTGTGGGCATGCGAAGTGTCCTGTTCATCCGGTCCAGAAGTGGCCCGTGCAACCAGGCCACTTCTGGTCGAGACTAGACCCATGCCGACGTCCGCCCCCTCCTCCAGCCCGTCCTCCGGCCTGTCGCCCACCCCGCGCACCACGATCGGTCGCGGCCGCAACCGGATGGTCGAGGATCGCGCGGACCTGCACGCCCTGCTCGAGGACGCGCTGGTCGCCCACCTGGGCGTCGTCGTGGGCGGGCACCCCGTCGTGCTGCCGACCGCGTTCGCCGTCGACCTCGACGGCCCGGACGACGGGGGCACGCTCTACGTGCACGGGTCGGTCGCCGCCGGCTGGCTGCGGGCGGCCACCGATCGCACCGTGTGCGTGACCGTGACCGAGCTCGACGGGCTGGTGGCCGGCCGGTCGGCGTTCCACCACTCCATGAACTACCGCTCGGCCGTCGTCATCGGCACCGCTCGGGTCGTCGAGGACCCGGACGAGCGGCAGCACGCGCTCGACCTGGTCGTCGACCACATGATCCCGCAGCGGTCGGTGACGCTGCGCCCGAGCACCCGCAAGGAGCTGGCCGCGACGGCAGTGCTGGCCGTCCCGCTGCACGAGGCCTCGATGAAGGCCCGCGCCGGCGGACCGGGTGACGAGCCCGAGGACGTGGCCGCCGGAGGATGGGGTGGCCACATCCCGGTCGTGCGCACGTCCGCCGCGCCGGTGCCCGACGCCGAGGCCGTCGGCCCCGTCCCCGCCGATGTCGAGGCTCGCGCGGTGGCTCTCGCGCGGGGTCGATAGTCTCCGCTGCATGACCCAGCGCACCCTCGTCCTGCTCAAGCCCGACGCGGTCCGCCGCGGCCTGGTCGGCGAGATCCTCGGCCGCTTCGAGGCCAAGGGCCTGACGATCGTCGCGATGGAGCACCGGACGATCGACCCGGCCACGGCCGACCAGCACTACGCCGAGCACCTCGAGCGCGACTTCTACCCGCCGTTGCGCGAGTTCATCACCAGCGGTCCGGTGGTCGCGATGGTCCTCGAGGGCGACGAGGCGGTCGAGGTCGTGCGGCGGCTCAACGGCGCCACCGACGGGCGCAGCGCCGTGCCCGGCACGATCCGCGGCGACCTGTCCCTCTCCAACCGGGAGAACCTGGTGCACGGGTCCGACTCGTGGGAGTCGGCCGTGCGCGAGATGGCGATCTGGTTCCCCGACCTGGACTGACCTCCGGTCCGCCCGTTCGCCCGGTCGGCCAATTCGCAGGTCAGGCCGCGTGTCCTGCCGGGGAGCCACGAGTTCGCTTCGTAGCCTGGTGTCACACCTTCCCCACCAGCACCAGTGGGTGCACCAGCGACAGGGCGACGCATGGCGAACAGCTTCATCGGCCGCGACATGGCCGTGGACCTCGGCACCGCCAACACGCTCGTCTACGTCCGCGGCAAGGGCGTGCTCCTCGACGAGCCCAGTGTCGTCGCGCTGAACGACTCCACCGGTGAGATCCTCGCCGTCGGCCACGAGGCCAAGCGGATGATCGGGCGCACCCCCGACAACATCACGGCGATCCGGCCGCTCAAGGACGGCGTGATCGCCGACTTCGACGCGACCGAGCAGATGCTGCGCTACTTCATCCAGCAGGTGCACCGGCGCCGCTACTTCGCCAAGCCCCGGATGGTGATCTGCGTCCCGAGCGGCATCACTGCGGTGGAGCAGCGCGCGGTCAAGGAGGCCGGCTACCAGGCCGGCGCGCGCCGCGTCTACATCGTCGAGGAGCCGATGGCCGCGGCGATCGGCGCCGGCCTGCCGGTGCACCAGGCCACCGGCAACATGGTGGTCGACGTGGGCGGCGGTACGACGGAGGTCGCGGTCATCTCGCTCGGGGGGATCGTCACCAGCCTGTCCGTGCGCACCGCCGGCGACGACCTCGACCAGGCGATCGTCGCGTGGATGAAGAAGGAGTACTCCCTCATGCTCGGCGAGCGCACGGCCGAGGAGGTCAAGATGACCCTCGGGTCGGCGTTCCCGCTGCCCGACGAGCCCGAGGCCGAGATCCGCGGGCGCGACATGGTCTCCGGCCTCCCACGCACCGTCGTGGTCTCCAGCGCGGAGGTCCGCCAGGCGCTCGAGGAGCCGCTGCACGCCATCGTCGACGCCGTCCGCAGCACCCTGGACCAGACGCCGCCCGAGCTGGCGGGCGACATCATGGACCGGGGCATCGTGCTCACCGGCGGCGGCGCCCTGCTGCGCGGGCTCGACGAGCGGCTGCGCCACGAGACCGGGATGCCCGTCCACGTGGCCGAGGAGCCGCTCACCTCGGTGGCCCTGGGGGCCGGGAAGTGCGTGGAGGAGTTCGAGGCTCTCCAGCAGGTGCTGGTCAGCGACCTGAGGCGGGGCTGATGTCCCCTCGACGCGAGCGCCGCTGGCGCGGGCCCGACGGTCCTCCCGCCTCGCCCGCGCTGCTCGTCGCGCTCGTGCTGGCCTGCCTGAGCCTGATGACGCTGGACGCCCAGGGTGGCGACGGGTCACCGGTGGAGTCCGCGCGCGGCGCGGTCGGGGAGGTCTTCGGGCCGGTCGAGGTCGCCACGGCGACGGCGGTGCGCCCCTTCACGGCGGTCCCGCGCTGGTTCCGCTCGCGCGACGCGCTGGAGCAGGACATGCTCGACCTGCGCGCCGAGAACTCACAGCTGCGCTCCGACCTGGCCACCGAGGACTACAACCGCAACCGACTCGCGGAGTTCGACGGCCTGACCGCTGCCGCCCGCAGCATCGGCAGCAGCCTGGTGCCGGCCCGCGTCGTCGGCATGGGCTCCTCGCAGTCGTTCTCCCGCACGGTCACCATCGACGCCGGCTCCGACGCCGGCGTCAGCCCGGACCAGACGGTCGTCAACAACGACGGCCTGGTCGGCCGGGTCCTGCGGGTCACCCGCACCACCGCCAGCGTGCTGCTCATCGTCGACGCCGACTCCGTCGTCGGTGCCCGGGTCGGGCGCAGCATGCAGGTCGGCCTGCTGCACGGTCGCGGCGTGCTCGGCAGCGACGGTCGCCTGGACCTCGAGCTGCTCGACCAGACGGCGATGCCCACCGAGGACGACGCCGTCGTCACCTGGGGCAGCGAGGCCGGCGGACCCTACGTCTCCGGCGTCCCGGTCGGCCGCGTCACCCACGTCTACCGCAGCGTGCGCGAGTCGGCGCAGCGGGCGGTCATCGACCCGTACGTCGACTTCGGGGCGCTCGACCTGGTCGGCGTGGTCGTGCCCGCCGGGACCGCCAGCGACCGCTCGGTCATCGAGGCGGACGGGAGCCTGGGGTGAGCCACCGATGAGCTGGATCCGCGCCCTGGTCGCCTTCGCCGCCGTGTCGGTCGCGCTGGTGCTGCAGGTCTCCCTCTTCCCGCACCTGGCCTGGCACGGCATCGTGCCCAACCTCTGCCTGCTCGTGGTGGTCGGTGCCGCGCTCACCCGCGGCCCGCAGTTCGCTGCGGTCCTCGGTTTCGTCGCCGGCGTCGCCCTCGACCTCGCGCCGCCCGCCGACCACCTGGCCGGCCGGTGGGCGCTCGCCCTGGTCATCGTCGGGTACGTCGCGGGTCAGGTGCGGCAGGGTGGTCGCCACGACACGCGGCTGTCGGCGACGACCGTCGTCGCCACGGTGGCCGCGTCGTCCTTCGTCGGCACCTCCGTCTTCGCGCTGACCGGCGTCGTCCTCGGCGACCCGGTCGCGATCCCCGAGCTGCTCCAGGTGATCGCCGTGGCCATGGCCTGGGACGTGCTGCTGACCCCGATCGTGCTGCCGCCGGTGATGACGCTCTTCCGCCGCCTCGAACCCTCGCTGGCCTAGGGATGGGGATTCGAGGGATGGCAACCCGCTCCGGCCGGCTCCGGCTGATCGTCATCCAGGCGCTGGTGTTCTCGCTGTTCGCGACGCTGTTCGCGCGCCTCTACTACCTGCAGGTCGTCGGGGGCGACGAGTACCACGCGCAGGCCGCCTCGCAGTCGGTGCGTGACATCGTCGTCCAGCCGCAGCGCGGGCTCATCGTCGACGACATGGGCCGACCCCTCGTGGCCAACCGGACGTCGTGGGTCGTGTCCGTCGACCGCACCGTGCTGGGCAAGATGACCGACCACCAGGAGGAGCTGCTGCTGGAGCGGGTCGCGGGCGTGGTCGGCGTGCCGGCCGCCACGATCCGCAAGAAGCTGGTGACCTGCGGGGAGACCGGCAGCGTCTCGGGGGTCTGCTGGAACGGGTCGCCCTACCAGCCGGTCCCGATCGCCACCGACGTCGACCAGTCGGTCGCCCTGCGCGTGCTCGAGCAGCCGGAGGACTACCCCGGCGTGCTCGCCGAGCAGCAGAGCGTGCGCTCCTACCCGCGCCCGTTCGGCATCAACCTCGCCCACGTGCTCGGCTACCTCAGCCCGATCACCGAGGCGGAGTACGACAAGGCGCAGCGCGACGGCGACCGGTCGGTGAACGGCGCGTCCTCGGTCGGGCGCGCGGGCGTCGAGAAGGAGTACGACCGCTGGTTGCGGGGGATGCCCGGCTACAAGAGCGTCGCGGTCGACTCGATGGGCCGCGTCCTCGGTGACGACAGCGAGGTCCAGGGCCAGCCGGGGGACACCCTCGTCACCACGATCGACGCCAAGGTCCAGAGCGTGGTCGAGCGCCAGCTGGCCCTCGCGATCAAGACCGCTCGGGCGACCTACGACGAGGTCACGCACAAGAACTACGTGGCCGACTCCGGCGCGGTCGTCGTCATGGAGGCCAGGACCGGCCGGATCGTCGCGATGGCCAGCCAGCCGACGTACGACCCCGGCGTGTGGGTGGGGGGCATCACCAAGAAGCAGCTGGCCCGCCTCTACTCCGCGCAGGCCGGCAACCCGCTGCTGGGGCGCGCGACCCAGGGCCAGTTCGCGCCGGGATCGACCTGGAAGCCGATCATGACCGTCGGTGCGCTCAACAACGGCTTCTCGCCCGACACCCGCCTGGACTGCTCCTCGGGCCTCCAGGTCGGCAACCGCTGGTTCAAGAACTACGAGTCGGCGTCCTACGGGTCGATCACCTTCGCCCAGGCGCTGCAGCTGTCCTGTGACACCTTCTTCTACCGCGTCGGCCTGCACTTCTGGCAGAAGTTCGGCTCGGACGAACAGGACGTCGACGCCAAGGACCCGCTGGTGACCGAGGCGAAGGACTTCGGCTTCGGGAGCGAGACCGGGATCGACCTGCCCGGCGAGGCGAGCGGCCGGATCGCCGATCGCCACTGGAAGCTGGAGTACTGGCGGGCCATGAAGGGCTACTACTGCCGGATGGACGCGAAGGGCACGGCGCCCTCGCCGTTCCTGAAGCTCTTCGCGCACGAGTTCTGCCTCGAGGGCAGCTACTACCGCGCCGGCGACGCCGTGAACTTCTCGATCGGCCAGGGCGACACCATGGTGACGCCGCTGCAGCTGGCCCGCGCGTATGCCGCGCTCTCCAACGGCGGCACGCTCTACGCCCCCCGCGTCGCCAAGGCGATCGTCAGCCCCGAGGGCACGGTGCTCAAGCGGTTCGCGCCCCAGCCGGTCGGCAAGGTCGACGCCTCGCCCGCGAGCCTGAAGTACGTGGACACCGCGCTGCAGGGCACCCCGAAGGTCGGCACCCTGGCCTGGCGGTTCGGCGGCTTCCCGCTCGACCGGGTCAAGATCCGGGGCAAGACGGGTTCCGCCGAGGTCTACGGCAAGCAGTCGACCTCCTGGGTGGCGTCGTACGACGAGGACTACGTCGTGGTGATGATGGTCAGCCAGGCCGGCACCGGCTCCGGCACCTCGGGACCGGCCGTCCGGGCCATCTGGGAGGCGCTGTACGGCATCGACGGGATGGACGTGCGTCCCACGAAGGCGGCGATCCCCGGGACCACGCCGCCCCCGGGGCTGCCGGTCTTCATGAAGGACGGCTCGATCCTGCCGCCGGCGCGCGAGACCGAGAAGGAGGACTGACGTGGTCCGGACCCCCCGCCTGGCCCCGCCCCGGGTCGACTGGGTGTTGCTGCTCGCGGTGCTCGCCCTGGTCGCGCTCGGCACGCTCCTGGTCTGGTCGGCCACCAGCCACCGCGAGGACCTCACCGGCGCCGACCCGACGGCGTACCTGAAGAAGCAGCTGGTCAACGTCGCGATCGGGGTCGTGCTCATGGTGGTCGTCACCGCGACCGACCACCGCTGGGTCCGCATCGTCGCGCCGCTGGTCTACCTCGCGTCGATCGGCGGGCTGGTGATGGTGCTCACGGCCGGTTCCACCGTGAACGGGTCGCGCTCCTGGCTGCAGCTCGGCGGGATGTCGATCCAGCCGTCGGAGTTCGCCAAGCTCGCCGTCGTCATCGGCATGGCCTTGTGGGTCGCCGAGCGTGCCGAGGTCCGCCGCGCCGGCGGCTCGGCGGGCGGCGCCGGCCGGAAGGGCAGCATGGGCGACGTGCTCGGCATGCTGGTCATCGCCGGCGCCCCGGCCGCACTGATCATGCTCCAGCCCGACCTCGGCACCATGCTGGTGCTCTCGGCCACCGTCTTCGGGGTGATCGCGGTGTCCGGCGCTCCCCGGCGCTGGTTGGCGCTGTTGGCCGCGGGCGGCCTCACGGCCGCGGCCGCGGCGATCGCCGCCGGGTTCTTGAAGCAGTACCAGATCGACCGGTTCATGGCCTTCACCAATCCCGACCTCGACCCGCGTGGAGCCGGCTACAACGTCGAGCAGGCGCGGATCGCGATCGGCAACGGCGGCCTGTTCGGGCAGGGGCTGTTCGACGGCTCGCAGACCCGATCGGGCTTCGTGCCCGAGCAGCACACCGACTTCGTGTTCACGGTCGCGGGCGAGGAGCTCGGGCTGGTCGGGGCCGGCGTCCTCATCGCACTGCTGGCGGTGGTGATCTGGCGGGCCCTGCGGATCGCGGTCAACAGCGACGACGTCTTCGGCCGCCTCGCCGCCGCCGGGATCGCCTGCTGGTTCGGTTTCCAGGCGTTCCAGAACATCGGCATGTGCCTGGGGATCATGCCCGTCACCGGGGTCCCGCTGCCGTTCGTGTCGTACGGCGGCAGCTCGATGTTCGCGGGCCTGCTCGCCGTCGGGTTGCTGCAGAACGTCCACCTCCGCACCCGGGCCACGGTCCCGAACCGGTTCGTGTCGCCCGCCCGCGTCCCGGTCCGGGCTGGCGTCAGGGGCTGATGGCGAGGAAGACGAACGCCGCCAGCAGCACCAGGTGGACCCAGCCCTGGAGCGACTTCGACCGTCCCGGCACCACCGTGAGGACGGCGGCGACGACGGTCACCAGCAGCAGCACCATCTGCGTCGGCTCCAGGCCGAGCACGAGCGGGCCGTCCAGCCAGATCGACGCCACCGCGATGGCCGGGATCGTCAGCCCGATGCTGGCCATCGCCGATCCGTAGGCGAGGTTGAGGCTGATCTGTGCCCGGTTGCGCGCGGCCGCCCGGGCGGCCGCGATCGACTCGGGCAGCAGGACGAGCAGGGCGATCACCACGCCGACGAACCCGCCGGGGAAGCCGATCGCCTCCACCGCGTCCTCGATCGGGTAGGACTCCACCTTCGCGAGCCCGACCACCGCGACCAGGCCGAGGAGCAGCAGCACGAGGCTGGCGACCGCCGCCCGCGTGCTCGGCGGGTCGGCATGGCCGTCGCCGTCCTCGTCGACGGGGCTGTCGACGGGGCTGTCGACGGGGCTGTCGACGGGGCTGTCGGGGATGGCCGTCCGGGTGACCGCGGTCGTGCCCGCGCCGGTCGCGACCGGCAGGAAGAAGTCGCGGTGCCGCACGGTCTGGGTGAACACGAACAGCCCGTAGAGCACGAGGGAGGCGGTCGCGGCGAAGGCGAGCTGGCCGGAGGAGAACTCGGGTCCGGGCGAGCTGGTCGTGAAGCGGGGGAGCACCAGCGTCAGCGTGGCGAGCACGACGACCGTCATCAGGGCCGACCCCGAGCCCTCGGGGTTGAAGACCGCCATCCGGTAGCGGGTCGCCGCCACCAGCAGCGACAGGCCGGCGATCCCGTTCAGCGTGATCATCACGGCAGCGAACACGGTGTCGCGGGCCAGCGTCGCCGTCTCGCCGCTGCCACTCACCATCAAGGTGACGATGAGCGCCACCTCGATGACGGTGACCGCCGCGGCGAGGAGGAGCGAGCCGAACGGCTCACCGACCTTGTGGGCGACGACCTCGGCGTGGTGGACGGCCGAGAGCACGGCGCCGACGAGGAACACCCCGATCGCGACCGCCGCCACGGTCCCGGGGTGGTGGCCCCAGGCGAGGACCAGCACGACCAGGGCCGCGACGGGGGCGAGGGTCGTCCAGGACGGGCGGCGCCGGGTCATGGGGGAACCCTACGGAGCGGACCGGCGCCGTCGCCCCGCCGCACGACTCATGAGAACAGGTTCTAGGCTGGTCGACGATGAGCGAGAACGCGACGCCGGCAGCGGCCGCGGACCCGAGCGGCCAGGACCTCGCTGGCGCGGGTCCCTCGGGCGGTCCGTCGGGGGAGTACACGCACCGCCAGGTGCTGACCATCCTCTCCGGGCTGATGCTCGGCATGTTCCTCGGCGCCCTGGACCAGACGATCGTCAGCACGTCGATCCGCACCATCGCCGACGACCTCCACGGGCTGTCGGTCCAGGCCTGGGTGACGACGGCGTACCTCATCACGGCCACCATCACCACCCCCATCTACGGCAAGCTCGGGGACCTCTACGGTCGCAAGAAGCTGTTCATGTTCGCGATCACGGTCTTCGTCGTCGGGTCGGCGCTCTGCTCGTTCGCGAACTCGATGTACCAGCTCGCCGCGTTCCGGGCGATCCAGGGGATCGGCGCGGGCGGCCTGTTCACCCTGGTGCTGGCGATCATCGGCGACATCGTGTCGCCGCGCGAGCGGGCCCGCTACAGCGGCTACTTCATGGCCATGTTCGGCACCTCCAGCGTGCTCGGGCCGCTGATCGGCGGCTTCTTCGCGGGGCAGGCGACCATCCTCGGCATCGCCGGCTGGCGCTGGGTCTTCCTGGTCAACGTGCCGATCGGCATCGCCGCGCTCCTCGTCGTCCAGGCCACGCTCCACGTCCACCCGGTCTCGGCCCTGGACCGGTCCCGGATCCGGGTCGACTGGTGGGGGGCGGCCGCCCTCGTCGTCGCCCTGGTGCCGCTGCTCACCGTCGCCGAGCAGGGCTACCAGTGGGGCTGGGACTCGCCACGCAGCGTGGCCTGCTTCGTCGTCGGTGGGATCGGGCTGGTCGCGTTCGTGGTCGCCGAGCACCTGATGGGCAGCGCGGCCCTGATCCCGTTGCGGATCTTCCGGATCCGAGCGGCCGCGGTGACGATCGCGGCGAGCGTCATCGTCGGCATGGCCATGTTCGGGGGGATCATGCTGCTCCCGCTCTACATGCAGATCGTGCACGGGGCGTCGCCCACCGAGTCCGGCCTGCTGATGCTCCCGATGGTGGTCGGGATGATGACGTCCTCGATCGGCTCCGGCCAGATCATCTCCCGCACCGGTCATGTCCGGATGTTCCCGATCCTCGGGTCGGCCCTCATGGTCGCCGGCCTGGCGCTGCTGTCCCTGTGCGGTGCCGACACGGCGCTGGTCTGGGTCAGCGGCGCGATGTTCGTGCTCGGCATCGGCCTCGGCAACTGCATGCAGCCGCTGCTGCTGATCGTGCAGAGCGCGGTTCCGCCCACCGAGATCGGCGTCGCGACGAGCTCGGCCACGTTCTTCCGGCAGATCGGCGGCACCCTCGGCGTCGCGATCTTCCTGTCCGTGCTCTTCAGCAGCGTCGGCGGCAACATCGCCGACGCGATCCGCGTCGACGCGCAGACCGAGCAGTGGCAGCAGACCGTCACCGATCCGCAGGTGCTCGCCAACCCGCTGGACAAGGCGGTCATCACCGAGCTGGCCCATCCCTCGCCCGACGGTGGCGTGCTCGCCCAGGTGCAGGACGACTCCTCGATCATCGACCAGATGCACCCGGTGCTCGCCCACCCGTTCAAGGTGGGCTTCGCGACGTCGATGGACCTGGTGTTCCTGCTCGCGGCCGCGGTGGGCGTGCTCGCGTTCCTGATCCTGCTGCTCCTGCCGCGCGTCGAGCTGCGCGCCACCTCCGCTCGGGTCGCCGTCCAGCAGGCCCAGGAGCCGCCCGTCTAGGGACCGGTCGCGCGCTTGAGCCGACCGCGGGCCGAGGAGTCCTCCCGCAGGCTGACCAGGCCGGCCGCGGCCCCGAGCCCGTGCGGCGGCATGTTGCCGTAGACCGCCTCGTACTCCCCGGCGCGCACCAGGAACGTCTCGTGCCAGATGCCCGAGCGCGGGTCCTGTCCCACCCGCTTCCAGTAGCCTCGCCACAGCGGGCGGTGCGGCTGGTCCTCGGCCCGCGCGAACCGCTCGAGGTCCTCGAAGGACCGCCAGTACTGCACGTTCATCGTGAGCCCGTAGGTCTCGTAGCCGAGCAGTCCGCTCTCGGGTCGCTCGCTGAGGTGCTTGAGCAGGTACGGCATCCCCTTGATGCCGCCGAGGTCCCGGAACGACCGGATCGGGTGCCGCCAGTCCAGCCGCGCCCCGATGAGGAACACGACGAAGTCGCCGTCGACGGTGGCCGACCAGCGTCCCTGCTTGACGTCCGCCATGGCCGCATCGTCCGCCTGTGGACGTCGCCCCGCAAGGGGTCGAGGGTTCGCGGCCCCGCGCGCCCCCGGCGTACGCTGGTCCTTCCCCGCCCCCGTCTCGTGAGGTCCGTGCATGTCCGCGCCCCGGAGCGCTCCCGACTCGCTCTTCCCCCGGCTCGAGCCGCGGCTCCCGTCGGTGTCCAAGCCGATCCAGTACGTCGGCGGCGAGCTGAACTCGACGATCAAGGACTGGGACTGCGCCCCCGAGGGCGAGACGGTGCGGTGGGCGCTGATGTACCCCGACGCCTACGAGGTCGGCCTGCCCAACCAGGGTGTGCAGATCCTCTACGAGGTGCTCAACGAGCGCGACTGGATCCTCGCCGAGCGCACCTACGCGGTGTGGCCCGACATGGAGCGGGTGATGCGCGAGGGCGACGACCTCGGCCCGATCCCGCAGTTCACCGTCGACGCGCACCGGCCGGTGCGGGCGTTCGACGTGTTCGGCATCAGCTTCTCCACCGAGCTCGGGTACACCAACCTGCTCAACGCGCTCGACCTCGCGGGCATCCCGCTGCACGCGCTCGACCGCACCGAGGACGACCCGTTCGTCATCGCCGGCGGGCACGCGGCGTTCAACCCCGAGCCGATCGCCGACTTCGTCGACGCCGCGGTGCTCGGCGACGGCGAGGAGATCGTGCTGGCCATCTCCGAGGTGGTCCGGGAGTGGAAGGCGGCCGGTCGGCCGGGCGGTCGCGAGGAGCTGCTGCGTCGGCTGGCGGTGAGCGGCAGCGTCTACGTCCCGCGCTTCTACGACGTCACCTACGCCGGGGACGGGGCGATCGAGGCGGTCGCGCCCAACCGTCCCGGCATCCCGTTCCGGGTGCGCAAGCACACGCTGATGGACCTCGACGCCTGGCCCTACCCCGCCAAGCCGCTGGTCCCGCTCGCGGAGACGGTCCACGAGCGCTTCTCCGTGGAGATCTTCCGCGGCTGCACCCGGGGCTGCCGGTTCTGCCAGGCCGGCATGATCACCCGCCCGGTGCGCGAGCGGTCCATCGGGACCATCGGCGACATGGTCGAGAACGGGATCCGGAAGTCCGGCTTCGAGGAGGTCGGGCTGCTCTCGCTCTCGAGCGCCGACCACACCGAGATCGGCGACATCGCCAGCGGCCTGGCCGACCGCTACGACGGCTCGAACGTCTCGCTGTCGCTGCCGTCGACCCGCGTGGACGCCTTCAACATCACCTTGGCCAACGAGTTCTCCCGCAACGGGCGCCGCTCGGGCCTGACGTTCGCCCCCGAGGGCGGCAGCGAGCGGATGCGCAAGGTCATCAACAAGATGGTGACCGAGGAGGACCTGATCCGCACCGTGGCGACGGCGTACTCCCACGGGTGGCGGCAGGTGAAGCTCTACTTCATGTGTGGCCTGCCGACGGAGACCGACGAGGACGTCCTCGCGATCGCGGACCTCGCCAAGCAGGTGATCGCCAAGGGCCGTGAGGTCTCCGGGCGCAACGACATCCGCTGCACGGTCTCGATCGGCGGGTTCGTGCCGAAGCCGCACACCCCCTTCCAGTGGGCCGCCCAGCTCGACCACGAGACCACCGACGAGCGGCTGCGCCGGCTGCGCGAGGTCGTGCGCGAGGACAAGCGCTACGGCCGCGCGATCGGCTTCCGCTACCACGACGGCAAGCCCGGCGCGATCGAGGGCCTGCTGTCCCGCGGTGACCGGCGCGTCGGCCGGGTCATCGAGGCGGTCTGGCGCGACGGCGGCCGCTTCGACGGTTGGAGCGAGCACTTCTCGTACGACCGCTGGGTCACGTGCGCCGAGGCCGCTCTCGGCGCCCTGCCCGAGGAGCAGCGCGGGGTCGACCTCGACTGGTACACCACCCGCGAACGCGAGTACGGCGAGGTGCTCCCCTGGGACCACCTCGACTCCGGGCTGGACAAGGACTGGCTGTGGGCCGACTGGGAGGACGCCCTCGCGGTCGCCGACGGAGCAGACGTCGAGGTCGAGGACTGCCGCTGGACCCCCTGTTACGACTGCGGGGTCTGCCCGGAGATGGGCACCGAGATCCAGATCGGCCCCACCGGCCAACAGCTGCTGCCGCTCTCCGTGGTCTAGGTCGAGCGCCGTCGGGCTGCTCGGGGTCGTGGCGGGGTGGCGGTGCAGGTTTCCCGGCTGGCCGGGGATCCCTGGACTTAGTAGGTGAAGCAACACCCACTAAGTCCAGGGATTGCCCACGGAGTCACAGGGTCGGCGGCCTCCCGATCCCGCACCAGCGGTGCGACCCGCAGTGGA
>ERZ724512.1027-NODE-1027-length-13106-cov-7.329783_pt1 | contig 13106 bp, 11 predicted proteins | sample MGYA00376045_ERZ724512 | MGnify/ENA primary metagenome ERZ724512 (study PRJEB28724, sample SAMN07190883) | activated sludge metagenome | isolation source: activated sludge of sewage treatment plant in Hong Hong | place: Hong Kong | collected 2016-03-17 ... | reverse complement strand
ATCTGACGGACCCTCGCGACCACCGCGCCGACGAACCCGTACCCGCAGGTCGCCAGGCCCCAGGCCTTGACCGCGCCGAGACCGTCCAGCGCCGCAGCCGGCACGGCACGCAGGCCGAGCCCGCCCACGGTGCGGGTGAGCAGCACGAACAGCGCGCTCAAGCCGAGCGGAATGAGGGTGAGCGTGATATCGCCGATGGTGGCGCCGGCGCCGTGACCGGCGAGCCACAACTGACCGGCGAAGCCGAGCATGCGCGGCACCGGAATGGCCATCGCGGTGAACCAACCGATCATCACCAGGCCGATCACCAGCAGCCAACCGACCATGGCCGCGGCCGCGCCACCGGCCAGGGCCATCGGCAGCAGCGGGAACTCGACCGTCGTCGGCGACTCGCTGTCACGATTGACCTCGGCCACGGTCAGCCGAACGCGATTGCGACGGCGATCTGTTCGAGTGGGCATGATGCTCTATCGTCGGGCAGCCGCCGGGCGCCGGTGGGCCGGACACGCCCAGCCGCACTAAACTCGTCGTGATCACCCCAAAGACGACCCGAAGGACCTCATGAGCGACACCGAATCCGGCCGGCCGCGACGCGCTCTGGAGCCCTTCGACGACGATGACGTCAACGACGACGACCTGCTCGATGACGACGACGTGTCGGCCGAACCCAGCCCATCGAGGGCGTGGACGGTGACCGAGTCCGAACCGTCCGACGCCGACGGCGGCCGGACGGACGAGCCGGAGGTCAGCACGCCGATTCCGCCGCCGGCGCCGGCCCTGCCCGAGCCGCTGCAACCCCCTGAGGCCGGACGCCGGTTCTCGGCCGAGCCGGTCGCCGACGACGCCGTGGCCGGCGCTCCGCGCCGTTCGGCTGCCAGCGTGAGTTCGCCACCCCACCTCGACGAAGCGGCGACACCCCCGGTCGGTGTCGACGCCACCGAAGGCGAGCCCGCCACCACCGAGGCCGAAACCGCGCAGAATCCGCGCCGCCGCATGATGGCGTTGATCGCCGCGGCGGTGGCGGTCGTGGTCGTGCTCGGTGTGGTGCTGTGGCTCACGGTCGGCCGGTCGGGCACCACCGCCACCCCCGCCGCTACCTCACCGACGGCCTCGACCACGGCGAGCGAGAGCCCGAGCGCCACCCCTGCGCTGCTCGACGCGAACCAGTTGCTCACCTCCGCCGATCTGGCCAGGCTGCGCCTCAAGAACACCTGGACCGAGGCGCCCCCCGCGAACGGCGCCGCGCCCACCCCGGCATGCATCGAACTGGCCAGCGCCGGGGGCGCCTCGCCCGATGCCGAGGCGAGCCGCAGGTTCACCGGCAGCGCCGACGGCGGCGTGCTGGTGCAGGTGGCCCAGGCGATGGCCGACGTGCAGGCGGCCACCACCGCCTACGAAGCCCTGCTCAACCAGGCCGGCGGCTGTGCCGATGCGCACCTGCTCGGCGCCTACCAGATCGATGGCCTCGCCGACTCGGCGACGGTGCTCACCACCGAACTGAGCGACGGCACCCGGCACACCATGCTGATCTCTCGCACCGGCCGCTTCGTCGGCGTGATCGACGCCGCTGTGACCAAGACTCCGGCGGTCGGCGTCGGGGCACTCAGCCGGGCCGCAGCGTCCTCGCTGGCCCGGCAGTGCGGCAACGCCACGGGCACCTGCCCGAGCACCCCGAAGGCCGCCGCGACCCTGCCCCCGGCCACCGATCCGGTGGGCTGGCTGGCCTGGGTGGACGTTCCGCAACTCACCCCCGGTGAGGGCAAGTGGACCGCCACCGACGCCAAGGCCCCAAGCCTCGTCGGCAGCCAGTGCGAGGACGTCAGCCTGAACAAGCTGCCCGGCACGTCCGAGTCGGCCCACCGCACCTACCTGCTGACCGACGACTCCAAGGCCCCCGACGGCTTCGGCATCGACCAGGCCATCTACACCTTCAGCAAGGCTTCAGCGGCCACCGCGATGGCAAAGACCCTCGACGACAACTTCAAGAGCTGTGGCGATCGCACCCGCACCGCGACGGTGGACGACGACGGCGTGACCGCAGCGGGCGCCGACGGCGCGAAGTTCACCGGCACCAGCTACACGGTCACGCAACGCATCAGCGCGACCAAGACGGTCACCTTCAGGGTCGGCGTCACCGCGGTCGGCACCCGGTTGGTCTACCTGCTGGCCAACCCGTCGGCGAACTTCGACTTCACCGACAAGGCCTGGGAGGCGCTGGTCGGCCGCGCCGCCCAGCGGGTCACGCAATACCAGTGAGGCTCGCTCAGCCCTTGCTCTCCATGATCTCGCGCACCAGGGACGCGGTCTCGCTCGGGGTACGTCCGACCTTGACGCCGGCCGCCTCGAGCGCCGCGGCCTTCGCCTGCGCGGTGCCCTTGGAGCCCGACACGATCGCGCCGGCGTGACCCATGGTCTTGCCCTCGGGGGCGGTGAACCCGGCCACGTAGCCGACCACCGGTTTGGTCACGTTCTCGGCGATGTAGGCCGCGGCCCGTTCTTCGGCGTCGCCGCCGATCTCGCCGATCATCACGATGCAGTCGGTTTCGGGGTCGGCTTCGAACGCCGCGAGGGCGTCGATGTGGGTGGTGCCGATGATCGGGTCGCCACCGATGCCGACGGCGGTCGAGAAGCCGATGTCGGCCAGTTCGAACATCATCTGGTAGGTCAACGTGCCCGACTTGCTGACCAGCCCGATGCGGCCCCCACGAGGGGCGATGCTGGCCGGAATGATGCCGACGTTGGAATGCCCGGGGCTGATCAGGCCCGGGCAGTTCGGGCCGATCAGCCGGGTCGTGCCGCTGTTCGCGGCGTAGGTGTAGAACTCGGCGGTGTCTTTCACCGGCACGCCCTCGGTGATCACCACCACGAGCTCGATGCCGGCGTCGACGGCCTCGAACACGGCCTTCTTGGTGTACGCGGCAGGCACGAAGATCACCGACACGTTCGCCCCGGTGGCCTCCTTGGCCTCGGCGACCGAGTCGTACACCTTCACCGGATCCTCTTCGAAGGTGACCGTCTGGCCGCCCTTGCCGGGCGTGACGCCACCGACCACACGGGTGCCCGAGCTGATCATGCGTTGGGTGTGCTTACGGCCCTCAGAGCCGGTCATGCCCTGTACGAGCACCTTGCTGTTCTGGTCCAGCCAGATCGTCATGAAACGCGTCCCTTCAGTTCGTGCTGGCCAGTTCGGCGGCCTTGCGGGCCGCGGAGTCCATGGTGAGTTCCATCGTCACCAGCGGGTGCGCCGCCTCGGTGAGAATGTGCCGGCCGATCTCGACCGCGTTGCCGTCGAGCCGGACGACGATCGGCTTGGTCGCCTTCGGGCCCAGAATCTCGAGGGCGGCGATGATGCCCTTGGCCACCTCGGAACAGGCCGTGATGCCGCCGAACACGTTCACGAAGACGACCTTCACCTGCTCGTCGGACAGGATGATGTCGAGACCGTCGGCCATCACCTGGGCGGACGCGCCGCCGCCGATGTCGAGAAAGTTGGCCGGGGTCGGGCTGCCGGGGAACTCCTTGCCGGCGCCGGCGACCACGTCGAGGGTGCTCATCACCAGACCGGCACCGTTGCCGATGATGCCGACGCTGCCGTCGAGCTTGACGTAGTTGAGGTGCTTCTCGCGGGCCCTGATCTCGAGGGGATCGTCGCGCGACTCGTCGGCCAGTTCGGTCCAGTCGGGGTGCCGGAAGGCCGCGTTCGCATCGAGCGACACCTTGCCGTCGAGCGCCAGGATCCTTCCGTCGCCGGTCTTCACCAAAGGGTTGACCTCGACGAGCGTGGCGTCGTTGTCGCGGTAGACCTCGCCCAGCAGCACCAGCACGCGGGCCACCTCGGCCCGGTCGGCTTCGGCGAAGCCGGCGGCGGCCACGATCTCGTCGGCCTTGGCGGCGTCCAAGCCGGTGATCGGGTCGACCTCGACGCGGGCCAGCTTCTCGGGGTGCTCTTCGGCGAGCGTCTCGATGTCCATGCCGCCCTCGACCGAGCACATGGCCAGGTAGCTGCGATTGGCGCGGTCGAGCAGCAGGCCGAAGTAGTACTCCTCGGCGATGTCGGCACCCTCGGTGATCATGACCTGCTCAACGGTGTGGCCGTTGATCACCAGACCGAGAATGTCGGCTGCCCGGTCGCGGGCCTCTTCAGCACTGCGCGCCAGTTTCACGCCGCCGGCCTTGCCCCGACCCCCGGTTTTCACCTGGGCCTTGACCACCACCACGGGCGTGGCGAGCGTACGCGTGGCCTGCTCGACCTCCTCGGGCGTACGCGCCACGATGCCGCGCAACACCGGCACGCCCCCGGCCTCGAACAGGTCCCTCGCCTGGTACTCGAATAGATCCACCGACCACTCCGTCCGTCCACGTCGAATCTCCTGCCCTGCAGGCCTCAGGTCACGATAGTCGGACGAGCCCGCCCACGGCACACCGGGACCCGCAGTCTGGGTGGTCCAGAGCGCGAGAACCCGATTCTGAGAATCTCCCTAAGAAATGCTAAGGTGTTCCCAGGTCGCCGGTTCTCGGTCGACCGACAACGTTGCAGTAATGAGGAGACACACGCGTGCGCCCAGCAGAGGCTGATCCGCAAACGACCGGGGCGACCCGGTCGAGGGTCGTTCGCCAGGGTGTCGCGACCCTCGCCATCGGCGCGTTGTGCCTGGGCCTGACGCCACTCGCCACCCGGGCCTCGTCCGCGGCCCCGGTGCCCCAGCCCACCTACGCCGTCGACCAGGCAGCCATGGATGGCCGCGACCAGGGCGTCAGCCGCGACGTGGCGCGCGTGGCCGCCCCGCAGGCGCTCGCCCAGGCCCGCAGCCAGTCGCTGGCCCAGACCGCAGCCGAACTGGCCGCCGGACGGCAGAGCGACGCACTCGCCACCCGCACCGAGGCCCTGAGTAGTGCAGCCGAGAACATCACCGAGCAGTCGAAGCTGCTGAGCGACGCGTCGAACTTTCTGATGCCCACGGCCGGCAAGGTCGGTTCGGGCTTCGGCATGCGGCTGCACCCGATCCTGCACTACTACCGCATGCACAACGGCCAAGACATCGGCGGTACCTGCGGTCAACCCATCTGGGCCGCCCAGGACGGCACGGTGGTCAAGGTCGCGACCAGCGGCTACAACGGTGGCTCGGGTCACAACGTGCGCATCGACGGGGGCAAGGTCGGCGATGTCGACCTCGAGACCGCCTACCTGCACATGAACACGATCGTGGTGAAGGTCGGCCAGAAGGTGCACAAGGGCGAACTGCTCGGCACCGTCGGCAACACCGGCATCTCGACCGCCTGCCACCTGCACTTCTCGGTGTACGTCAACGGCAAGGCCGTCAACCCGACCCCCTACCTCAAGAACGCCGCCAAACTGAGCTGAGCGCTACAGCTTCTCCATCGGAGCGTGCTTCAAACTGAGCCGCTTCACCCCGGTGCTGCCGAAGTCGACATCTGCCTTGGCCAGGTCACCCACGCCGCTGGTGGCCACCACCGTGCCCATGCCGAACACCGAATGCAGCACCCGGTCGCCCGGTTGAACCGACGGCACGGGCTTGGGCAGGTTGGGCTTCGACCCGAACCCGACGGTGTTGCGCCACGCCTGCTCGGTGCGCGCCTTGGCGCGCGATGCGAAACCGACCTGCGCGGTGCCCAACCGCCGCCAGTCGAACAGGTGCTGCGGAATCTCGTCGGTGAACCGGCTGGGCGGGTTGTACTGCGGGCTGCCCCACAACGTTCGGACGACGGCTCGGCTCAGATACAGCCGCTGCCGCGCACGGGTGATGCCCACGTAGGCGAGCCGGCGCTCCTCCTGCAGTTCGTCGGCGTCGGTGAGTGCCCGTTGATGCGGAAAGATGCCGTCTTCGAAGCCGGTCAGAAACACCACCGGAAACTCCAGACCCTTGGCGGTGTGCAGCGTCATCAGGGTCACCACGCCGGCACTCTCGCCGTCGGCGTCGGGAATCTGGTCCGAGTCGGCCACCAGGGCGATGCGCTCCAAGAACGCGGGCAACGAGTCGTCCGGTTCGGGCGCGCCGGCGGCCAGTTCGCCACCCTCGGGCGGCAGGTCGATGGCGTGCGCGGCGGCGACGAACTCTTGCGCCACCGACACCAGCTCGATCAGGTTCTCCAGGCGGGTCTGGTCTTGCGGGTCGTCGGAGTTCTTCAGTTCGTCGATGTAGCCCGACTTCTCGAGAATGCTGGTGAGAATGGTGTCGGCGGCGTCGCCGCGCTCCATCATGGCGCGATGCTCGGCCAGCAGCGCCGCGAACCCCTGAATCTGGGTGAGTGAGCGGGTGGCCAGCCCGGTGATCTCGGACGCCCGCGCCACCGCCGCACCGAACGGAATGCGCTCGGCAGCGGCCAGGTCGGCCACCGCACCCTCGGCCCGATCGCCGATGCCGCGCTTGGGCACGTTGAGAATGCGCCGCACCGACACGTCGTCGGCCGGGTTGGCGATCGAGCGAAGGTAGGCGATCGCGTCGCGCACCTCACGCCTTTCGTAGAACCGGACGCCCCCGACCACCCGGTACGGCATGCCGACCCTGATGAACACCTCTTCGAACGCACGCGACTGGGCGTTGGTGCGGTAGAACACCGCCACGTCGCCCGGCTTGGCGTGCTCGGCGTCGGTCAGCCGGTCGATCTCGTCGGCGACGAACTGCGCCTCGTCGTGTTCGGTGTCGGCCACCCAGCCGACGATTCGCTCGCCGTCGCCGGCCTCTGACCACAGGCGCTTCTCGGGGCGTCCGGGGTTACGCGTGATCACCGCGTTCGCGGCATTCAGAATGGTCTGGGTCGAGCGGTAGTTCTGCTCGAGCACGATGGTGGTGGCGCCGGGAAAGTCGGCCTCGAACGCCAGAATGTTGCGAATGGTGGCCCCGCGAAACGCGTAGATCGACTGGTCGGAATCACCCACCACCATCAGTTCGGGCGGCTCGACGGCGGCCATGCCCTCGGGCACCGGCAACTCGGCGCACAGCTCGCGCACCAGCGCGTACTGGGCGTGGTTGGTGTCCTGGTACTCGTCGACCAGCACGTGCCGGAAGCGCCGGCGGTAGTGCTCGCGCACGTCGGGAAACGCCTGCAGCAGGTGCACCGTCGTCATGATCAGGTCGTCGAAGTCGAGCGCGTTGGCCGCCTGCAGCCGCTGCTGGTACACGCGGTAGGCGTCGGCGTAGATCTTCGCGGTGTCGGTGTCGGCCCTTGCGGCGGCGGTTTCGTGGTCGACCAGTTCGTTCTTGCAGTTGCTCACCCAGTTCATCACCTGACGAACCGGGTAACGCTTGGGGTCGACCTCGGCGTCGCGCAGCACCAGCGTCATCAGGCGCTTGGCGTCGGTGTCGTCGTAGATCGAGAACGTGCGGCTGATGCCGAAGCGGTGAATGTCGGCCCGCAGCATGCGTACGCACGCACTGTGAAACGTCGACACCCACATCAGCTTCGCCCGGTTGCCCACCATGTCGACCACCCGGTGCCGCATCTCGGCGGCGGCCTTGTTGGTGAACGTGATGGCCAGAATCGAGCCGGGGTGTACGTGCCGAAAGCTCACCAGATGGGCGATGCGCCTGGTCAGTACCCGCGTTTTGCCCGAGCCGGCACCGGCCACCACCAGCACCGGCGAGCCCGCGTGCAACACCGCCTCGCGCTGCGGCGGGTTGAGGTCGGCCAGCAGTTCGGCTTCGGTGATGCGCTTGCGCCGCACCGGGCCGTCGGCGAAGGCCTCATCGCCGTTCTGGCCCTGTTCCGCGCGGGGCGCCGTCGGCTCACCCGCAGGCGTGTCGGACGGCTGCGGCTCGAAGCTGAACAGGTCGGGGAACAGGGTGTCGGTCATCGCTTCTCCACCTTAAGCGTTGCGGCCGACAAGGTTGTTACCAGCCCGACGTTCGCTCTCGCACCGCTTGCGGTGCTGGGCCCGCGACGCCTCCCTCCCCACCGCTCACGGCCTGCCTGTGGTCTGCCAAGACGGCGATATCGGCCGTCCTCGCCGAATTGTCTGCCGCTATTGACGCGGGACCAATAATCTCTGGTGAGGAGAGCGCCATGCATATTCGTACCGTTGCTTCGATTTCGGGTCTGGTCACCGTGTTGGTCACTGCGTGCGCGCCGCCCACACCGTCGACATCTCCTGCGCCGCAGGTGGTAACCGTCGGGGCGTCGGCCAGTTCCTCAGCGAGTCCTACCGACACACCAACAGACATGTCACAGGCGTTGGCCGCGGCCAGTGCGTCCGTCGGTCAGATCCGCTCCACCACCTGCGACGGCGGCTGGACGGGAACGGGCTTTCTGGTCAGCGATCAACTGATACTCACCGCAGCACATGTGGTGGAAGGTGCTCACGCCTTGACGATCACCTTTCCCGACGACGAACCACGTCCGGTGTCCGTCGTCGGCTACCGACCTGACAACGACATCGCCCTACTGCGACTGGACGAGTCGGTCGAACGCCCTTACCTGGCCCTGGCCGACACCGCCGCAACCATCGCGCAACCCGTCGGCGTGGTTGGCTATCCCTTGGGCAAGTCGGCCCAACATGTCAACACGGGCATCGTGAGTTCGGTCGAAGACAGCGCCGAACTGAATGGGCACATGATCAAACGCGTGCTCTCGCTGGACGCCGCCATCAACCACGGCAACAGTGGCGGACCGGTGATCAACAACAGTCGTCAAGTCGTCGGATTGATCTCGGGGACCTTTCTCGATCCGAACACCGAAGAAGCTGCCGAAGGCTTTCATTTCGCGATTCCCGCCAATCGGCTCAGAATGCTGCTCGACCGTTACGGCGACGCCGAGGCTCGCCCATTCGCCGAATGCGAAGAAGAGGGCAGAGCAGACGCTCCCTTGGCTGAGTTGCTGGTGCGTTCCGACGACGAGTACGCCGAAGAACTAGGCACCGTGCTGTGGACACACGGCCAGGCGATCAACGAGAGTCGCTACGAGGCCGCCTGGAACCTGTTCACGGGGTCGATGCAGAGCCGTTTGAAGGACATGGACGACTGGGCGTCGGGCCTGAGCACCACGTACTGGCTGGTGGTCGAAGTGCGCGAGGTTTCGGAGTTGACCGACGAACGAGCCGTCGTTCGTACCTTTGTTCGCACCGAACAGGACGCTGCCGACGGCCCCGACGGACAGACGTGCAGCATCTGGCCGTTGAACTACACGTTGGTCTGGAACGGAGACGAGTGGCTCATCGACAAGGCGACGCTGAGGGCGAAGGCGACCGCCTGCGAGTGACCGCTACACCAGCCGGCGATCGGTGGCCCACCGGGTCAGTTGATGCCGGTTCGACAACTGCAGCTTGCGCAGCACGCTGCTCACGTGGGTCTCGACGGTCTTGATCGAGATGAACAGCTCGCGGGCGATCTCTTTGTAGGCGTACCCGCGAGCGATCAGCCGCATCACCTCGCGCTCGCGCTGCGAGAGGCGGTCGAGCTCCTCGTCGATCTCGGCGATGTCGATCGAGCCCGAGAACGCGTCCAGCACGAAGCCCGCCAGCCGCGGCGAGAACACCGCATCGCCCTCGGCCACCCGCCCGATCGCGTCCACCAGTTCGTCGGCCGAGATCGACTTCGTGACGTAGCCGCGCGCCCCGGCCCGAATCACGCCGATGACGTCTTCGGCAGCGTCCGAAACGCTCAACGCGAGAAACTTGGTCTCGGGTTGGGTGGCGTGTACCTGCTTGAGCACCTCGACCCCGCCACCGCCGGGCAGATGGACGTCGAGCAGCACCACGTCGGGCTGCGCCTTGAGCACCGCGGCCACCGCGGTGGGCACGTCTTCACCCTCGCCGACGATCTGCACGCGGCTGCCGATGTCGTGCTTGACGCCGCTGCGGAACATCGCGTGGTCGTCGACGATCACCACCCGGTGAGCGGCGGTCGGTGTTGTGGTCGGCTCGGTCATCGCTTCATCTCCAGTCGTACCTCGGTGCCCGTTTCGGGGGCGCTTCGAATGGTTGCATTGCCTCCGGCGCGCCGCAATCGCTCGATGATCGAGCCGCGTACGCCCATGCGGTCGGCCGGTATGTCGTCGAGCACGAAGCCTCCGCCGCGGTCGCGCACGAACACTTCCATGGCGTCGTCGTCAACCTCGGCGTAGACGTCGACCTTCGCCACCCCGGCGTGCTTGGCGGCGTTCACCATCGCTTCGCGGGCGGCTTGGACGAGCGGTCGCACCTCGGCGTCCAGGTCGCGATCGCCCACCACCACGATGTCGATGTCGACCCCGTGAGCGTCTTCGACCTCGGCCGCGGACGCCACCAGCGCCGCCTTGACCGTGGGCGCGTCGACCGCGGTCTCGCCGTACAGCCACGACCGCAGTTCGCGCTCCTGTCGCCTGGCCAGGGCGGCCACCGCCTTCGGGTTCTGCGCCTGCCGCTGAATCAGGGCAAGGGTCTGCAGCACCGAGTCGTGCAGGTGGGCGGCCATGTCGGCGCGCGCGTCGGCGAGCATCTTCTCTTCGCGAATGGTGGCCAGTGAGCGGCGCACCCGAATGATCCAGGGCGCCGCGGCCAGCAACAGTGCCACCACCACCAGGCCCAGCACGATCAGCGTGCGGCTGCCCTCGGGCAACGGCGGAAGGGCGACCACGATGAGCACCACCGCCGTGACCAGCCCCAGCAGCCCCAGCAGAATGCGGACGATGCGCGACCAGTGCGCCAGCAGCGGCGCGAACCAACGCCGCCAGCCGGTGAGACCCTTCATCGACCGGTTGGGAATGTGGTCGGCCTGCCACCAGATCAGCATCAGCCCGAACGTGCCGGCCAGTGCGGGCCACAGCGCCGCCGCGGGCGCCCCCCAACCGGCAGCCTGCACGAACCACAGCAGCCCGGCGCCCAGGAGCGCGACCGCCGAGATCAGGCCCAGGTCGGCCGGCACCCGGTACCCGGCCTGCACGGTGCGCATGCCGCTGCGACTCGCCGCCTCGATGCCCGGTGCCTGCGGGGCCTCGGACGCCAGCGGCATCGCCAGCCACAACACCAGGTAGACCAGCACGCCGATGCCCATGCTGGCGCTGAGCAGCACGAACCCCAGGCGCAGCACCAGCACCGGCCAGTTGAGGTGGGCGGCCAGGCCGCTGCACACCCCGCCCAGCCACGCGGTGTCGAGCCGGCGATCCGCGCGACGCGGAACCGGCTGCACAAGCGTGGACGGGCTGCTCACGACACTAGCCTCACACGCGCGAACGTGGCCGACCAGCGCTTTGGGGGTCGGCTCAGGGGTGTTCCCCGTTGGCCGCGCGCTGCTGGCCGACCAGAGTGGCTGGCATGGAACTCACGCCGCTGCGGCGCGCCAACACCGGCGCGATGCTGGGCGGCGTCTGCGCGTCCCTCGCTCGACGCTGGCAGGTCGACCCCACCATCGTGCGCATCGCCATGGTGCTGCTCGCACTGATGGGCGGGTTGGGCATCGCCTTCTACGTCGGAGCAGTGTTGCTGGTGCCTCGTGACGGATCGACCGAGGTGCCGGTCAACCGCATCGCGCCCTTCACCCGCCGCTGGTCACCCACTGCCACGATCGGCGCCGTGGTGGGTCTCGGCCTGCTGATCACCATCGCCATCGGCTCATGGCTGCCGTTCGGCATCGCGCCCGCGGTGGGTCTGGCCTTTCTTTGGTACTTCGGCTTCTATCGCCGCCGTCCGCACACCACCGGCCAGCCGCCGTCCGCCGATGCGGGCCAATCGGCATTGCCCGCTGCGACCCAGCCGCCGACTCGTCCGGTCGAGGCAATGACCCCGTTCGAGCGGGCTGCGGCCGAATGGCAGCAGCGGGTCGCCGAGCAGGACCTACGGACGACGCGGCCGCGGCACTCCGACGCGGTGCCGCACCAACTGCCCGTCGGATCACCGACCGAACCCTCGGACGTCCCCCGGCTGGTCGAGTATCGCCCTGCGAACCCGTCCGACTATTCGGCAGCACCCTCGGCTCCCCCGCCCGTGCCCGATTGGACGCCCCCCACCGGCCGTCGCCGCCCCCGTGCGCGGTGGCTGTGGCCGCTGGTGCTGTGCCTGAACGGGCTCGGACTGGCCACCCTCGCCGTGCTGAGCGAGGCGTTCGGCGTGGCCGTGCCCCCGATCGCCTACGCCGGCACGGTGCTCGGCGCCCTCGGCCTCGGTCTGTTCATCGGCGCCTTCGCCGGCCGCCCCGGAGGGCTGCTGCCCCTGTCGGTGCTGGCCGGGCTCGTGACGGTGACCATGCTGCTGCCGGGCCCTGGGTTCGGCCCGATGGGCGACCACACCTACAGCTACACCTCGATGGCCCAACTGCCCGCCACGAAGCAGTCGCACGGTGGGGGTGACGTCATCATCGACCTGCGGCAACTGAGCGTCACCGAAAGCAGGCAGATCGAGTTCGACAACGGGCTCGGCGACGTCACCGTCAAACTGCCGGCCACCGGCAACGTGGTGGTGCAGTGGAAGGTCGGCCTCGGCGACTACACCGGGCCCGACGGACGTCGCGAGGGTGTCGACGGCAGCGGCACCTACGAGCGAATCTCGAACCCCGCCGGCCCCACCCTGACCGTCGTGGTGCAGGTGGGCGCCGGCGACCTGAACGTGGTGACGTCATGAGGCGCATCGACGTGGCCGCTCTCAACGTCAGCCTGGTCTGCCTGGGTGTCGCCGCGTTGGCGCTGTGCACGGCGTTCGGCACCGTCGACTGGAAACTCGTCTCGATCGTCGCCCCGTTGGGCCTGGTCGTGATCGGCCTCACCGGCCTGTTGTTGTCTCGAAACCCAAGGAAAGGAAACACCCCATGAACGGTCGCAGCCTCACTCGATCGACCACCGACAAATTCCTCGGCGGCGTCTGCGGCGGCCTCGCCCGCTACCTCAATCTCGACTCCGGCCTGGTGCGCATTCTCACCGTGGTGATCGCCGTGTTCACCCAGGTGGGTTGGATCGCCTACCTGGTGCTCTGGGCCGTGCTGCCCACCGACTCCAGCAGCCGCACCGGCATCGACGAGGTGAAGGACGTCTTCGGCAACCGTGGCAGCACGCCGCCGCCCGCCGATCGTCCCGCCCAGAACCCCGACGACCTGCGCTGACCCAGCCGCAAAACACCAGGCCCGGACGACCATCGTCCGGGCCTGTGCGCGTTCGGGACCGACAGCACCACAGTTGCAGCGCAT
>ERZ724512.1026-NODE-1026-length-13113-cov-7.993414_pt1 | contig 13113 bp, 11 predicted proteins | sample MGYA00376045_ERZ724512 | MGnify/ENA primary metagenome ERZ724512 (study PRJEB28724, sample SAMN07190883) | activated sludge metagenome | isolation source: activated sludge of sewage treatment plant in Hong Hong | place: Hong Kong | collected 2016-03-17 ... | reverse complement strand
TTCTGGCCAGCCCACGCCGGCCGGTGCCCCCGGTGAGTCCAGGGGTGGCACCGGTCGTTCCGGCCAGCCCAGACCTGCTCGTTCCATCCTCACCCCACTTCGTCGCGGTGGACGTCAATGACGCGCGTACGGGGCGGGTCGCCCACCACACGAACTTCCGCCTGCCAGCCCCGACGCGTCAGCCACGGCAATGCGGCGTCGAGTTCCTGCTGAGCGCGCTGTCCTTTCAGAAGAACCATACGGCCGCCGCTGACATGCGGTGCCAACCAAGGAAGGAGTGTGGACGTAGCGGCCACAGCCCTGGCCGTCACCCGATTGGCTTGCAGGTCGACGTCCTGGATGCGCGCCCGCACGACCCGGACGGGCACTTCCAAACGATCCGCCGCCTGCTCCAGGAATCTCACCCGGCGCTCCAGGGGCTCGACCAGCGTCACCTTGAGGTCGGGTCGGGCGATCGCCCAGACCAGACCGGGCAGTCCGGCGCCACTACCCACGTCCAGCACGGTTGCGCCCTGCGGGAGACACAGGGGATCCTCGGTGACCGCCAGGCAGTTGTCAATATGGCGCTCCCACAACCGCTCGGTCTCTCGGGGCCCGATCAGCCCCCATTCGACCCCATCGGTGGCCAGCAGATGCTGGTACTCCTGCAGGCGTTTCACGTGAAACTAGGGAAGCACCACGACGTAGCGGTTGGGCTCCTCGCCGGAGGACTCGCTCACCAGACCAGCAGCGGCCACGGCGTCGTGGACGACCTTGCGCTCGAACGGCGTCATCGGGGGCAGCGCCACCGACTCGCCGGTGCTGCGGACCTCTGCCACGGCGCGTTCCCCGGCCGCGGTGAGTTCCTGACGCAAAGCGGCACGATAGCCGCCGACATCCAGCATCATGCGAGAGCGGTGCCCGGTCTCGCGCATGACGGCCAGCCGGGTCAACTCCTGCAGAGCATCCAACACCTCGCCGTTGTCGCCCACGAGGTCATCGAGGTCCTCCCCCACGATGGCCACCATCGCCCGGTCGTTCTCGACGTCCATCTCGATATCGCCATCAAGGTCCACGATGTCCAGCAAGCCCTCGAGGTAGTCCGCAGCGATGTCGCCCTCGTTCTCCAGTGGGTTCTCAGTCATGCAACGCTCCTATCCCTTGCGCTTCTTGCGCGACTGCTTCTTAGGCTGGTTGCGCACAGGCTTGGCTTCCTCGGCCACCTCGATCGCTGCGGTGTTGGCAGCGGCGACGGTGCCGGCTTTCTTCGCGGCCTTGGCCGCGTCCCGTCGTGCCTTCGCTTCGAAGGCAGGGGTACCCGGTTGCGGGTTGTTCCGGATCACCCAGAACTGCTGGCCCATGGACCACAGGTTCGTGGTGAGCCAGTAGATGAGCACACCGAGCGGGAAGTTGATACCGCCGATCGCGAACATGATCGGGAAGATGTACAGCAGCAGCTTCTGCTGGCGCACGATCGGGTTGTCGGCCGCGGTGTTCTTGACGATCAACTGCCGCTGGGTGATGAACGTCGTCAGCGACATCAGAATGATCATCGCCAGCGTCACCACATGGGTGGCAGTGGGGTTGGGCGTCTCCGAGGCGTTCATGAACGTGCCGTAGATCGGCACCCCGAAGATGGTCGCTTCCCGGCCCTGCGCCACGAGTTCCGGGGTGAGCACGCCCACCGCCACACCGCGCGACATTCCCTGCAGCACCCGGAAGAGCGCGAAGAAGATCGGCGCCTGCACGATGATCGGCAAACAGGAGGACAGCGGGTTGGTCCCGGTCTCCCGATAGAGCTTCATCATCTCTTCGGACTGCTTCTGGCGGTCCCCGGCGTACTTCTTCTGAATCTCCTTCATCTGCGGCTGCAGGATCTGGAGGTTCCGCTGGGCCTTGATCTGCTTGACGAACAGCGGGATCAGCAGCACCCGGATGACGATGACCAGGCCGACGATGGACAGGCCCCAGGTGATCCCGGAGGCATCGCCGAACATCGGGGATAGCAGGGCGTGGAACGTGACGAGGATCCAGGAGACCGCAGTCTCCAGCCACGTTATGATGAACATGATACCCCCCTGGGGTTTCCGTCGAGGTCAACGTCCGCGCGCCACTTCCCCGCGGGTGGTGGCGGATTGATACCGCCGAGTTGCCACGGATGGCATCGAGCCAAGCGTGCCACAGCAAGAATGGTGCCCTTGATCAGCCCGTGGGTTTGCAGAGCCTGCACGGCGTAGGCCGAGCAGGTGGGATGGAATTTGCAGGTCGGTCCGGTCAGCGGCGAGATGAAACGCTGGTAGATCCGAACCAAGCCAATCGCCAGTAGCGAGGGCAGACGAACGATCGTGTGCAGGAGGTTCACAGTCGGGCCACCGCCTGCTGCAGATCGGTGAGAAGTCGGGGGTAGTCCTCGCTCCCAGGCAGCGCCCGGATCACCAGAGTGCCGGTCGGCAACTGCTCCCAGAGTTCGGCCAATGCGTGCCGCACCTGCCGTTGCCGGCGGTGGCGCACGACGGCCGAACCGCTCCCGCGGGCGACCACCACCGCAGCACGCGGAGAGTCCCCGTCGTCAAGATGGTGCAGCACCAGGGCCCCGCTGCGGACCCGCCTGCCTCGGCGGATGGTCAGGCGGACCTGGGATCGGGGGTGCACACGGCGGTCGCGCGGCAACACATCACACCGTGAGGCGAGCGCGGCCCTTGCTGCGACGGTTGGCGAGGATCGACCGGCCGGCGCGGGTGCGCATGCGCAAGCGGAACCCGTGTTTCTTGTGCCGGCGCCGGTTGTTCGGCTGGTACGTGCGTTTCATGACAAGTCCTTCCCGAAATGCGGGGCGTACGAATAGCCCCCATCGACAACCGCCGTTCGTGACGGTCGGTTCACGACAAGGGCCACCGCGACAAGCATACGTCACCGGGCCGCGACCCCGACACGGCCCGGGGGCCTATACATCGAGACGACACGCCGCCCCGGGAAGACACGCCGACCCCGCCAAAAAAATCACCGACGAGTTGTGGACAATCGGTTGTAACCCCGACGTTGATTCGATTAGCGTCATCGCACGACGTACTCCCCTTCCCCGCCGGGAGACGCCGGACAGCCTTTCCACAAGTGTTATCCACACTGTGGAGAACTTGTGTCCGACTTACAGGAGCCACACTTGGACGTAATGATCGACCTCGGCGAGTTGTGGTCCCGAGCCAAGCAGTCCGTGCCGGAAACCCAGCGGGCGTGGGTCGATCTCACCGAACCGGTGGCGCTGACCCAAGAGGCCCTGGTTCTGGTCACCGGCAACGACTTCACCAAGGACATGCTCGAGACGAAACTGCGTCCGCATGTCCAACAGGCACTGGCTGATCAACTCGGTCACAGCGTCACCATCGAAGTTCTGGTCGACCAGTCCCGCGCCCCGCAGATCCCCGACGAGGTCACCGACACGCTGGCCGACTCGACCTACAGCGAGCCGTCGCCGCTGACCCCGGTGGTGCGCGCCGAGTACGAGCAGACTCCGCTGAATCCGCGCTATACGTTCGACACGTTCGTCTACGGGGCCAGCAACCGGTTCGCCCACGCCGCGGCGATGGCCGTCGCCGAACAGCCGGCCCGCGCGTACAACCCACTGTTCATCTACGGGGACTCCGGCCTGGGCAAGACCCACCTACTGCATGCCATCGGCCACCACACCCGCCGGATCTTCGCCGGCACCCGCGTGCACTACGTGAGCTCGGAGGAGTTCACCAACGACTTCATCAACTCGATCCGCGACCAGGGCCGCGCGGACCTGCACCGGCGGTACCGCGATGTCGACGTCCTGCTCGTCGACGACATCCAGTTCCTGTCGGGCAAGGTGCAGACACAGGAGGAGTTCTTCCACACCTTCAACACGCTGCACAACGCCAACAAGCAGATCGTGATCACCTCCGACCTGCCGCCCAAGCAGTTGCAGGACTTCGAGGACCGGATGCGCTCCCGGTTCGAGTGGGGACTGATCACCGACATCCAGCCGCCCGACCTCGAGACCCGGATCGCGATCCTGCGTAAGAAAACCATGCAGGAGAACCGCGAGATCACTCCCGAGGTTCTGGAGTTCATCGCCACCAAGATCACCTCGAACATCCGCGAGCTCGAAGGCGCACTGATCCGGATCTCGGCGTTCGCCAGCCTGAACTCCTCACCCATCAGCGTCGACCTGGCCGAGATTGTGCTCAAGGACCTCATCCCGCACGAGTCCGCACAGGACGTCACCGCCGATCAGATCAAGACCAGAGCGGCCGCCTATTTCGGGGTCACAGTCGACGATCTGGAGGGCCCGTCCCGCTCGAAGACTCTGGTCGGTGCCCGGCAGATCGCAATGTACCTGTGTCGGGAACTCACCGACCTGTCGCTGCCGGCGATAGGTGCCCAGTTCGGCAACCGGGATCACACCACGGTCATGCACGCCGACCGCAAGATCCGCAGTCAGATCGGGGAGAGCCGCCGGCTCTACGAACAAGTGGCCGACCTCACCAACAAGATCAAGACTTCCGTTTAGTAGTCAGTTGACCACTTAGAGTCATCTTGGTGTGTCTTCGGTCACACTGCGTATCCCCACACGGTGGACAGTCTGTGGATAACTGCGGTACGTAAGCGCCCTCTGGCCAGCTGCGTCGCAGTCCGTGAGCACACCGGGCACCAAACCGCGTCCTAGTTCTCACGGATGTCCGCAGTGCTCTCCCATCAGGGGTTGGGACCGCTCTTAGCAGCCTCCCGTCGGCTTCCAACAGCACCAAAGGACCGACCCATTTCCGCGCGGAACGGCCCGATTAGGCTGTGTACCACCTGTGGAACCTGGTCACAATTCCGGCCTTGCGACAGCCCGTCTCGTGGACGAATCCTTGTCATTTCGTGGACACCGCGTGGACATCGTCCGGCCACCCACAGCCGTCCACACCGCCGGCCCACACTCCCACACCCACGTGTGCGGTGTAATTACCTGCGGATGACCAGGGGATTCGGCTCGCTGTCCACAGAATCCACACCCCCTACGACGTCTACGTCATCTCTCACTAATGAATGACAAGACCCTCGAACCAGCAGCCCCCGATGTGGACGGTTCGGAACTCCGCGATTCGCGTACGCCATCGCCGCAGGACATGACACGATGCGGTGCAAGGAGGAAACGTGAAGTTTCGCATCGAGAGAGATGTCCTCGCGGATGTCGTCACGTGGGTGTCGCGCACGCTGCCATCCCGCGTGCCGTTTCCCGCGCTGGCCGGCGTGCTGGTCGATGCCGGGGATGACGGGGTCGCGTTCACGACCACGACGCAGGACACCTGGTCGCACAACACCGCCGACGCTGTGGTGGGGGAGCCTGGCACCGCGCTGATCAGCGGCCGGCTGCTGGTAGAGATCGCGCGTTCACTGCCGAACCAGCCGGTGAGTTTCGCGTTGCAGAGTTCCGGCCGCGTCGAGGTCACATGTGGCGCTGCCTCCTTCCTGTTGCCCACGCTTCCCCGCGACGAGTACCCGCCGCTGCCGGTACTCCCGGACGCGGTCGGCACGATCGACGCCGGGCAGTTCGCCGCCGCCGTCGGGCAGGTGGCGGTGGCTGCGGCGTCGCCGGACGACCGAAACCATGCCTACGCCGGCATTCGCATGGAGATCGAACCCGACGGCAATCTGACGCTGGCCGCCACCGACCGCTATCGACTCGCGGTGCGGGATCTGCCCTGGCAACCAGCGGGCACCGATCAGGGAATCGCAGTGACCATCCCCGGCCGCGAACTCGTCGAAGCCGCGAAAGCGTTCGCCGACGCCGGGCAAGTGAGCATCCACCTCGGTGAGTCGGACACGTCGTTGTCCCTGACCGCCGACACTCGGCAGAGCGGGCTGCGGCTCATGGACGCCACGAGCTTCCCGAAGTTCCGCTCCCTGCTGCCAACCCAGTTCGTCAGCCAGCCCGAGATCGACGTCGCTTCGCTGCGAGAGGCGCTCAAGCGGGTGAGTTTGGTGCTGCACCAGGACTCTGCGGTCCGCCTGGCTTTCGGATCCGACGAGGTGGTGCTGCGGGCAGGTAGTGGCGATGAGCCGACGGCGACGGAGACTCTGCCGTGCACGGTCCACGGTGAGAGCTTGGACGTGGCGTTCAACCCGCGCTTCCTGGCCGACGGGCTGGCGGGCCTCACGCACTCCTCGGTGAGACTGAGTCTGCAGTCGCCGGACAAGGCCGCCGTGCTGACTGGGGTCGATCCCGACGCGGCGGAGTCCTTCCGCTACCTGTTGATGCCCGTGCGCCTGCAGCGGTGAGGGTCGATCACCTCGGGCTCACGGATTACCGCAACTACACCGAACTCGAGGTGGACCTCGAGCCCGGGGTGAACGTGCTGATCGGTCCCAACGGGCAGGGCAAGACGAACCTCGTGGAAGCGATCGCGTACCTCGCAACGTTCGGTAGCCACCGGGTCGCATCGGATGCAGCGTTGGTCCGAGCCGGAGCCGATCGGGGTGTGATCCGCAGCCGGGTGACGCAGGGCGAGCGGACTATCGGCCTCGATGTGCAGATCAACCCCGGCCGCGCCAATCGGATCCAGGTGAACCGAAGTCCGGTGAAGCGCACGCGGGACGCGCTGGGGATCGTGCGCGCAGTCATGTTCGCGCCCGAGGATCTGGCACTGGTCAAGGGGGAGCCCGCCGGGCGGCGACGCTTCCTCGACGAGATCCTCATCCAACTGGCACCGCGTTACGCGGCCGTGCTGTCGGACTACGAGCGCGCTCTGCGGCAGCGCAATTCGTTGCTGCGCACGGCAGCCAAGTCTGGTCCGGCCCAACGGGAATCGCTGCACAGCACCTTGCAGGTGTGGGACGACCGGCTGGTCGGTTTCGGTGCGGAACTGGCTGCTGGCAGGGCCGCGCTGGTGGATCGTCTTCTCGAACCAGTGGCGCAGGCCTATGCCACGGTCGCACCAGCGCGCAATGCCGTGGAGATGGCCTACGTGCCGGCCCGCCTGTCGGGGGCTCCCACGTCGGTGTCCGACTTCGAAGCGGCGCTGCGGGAGTCCTTGCAGGAGGTCCGCACCGAGGAGATGGCGCGGGGAGTCACTGTGGTCGGTCCGCATCGTGACGAACTGGAGTTGCGTCTCAACGAGTTGCCTGCCCGCGGGTATGCCTCGCACGGCGAGAGCTGGTCCCTGGCGCTGGCCCTGCGGCTGGGCAGCTTCGAACTGCTCAAGGATCAGTCCGCCGGCGACCCCGTACTCATCCTCGACGACGTCTTCGCCGAACTCGATCAGCAGCGCCGGGAACGTCTTGCCGAGGTCGCTGGAGCCAGCGGTGGACAACTACTGGTGACCGCTGCCGTGTCCGCTGACGTCCCGGCCGGACTGTCCGGGGTTAGATTCTCTGTAGACAGTGGTGCGATCAGACAGGAGTAGACGTGACGGACGAGGGCATCAGCGACCTGGCCAGCCGGGTCCTCGCTCGCGCTCGACAGGTCGCCCGTAGTGCCACTAGCGCGCCCCCCGCGCCGCGCCGGGAACCCACGTACTCCTCGGCCGCTCCCGACGACCGGGACCCGGCCAGCGTCGCCGATGCGATCGTCGCCCTGGTTGCCGATCGGGGCTGGCAGGCGGCAGCGTCCATCGGCCGGATATGGGGGGAGTGGGCGTCATTGGTTGGCCCGACGCTTGCCGAGCATGTCAAACCGGAGGCCTTCGATCGGACTACTGGGCGGCTGACGCTGCGGGCGGACAGCACGGCTTGGGCTACGCAGGTCCGGATGCTATCCACGCAGTTACGCAAGCGCCTGCAGGGGGAGATCCCCGGTGAGTTGCTGCAGGACATCACGGTGCTAGGCCCGGACGTGGGTCCGGCGCCGCGCGGGCCGTTGCGCGTCAAGGGCCGCGGGCCGCGGGACACCTACGGCTGAGAAGGCAGGCGGCGGCCACCCTCCGGGAAAGTCGCGAAGTTGTCCCGGCTGTCGCGTTGTCGTCACGACACGCCGGGATTGGCGACAACAACGCGACAAAACCACTTGCGGTGGCGGAAGCACGTACGTGGGGGGATGCCTGTCCTGGGGTAAAACCGCTCAGAAATGCCCAGAAAGCCCGGCAATGACCAGGGCACCCCACAGGAACCGCTAGAATGGTCAAGTAAGCGGGTAGTTTCCGGCGATTCCACGGCCCTATCCGATGTGAACATCCGAAAGGGGCTGTGCGTGTCCTACGACGCCAGCGATATCCAGGTTCTCGAGGGACTCGAGGCGGTGCGTAAGCGCCCGGGCATGTACATCGGATCTACCGGCGAGCGCGGATTGCACCACCTGGTCTACGAGGTCGTCGACAACGCGGTCGACGAAGCCCTGGCCGGGTTCTGCGACACGATCGACGTGGTCCTGCGCGCCGACGGCTCGGTGAGCTGTACCGACAACGGCCGCGGGATCCCCGTGGACATGCACCCGGTCGAGAAGAAGCCAGCCGTGGAGGTCGTGCTGACTGTCCTGCACGCTGGCGGCAAGTTTGGCGGCGGCGGCTACTCGGTCTCCGGCGGTCTGCACGGAGTGGGCGTCTCAGTGGTCAATGCCCTGTCCAGCGGGGTCGAGGTGACGATCAAGCGCGAGGGCAATGTGTGGCGGCAGGCGTACCAGCGCGGCGTCCCGACCGCACCCTTGGAGAAGGGTGAGCCGACCGACGAAACCGGGACCACCGTGGTCTTCTGGGCCGACCCCGAGATCTTCGAGACCACGGTCTACGACTTCGAGACGCTGTCCCGGCGTTTCCAGGAGATGGCCTTCCTCAACCGCGGCCTGACGATCCGACTCGCCGACGAGCGCCCACGCGACGAAGACGACGAGGAGCCCACGGAAATCACCTACTGCTACGCCGGCGGTATCGGTGACTTCGTGCGGCACCTCAACGCCAAGAAGGGGCCGAGCCACCCGTCGGTCATCGAGTTCGAGGCCGAGGACCTGGACAAGGGCATCAGCGCCGAGGTCGCGATGCAGTGGAACACCGGCTTCAGCGAGTCCATCTACACGTTCGCCAACACCATCAACACCACCGAGGGCGGCACCCACGAAGAGGGCTATCGGGCGGCGCTGACGTCGCTGATGAACAAGTACGCCCGTGAGTGGGGGATCCTCAAGGACAAGGACGCCAACCTCACCGGCGACGACATCCGCGAGGGTCTGACGGCCATCATCAGCGTGAAGCTGCGGGAGCCGCAGTTCGAAGGGCAGACGAAGACCAAGCTTGGCAACACCGAGGCCAAGACGTTCGTGCAGCGGCTGGTGAACGATCAGCTGGGGGAGTGGTTCGAGAAGAACCCGGCCGAGGGCAAGGAGATCGCCCGCAAGGCGGTCGCGGCGTCGGTGGCACGGGTGGCCGCGCGCAAGGCCCGCGACCTCGCGCGTAACCGCAAGGGCCTACTGGGGGGTGGGGGCCTGCCCGGCAAGTTGATCGACTGCTCCTCCACCAGCCCGGAGGAGTGCGAGCTGTTCATCGTCGAAGGTGACTCGGCGGGTGGTTCGGCGCGCAGCGGCCGCAACCCCGCGACGCAGGCGATCCTGCCTATCCGGGGCAAGATTCTCAACGTCGAGAAAGCCCGCCTGGACCGGGTGCTGGCCAACACCGAGGTGCAGGCGATGATCTCGGCGCTGGGAACCGGGGTCCAGGACGAGTTCGACCTGAACAAGTTGCGCTACCACAAGCTGGTGCTGATGGCCGACGCCGACGTGGACGGCCAGCACATCCGCACCCTGCTGCTCACGTTGCTGTTCCGGTTCATGCGGCCACTGATCATCGAGGGCCACGTGTACCTCGCGCAGCCACCGCTGTACTTGCTGAAGTGGAGCGGTAAGGAGGCGCACGAGTACGCCTATAGCGACCGCGAGCGGGACGCCCTGATCGAGGCGGGCCACGAGGCGGGCAAGAAGTCGCCGAAGGAAGGTTTCATCCAGCGGTTCAAGGGCCTCGGCGAGATGAACGCCAACGAACTGTGGGAGACCACGATGGACCCCGAGCGCCGCATCCTGCTGCAGGTCACGCTGGAGGACGCCGCACAGGCTGATGACGTGTTCAGCATGCTCATGGGCGAAGACGTGGAGAGCCGCCGCAAGTTCATCCAGCGCAACGCCAAAGACGTGCGCTTCCTCGACATCTAGGGACTGACCAGTGACTCAGACACCGGAAGACCTCGACCGGATCGAGCCCGTCGAACTTCAGGCGGAGATGCAGAAGTCCTACCTGGACTACGCGATGAGCGTGATCGTGGGCCGGGCTCTGCCCGATGTGCGCGACGGCCTCAAGCCCGTGCACCGGCGCATCCTCTACGCGATGTTCGACGGCGGTTACCGGCCCGATCGCGGCTTCTTCAAATGCGCCTCAGTCGTCGGCGACGTACTCGGCAGTTACCACCCGCACGGCGATGGCGCGGTCTACGACGCCTTGGTCCGCATGGTGCAGCCGTGGGCGCTGCGGTACCCGCTGGTCGACGGGCAGGGCAACTTCGGCTCGCCCGGTAACGACCCAGCCGCCGCTTACCGGTACACCGAGGCCCGGCTGGCTCAGCTGGCCATGGAGATGGTGCGCGACATCGACGAGGAGACCGTCGACTTTAAGCCCAACTTCGACGGCCGTTCCCAGGAGCCGGTCATCCTGCCCAGCCGGTTCCCGAACCTGCTGGTCAACGGCTCGTCGGGCATCGCGGTCGGCATGGCCACGAACATCCCGCCACACAACCTGCGCGAAGTCGCCGACGGGATTGCCTGGGCACTGGAGCACCCCGACGCGCCCAAGGAGGAGCTGCTCGACGCGCTGTGCGAGCGAGTGCAGGGCCCGGACTTCCCGACCGGCGCCTACATCGTGGGACGCGCCGGCATCGACTCCGCGTACCGCACCGGCCGCGGCTCGATCATCATGCGCGGCGTCGTGGACATCGAGGAGGACGACCGCGGCCGCACGTGTCTGGTGATCACCGAACTGCCCTACCAGGTGAACCCGGACACGCTCACCGCCAAGATCGCCGAACTCGCCGACGCCGGCCGGGTGACGGGGATCGCGGACCTTCGTGACGACTCCTCGAGCCGGACGGGTCAGCGCCTGGTTGTAGTGCTCAAGCGCGATGCCCAGCCCCGGGTCGTGCTCTCGCAGTTGTACCGCCACACGCAACTGCAGGAGACGTTCGGCGCGAACATGCTCGCGCTGGTCGACGGTGTGCCGCGCACATTAAGCCTGGACGCGTTCGTCACGCACTGGATCGCCCACCAGATCGAGGTCATCCAGCGGAGAACGGCATACCGCTTGCGCAAGGCCGAGGAGCGGGCGCACATCTTGCGCGGCTACCTCAAAGCACTCGACGCCCTCGACGAGGTCATCGCGCTGATCCGGCGCTCGCCGACTGTGGACGAAGCGCGCACCGGCTTGATGCAACTGCTGGACATCGACGAGATCCAAGCCACAGCCATCCTCGACATGCAACTGCGGCGCCTGGCGGCCATGGAGCGGCAGAAGATCATCGACGAGGCCGCCGAACTCGAGCGGCAGATCGCGGACTTCAAGGACATCCTGGCCAGCGAGCCGCGGCAGCGGACGATCGTGGGGGAGGAGCTCGCGGAGATCGTGCGAGTGCACGGTGACGAGCGGCGCACCCGGTTCATGCCGGCCGACGACCTGGGCAGCGAGGAGGATCTGATCCCGGTCCGCGACGTCGTGGTGAGCATCACCGAGGGCGGGTATGCCAAGCGCACCGACTCGACGTTGTACCGCTCGCAGCGCCGCGGTGGTCGCGGCGTGCGCGGGGCGTCCCTGCAGCGCGACGACGTGGTCGAGCACTTCTTCGTCACGACCACTCACCACTGGATCCTGTTCTTCACCAACCTGGGCCGGGTCTACCGGACGAAGGCCTACATGCTGCCCGAGACCGGCCGGGACGCGAAGGGCAAGCATGTGGCGAACCTGCTGGCGTTCCAGCCCGACGAGCAGATCGCCGGTGTGCTGGCGCTGAAGGACTACGAACAGGCCCCGTACCTGGTGCTGGCCACCAAGGACGGGCTCGTCAAGAAGACGGCGCTGACCGAGTACGACACCAACCGCACAGGCGGGCTGATCGCGATCAACCTCAAGGAGGGCGACGAGTTGGTCTCGGCGCGCCTGGTCGACGACGCCGGCGAACTGATCATGGTGTCCGCCAAGGGAATGTCGGTGCGGTTCCGGGCCGACGACCTGCGCGCGATGGGCCGCGCGACCTCAGGTGTGATCGGCATGCGCTTCCGTGATGGTGACCACACGCTGGCCATGGACGTGATCCGGCCGAATTGCGACCTGGTCACCGTGACCGACGGTGGCTTCGCCAAGCGGACTCCGCTGTCGGAGTGGAACACCAAGGGCCGGGCCGGCCTCGGGGTGCGCGCGATGAAGCTTGTGGAGGAGCGGGGTTCGCTGGTCGGGGCACTGGTCAGCGAACCGGACGACTCGATCTTCGCCATCGCCAGCAACGGCGTGGTCATCCGCACGCCAGTGGCGGACATCCGCCAGACCAGCCGCGACACCATGGGCGTGAACCTCATGGGCCTGGCTGGGGGTGTGACGGTTGTGGCCGTGGCCCGGGCCGCTGCCGAGGAGGAGGATTCCGACCCCGCTCCCGAAGAGGAGCCGGCCACGCGGGATGATGGCCAGGCGCGCAGTGACGGCGAAGAGGAGTAACAGGTGACATCGACAACGGCACCGGCCCCGGCAGGCTCTCGGGTCGCGACGCTGCGACTGCGACGCATCGATCCCTGGAGTGCCATGAAGACGGGTTTCGTCTTCGCCATCGGCCTGGGTATTGCTTATGTGATCGCCAGCGTGCTGCTGTACCTGTTCGCGAACGCGGCCGGCGTGTTCGACTCCTTCAACAGCACCTTCGCTGAACTGTCCGGTGGCTCCGGGCCGTTCAACTTCAGCATCCTGCAAGTCATCGCAGTGAGCCTGGTGTTCGCCGTGATCGAGGTCGTGGTCACCACGCTGATGTTCGCGGTGCTGGCGATGCTCTACAACGCAGCGGCCTCCGTCACCGGAGGGGTCCAAGTCAAGCTGGCGGAGGACTGAGGTTACCCTGGGAACCGCACCACGCGCCTATAGCTCAGCTCGGTTAGAGCGCTTCGCTGATAACGAAGAGGTCCCT
>ERZ724512.1024-NODE-1024-length-13141-cov-5.460798_pt1 | contig 13141 bp, 9 predicted proteins | sample MGYA00376045_ERZ724512 | MGnify/ENA primary metagenome ERZ724512 (study PRJEB28724, sample SAMN07190883) | activated sludge metagenome | isolation source: activated sludge of sewage treatment plant in Hong Hong | place: Hong Kong | collected 2016-03-17 ... | reverse complement strand
TCGACCAAGCGCCGATCGGCCGCACGCCGCGCTCCAACCCGGCGACCTACACCGGACTGTTGACGCCGATCCGCGAGTTGTTCTCGCAGGTGCCCGAGTCGCGGGCGCGCGGCTACGGGCCGGGGCGCTTCAGCTTCAACGTCAAGGGTGGGCGTTGCGAAGCCTGCCAGGGCGACGGCATGATCAAGGTCGAGATGCACTTCCTGCCCGACATCTATGTGCCCTGCGACGTCTGCCACGGCAAGCGCTACAACCGCGAAACGCTGGAGATCAACTACAAGGGCAAGAACATCCACGAAATCCTCGGCATGACCGTCGAGCAGGCACGCGAGTTCTACGACGCCGTGCCGGTGGTGGCGAGGAAGTTGCAGACGCTGGTCGATGTCGGCCTCAGCTACATCACCCTCGGCCAGAGCGCGACGACGCTTTCCGGCGGCGAGGCGCAGCGCGTCAAGCTGGCGCTGGAACTGTCCAAGCGCGACACCGGCCGCACCCTCTACATCCTCGACGAACCGACCACCGGCCTGCATTTCCAGGACATCGAGATGCTCCTCGCCGTACTCCATCGCCTGGCCGACCACGGCAACACCATCGTCGTCATCGAGCACAACCTCGACGTCATCAAGACCGCTGACTGGGTCGTCGACCTCGGCCCCGAAGGCGGCGACGGCGGTGGCCGAATCCTGGTCGCCGGGACACCGGAACAGGTCGCCAAATGTAAGGCCAGCCACACCGGGCGCTTCCTCAAGCCCTTGCTGGCGCGCTAGGCTAAAATCGCCAGATTCGTCCATTGACCCCAGGAGTTGCCATGTCACTCGCCATTACCATCGTCACGACAGCCAACCGCACCCGGCGCTTCTTCCAGACCGATCCGGCGCGCATCTCGGAAATCATCGAGAGCCTCAAGGGTGGGCCTCATTTCTTCGACGACCGGATGCTTGTCATCGTCGGTGAATTGTCCACGGAAGGGTTCAGCGCATCTTTAATCACACGCATCGAACTCGAAACCGAGGCTGACTGGAGCACTGTGCTTCCGCCATCATGGCGGCTGGATCTGCGCGCCCTAGCACCGGGCGAACTCATCGGACCCGGGGGCATAGAAAACGGCAGACTGTCCGCTGACATTGATTTCTTCTTTCAGGGGGGCGATACACTGGCAGCCTGGGTCGAGAACTCTCAGCCTGAATTGACAGCGGAACGGGTGAAGCGCATCGCTGCCTTTTTCGAACAGAAGATCATCCCTTACCGCCTTGCCACCCGTGGGATCGGGATTATCAACCCGGCGGTGCTGACCCGGGTTAGTCTGGGTGCAAAGATAACCGATCCGCCTGCCGGTGCCTGGTTTGCAAACGAGGTATGAGCGCTGCCGGATTCAAGGGCAAGAAGGGGCTGGTCCGTCTATGGAATGCGACGGGCTATTCGTGCGATGGCATTGCCGCTGCCTGGAAACATGAGGCGGCCTTCCGCGAGGAGGTGCTGCTGGCGGCGATCACGCTGCCGCTGGCCTTCCATCTGGGCGGGACGGGGATTGAACGTGCCTTGATGGCGGGGAGCATCCTGCTGATCCTGATTGTCGAAATCCTCAATTCGGCGCTCGAAGCCATTGTTGACAAGGCGTCGCCGGAAAGGCACGAACTGGCTAAGCGGGCCAAGGACATGGGCAGTGCGGCGGTGCTCTTAAGCCTGATAAACGCCGCGTTTGTCTGGGCTTGCGTGCTCTGGCCGGGGAGCCGCTGATCGGCACCCGATCCCCAACGCGGCAGCCAGGCCCAGGCTGATCGCCCAGGTCAGCCACCTGAACCCGGTAGCCGCGTGCGCAGCCGGGAAACACGCTGGCGAACGGCGGGCGGCGAGGCCCGGGACACGCAACGCGCTTCCGTTCAAGCCCCTGAAAAACATCATCAATGCCGACCGGATCAAATTTGCCGGCCAGTCCGGCCGACCACGTGTGAGCGTTTTGTGGGCGACTTCGGGGAATACGGCAGGGTCAGGACGGCAGCAGGCTATCGCCCAGATCGATGGTTACCTGTCCGCCGCCCGTTGGCGCGTTCCCGGCGCTGACTCGCCAGCCGCTGGCGCGGCAGACGTGTTGCACTAACGCGAGGCCAAGGCCGTGTCGGCCTTGCGGTCCGCTGAAGAAGCGGTCGAATACGTGCGGCAACTCGGCCTCGGCGAAGCCCGGGCCGCAGTCGGAGACGATCAGCCGGCTGCCCTCCAGCGCGCAGACGATCTCGCCCTGGTCGCTATGGCGCAGCGCATTGTCGAGCAGGTTGCGCAACACCAGATCGAACAGGGTCGGGTCAGCGCTGACCGTGGTTCCTTCCGGCACCATCACACGCAGGCTGACGGGCTTGCTGACCGATTGCGAAAGTGGCTCCCAGACCGCCGATACGGCGGAGCGCAGACGGATTTCCTCGACCAGCGCTGGTCCTGCCTCGCGGCTCAGCAGCAGGAGGCTGCTGCCGAGGGCATTGATGCGGTCGACCCCCTGAATCATGCGATTTGCACGGCGCCGGACCGCTTCCGGAGCGTCGGGGAGGGCCGCCAGCAATTCGGCATCGGTGCGGATTGCGGTCAGCGGCGTGCGCAGTTCATGGGAGAGATTGGCGGCAAATGCCCGTTCCCGGTTCAGTGCCTCCTGCTGGCGCTGGCGGTAGCGGTCCAGTGCTTCGGCGATCGACCGGAGTTCACGTTCCATGTCGGGCCCGGCCAGCGGTGCGCCGTCCGGCGTGTCGACGCGAGCCGCCAGCCGCTCGAGGCTGCCGGACAGGCGTCCGGCCAGCGCATAGCCGGAGAGCAGCACCACCAGGGCGAGCAACGTGCTGGCAGTTATCGTGAGAAGCATCAGGCTGAGCATTCGACCCTCGTGCTCTTCGGCGTCGTACACGAGAATGTAGCGCGCGCTGCCATCATGGCGGATCGCGACGTGAGCTTCGCGACCGCCGAGGCGGATCTCGTGGTTGCCGACTGGCAGCGAAAGGACCTCCGCAGGCAATCCTTCAGATGGCGCCATTCCGGGGCCGAATCGGTAGAGCTGCATCGCTGGGGTGTTGGGAAATGCCGATTCCGGCGCTGTCTTCCAGACCGCCATGCTGTGGGCGATCTGCTGGGTGAGCATCTGGTCGATGAACTCTTCCTCGGTCTGGTCGAAGACCGCCAGCATCGTCAGTGACTGCGCCAGGATCACCAGGAGCGACAGCGCACCCAGTGCCAGTGCGATGCGCAGGCGCATGCTCGGTCCGCGTCTAGCGGCTGACGAGTTTGTAGCCGAGGCCGTGGACATTGACGATCTGGACCGGAGCGGCATCGGTCAGGGCCCGGCGTACGGTATGCAGGACGCTGCGCAGGTTGTCGCTCGCTTCCTGTTCGCGCCCCCAGACGGCCACTTCCAGTTCACGCCGCGAAAAGACACGTTGCGGCTGCCGCAACAGCACCTCGACCAGGCGCAATGCCTTGGGTGGCAGGGTGAGCGGCCGGTCGGCCAGCGTCACCACCTGTTCTGCCGGGTCGTAGGTCAGCGCGCCGAACGCCAGCCGCTGCGCTGCCGGCCGGCCGCCCGAGCGGCGCAGCAGGGCCTGCAGCCGCGCTCCCACTTCCTTCAGGGCAAAGGGCTTGGCGAGATAGTCGTCGGCGCCGGCGCCGAAGCCAGCGAGTTTGTCGTCCAGCGTATCGCGCGCGGTCAACATGAGAATCGCCAGCGAATTTCCGGCGACACGCAAGCGACTGGCCAGCGACGCGCCGTCGCCGTCAGGCAGGCTGCGGTCGAGAACCAGCGCGTCGAATTCGTTGCGCGTCAGCAGGGCCTCCGCAGAAGCCAGCGAGGGTGCGAAATCGCACCGATGTCCGCAGGTTTCGAGGAAGTCATAGAGGTTTTCAGCAATCACCCGGTCGTCCTCGACGATCAGGACATGCATCAGCCGGCCTCCGCCGCGACGATGACCCGGTTGCGTCCCAGCCGCTTGGCCTCATAAAGCGCAAGGTCCGCGCGTTGCAACGCAACTTCGATTGGACAGTTGCTGGCATCCGCCAGCCCGATGCTGAGCGTGACGCGGACGAGCAAGCCATCGGGCAGCCGGATCTCCTGCGCGGCGCAGTGTTCGCGAAAACGCTCGACCAGGATGTGTGCCTGCCCGACGGTACTCTCGGGGAACAGGAACGCGAATTCTTCCCCGCCATAGCGGCAGACGAGATCGGACTGGCGCAGACTCTCGGTAAGTAGTTCGGCGAAGCTGCGCAACACGGCGTCGCCGGCGCCGTGACCATAGGTGTCGTTGAGGCTCTTGAAAAAATCGAGGTCGCCAAGGGCGACGGCAGTGGGTCGGCCATAGCGCTGGGCGCGCCGCAGTTCGGTTGTGGCCGATTCCATGAAGTGCCGCCGGTTCATCAGCCCGGTCAGGTCGTCCCGATTGGCCAGCAGTTGCAGCTCGCGGCGCGCCGCATCGTTGCTCACCATCACGTCGTGCAGGCGTTTGGCCGCCTCCTCGACGGCATGGATCTCGGCTAGGCGAACATCGGGAAACTCCGGTGCCGGCCGGTCGACGCTGAGCGATGACAGCGCGCGGTCGATCTTTTCCAACGGGCGCAGCAGGTGCCGCCTGAGCAGGACCATCAGCAGAAGGAGGAAGCCGCCGAGCAGTGCCGTGGCCCCCATCAGCTTGAATCTGGTAAGACGCATGGCGGCGGCAACGTCTTCCAGATCAGCGGTAGCGAGATTGGCTCCCTCGACCAGGATGTCATCCACCAGCAGGTTCAGGCGCTTGGAAAACTGTTGCCATTCCGCACGCTGCGACCTGAGCATGGCCGGATCCCGTTCCGCCAGGCGGCCGGTTTCGGTGAGGAAGGCCTCCGTGTCACGGGCCGCCGCCGCCGCCTGCGGATGTTCGAGAATGCTCGGATGGCTGGCTACCAGCATGACGAGGTATAGCGACTGCTGGCGGCCTTCGGGCGTGTCCGAGGAAAAGACCAGTTCCCCTTCCTGGCGCAATTGATCGAGGTTGCGCGCCAGCCGCTGAAAGCGGATGATCTTGGGCACGGTCTGTTGTTGCAGGCGTTCCGATGACTGGCGAACGCGTTCCTGGTCAACGGCCAGAACGACGACGACAAAGATGAACAGCAGTGCGAAAGCTGCGGCTAGCAGGGCGAAAACCCGGTTCGCCGGGTAACGTCTGGGGCGAGTCGGCATCGCGCTTCAGTCCAGGTTCACCGGGAAGTGCCGGCGCATGATGCGATGGCCCGTCCCGTCGGCGCGAATATCGGCGATTGCCTGGTTGAGCGAGCGGCGTAACGCCTCCTTCTGTCTTGGCAGGATGATGTGCACGGTGTCGCCGAGGCCGTGATCGGCGACGGCCGGGCCGACGAAACCGAAGCGCCGCGACTTGTCGTGGCTGATCAGGGCATAGCCGGTGCGGATCGGCAGCAGCGCGAAGTCGGCGCTACCATTGCGCAGTGTGTCGAATGCGCCGGCCTTCGTCGTTGTAGCAACGACGGTCAACTCGCGCTCGCCGGCGATGGCGTCGAGGAATGCCTGCTGCTGCGAGCCTTCCATCGCTGCCACGCGCGCGCCGCACAGGTTGTCGAGATTGACCGCCTGACCGAGCTTGCCGGCAAACGCCCGGGCGGTAGCCGGCGATCCGACCAGGCGCGACGCGGAACGGAAGATCGGTTCGCTGAACGCGACACGTTTCTCGCGCTTGGGCGCGCGCAGGAAGTTGCCGAAGCCGAGATCGAAGCGCCCGTCTTCGACACCCGGCAGGATTTCGCCGAAGGTGACGTAGGAAACGGCACAGCGGGAACGGATACGACGACAGACCTCCCGGGCTAGTTCGTCGGTAAAGGCCACCATGTCAGCTGCGGGCGTGCTGCTCGCGACGAGATTGCCCTGCGGCGATACCTGCGTCGCATCCTGAACCACAACCGCCACTCGCAGATCGGCTGCCTGCAGCGCTCCTGACAACATGGCGGCAACCAGAAAGAGCGATCGGAATGCCGGCATCAATGCACCCGGAAAGGCAGAAACCGCGTATTGATGTGCTCGTAGACGCCGTTGCGCTTGATGTGTTCGAGCGCGTCGTCAACGGCAACCTTGATCTCGGGGCGTCGCGGGTTGATGCCGAAAGAGGCATTGCCGACCAGGTCGGGAGCCGTCATGACCGTCGCGGCGAGGCCAAGCCGCTGAAACTCCTTGCTGCTCTGCAAATTCAGGCTGGCATTCATCGGCACGATGGCGGCCTGGGCAATGCCGGCAAGCAGCGGTGCGCCGAGTTCGCCGCTGGTCTGTACGCTGACGGTATCCCAGTTCTGCTTGCGGGCGTAGGTTTCCTGCGCCGAGCCCTTGACGACGGCGACGCGCAGTCCGCGCTGACCCGGTTCCACGCCGGGCCTGGCGAACCACAGGGTGATCGACCGGAAGTAGGGCTGCGCATAAAGGATCCGCCGGCGCCGCTCGGGCGTGTCGAGCAGGCTGACCGCGGCGATGTCGATCTCGTCGCCGGCCAGCGCGTCGACCACCCGGTCCAGCACCATCACCTGAAACTCGCACCGGACTTTCATTTCCGCGCACACCGCCCGCGCCACCTCGACACTGAAGCCCGTCAATCGGCCGGCGGCGTCGCGAAAGGCCATTGGCGGCGAGTTTTCCAGCACCGCGACCTGCAGCGCGGTCGCGGCCGAGTGGGCCACCGTCGCCGCAAAAAGGCAGGTGGCCGCAAACAGGCTGGCGAGAATGTTCCGCAGTCGAGGCGACATCGATTCATGTTCTTGGAATTTTCGCGGCAGTATAGCTCAAGCCTGACCCGTCAAGACGATCCGGGGTGGCCGCTGTCTCGAGGAAGTTCGACGAGCACGCCCTGCAGCGGGAAGAAGATCGCCATCCTGAGCGGCAGGGGATCAGTGAAAAAAAGCGCGGCATAACGCTCGAGTTGCGGCCGGTATTCCTCGGCGCGCACCTGTAGCGCAGCCGCCGGTTCATCCGCTTCGGCGTGAACCATCTTGTAGTCGACGATCCAGCGGCAACCGTCGGCAATGAAAATGCGGTCGATGACATGGTTGACCGTAACCGTCGCGCCCTCCTCGACGCCGCGAGCCGACCATGCCTGTTCGGCGCCGGCCATGTCATGCTGCACCAGGATCCAGCGTCCGGCGGGGGACGCCATGGTCCGGGACAGGGCGGTGACGACCAGTTCGGCACCTTCCTGGGCTTCCGCTGACCCATGCCCGGCCTCCACGAGCCAGCGGCGATAGGCGGGCGCCAGCGACCTGACACGTTGCGCTGACCAGCCCGCGAGTCCGTCGCCCTCCAGGGGCGCTTGCCGACCTTGCCCGGCGTCATGCGCGGCGCGGGCGATCAGTTCGAGGCAGCGGTGAACCAGCGTGCCGACCGAAGCCTCAAGCGCGATGCGGCCTTCCGCGACGTCCCGGTCGAGCATGTCGCCGGCCGGGGGGATGCTGCGGGGCAGTGTGCATAGCGCAGCCGGCAGGCCGGCTGCGCGCAGGCGAACCAGCGGCGGGACGAACGTCGCCGCGTCGACGCCGGGGTGGCACGCCGCGACCGGCTCAAGACGGGATAGTGCCGCAGCGAAAACCGGCTGCGCGACGCCCGGCCAGAGAAGTTTGAGCAGGGTGCCGGCGGCCGGCGGCTTCAGGCCGTCGTCATCCTGCTCATCGGCCACCGCGACGCCGACCAGATGCAGATTGCGGATGGCGCGGGTGGCGGCGACGTAGAGCAGGCGCTCGTCCTCGTGCGCGGCGCGCTCGGCTTCGAGCTTCTTCATGTAATCGTAGGCGGTTGGCTCACCGTTGCCATCGCCCCTGGCCTTCATCGGCGCGACCAGCAGGTGTTCGTGGCCGTCGGCGCCGGCGACTTCGTCCCACAGCAGCAAGCTGCTGTCGTTGCCGCCGGTTATGCGGTGCAGGCCGGGGACAATCACGGTATCGAATTCGAGGCCCTTTGCCTTGTGGATGGTCATCATCTGTACCGCGTCGCCGAGCGGGTCGGTCGGCGCGTAGAGGTCGGCGGCATGGGTCGCCAGCGTTTCGGGACTCAGGTCGCGGGCGGCGACCAACTGGTCGATCAGCATGAAGAAGGCTTCGACATCGTTCACGGCTTCCGGCGCTTCCAGGGTGCGCGGGCCGCCGAGCATCAGCCAGACGCCTTCCAGCCAGCGCCGGGGGTGCTGGCGGCCGCGGCCAGCAAAGGCTAGGCGCAGCACCTCGCGGACGTGGCTCAGCCGTTGCTGGCCATCGTCGGAAAGGCGGGCGACGCGCGATTCATCCTGCATCAGTTGCCAGATGGTCGATTGCCTGTCGTCGGCGGCCAGCGCATGCAGGTCAGCCAGCTTCAGGCCGCACCACGGGGCACGCAACAGCGCCAGCCAATGCACGCGGTCGGCGCGGTGGTGCAGGGCGCGGAACAGGGTCAGCAAGTCCTGCACATGCTGGCGGCCGTCCAGCCCTTCGATATCGACCGCCTGGAAGCGCAACTCCGGCGCACTGCGGCGGATTTCGGCGACCAGTGCGTCGAGATGCGTGCGGGCGCGAACCAGCACGGCGATGCGTTCGTCCGGCGCATCGGCACGGGTCTGGCGGATGATGTCGAGGGCGCGACAGGCTTCTTCGCCAACGGCATCCTCTCCCTCGCGTTCAATGACGGGATGGACGAATACCCCGCTGTCGGCCCGCGCCGGCCGCGTCGCAGCCGATTCGGCGTAGCGCACGGCGCCGGTTTCCGGACTGTCCTCCATCGGGAAGATCGTCGGGAAAGCAGAATTGACCCAATCGACGATGCCCGGATACGAACGGTTGTTGCGGAACAAGCGCAGGTGGCCGAGCCGGATGTCGCCGATGCCACGCTCGCGGACGCGCAGAAAGAGCCCGACATCGGCCTTGCGGAAGCGGTAGATCGACTGCATCGGGTCGCCGACGACGAATAGCGTCCTCCCGTCGTCCGGCGTCCAGCCGCGCGTCAGTTTTTCGAGCAGGCCGACCTGGCTCGGGCTGGTGTCCTGGAATTCGTCGACCAGCAGGTGGCGGATGCGGTAATCGAGCGCCTGCGCAAGGTCGGTCGGCGCTTCGTCTTCGCCAAGCGCCAGGCCGGCGCGGGCGGCGATTTCGATGAAGTCGACTTCGCCGGCTTCCTGGAAGGCCAGCCACAGTTGCCCGGCGGCGAGCCGTAGCAGGCGCGAGAAGCATTCGACGGTGGCCCATTCGGCATCGGAAAGTCCTGGCTGCGGCAGCTTGACCAGCAGGGCCAGAGCCGCTTCCAGCCCGGCAATGCCGCGCAGATCGGCCAGCAGTTCCAGCATGGCCTTTTTCCGGTCGGCGAATTCCTTGTCGGCCGGAAAGCCGATGCGCTTGTGCACGGACTTGCGCAGCGTGCCGCTGGCGGTCAGCAACAGGCCCGCCACCGCCTGCCATTGCGGCAGATCGGCAATGGTTGCGGTCAACGGCAAATTCCAGTCAAGAATGGAATCGAGCACGCCCGGCGCATTGGCGGCGGCAAAGCGGGCCAGCGGCAGCAGCAGAGATTGGCGGCGCGCATCGAGCAGACTGCCCGCCGCCGCCAGATCGCGCTCGATCAGCGCGGCGAAGCCGGCCTCGATCTCGGTCTTCATCGCCCCGCTCTCGATGCGCGAGGCGTGGTGCAGCCACTGGTCGCGCCGCCCGAGCATGGTGATCAGCAGGGTTTCCAAGCGGCCGGCGTTGTTGTCCATGAAGGCGAGCGCTTCGGCCACCACCTCGGCGTCGGGCATGCCGGATTCGACCATTTCCAGTGCGCGCCGCGCCGCCGTCGCATAATGCGCCGTGGCATCCTCGGTGACGCCCGGCTGACCGCCGAAGCGGCTGAGGTAGGGCATCTGCCGCGCCAGGCTGGCGCACAGCGCGTCGATCGTCGTGATGCGCAGCCGGCCGGGGTGGCCGAGAAGTCCCCAGCCACGTTCGGCATCGTGGGTCAGCACCTTCCGCGCCAGATCGAAGGTCAGCCGTTTGTGCGTCTGTTCCGGCATCCTGCCGCTGGCGGCAAGTTCCAGGCTGCCGAGGATGCGGTCGCGCATCTCGGTCGCCGCCTTGTTGGTGAAGGTCAGCGCCAGCACTTCCTCGGGATGCTCGATCACCGCCAGCAGACGCAGGTAGCGCTGCGTCAGCAATTCCGTCTTGCCGGCTCCGGCCGGGGCTTCGACGATGAAGGAGGCCAACTCAAGAGCCTGCCGGCGGGCGATTTCGTCCTCGGCGAGGCGGTCGACTGCGGGCGTCATGCCATTTTCCTGGCCAGCAGACGGCGTCGTTCGGGCAGGCGCAGCAGGGGCAGGACCTCGCAGTATCGCAGGGCCTTCTCGTCGGCGAACATGACGCCGGCCTGCCCCGCCCGGACCTCCCTGGCCACTGCATGCAGCCGCTCGCGCCAGTGGGTGACGACGGTGATCCAGTCGGGGAATTCGGCGGGAGCGAAGATCTTCTGTCGTGCATCGGCGATGCCTTGGACGCCGGGCAGGATGTCCCCTTCGTCGGCAATGCCGACGAACGCCGGCTTGTCGAGCAGCACCTTCGCGAAGACGACGGCAGCCACCTCGTCGTTGACCAGCGCGGCGTAGATCGGCAGTTGCGGCTCACTGATGCGCTGCTCGGCCCAGTTCCTGGTGTCGATGGCAGCGCCGGTCTTGTAGTCGATGATGATCTGCCTGCCGTCGTCCAGGCGGTCGATGCGGTCGACGACCACCTTGACCCTGATTCCCTCGATGTCGACTTCGGCGGGCTGTTCGCAGGCGATGACCTCGAATTCCAGCCCGCGTTTGTCTTCGACGCCCAGCCAGACGTCGAGAAGTTTCTGCAGGCGCGCCGCTTCCAGTTCGCGGAAGCGGGCCGGCAATGTCACTCGGCGATCCGTCTCGAAGGCGCTGATGGCCGTGGCGACGGCCTCGGCGATCGCCTGCCGGCGGATTGCTTCACTCATGCCGGCGAGGACAGGCGAGGTCCGCGTGGCCTTCCAGAAGGCTTCCAGGGTCTCATGCACCAGCGTGCCGCGAGCGGCCGGGTCGAGGCCTTCGACCGGCTCGTCCATTGCCTCGCCGCCGAGCCGGTATTGGTAGTAGGCCCAGGCCGGACAGATCGCCTGGGCGCGCAGCAACCAGCTGCCGCCGGACACCTTTTCGCCGTCGCCGAGCGGCGGCGCCAGGGAATCGTCGAGCAGTTCGCAGGCGATGCCGGCTTCCTTGCCGAGTTGGCGCGCCAGCGTGACCACCTCGCCCGGCGCATCTCCGGCCGGCTGTATGCCGGCAATCAGCGGGCTCGGTCGCAGGATGCGGTTGCCGTCGGCCCGGGCATACGAAAATGTCACATCCGGCGCAGCCCGCGCCAAGCGGGCATGCACCCGTTGCGCGAAATCGAGCTCGACCTCGGCGCTGGCATGCGCCGCCCCGGCCCCGCGCAGCAGTTCGGCCGGCAGCAGCGGGTTGGGCCGCGGCGGCGGCGGCCAGAGGTCGTCGTTCATGCCCATCACCCACAAGGCGTCGAATTCGAGCCCGGCGCTCTCGAGAACCCCAAGCACCTGAATGGGCGGCAGGCCGCGCGTTTCCGGCTGGAAGATGCGCTGCTGACACAACTGCGACAGGCGCCGTGCAGCCTCGTTCGGCGACAGCTTGCCGAGCAGGCCATCAAGCCGCCCGAAGCCATCGAGGACCTCGCCAAACGCCCGTCGCGCCTGAAACTCGTGACTGGACAAACGGCGATCGCCGGGCCAGCCGGCAGCCTTCAGGGCCCTGCGGAACACGCCGGCCCACTCGCCCGGGTGCAGTGCTCTCGACATGCCTGACATCACGGCGACAAAGGCGTCCAGCGCCGCCACGGTCTGCGGGCACAGTGGAGGCGGCGCGTCTTCAGCCAGGCGTCCGGCCAGCCGGATCACGGCCGGCAAGGTCATGAAATAGGGCAGGTCGCGGCGCAGCGCGGCGTCAAGCCGGGCACGGCCGTCGGCTTCGGCCTCCGCCGCCGACCAGCCGCCGGCCAGCAACAGCGCTGACAGCCGGCGTTGCTCGACCTTGGCCCGGCCGCTGCCCAAGGCCAGCAGGTCGAGGGCGACCCGGATCAGCGGCAGGTCGGCGAGCCTGCGGCCGAGCGAGAAGTTGAAGCAGCGCGGCGACTCGGCGGCATCGGGCCGGATCAGCGCCGGATGCAGCGCGTCGTCGAGCGCGAACTCCAGGCGGTCGCGCACGCTCGCCAGGTCGGGGGCGACGATGCCGACCCGGCACGCCGGATCGGCGGCCAGACGTGCCTGCGCCCAGGCGGCGATCGCCCGGCATTCGGCGGCGATGTCAGGACAGGGCATTGCCTGATGATTGCTGCGGTCGACCGCGGTTTCGCGCCGATTTTCAACATCGACCCCGCGTCCCGCCAGCGCCGCCATCAGCTTCTGTTCGAGCGGCGAAGGTCGGTCGAAGCCCGCGAATATGGCGGTGGACGGCAAGGCAAAGTGACCGGCTACGATCAGCTCGACCAGTTGCAGGTGAAGGCTGGTCGTATCTCGCCAGTTGGCAGCCCGGCAACGCTTGTCGAATTCACCCTGCCAAGCGGCAAAGAGCCGGGCTTCGTCGGCAAGCTGGTTGCCGGTCGGGATATTCCACAGGCGCGAAAGCACGTGGGCCTCGGCAGCCGAGGTCGCCATGCCTTGGATGTCGAAGAGCGGGGCGGCCTCGGTCAGCGACTCGGCAATGACTTTTTCCCAGAGCAGGCGCTCGGAGAAAGGGTCAAGGGCGGTCGGCAGATCCCCAATGCCGCCAAGCAGGGCCTCGTCGGCCAGGGTTGCCAGCCATTGCCCGATGGTCAGCGCCCGCCGCGTCTGCCAGACTGTCTGCCCATCCGGCGTCTCGCCGCGCAGGGTCTGGGCGAGGCGGGTGGTGGCGCAGAGGGTCAGGCAGTCGCTCAAACCAGCGCGGTCAGTTGGCGGGTGGCTTTGCCGGCTGTGCGGGTTGCGCCGGCTTGGCCGGTGCCGCAGGAGTCGTTGCCGCAGCCGGTTCGGCAGCCTCGGCCGGTCTCGCCGGCTTGGCCGGAATCGCCGGTGTTGCCGGCTTGGCGGGGGCAGGCTTGACCGGATCGGCAACGCCAGCAGGTGCTGCCGCCGCTCGACCCGCAGATCGCCGAGACGCAGGCGACG
>ERZ724512.1023-NODE-1023-length-13144-cov-5.107495_pt1 | contig 13144 bp, 12 predicted proteins | sample MGYA00376045_ERZ724512 | MGnify/ENA primary metagenome ERZ724512 (study PRJEB28724, sample SAMN07190883) | activated sludge metagenome | isolation source: activated sludge of sewage treatment plant in Hong Hong | place: Hong Kong | collected 2016-03-17 ... | reverse complement strand
ACCACATCCAGCAACAACTCATCGACCTCGCCAAAGCACGCACCCTCGGCACCCGCCCCGCCGCCTAACCATCCGGACATTTCATATGAGGCACGCGCCAATCACCCGCGGACATCTTGACGTGAGGCAAGACGACTGACGCCCGGGTCACTCGTCTTTTTCGAGCTCAACCACCGACGCACCCTCGGCCGCACGCTGCACCGCGGCGACGCCGGCCTTGGCTCCGGCCATCGAGGTGTAGGCCTGACCGGTCGCGACGACCTCGCCGTTGCCCGCCTTCAAGCGAAAGCGAAACTTGCCCGACGCGTCTTCGTACACCTCGAATTTGCCAGCCATCAATGTCTCCTCGCTCATGGGACGGTCGTCGTCCGTCAGCCATCGTAGGACCGGCCTCCGACAAGCACCAGAGGACATACCGGCCCCTCGCTCACCAAGCGATTCCGCCGCTTCGCCCGGTGCGGCAGTATGGCGTCGTGAGTGATCTCGTACACGTGTTGCGTGCTGGCGGTGCCCTGCCGGTCGAACGGTGGCTGCCGCCGTCGGGTACCGGGCCGGGCCTGCTGGTGATTCAAGAGATCTTCGGGGTGAGCGGCTACATCCGGCAGCGCTGCGCCGACTTCGCCGCCGCCGGCTACGTGGTCTACGCGCCCGAGCTGTACTTTCGCCAGGGCAAACTCGAGTTCGACAGCACCAGCGCCAGCTACGTGCAAGAGGGCATCGCCGCCTCGCAGCAACTCGACTGGGACCAGACCGCCGCAGACGTCTCGGCCACGTTGGACGCCCTGCGCACCGCACCCGAGGTGACCGGCGGGGTCGGCATGGTCGGTTACTGCTTCGGCGGGGGCATGGCCTTTCAGGTCGCCGCCCGCAACACACCCGACGCCCTGGTCTGCTACTACGGCTCAGCCCTGCCCGGCCTGTTGGCGCTGGCGCCGAAGATCACCTGCCCCAGCCAGCACCACTGGGGCCTGGCCGACACGTTCTTTTCCCGCGACGTGGTCGAGACCATCGAGCAGGCGGTCACCGCCACCGGCCACGAGGTCGAGTTCTTCACCTACGAGGGCGCAGGTCACGCGTTCGACAACCCGAACCCGCTGTTCTACGACGAGGCGGCCTCAGAACCGGCCCGCGAACGCACGATGGAGTTTCTGGGCCGGCACCTGCCGGTCGGCTGACGAGATCCCGGCGTCCGCCGGGATGACAGGGTCGCTGGTCGAGCTCGTCGAGATCCCGGCGTCCGCCCGGAATGACAGGGTCGTTGGTCGAGCTCGTCGAAACCCCTCACCAGGATCTCGACAAGCTCGATCAGCGAGTGGTCACCAACCATGCGGCCCCGAAGTCCTGTCGTTTCGATCCCGCGGCTCGCGACGATCTCTGCCCCGTGGCTCGCTGAGGTCGCGCAGCCGGTCGGCCACCCAGTCGCGCGCCTGGCCCAACCCGTGACCGATGTCGCCGAAGAGCCCGCCGAGACTGGCGTCGAAACGCTTGAACTCTTCGGTGTACGACGCCGCCGCTGCCGCCGCCTCGTCGGACATGCTGGCCGACGCGTCGTCTTCGCGCCGGGGGTAGTCGCCGGCCAGGATCGCCCCGTACGTCCCCGACTTGACCCAGCGGTCGAGTTCGCCGGCCCGCACGACGGCGAACGGGTGGGTCTGGGTTTCGACGATCAGCACGCGCAGCAGCACGTCGCGTACGTCGTCGTTGGCGTGGTACTCGCCCGCCTGTTCCAGAAACGCCTCGGCGTCGAGTTCGTCGATGCGGCCGCCGCTGGCCATCTTCATGTGCGCACGCAGCGCCACCTCGGGCTGTTGCCCGGCCAGCAACCCGGCCCGGTCGCCCGAGAGTTCCGACTTGCGCTGCCATTCGAGCAGCGCCGCGATCACCGCCCGCGCACCCAGCGCCCCGAACGGAATCGCCAGGAACGTCGACGACAGCGCCAGCATCACCCCGAGCAGCGTGCGGTACACCGCGTGCCCGCTCAGCACGTGCCCCAACTCGTGGCCGAGCACGAACCGCAGCTCGTCGTCGTCCATCACGTCGATCAAGCCCGAGTTGAGCACGATGATCGGCTTGTCGAGCCCGATGGCCATCGCGTTGATGGTGGGGTCGGCCCGCACGAACAGTTCGGGCAGAGCGCCGGCGTCCAGGGCGTCACCGGCCTCGCGGTAGAGCCGGTACACGCGGGCGAACTGCCGCTCGTCGGCGCGCACCGCCGAACCCAGCATCAGCATGCGCACGGCCCGTTCGTTGAGAAAGCCCGAGAGCTGCTTGAGAATCAGGTCGAACCCCTGCAACTTGCGCAGCGCCACCAGCGCGCCGCGGTCGGCGGGGTGTTCCCAGGCGCGTGAACTGATCGACGCGAGGCGAATACGTGAGGTGTCACCCATCACCCCAGTGTGCCCTGCCCCACCTACGCCCAAAGGGGTAGGTTTCTGCTACACCGCTGATTGGTGAGCAGCATTGATGCGCTGCGCAGGTATCAGAAGCCTTGGGGTTGGCTCCTGAGCGATGTGGGAACAGGGACAGTGATGGCTGCATCTGATGTGGCAGGTCGCTCGGACGCGGCGGAAACCTCCGTCTGGGTACGGGCAGCGTCCTGCTTCGCGCGTTGGCAGGGCGGCGAGTCGGCCGCCCTCGACGAGTTGGTCAAACTGATGACCCCCGTGCTGTGGCACACGGTGCGGGCGTACGGGTTGAGCCAGGCAGCGGCAGAGGACGCCGTGCAGAACACCTGGCTGGCGTTGGTACGCAGCGGCCATCAGGTCAGCGAGGCGGCCGCGATCGGCGGATGGTTGCTGACCACCGCCCGGCGCACCGCGTGGCGGGCCAAGTCGAGCGACGCCAAGACGCTGGCCGTTGACGACGTGCAGTTGGCCGCCGGCCTGCCGACGTCCAAGGCGGCAGAAACCAGTGCCCTGGAGGAACTGGGCAGCTCCATCTTGTGGGAGCACGTGCAGACCCTTGACGAGCGGTGCCAGCGGTTGCTGCGCATCGTGGCGTTCGACGACCGTCCCGACTATGCGGGGCTCGCCAAGGACTTGAACATGCCCGTGGGCAGCATCGGCCCCACCCGACGCCGCTGCCTCGACAAACTGCGCAGCTCGCTCGAGAAAGGTGGCCAGCTATGAATGGCTTCGACCGTGACCCCATGTTGGACGCCCTGAAGCGGACGTTCGAAGAACTTGACCCGGTACCCAGCGGGCTGACCGAGAAGATTCTGGTGGCCGTGGCCCTGGAAGACCTGGAGCTGGAGTACGAGCTGCTCACGATGGTGCATCGCTCGCAGCAGCTCGCCGGCGTGCGCAGCGGCGACGACCAGAAGCTCGTGCTCGAGTTCACCGCGTCGGGCGTCACCGTGATGCTACGGGTCAGCCCCATCGACGACGGGCACCGCCGCATCGACGGCTGGGTGGTGCGTGCCGCCGACGCCAAAGACGCCGCCGTCGAACTCACCGCCTCGCTGTGGCAAGAACACGGCACCGCGACCTCGCCGGTCGGCAGCCACGGCCGGTTCGAGTTCGCCAACGTGCCCTCAGGCCTGACCAGGCTCGACCTGGTCGCCGCCGGCAGCGACCCCGCCTTTCGCACCACCCTGTTCGAGATCTGAGTTCACTGCTACCCCCGAGGACACCGACTGATGAGCGATTACGAGACGCCCGAACAAGACAAGCCCGCCACGGCACCCCGCCAGCCTCGCGACCGGATGGACCGCGATCCAGTGGTTCCGCCCCGATCAATGATCGAACCGCTGTCCGGACGGGTGTTGGATCCCGGCAGCGCGATGCAAGTTGATGGCATCACCCCGCGCCCGACGGTCTACGTGGGCAATCGCCTGATTGTCGCTCTCGATCGGTTGGACGAGGTGCTACCCATTCTGAGCAAGGCCGGCGAACTCAAGGGTTGGCGGGTCACAGTCGACGAGAAGTTCCAGTCCCCGCGCGTACGAGTACCCAACCCTGAGCGCCCGGACGAGCGTGTCGAACTCGGGTTGGCTCGACTCCTTTTGGAGGTGATTCCCGGTGTTGCAGCCTCCGCACCGGACGCCTGGGTGTTGCTGCAGCTGGCGCGAGCCGAAACTGGAGTTCACGCACTCGTGGGAGTGGGTCTGGACCACCTGCTCATGACGTCACCGATCTGGGAACCGCATCCCATCTGGGAACCACACCCGATCTGGGAACCACACCCCATTTGGGAACCGCACGACGCTCCGTCCAGCTACGCGCGGCAAGGGTCCGGCGGCCGCCAGCCGATCAGCTACATCGGAGAGCCTCCCTGCCGGCACAAGAAGGTCGCCGTCCGACCCCATGTCGCCATCATGGACACGGGGGTGGGCACCCACCCTTGGTTGACCAATGTGGTCACAGAGGACACGCCGAGCCTGACGCCCCTTGACCCCAACACCGACCCCGAGACCTGGGGCGATCTGTCGGGGCCGTTGGACGGCGAACTCGACACGAACTCCGGTCACGGCACCTTCATCGCGGGTCTGATTCATCAAGCCTGCCCCGACGCCGACATCTACTCGTGGCGCATCGTGGACTCCGAAGGTCCAGCGGCCGAGACACGCGTGATCGCAGCTTTGATCGGTGTGGTTGAGCTTGTTCGCAAGTACTACGACCGCGAGGAAGGGGGGCTGCGCATCGACGTTTTGAGCCTGTCGTTGGGCTTCTTCCACGAGTCTGCAGACGACACGTTGACCGAGTACCTGGTCGGCGGACTACTCGGAGCTCTGGGTGTGATGGGAACGACCGTCGTCTGCGCCGCGGGCAACGAGTCGACCGCCCGGCCACAGTATCCGGCAGCGCTCGGCCCCTGGCGCCCAAGCGAGGGTGGCTCTGAGAATGTCGTCAGCTTCAGGCTTCCGATCGTTTCAGTCGGCGCACTCAATCCGAACAGCACCGAAGCCTTGTTCAGCAACACGGGGCCTTGGGTCCGCGCGTGGGCGTCCGGTGCCTCCGTGATGAGCACCCTTCCAGCCTTCCAAGGCGGCTATCTGCCTGCCGCGCGCCTGGAGTACGACGGGCACATTCGCGAGAACATCGATCCGGACGACTTCACTGGGCAGTTCGCCGTGTGGAGCGGTACATCGTTTGCGGCGCCCGTGGTTGCTGGCCGGATCGCAGCGAAACTGATGGCGACGATGCCGAGCGACGAAGAGCAACACCGCTCCACGGTTCACGCTCGCTCCTGGGATGCGATATCGCAGGTCTCGGACATCGTGGCACCATAACTGGATGCTGACCGCCTTGGAGCTGCATGAACGCGCCAAGGACGCCAGCCGTGCGTGGCACTTTCGTCCTGCACGTCGCCTGTTGTTGAAGGCTCTGGAGCGGGCTGAGGATTCCGGCACCCGAGCAGCGGTGGAAGGCACGCTGGGCCTTGTCGAAGCAGAGCTGGGCGACCGGCGCGCAGGCCTGCGCTTGATCGATTCCGCCCTGGCCCATGAAGAGGGCATGCAGCCATCGGAGGTTGGCAAGCTGTATGCGCAGCGCGCACTCATTCACACGCGCCTCGGCAACACTCAACAGGCCCTCACGGACTTCGGCGTCGCGATACCCGCACTCGTTGACGACCAGGAAGAGTGCGGCCGCGCTCGAATGAATCGAGGCAATCTCTTCCTTCATCAAGGGGCCATCACCGCCGCGATCCACGATTTTGAGCAGTCTGTGGCGGCGTTCGATGCGGCAGCACAGGTCAACGCGTCTGCGAAGGTGACCCACAACCTCGGCTACGCACTGATGATGTCTGGTCAGCTCGCCCGCGGACTGAGCTTGATGGATCGGGTGGCGCCCCAGTTGCGAGAAATGTCGGTCGAGCTCGCCGCCATCTCAGACCAGGATCGGGGGGAAGCTCTTCTGCTTGCGGGAATGCACGAGGTGGCCAGGCGGAACCTCCAGGGAGCAGCCGACTTGTTCGGACGACGCCGATGGCCGCGTGCCCAGGCCGAAGCTGAATTGGTGCTGGCGCGCACATGGGTCGTGGACGCGCCACGGATCGCGATCACGATGGCAAGGCGGGCCGGGCGTCGATTCGCAAAGACAGGCGCCTCGGCCCGCGTCCTTCAGTGCGAAGCAGTTGAAGTCGCCGGTCGCATCGAACTGGGCAGAGAATCCCCGCAGTCAGCGTCACGCATCGCCGCAGGGTTGGCCCGACAGGGACTGCGCCGCGATGCGACCTGGATGCGCGTCTACGCCGCAAAGGCCGCGCTTGGCACGCGAAGATCCACCGCTGTGGTGCGCCTTCCCGCGTCGACCGACCTCAGCACGCGTTTGCTCGCCTACGAGGTACGTGCCCAAACCAAGGAGCGACCCCGCGACGCACTCAGGGTGCTGCGCGCAGGGCTCGACGAGTTGCACCAGTGGCAGGCCACCTTCGGCAGTTTGGACTTGCAGACGGCCACAGTCAGCCACGGCGAACGACTCGCTGAGCGGGGCCTTGCGCTCGCCGTTGACGATGGCAGTCCACGTTTGGTGTACGAGTGGGTGGAGTGGCTCGACGCCGTCTCGGGTCGAATCGTTCCCGTGCGTCCACCCGCTGACCCCGAGGCGGCAGCCGACCTGACGGAACTGCGGGTGTTGAGCCAACGCCGCCCCGAACCCGGCACGCCCGACGCGCAACGTCAGCACGAACTCGTCGATCAGGTACGCCGACGGTCGTGGCGCGACGCGGGGTCGGCGGCCATTCGCGGAATCGTTTCACTTGGTGATCTGCAGCACGAACTGGCTGCCACACATGCCGAGTTGCAGGCACCGCTGACCGCCGGCGGATCAGCCTGGATGCTGTTGATCGGCCCGCGCCGGCAACAGTTGGTGAGACTGGGGCCCGAAGCGGAGTTTCGTCGAGCGATCTCGGGCCTGCCGGCCGATCTCGACATGGCCGCGGCCGACCTACCGCCCATGGTCGCCGAAAGCGTCGCGGCAGGCTTGCGCCAACGGTTGGCCGAGCTCGACGCCCTGCTTTTCGGGCCGCTTGGCGATCGCCCGAAGTCGAGACGAGTCGTGATCAACCCCACCGGGTTGTTCTCAGGCCTCCCCTGGTCACTTCTGCCCAGCCTGCATGGCCGAGCCATCACCATTCCCCGCAGCGCGTCCGAGTGGGTGGCCAAACGCAGGCAGACGCACGAGTTCGCGAACGCCGCGTTTGTGGCGGGCCCACGACTCCCGCGCGGGGCCCACGAGGTGGGCGCGTCCGCCGCCCACTGGCCCGGGGCTCAGCAACTCATCGGCCCCGACGCCACCGCCGACGCCGTCGGATCGATGGCGGGCACAGTCGATCTGCTGCACCTGGCCGCGCACGGCCATCACGTGTCGGACAACCCGTTGTTCAGCAACCTCGAACTCGTGGACGGCCCGTGGTTCGGCTACGACCTCGACCAACTGCCACAGGTGCCCGAGACCGTGATTCTGTCGGCCTGCGAGCTGGGTGCGACGACGATCAGGCGCGGCGACGAGCTGCTGGGCCTGACGACCGCCTGGCTGCACGCCGGGGCGCGGTGCGTCATCGCGTCACCGGCGTCGGTGTCTGACGAGGTGGCTGCCGCGATCCTGCCCGACATGCACGCCGAACTCGCGAAGGGCAGCCCGCCGGCCGATGCGCTGGCCGCAGCGACGGCCAGGCATCCAGAGCTTCTGTCGACCTTCCAGTGCTACGGGGCCGGCTGGTAGCGGGCCGACGAGGTCCCCGCGTTCGCCGGGATGACGAATCCGCCGTCACTCCGACCGACGCCGGAATCTTCACCGCTCGGCGATCACACCCTTAGGAAATCCGCCACCGACGTCACGATCGAGTCTCGGACATCCGCCCGTCGGCTGAACGAATGCGTGCCTGGCACCCCGATGACCAGCGGTTGCGCGCCCCCGGCGGCCATGGCCGCATCACGGACGTCTTTGGGCGAGCCGAACGGATCGCTCTCGCCCTGCACCACCAGCACCGGGCCACTGACGCCAGCCAACTCACCGATGCGTGAGACGTCAGGGCGACCCGGCGGATGCAGCGGAAACGACAGGCACACCACCCCCGCCTGACGGTCGTCGAAGTTGCGGCAGGCACCCCGAGCGCCGGCGGAGCGTCCGCCGACCCACAACGGCAGACCGGCATACCGGGTCGTGACCGCGTCAAGCGCCGGGCGCCACCCCTGATCGACCCGCTCGGGCAGCGCCACGGTCTTGCGACCCGCGACTCGCCAGGGCTGTTCGTGCCGAATCACGATGACGTCCTTACCCGGCAACGCGGACGCCAGCGCCAGCAGGTCGAACGCCTCGATGCCGCCGCCCGCGCCGTGGCCCAGCAGCAGCACCGCGCGCGGATCGTCCGCCGCCGAGACGGTGAGCCGACAGGGGCCCAGCGGGGTTTCGACCAGCAAATCCGTCATGCGCCGATTGTGACAGCCGAACCTTGTGGGCCACCTGTCACTATGGAGGGCATGGACCTCACCTGGATTCTGCTCGGGGTTGCTGTGCTGGCGCTGCTGGTCTGGGCCTGGCGGGCGCAGCGGCGCAAGTTCGCCGACGAGTACTTCGCGGGCGTCACCCCCGGCCTCACCCCGGTGGGAGCCCAGACCGAACAACGCGTTCCGGTGCCGGGCGGCGCCGAGTACACCGGTGAGGTCGCCGTGGCCTTCAACCCGCCCAAGGGTGTTCGGCCCGGCCTCGCCGGCACCGTGGTCGACGGCAAGCCTGAGACCCGTGACGTGATCGCCACCATCGTCGACCTGGCCGCGCGCGGGCATTTGAGCATCGTGGTGGTCGAGAATCCGCGCAGCCGCACCGGCAAAGACTGGGAGTTGCGCAAGGCCGACAAGCCGACGGCCGATCGGGCCGACCCGATGGAGGCCCAACTGCTGCGCGACCTGTTCGTGGGCGGGCCTGACGTGCGGCTGTCTGAGTTGCCGCGCCTGGGCAACCCCGCGGTGGGCGACTACCAGTACGCCCTGGCCAACGCCTCGTACGAGGGCGGCTGGTTTCGCCACGTGACCGGCATGCACCCGGTGCGCATCGTGTGGATCGTCGCCGCGCTGATGCTACTGGCGGGTTTCGGCATGGGCGTGCCGGCGCTCCTGCTGGCCGCCGGAGCCGTCGCGGTGGGCGGCGTGGTGATCGGTTCGCAGGGCATGCAACGCCCCGTGCGCACCGCCGAGGGCACCGCGTTGCGTATTCAGACCCTGGGCTTCAAGCGCTACCTCGAGACGGCCGAGAAGGAGCAGTTCAGCTACGAAGAGGCGTCCGAGATCTTCAGCAAGTACCTGCCCTGGGCGATCGTCCTCGGAGTGGCGGCGCACTGGGTGAAGGTGTTCGGCGACCTCGCCGCGGCGGCTCGCGAAGACGGGTACGAGGACGGCATGGACCTGCTCTGGCTCGGCGTGATGGGCTGGGGCCTGCACGACGCCATGTTCAGCCTGGCCATGTTCTCGGCGATGGACGGGTTCGGCGACATGGGTGACATGGGCGGACTCGGTGACGCCTTTGGCGACCCAGCGGCGATGTTCGACTCCGGCGCCATCGACGGCATCGGGGCGGACGCCGTCGGGTTCGACGGTGGCTCCATCGGCGCGGACGCCGGCGGCTGGGGCGACTTCGGCGGTGGCGGCGACGCGGGCAGCAGCTTCGGTGGTGGCGACTGGGGCGGCGGCGACTTCGGCGGTGGTGGCGACTTCGGCGGTTTCGGCGACTGACTGCCCGGTCCTCGCCGGCGTGACGGGGCCGCGTTCGTCCGGCGCCGGCAGCGCGACCTCATGACGCTCGCCGGTCTCACCACGTGAGCGCTCGCCGGAACCTCCGGGCCGCCTGAGCACTGCAGGCTGGGCGCTGTCCAGAACCGGTGGGACGCGCTGCGTCCACGGTGGCGCTTCGGGGACAATCGCGGGAACCGACTCGTCGGCCAACCCACCCCCATCGCCTCCCCCGACGAGCAGGCAGCCGACCGACCCACCGCCCGGCCCGGCGGTCGACCGGTGCTGCCACCCCCGCTCGCTCGGTCGGATCGGCCAGACCGAGAACGCGAGTACCCCACCACGCAGACAGCGTCCGACGTCTCGATTCTGGGCCCACCGGAGTCGGTGCTGTCCGACGCCCTGAGCACCGCCCTGCAGCGTCGAGGCTGGATCGTCAACCCGCCGGAATCCACCACCGCGCGGTACGTGGTGCTGGTCGAGGACGACGAGGGTCGGACGTTCCTGCCGTCGGTTCCGCCCTGGGCCATGGTGCGGGTGGCGCTGGGCTCGATCCGCACGCTGGACGCCCTCCTGCCGCTGGTCCGACGCGGCGCGGTGGCCCTCAATGCGGCGGTCCCGTTCGCTCCCTTGTCACACGCGGTCTCCTGGGTGCTGGACGACCCGCGCGCCCCGACGTCCGCGCAGATCGCCGCCAGTGTGGCGGCGCTGCGCCGACGACAACGAGAGGTCTCCCTGGTGGCCCGGCTGACCCCGTCCGAGCGGAACGTGCTGGTTTCGCTCGCGGAGGGCCAGACCGCGGTGGCGATCGCCAGGCGGACCGGACGATCCGAGCACACCGTCCGCAGCCAGATCCGGTCGGTGCTGCGCAAGCTCGAGGTGGGTTCGCAGCTCGTGGCCGTGGCGATCGCCCGTCGCTCGGGACTGGCCGAGTACACCGCGGAGTCGCTCAGGTTCACCAATTTTGGGGACGCGTCCACCCCTGCGGGTGGACCACGATGAACCCGGATTCGAATCTGCACACCCCCCGCCCGCCCTTCACCCCCGAAGGCAACCGAAAGCAGGAACCGTCCATGCTCACCACCGTCATCGGTGCCGAAGCCGGCACCACCACCCTGAACACCACAGAGGCCAGTGACCCCTGGCGCCGCGAGTACCGGCTCGGAATCGGCGTCGATGCCGTCACCGGCCAGTTGCGGGCGTCCGGAGTGAAAGCCTTCACCGTGTCGGACACCAGTCCGCTGGCCGCCACCTACAGCTACTCGCTGGTGCAGAACGAGAGCGACCTCTCGACCATGATCTCGGGCTCGGCGAAGGGCTCGTACAACATCGAAGGCGTCACCGTCACCGCAGGCACCAGCTTTCTCAACTCGGTCAAGGTCAACGAACTGTCGGTGACCCTGGTCGCGCAGCTGCATGTGCAGCGCACGCAGCACTCGCTGGCGCCGTCCTACCAACTGGCCGCACCGGCCTCCCCCGACTACCGCGACAAGTACGGCGACTACTTCGTGGCCGGCTACCGGGCCGCCTCGTCGCTGTACGCGGTGTACCAGTGCGCGTTCCGCTCGGTGGACGATCGGCAGAAGTTCACCGCGACGCTCGCCGCCAAGGTGCCGGAGGTGATGACCGCCGAGGGCAGCACCGAGTTCGAGAAGGCGGCCAAGGAATCCAGCGCCAACGTCAACATCTACATCAGCGCCCAGGGCGTCAACAGCACCATTCCGACGCCGTCCGAGGGCTGGAACCCGGGTCAGGTGGTCAAGACGCTGCTGCCCTGGTTCGAGAAGTCGCAGGCGCCGGACCCCTTCGAGGTCTACCTGATGCACTACCGGCTGGTCGACCCCACCATTCCCGGCACCGTGCCGGTCGACCCGTCGGTGTTCGCCGACCTGTCGGTGCTGTACGACCGGTACTGGCTGTGCCGTTCACTGTTCCTGACCTGCCCCGACTTCGGCCGCACCCAGGTCGAGCCGGCCTTCAAGGCGCTGAAGGCCAAGATCGAGGCCAACCAGTCGCAGCTGGCCGACCAGCCCGAGCTGATCCCCGGGTTGATGGCCGAATGCCAGAACGTGCTGGACGCGCTGCGGGCGGTCAACAACCGGCAGGCCTTCGTGGCCCAGCTCGCGGCGGCCGCCAAGACCGAGCCGAAGCAGGGCGACCTGATCGACGCCGACAAGGGCCGGGTGCGCTGGAACTACGGCTTCTCGCAGTCCCCGATGCCGGGCGTCGACATCTCCAGCCTGTCCGAGACCGTGCAGCAGGACTGGCACATCGGCTGGCGCGAGCACACCTTCACCATCTCGGACGCCAAGAAGCTGCTGGTCGGCTTCGACGTGATCTGCAATTGGACCGACGGCACCGGCGGCGACTGGAAAAAGGACTGCGACCAGGTGATCGGACGGTCGTCGGCCGCGGTCTACGTGAAGAGCGACTACGACCGCGGCTACAGCTGGACCATCGTCTGGTACTTCGTCCAAGCCAGCCTCTACCCGCCGGTCAAGTGACCTGTTCACCCCACCCCACACATCGAAGGAGACACTCATGATCATCGTGGTCTGCCGGGACGACCCCGGCCTGGTCACCATCGCCATCAACTCGCGGCAGGGCCACCCAGGCGTGTTCGGCGCCGTCCATCAGGTCTTCGGCAACCCGATTCCCCCGCTGGGCGCCAACGAGAACCTGTTCCTGATCAGTCACGGCGTCAAGGACGGCGACGACGGCAACCCCACCATCGGTGGTGCCGCCGACGACTTCTGGGTCAACGCGGTACAGCTGTTCGAGGGCCTGAAGGGGGGCAACCTCTTCCCTCCGGGCTACGCGGGAGCCGTGTTCATCGACGCCTGCGAGGCGTCCGACCATGACGACGACACCTTCAGTTTCGCCGAGGTGTTCAAGGCCCAGATCCAGGGCTGGTTCGGCACCGTGCGGGTGTTCGGGCGCAGCGGCGCCGTCGGCGGTTTGATCCCGTTGCCGAACGCCAACGGCTGGCGGGAGGCGTAGGAGTCGCAGGACTGGAGATCCCGGCGTTCGGGATGACGGAACGTTCCCTTCGAACCGTCATCCCGGCGGACGCCGGGATCTCGCCGGTCGGTCCGATCTGACATGCTGGCCTCACCGCACGGCATGGAGGCTCGATGGATTTCCACAACCTGTACGCACACGGTTTCGCGCGGGTGGCGGCGGTCACCCTGCCGATCGCGATGGTGCAGCCCGCGGCCAACGCCGAAGCCGTGCTCGAACAGGCGCGTGAACTGGCCGCGGACGGGGTCGCCCTGGCCATCTTTCCCGAACTGTGCCTGACGGGGTACTCGATCGAGGACCTGCTCCTGCAGGACCCGGTGCTGGACGCCGCGGACGAGGCCGTCGGCCTGGTCGCGGACGGGTCCGCCGACCTCGACACCGTGCTGGTGATCGGCGCCCCCCTGCGCAGCCTGCACCGCATCTACAACTGCGCGATCGTGATTCACCGCGGCGAGA